>ERZ827492.1254-NODE-1254-length-21000-cov-6.037097_pt1 | contig 21000 bp, 13 predicted proteins | sample MGYA00519704_ERZ827492 | MGnify/ENA primary metagenome ERZ827492 (study PRJEB31778, sample SAMEA3449325) | human gut metagenome | biome: human gut; feature: human-associated habitat; material: faeces | place: United Kingdom | collected 2010/2012 ...
CATTAGGAGCACCACACACGCCGCAGAACTTGTCGTTATCGCCCATAGGGGCGCCACACTGCGAGCAGAACATCGAAATCATCCCTTCGTATCTAGAGCGAATCACCTGGATCGCAAACGATGTCTTTGGCATCATTATCACCCAATGTGAGGACAAATACTCTTAGATGACGTATTTGCAACGCGCGAGGCGCTTTTCGATTGTTTGATGAGTGTGTCCGCGCTAGTTCGTTCCGCGGAAGCCCTTGCCGACGATCTCGGAACTGTCGACGATCGTGATAAAGGCACCCGGATCGACTTCGCGCGCATAGCGGCGCAGTTGCACGGCCTCGCGACGGCTCAGCACGCTCATGATCACCGTCACGCACTTGCCCGAGAAGGCACCGTAGCCGCGGCTGATGGTCGCCGTGCGGTTGAGATGCTTGACGATAAACTCCTCGACCTTAAGGGGCTCGGAACAAATGACCGTGCAGACTTTGCGCAGATGAATGCTCTCAATGGCTTTGTCGACCACAAGCGTCTTGGCAAACAGGCCGAGCACGCAGTACAGACCGACACGCGGGCCATACAAAAAGGCCGCGATGGTCACGATGCCGATATCGACCAACAGCAGCGCGCGGCCAATCTCGAGCGTCGTGCGGCGTTTGAGGATCATGGCAAGAATGTCCGTGCCACCCGTCGAGGCGCCGATGTCAAAGACAATGGCACTGCCGAGCGCCGGCAAGATGACGGCAAAGCACAGGTCGAGCCACATATCACCCGTCAGAGAGACATCGGTCGGAATGAAGAGCTCAAACAGCGAAACATAGGCGGACAACGCAAACGAGGCGAAGACGCTCCAAAGAATCGCCTTGCGCTCCAAAAAGATAAAGCCCAAAACGACGAGAACCGCGTTGATAATCCACATAAAGACGCCGACGGGCAGAGTCGGGAACAGCGTGGACAGAATGACCGACATGCCCGAGGTGCCGCCAAAAGCAAAGTGATTAGGGGTTTTAAACGCAACGATGGCAAAGGCCGTAAGAATCAGACCCAGATTGAGCTCGGCAAAAAAGCGCGGGAAGCCCGGCTCCTGGCTGCGCTTTTGGCCGGCACGCTCGCCGCGCTCGATATCGGTGCGATCGACCACGCGCTCCATCGGCACTACGGGAGGACGATGCACCTCCTCGGCAGCACGCGACGCCGCCTCTGCCGCAGCGGCCTCAATTGCCCATGCCTTGCTTTCTGTTTCGTGCTCGTCGGCCATTACGGCAACTCCTCGTTAACAATTTGGAAACAATGCGCTCATTAGGGTAACGCGGAACGTGGGGATTGCAACCCTTAGTTAGACGAGCGGTATGACTATATCGGGAGCGTACAAAAACGGCCGGCCACGCTTTTGCTTGCGCGGTCGGCCGTTTAACGTTTTCGCAGATAAAACCTGCCAAAACAAACCTGTCTTTTTGGAAGGTTATTCGTGCTGGCTGGTGCGGTGCTCGTACTCCTCGGGGGTGATGACGTCCTCGATGCGCAGGTTGACGCCCGCCACCTCAAGGCCAGTCATCGCGGCCAGACGCTCGGTCACGCGCGCCTTAACGTCGTCGAAAATCGCGGGCGCATAGGCGCCGTACTCGATGATGACAGAGATGTTGACGACCACACGATTGTCATCGGTGACCTCGACCGTCACGCCCTTGGTCAGATTCTCGGCACCAAACTGCTCCTGCACAAAGTGCATGAGGTTACCCTTCATGCCCAGAACGTGCGGAACCTCGCGGGTGGCCATGGCAACGATCTTCTCGATCACACCGTTGGAATAGGTCAGCGAGTCCTCGGACTCGTCCGCCTCCTCGTCGTCCTCATCCTCATCGGACTCGACCTCGACAAGAGCCTCGTCCTCGAGCGTCACATCCTCAGCTTCGGCGACGACCGCCTCGTTCTCCTCGAGCTCGGTATCGGCTACATCGACCTTCGTATTAAAAGCCATGGTTCCTCCTTATGCCTGCCGCGGATGCGACAGTCGAATACATATTAGCGACCGCTAAACAGACGGCCGAAGAAGTTGACGATCCCGTTCTCGCCGTCGCGAATTTGGCCAATTACGGCGCCGATTAGCACGAAGAATGCAATGACGAGCGTGTCCCACAGGCCGAGCGTGAGCACCAACACGGCGAGGATAAAGCCAGCGACGGCACCGAGCGTGGTGTTGGGATGACGCACAGCATAGCTCCAGATGGCAGCGCCCGTACCCTTGATGAGACCCATAGCCTCGTCAAAATCCACGGCTGCCGCGTCTTGTAACTCGGTTGCCTCTGCTTTGGAATCAACAGGTTCGCTCGCCGGCGTGGCGCTCTGGTCAATCGTCAGGCGCGGCGTACGAGCGGTCTTATCTTGATTGGTATCACTCACCGGAAACCTCCACGGTCTGGACGGTAGTCTTGGACGGCAAAAAACGGACGCGCGTGGTCGTACCCGGCGTGCCGAGCATGGTGTCGCAAGCTTCCTCGATGCGCTGCTGCATCGCGGTAGCCAGAGATGCCACGTCCTTATCGTCAAGCGCGATAGCCTCGACCTTAAATCGGACGTGCGAATCGTCGGGGCCTTGGACGCGGGCCTCGACATGCTCGACCATCACGCGGTCGTCGCGCTCGGCAGCAGCCCTGGCACACGAAGAAAGCGCCGCAAGGGTAACCTCGATATTGCGCTCCCCCGCCGGATGCACGCAGGACGGCTCGCGACGAGCAAACATCAGGCGAAAGAAGCTTACCAGCACGCCGATCGCCACAACTCCGCCGCATGCCGTCACGACAATGCGCGGCATGGGGTCGCGCATCAGCAGCATAAAGCGATACGTATACGGCCCCCAAAACTGGCAGACAAGCGTACCCAGCGCCACGATGGCGGCGGCAAGATACACAATCGCTAGGGCTCGTTTGAGTACGCGCACGTGGCGCTCCCTTCAAATCTCGGCTCTCGAAATGCAAAACGGTTCGCATCATTATAAAAGAGCCGGGTCCGGTGCTCTACGCACGCGGATCCGGCTCATCTATTCCACGAGGCTTGCATGCTCGCTTCATTATGCCCAGATATGCACGGCTTAACCCGTGCGGGCGCTACTCCTCCTCGAGGGCAGCGATAACCTCGTCGGTCATGTCCATGGTGCTGTAAACATCCTGGACGTCGTCGAGCTCCTCAAGACGGTCGATGAGGCGCTGAACCTTCTTGGCGTCGGCGCCGGAGACCTCGGTCGGGGTGGTCGGGACCATGGTGGTCTCGGAACCCTTGACCTGGACGCCCTGCTCCTCGAGCGCCTTGGAGACAGCCATGACCTCGTTGGCAGTAGTCCAGACGATCCACTCCTCGCCGGCGTCCTCGTAGTCCTCGCCACCGGCCTCGGCGATGGCCATCATGAACTCATCCTCGTCACCGGCAGCACCGTTGGCGATCATGGTCTCCTTCTTGGCGTTCTCGTCCAGGATCTCTTTGGCGACGACGATCTGGCCCTTGCGCTCAAACTGGAAGGCGACGGAGCCGGAGGTGCCCAGGTTGCCACCAGCGTGGGAGAAGGCGGAACGGACATCAGCGGCGGTACGGTTGCGGTTGTCGGTCAGGCAGTCGACGTAGACGGCGACACCGGCGGGACCGTAGCCCTCGTACACGATGTTCTCGTAGACGGCAGCGTCAGCACCCGAACCAAAAGCCTTGTCGATAGCGGACTTGATCTTGTCCTTAGGCATGGACTGAGCCTTGGCCTTGGCAACGGCAGCGGCGAGGCTGGCGTTGTTCTCGGGCAGCGGGTCACCGCCGAGACGGGCAGCAACGGTGATGTTGCGGCTGAGCTTGGAGAAGAGGGCGGAACGCTTGGCGTCCTGCGCGCCCTTACGATGCTTGGTTGTGGCCCACTTAGAGTGTCCGGACATACGTGTCTCCTATCGGTTTCGACCTAAAGCCCAGCGCAGATGCTCGGGCAATATAAACAAACGTCGTTATGATATACCTACTGGCCTGCGAGATAAACCCCAAAATGAAGGCGTCGTGATGATGCCCCCTTTGCCGCAAAGAAACCTGACCCCAATGCACCAAGTTAGGACCAGAGGAAGTCGCTGCGGGTGACGGTGGCGCCGATGGCGAAGGGCATGCAGGCGATGACCGGATACAGGTAGCGCATGTAAGTCGAGCCGTTGCACGGGCCAATCAGGCACACGGCGAGCACGCCCAACAGCGGCACCCAGATCGCCAGCGCACGCCATGAATGACGACGCAGCAGGTAGACCACCACGGCGATCATGATCCACACATAGGTGGCCGAGCTCATGGTGAGCGAGATAAAGGGAACACGCTGCACCGCCACACGGTATAGGTTGATCAGATGGTCACACCAGCGCACCACGTTGCTGTCAACCGGATGGAAGTCGAAGTACTTGAGGTTGTCGGGACGCGCCATGATCTCGGCACTACGCGCCGTGCTGTAGACCCAGGCATCGCGCGCGCTCGGATAAAAATAACCATAGTAGTTATTGATAAGCGCCGAAATATAGCATTCGGGATCCTTCTTAAACATCTGAGCCCATACCTCAAAATAGGCATCGATGTCCTCCTGCGAGGCGTACTCGTTAAAGCAGTTCTTGACGGCATCGGACTTGTCGGGGTTGTAGCGGCGGCCCAGGTTCTCGTACTTGAGTACCCGGTCGATCACGGCACGCTCTTCGTCGGTCACCGAACCGTCGCAAGGAGCCTCCACGATGGTGCCGTCCTCCTTAACCGTAGGGTTGACGCCCGAGTTGAGGCCGTCGTGCTTTTGGACGAAACGAGCCGTCTGCTGGAACGGAATCGAAAGGATTTCGCGCTTGGAGCCGGGCGTAATGTCGTGCGCCGGCATAAAGACCTTGGTGAAGTACATATTAGAGGCAAGGCAGAGCGCGAGCACCGCGAGAACGCCAACCCAGCGGAAACGCGGGATGGCGCCCGAAGGCGCAGCGCCAGTCTGCTTGGCTGCACGACGAGCCACATGCACGTCCCATACGCAAAACGCCGCCGCGATTACGCATGCCGCCAGGGGAAACACCAGGCCGCCGTTACGCAGAAACGTGGAACCCATGGCGCCCAGAGCGAGCAGCAGCCAGTCATGGCGCGCAAAGAGCACGGGGGCTTTCTCGCCCGCTCGCTCGACATTGGCATCACGACGGGGCAAGCCACATGCCACGAGCTTGACGGTCTGTACCAGCAGCACCAAGAACGCGTCGGCAAAGAGCACATCTTTGGTGAGCAACGCCGCGTAGTTAGAGAACATCGGCATAAACGCAAAGAACAGCAGGATCGCACCGCGAACCGGCAGGCTCACACCCAGTTTGCGCAGCGACGAAATGGAATAGGCCATGCAGGCGGCCGTGATGACGAACTGAGCACAGGTGTAGATGGCAAGACCCGCGTTAGCGCTGTTGAACAGCGAAAGCCCCAGCTGAACGCACGAGCCGATAATGGCCGTGTGCACTACGGGATGATGCCCGTTGAGCAGCACGTTGGGGTTGAGTAGGCGCAGGTAGTCGCTCGTGCCGTTGGGGTAGTTGAACCACTGGCGAATCTGCGCACCCGTATCTCCCATAAAAAGACCGGGCAGCGAAGCGATAAGCGTGGGCGCCCAGGCGATCATAAGCACCAGGAAGGGCCCGGCAAAGGGATGGACCGAGAGCACGGCGTGAGTCACACGCCATACGCGGCCAAAGTGCGCTTCGGAAAACGGAATGCGCCGAGAGCTCAGCCAATCTAGACACTCAAAGGCAAGGTAGAAGGCAACGACCGCCAAGAGCATCCAGCCCGCGCCGCCAATCCAGGCGCAGATGATGCGGGCTTTGTCGCCAAGGACAATCTCGGCCGAGTCGGTAAGATCGTAGCTGCGGCCGAACACCATGCAGATGGCGAAGAACAGCGACGGCAGAATGATCGATGGACGCCAGGTGTCGCCACGGCCAAAGAACACGTAGCGAAACGGCAGCGTGAGCAGGCAGGCAAGTGCAAGCAGCATGACCGCGTCGGTATGGCCGGCAAACGAGAGGAGCACCTCGTAGCACACGTACAGCATGCCCGAGGCTTTGGGGTCAATCGCCAAGACTGCGTTGCTCGACACCGGGGCGGGATCGATGGAAAACGCCGTGGTCGCCAACAGCGCGAGCAAAAATGCGATGAGCGTCTGCTTGGCGGGGTAGCGCTTAAACCAGACAATGCGGGCAGCGTCGCGCGCAGCCGTTGTGGAGAGGTCGGAATCCTTCACAGTCCGAAAGCCTTTCTAGAAACCTATCAAACTCGGCAAAACCACCACAAAGGTGCCTGTCCCCTTTGTGGTGGTTTTGGTGGCTAGGCGTCCAGGTAGACGCGCTGGGGTTGGTTGCGGTGTCGGGCGAAGATGATGAGCGCCAGGCCGGCGATCACAAGCGGCAGGCTCAGCAGCTGACCCATGGTGATAACGCCACCCAGCAGATAGCCCAGCTGCGCATCGGGCACGCGCACAAACTCAATCAAAAAGCGAACGATACCGTAGCCCATCACAAAGACGCCCATAAACGTGCCTTGGGGCAGTAGCGGCTTTTTGCGGCTGAGCACCTGCAGAATGCAAAAGAGCACGATGCCCTCAAGAAATGCCTCGTAGAGCTGGGAGGGGTGACGCGGCATATCGCCCGCGGTGCCACCGAAGATCACGCCCCAGGGCAGATCGGTCGGCTTGCCCCACAGCTCACCGTTGACAAAGTTGGCACAACGGCCCAGGCACAAGGCCAGCGGCGCGCCGATGACGGCAAGGTCGGCGATGGTCCAGGCGTCGAGCTTGTACATGCGGCACACGAGCACGCCGCCGATGATGCCGCCCACCAGGCCGCCATGGAAGCTCATGCCGCCTTCATTGGTGGCAAAGATCTCGAGCGGATGCGCCCAGTAGTAGCCGTCGCCGTAAAAGACGACGTAGAATAGGCGCGCACCGATAATGAGGCCAAAGACCACGCCGACCACGACACTCGTCAGGTCGTCGACCGTAATGTCAAAACCCCAACGGCGCTGCGTGCGGTACATGACGACCGCCGTGAGCAGGGCGCCGACCACGTAGGCTAGGCCGTACCAGTAGATGGTGATGGGGCCCGCCGAGATCGCGACGGGATCAAGCATATGGTAGAGGTCGTTGAGCATATCGATCCCCCTGCTCCCTACATACAAATGCGGCCGCGGGCCTTGCGCTCGCAGCCGCATATTTGGGCGTAACGTCTATGCGGAGTATGCCGTCCGCAGCTTTCGCATCTTAGAACGGCGCGTACTCGTCGTACAGGTCCTCGGCCTCGCCGGAGGCATTGACCTGCTCAACGCGGGTAACGCCGGGCACATGCTCCTTCAGGATACGCTCAATGCCCATGGACAGGGTCAGCGAGCTCATGGGGCAGCCGGCGCAAGCGCCCTGCAGCTCCAGTTTGACGACACCCTCGTCGTCGACGCCCACATACTCCATATCGCCGCCGTCGGCCTGCAGGTTGGGGCGAATCTCTTCAAGAACCTTCTTAAGCAGCTCTTCGTTAACAGCCACAGGGGCTCCTTTCTCACAATAACGCGGGCACGCCCGCGGACAGAAGCTATGTTACTACAGCCATGTACCCGCTCACGAGCCGTCCATGCGCGCAGACGCGACTTTCACGAGTAGTCAATTTGGGACGGGGCTCTTTGAGCTGCGTTCGTCGTCAGATAGCGACAACGCATAATTACTGTCGCGCCTGTCCCCCGGTACCAATCTGGACATCGACGATAACCTGGCGGTAGCTGATGCCACAGGAGTCGAGGATGCGGCGGCTGATGCGTCCATCATCGGTATCGGCGTACTTGTTGTCCAGGTAGACAACCTCGCCCACGCCCACCTGCGCCAAAATCTTGGCGCAGTCGTGGCACGGGAACAGCGTGACGTAGACCGTGGAACCCTCGAGGTCCTTGAGCGAGCCACGGTAGTTGAGCACGGCGTTTGCCTCGGCATGGACCACGTAGTTATGCTTGTCCTGCAGCGGGTCGTCGCTCGTACCCCACGGGAAAAAGTCGTCGTTGAGCGCCGAGGGCGTACCGTTGTAGCCCACCGAAAGGATGCGGTGGTTGGTGCTGGCGATGCACGCACCCACCTGCGTGTTGGGGTCCTTGCTGCGGCGCTGCGCGGCGATGGCCACGCTCATAAAGAACTCGTCCCAGCTAATGACGTCCAGGCGCTTGCCTGACGAAGTTTGATGAAGATCGTCCGACATGGCAGACACCTCCGTAATCGCAATAGTTTGACCCATTGTAGCAGGTGAAAGGTGAGGGCGTTTGTCCCACCGGCGCCCTCACTTTTACACGCGGCGGGGCTTTTGGTTGATGCGGTAGAGCTCGGCCAGTCCTCGCAGCGTCAGCGCGTCGTCTACCGTCAGGCTATGGCCGACCAACGCCGCGAGCGCCTCGGCATCATCGCCGGTGATGACGATGGGCACATCGCCCTCCCCCGCGGCCTGGGTCGCGCGCATCTCGGCGAGCACCATGTCGAGCATGCCGTCGATGCGGGCCACCTCGCCCAGAACCACGCCCGAGCGCATGGCCTCACGCGTGTTGCGACCAATCACATGCGTTGGCGCCGAAGGCTCAACCTGCGGCAGGCGCGCCGCAGCAGCCGAAAGCGAGCGGGCGCCAAGCGCCAGACCCGGCGCGATGACGCCGCCCACAAAGGTACCGCACGCGTCGATGACCTCGATATTGGTCGTGGTACCCAAGTCGATCACGATGCAGGGAGAGCCGTAGACGGCGCGTGCCGCCACAGCGTCGGCGATGCGGTCGGGGCCGATCTCGGCCGGATCGTCGTAGTGTACGGGCATGCCAGTCTTGAGGCCCGGCCCCACGGTGAACACGCGTCCTGTGCAGGTGCGGGAAAGCGCCGTCTTCCACGGGCGCTCGAGCGCCGGCACCACGCAGCTCAGCACTGCGGCCGCGGGAACGAGCGCGCCGGGCATGCCCGCATCGGCCGCCAGTGCGGCCATGACCTGCACGAGACGCATGCGCGCTTCGTCGGCCGTAATGCTCGACGGCGTCGTGATCTCGCACGTCGCAAGCGGGCATTCCTGCGCCGCGGCCGAATCCTCGGCAAACAGACCAAAGCGAATGAACGTGTTACCCACGTCGACCGTCAATATGTATGCGCACCCATTAAGCATCGTCGGCGCTCCTTTCGTCTGCCCAGCAGTATATCGCCTACCTAAACCAGTCATCCCAAAATGACTAGCTTGCGGCTATACTGGTGCGCGGTCGCGCGCGAGCTCACGCGGCGGCCCTTGGTAACCCGACTTCCCGCGCCGTATCCGTAGCGGCGCTCCCGGGGGAAGCGGATATACGCAAAGGAGTTCTATATGAGCAATCCCTCGAACCGCGCCTCGATGCGCGGGCAACTCACGCTGCGCGGCGTCGTCATCGGCGTCCTTGGCTGCGTGATTATCACGGCAAGCTCGGCCTACACCGCCCTCAAGATGGGCGCACTCCCCTGGCCGATCGTCTTCGCTGCCGTCATCTCGCTGTTCTTCCTTAAGCTCATGGGCAACGCCAGTCTCAACGAGGCCAACGTCACCCACACCATCATGTCCGCGGGCGCCATGGTCGCCGGCGGCCTGGCGTTTACCATCCCGGGCGCCTGGATGCTGGGATATGCCGACCAGATCAGCTGGCTCGACATGTTTATCGTGGCACTCGCCGGCACCATCCTGGGCCTGCTGGCCACCGCGCTCATCCACCGTCACTTTATCGTGGACGCCGCGCTTGAGTTCCCCACCGGCAACGCCGCAGCTCAGACCCTGCGCGCGACCGAGGCTGGCGGCAAAACCGGCAAGCAGCTCTTTGGTTCCATGGCCATCGCCGGCATCTACAGCGTGCTGCGCGACGCCCTGGGCGTGGTGCCCAGCATGCTGTGCACGCTCAACATCCCCGGCGTGACCTTTGGCATCTACAACTCGCCCATGCTGCTCTCCGTCGGCTTCCTCGTGGGCTTCGCCCCCGTCGCCTTCTGGTTTGCCGGCGCGCTGCTGGGCAACTTTGGCATCATCGTGGGCGGCACCGCCGCCGGTCTGTTCGACGTTGTGACCGCACAGGGCATTGTTAAGTCCCTGGGTATGGGCCTCATGATGGGCTTTGGCGTTGCCGTCGTCCTCAAGGACATCCTGCCGCAGGTCGCCGGTATCGTCCGCGGTCTTGCCGCCGACAGCTCCACCGACACCGACGAGCAGTCGCTCATCTCGGGCTCCCTTAAGCTCGACGCCGGCATCATCGGCCTGGGCACTGCAGCCATCGCCGTGATCGTTGCCATCGCGCTCGACCTTGGTCCCGTCCCGGCCGTCATCGTCACGCTGTTCACCTTTGTCACCACCATCATGAGTGCACAGAGCTGCGGCCAGACGGGCATCGACCCCATGGAAATCTTTGGACTCATCGTCATGCTCATCGTTGCCGCCTTCGCGCAGCTCGCTCAGGTCAAACTGTTCTTTATCGCCGGCATCGTGGCCGTGGCGTGCGGCCTTGCGGGCGACGTTATGAACGACTTTAAGGCCGGCGCCGTACTGGGCACCAACCCGCGCGCACAGTGGGTCGGCCAGGCCATCGGCGGCATCGTGGGTGCCCTGGTCGCCGCCGCTGTCATGGTCGCGCTCGTCACCGCCTATGGTCCGGACGCCTTTGGTCCCGACAAGAGCTTCGTTGCCGCGCAGGCAAGCGTCGTCGCCACCATGGTCTCGGGCATCCCGAGCGTACCGTGGTTCGCGGGCGGCTTTATCGCCGGCATCGTCATGTACTGGCTCGGCATTCCGGCCATGATGATCGGCCTGGGTGTGTACCTGCCGTTCTACATGTCGCTCACGGCCTTCTTGGGCTCCTGCGTCAAGCTCGCCTACGACAAGTGGGCCGCTCACCGCGACGCCGCCGCCGGTCTTTCGGACGAGGAAAAGGCCGCCAAGGACACCGCCTTCCAGGAGCAGGGTCTGGTTGTCGCCAGCGGCCTGCTCGGTGGCGAGTCTATCGTCGGCGTTATCCTGGCGTTTGTCTCCGTGGGCTTAAGCCTGCTGGGATAAGCTGAGCGGCTGTTCACTCGCAACCAGGCAACAGCCCGGTCGCAATCATATTGCCTACGGCTTGCCCGGTCGGTAGCTTTTGTGGCTACCGACCGGGCTTTTTTGATATCGATACAGAGAAAGGCCGACGCGCTGCGTATCACAGCACGCCGGCCTTATCGGTTGAGTCATCGAGTCAGTCTCGCAATTAACCGCAGCTCATTGCGAAACCAGTACTCAAAATACTACATCTGCTTGCGGCGACGATCGCCCAGCGTCACGCCCGCAGCTACGAGCGTAATGCCGCCGATGACGAAGACCTCGCCCGCAAGCGCGGAGTTGTCGCCCGTCTGGGCGAGCGCACCATCCGCGGCCTGCTTCTTGGCAGCGGGGGCCTTTGCGGCGGCCTGCGCAACCTGGGGCTTGGCCTGCGGCTCGGCCTTGGGATGATACTTGTCGTACTCGGACTGTGCAGCTGCCAGGGCTTCCTTGGCATCGTTAAGCTCTGCCAGCGCGGCGGCATAGACGTCGTTGGCATCGGACAGCTTGGCATCGGCGTCGGCCTCGGCCTGCCTCAGACCCGTCTCGGCGTCAACGGCCGCCTTGTAGCGAGCATAGGTAGCATCGAGCTTGGGCAGCTGATTTTGTGCCGTCCAACCCGCGCTGAACACCGTTGCGCCGGCGGCAAGGGAAGCCTCGTGGTCGACGTGTTCAAGATCGGCCTGGAGGGCCTTGTCGCGTGCAAGCTCCGCCTTGGCATCGGCGATGGCCTGCTCGGCGTCCACGACTGCCTGGTTGGCGGCCTTGAGCTGTTTTTTGGCATCGGCGACGCCGGTACCGGCGGCATCATAGGCTGCGTTGGCGTCGTCGAGCGCCTTCTGAGCAGCGGCGTAGGGCTCGAAGGCCTTGTTTGCGGTGGCCAGAGCCGCCTTAGCAGACTTGACCTCCTGCTGTGCGGCGGCAAGCGCCTGCTCCTTGTTGGTGACCTCCTGCTGCGCGTTCGAGAGGGCCGTTGCCGCGGCAGTCGCTGCGGCCTCGGCATCGTTAACGCCAGCCTGGGCGACATCGTCGGCCGCCTTAGCCTTGCCATACGCCTCGTTAGCCTGATCGGACTCTGTCCTAGCGGCATCGAGCTTGGCGGTAAGGTCCTTGACCGAAGCGGTAGCGTCGCCATACGCCTTGTTGGCCTTATCGGACTTTGCCTTGGCGGCGTAGTAGCCGCTCTGAGCATTTAGTTTACGAGTCGAAGCCTTAGAGGCGTTCGTCTGGCATTCGGTAAGCTTGGAGTTAGCGTCGGCAAGCGTAGCCTGCGCAGTGGCAGCCACGGCCTTAGCAGTATTGAGGTTCTGCTGGAGAGCGTCGATGTCAATACCAGAAGCATCGAGTTTGCTCTTAGCGGCGTCGTAGGTGCCCTTGGCGGTTGTGGTGGCAGCCCGTGCATTCTCATACTCGCCCTTGGCGGTATTCATCGCATTATCAGCCGCCTTATAGTCCTCGTATGCACTGCTGGATTCATTCACCTTAACCCAATAAGTATCCCTCTTTGCTCCAAAGTCCTTCTGAGCTTTTGTAAGCTTGCTTTCAAGTTGCGCCAGCTGATTCTTTTGCTCTTGCGTTACATCGGCACCATATGCAGAGTCGATATAATCGTTCACGAGTTTCTTGAAATCCGCGACGGAGAAATCGCAGTCGGACGAGTCAAAGGAAAAATCGTTGATCACGCAGGCGCCGACGTTGTCTCCCTTTCCATTGCCAACACCAAATCCCATCGCAACATAATCCGGATGGATAATATTCAAGTAATGGCCAACCTGACTATAAAAACTGGGGTCGCTCATATACAGCAAGTACGCATGTGTTTTGTACTGCTCATACGACGGGTCCGACGCAACTTTTTCGTCCCAAACCCGCTTCTCTTCTGTGTACCAGCCGGTATAGGGGTCGCCAAGCGTGTCAATCGTCTCTCCACCCGTATAGGCATAGTCCAGTGTCGACGATAAATTCTCCGCATTTGAATAGTGCTGGGCGTGAAGACCTGTGTGCGCTGAGTAGTTTACCTGCAGCACTGCCGCCGCCGTCTGCTTCAGGCTCACAGATAGCTCGCCAAGCCCGTTGGCTTTCCTAATATTGTTCAACGTATCCATATACGTCAGCGCATTCTTTAGTTGTTCGAATGAAAATGAAGACGTATTGTGCGTTCCATCGTTGTCGACATATTGATCAAACCAATCAGCCTTGTTGATGCCAGCGGCGGCGTTACCGCTCAGCCAAGCCGATGCAATGCGCGCATTTGCGCGCTGCGCATCGGTATAGGACGAGTCATTCGCGATGGAGTCCATTAAACCAATCACGCCCTGCTTGGCTTTTTCCTGGTCGACCGTCATGGTCGATTTCAATGCATCAATCTGTCCTTCGAGATCGCCAAGCAGCTGATTAGCCTCGCCGAGTTCCTTCTCGGCCACATCCTCCGCCTCGTATGCCGCCTTGCATTCAGTGTATTTGTCGTCCCTATCCTTTACGGCCTGATCGTAGGCAGCTTTCTTGTCCGCCTCGGTCTGCTGGGCCTGCTCGTAAGCAGCCTTGGCGGTGTTGTATTCGCTGGTCAGATCACCGAGTTTGCCGTTGGCTTCGTCGAATGCAGTCTGCGCAGACGACACGGCAGCGTTGGCGGCACTGGCCTTCTCCTGCGCAACAGTGGCAGCAGCCTGGGCTGTCTGCAGGTTCGTCTGAGCGGTCGTATCGGCAGTCGTCGCAGCATCGAGTTCCGTTTGCGCGGCCTTGAGCTCACCAGCGGCGGCGACCTTGGCAGCCTCGAGCGCGTTCAGGTCGACGCCCGTGCCCGAAGTGGCGGCATCGAGCGCTTTCCGGGCGTCGTTCAGCTTATCCTGGGCATTGTCGCGCGCGGTGGTCGCAGCGGCAAGGGTAGTGGTAGTCTCCTTCTTCTTGGCCTGGGCAGTCGTCAGAGCAGACTCGGCATCGCTCTTTGCCTGCTCGGCATTGGAGACAGCCGTCTTAGCGGCATCGAGCTCACCCTTGGCCGTCTTCACATCGGCATTCGCCGCATCAAGCTTTGCCTGCGCGTCCTCGACGTCCTTCTTGGCGGCCTCGTACTTGTTCATACCCATGGCCCCGAGCTTAGCCTGGGCATCCTTGAGTGCCTTCTCGGCCTCGCCCTGCTTGGCCTTGGCATCCGCAAGCGCCTGGGTCTTGTCCTCAACGCTCTTCTTGGCCTGGTCGAGCTGGCCGTTCAGGTCGCCCAGCCTCTTCTGCTGCTGCTCGGCCTTGTCGACGGCGGCCTTAAGCTCATCAATCTTCTCATGACGCGCAGCGACTTCTGCCGCATTCTGCTCGGCGCCGTTATCGGTCACGGCCTGCGAAGCCTGGTCTTTTTGCTGCTGAGCCTGCTTCTGCGCCTGGCCCGCGGCGTCGGCCTTCTTCTGAGCCGCATCATAGGCCGCCTTGGCAGCCTCAAACTGCTTTGCCGATTCCTCGGCCAGCTGCGCCGCCGTCTTCGCGACCGCCTGGTTGCCGGCAACGACGGTGCTCTCGATGGGGCTTTCGCCCTTTGCGGCATCGGTGGTATCACCGGCCGGCGCGGCGATTGCCGCCAGCGGCGACATGAGCGGCTGGGCGATGAGGCCCGCCGTTAAAACAGTTGCGACGGCGCGGTTGGCGACACCCCTCACATTGACGGTCTTGGCTGGAGACGAAAGATGCTTTGGACTGTACTTTGCCATGCTGTACTCCCTTCGACACAACGCTATCTGCGTTACCGCGAGTCTAGGGCCACATTTCCCAGTCTTTGTTGCGCAACAATGCAGCAAAGCGGGCAGGTCAGTTGTTCAACAGCTTTCGACACAGTTCCGTCACATATGCAGTTGTGATTAAACCATTTTGCGAGGCGTTACAAAATGCGGACAAAGCCGTTTGGACGCCCCATCCCGCGCCCCGGAATCCGTTCCACTTGCCACGGTGTAGAGTAATAGCAGCAAGCGCAACGCGGCCCGTGCTAGAACGAGGTGGACATGGAGCTCGACAAACAACAGATCAAGCGACTGCGCGAGCGCCACCATCGGCGCCACGGCATCCGCCCCGCCCACAGCGAGGCCATGGAGAACGCAAGTCGCTTTTTGAAGCAGGCGTTCAACATTCGCGAGGGTCGTGCGCCCTACCACGTGATCCGCAAGCGCTTTGTAAACGGAGCACGCCTGACCGGCTCGCATTTGTGCATCCTCATCATCGCCATGCTCATCGCGAGCATCGGCCTCGATATCGACTCGGACATCGCCATCGTGGGCGCCATGCTCATCTGCCCGCTCATGGGCTCGGTCCTTGCCATGGCATATGGCATCGCCACGCTCGACCGCGAGATTACCGTCGAAGCCATTGCCGGCCTCGCGCTGCAGATGGCTTTCTGCCTGATCACGTCCACGTTGTACTTTAAGCTCTCGCCGCTCGGCACCACCACGGCCGCCATCATCGATAACTCGACGCCCACCATCTGGGACCTTGCCGTCGCGCTCGCGGGCGGCTTTGCCGGAGGCCTGGGCAACTCACGCGACCAGGAGCCCGCGACGCTCATCGCCGGCGTGGCCGTGGCGACCGCGCTCATGCCGCCCCTGTGCGCGGCGGGCTACGGCATCGCCATCGCGAGCGGGTCGCTGTTCCTCTCGGCGCTTTACGAGTTTGGCATCAACGTGGTCTTTATCGCACTCGCAGCCGAAGCCGTACTACTTCTATTGCGTGTGCCGCTCAAGCGCGACCTCAACGGCGACGGCATTGTGACCGCCGAAGAAGATGCCGAGGTCGACGAGCTATCGCGCAAGGTGCGCCGCCGCATCATTGTGGGCACGGTGATCTTTGCCATCCCCTGCATCGTTATGACGGCTGGCTCCATTGGCTCGGCGCAGGCCGGTGTACAGGACGGCTACGGCGTCACCGAAACTACGCGCGAGCTCGCCGCGGTGCTGCCGGGCTTTAAGGATTACACCGTCGCCGTCGAGACCTCGGCTACCGAAGGCGAGGAGGAGGGTATCGTCGAGCGCGAGATTGTCGCCCATGTGACGACAGACGAGGCGCTTGGGGCACACGACCGTCACGTCGCCCGCAAGCTCATCGACCTCAACATACCCGAACTCGATCGCGTGGAGTTTGACGTGAAGTGATGCCGGCGCGGGATGTTGCGAAACGCACGTAGCAACTCAGGGTGTCGGTACCAAAGGGATCGACTTTGACAAACGGGGCTGTTTCGTCGAACCTACCTGCGGCGCAATCAGCGTCGAGCTGGTCTTTGATGGCCGACTGCTTCTTGACGTTGTAGGTCGCGATGATCTGCTTGTGGAGCTTCTTTTGCTCGTCGATGAGCTCGTTGCTCGCAGTAGATGCGTCATTCGAGCCGGCCCTGCCGACCGAGCGGCCCATAAGCCCCGTCCCGGCAAACGCCAGCGCGCCCGCCGTACCGTCGGTCTGGTTCTGAGCCATGACCTCGGTCATGTTGTTCTTTCCAGATGGAATTGGCAAAGTGCAGCGACAGGTACTTCTCTGGGCGGCCGGTGTACTTGGCAAAGGTGCTCGGTAGCAGCGTGGAGAAGTTGGTCACTTCACCGCACTTTTAAAATACGAGCCCACGGAAGGCTGAAGCAAAGTCATTTACGCAACATATGTCCAGCAAAAACGGGTGGTAGCCGGTACGGCTACCACCCGTTTGTCTCATATCCAGCCCATAGCAGGCCAGCTACTTCTTAATGCCACGTCCCAGACGCTTGGCGACCGATGCAACGGCCTCCTCGCTGGCCGGTCCGCAGCTCACGCAGCCATCGTGGGCACGCATCTGGCCGGTGACCTCGTCCATCGCGAGCGGCGCCACCTTCTCGAGCTTAAAGCCCTTACCGGCGCGCATGTTCTCCTTGGCCACGCTGATCATAAGCTTAATACGGTTGAGCTGGTTGACCTCGGACGCGCCGGGGTCGTAGTCCACCGCGACGATGTTGCTCTCGGGATGCTGACGGCGCAGCTCCTTGATCACGGCCTTGCCCACCACGTGATTGGGCAGGCACGCGAAGGGCTGCGTGCAGATGATGTTGGGCGCACCGTGATCGATCAGGTCGAGCATCTCGGCCGTGAGCAGCCAGCCTTCGCCCATGTTGTTGCACACCGAAAGCACCGTACGGGCCTTGTCGGCCATGGTACCGATGCGCTCGGGTGCCTCAAAGCGGCGGGACTTCTCGAGCATCTCCTCCACCGGCGTACGCATCCAGTCCACGAGTTTGATGAGCGCTTGCATACCAGCGCGCGTGGTAGCAGAGCTTCCCAGCTCGTCCTTCTGCAGCTCGGCATTGCTCATGGAGTACAAGAAGAAGTCGAGCAGACCCGGCACCACGGCCTCGCAGCCCTCGCGCTCGATGACATCGACCACGTGGTTGTTGGCCGTAGGGTGGAACTTGACCAAGATCTCACCGACCACGCCCACGCGCGGCTTAGTACCCTCGCCCACGAGTGGCATGGTGTCGAACGCGCGGATGGCCTCACGCGCAAGCTTGGTGTAGTTGTGCCTGTTGAACTTGGGCGCCAACTTACGGGCGCGTGCCATGTACTCCTCGTAGAGCGCGTTGGCGGCACCGGGCGTTGCCTCGTACGGGCGGCAGCGGTAGAGCATCTGCATCATCACGTCGCCAAAGAGCACCGCGTAGACTGCCTGCTTAAGCAGCGCCGGCGTAATCTTAAAGCCGGGGTTGTCCTCGCCGAGCGCCACGGCCGAAAGCGAGATCACCGGAATCTCGGGGTGACCGCTCTCGCGCAGGGCCTTGCGGATGAGTGCGATGTAGTTGGTGGCACGGCAGCCGCCGCCGGTCTGGCTGATAACCACGGCCGTCTTGGACAGGTCGTACCGACCGCTCTCGATGGCCTCCATAATCTGGCCCGTTACCAGGATCGACGGATAGCAAATGTCATTATTCACATAGCGCAGGCCAGCCTCGACGGCGTCGTGATCGGTCGAGGGCAGCAGCTCCAAGTTGTAGCCGGCACCGCGGAACACCTCTTTGACCAGGTCAAAGTGGATCGGCGCCATCTGCGGGCACAGAATGGTGTAGCCCTCGTCGCGCATCTGCTCGGTAAAGGGTACCTTGGGCCATGCGGTCGAAGCACTCTCGCGCTGAGCCTCAAACGTGTACTTGCGGCTCGCGAACGCGGGGGCATCCGTGGAGGGCGCCACCGGCGCGGCGTCGCCCTGCTCGTAGGCCTCACCCGCAGCCGTAGCCTCGGCCAGGCGCTCGGCCTCCTGGTCCTTGAGCGCCGCCATGAGCGAGCGGATGCGGATGCGCGCGGCGCCCAGGTTGGACACCTCGTCGATCTTGAGCACGGTGTAGATCTTGCCGCTGGCCTCCAGGATCTCCTGCACCTGATCGGTGGTCAGAGCGTCCAGGCCGCAGCCAAAGGAGTTGAGCTGGATCAGGTCCAGGTCGTTGCGCATCGTCACAAAACGGGCGACGGCGTACAGGCGGCTGTGGTACATCCACTGGTCGACGACGCGAATCGGACGCTCGGGCTTTACCAGATGCGCGAGTGAATCCTCGGTAAAGACCGCAAAGCCAAAGCTCGAGATAAGCTCGGGCAGGGCGTGGTTGATCTCGGGGTCGTTGTGGTAAGGACGGCCGGCGAGTACGATGCCGTGACCGCCGTGGTCCTCGACCCACTTAAGAGCCTCCTCGCCCATGGTCTGAATGTCCTCGTGGAAACGCGCATCGGCCTCGTAGGCGGCGTTGACGGCGGCATCGACCTCGGAGCGCGTGATTTTAGGACCGCGCACGCGACCGCGACCGGCCTCAGCATCGGCCACGCGATCGACGGCGAGCACCTGGTACAGACGGCGCTTGAGCTCGGTCTTGTCGTGATACGGCACAAACGGATATAGGAACTCAATGTTCTGCTCGCGGATCTCGTCGATGTTGAGCGCCAGCGCCGTGGGGTAGCTCATGACGATGGGGCAGTTATAGCAGTTGCCGGCCGTCGGATCCTCCTTGCGCTCCCAGCGCACGCACGGCATCCAAATGAAATCGACGTCACGGTCGATGAGATTCATCACATGGCCGTGGCTCATCTTGGCCGGGTAGCACACGCTCTCGGACGGCATGGACTCGATGCCCGCCTGGTAGGTCTTTTTGCTCGACTGGTCGGACAGCTGCACGCTAAAGCCCAGGCGCGTAAAGAACGCATGCCAGAAGGGGTAGTTCTCGTACATGTTGAGCGCGCGGGGGATGCCGACGGTGCCGCGCGGGGCCTCGTCGGGGCTCAGCACCTCGCGGTTAAAGAGCAGCTCGTTTTTCTTTTTGAAGAGGTTGGGGGCCTCGGTCTTTTGCTTTTTGTGGCCGGCGCCCTTCTCGCAGCGGTTGCCGGTAATGAAGCGCCTGCCGCCGCCAAAGTCGTTGACGGTAAGCTGGCAGTTGTTGGAGCAACGGCCGCAGCGGACGTGCTTTTGCGTCACGGTGAGGTGCGCGATGTCCTCGGCCGAAAGGATGGTCGAGGTGCCGTCGGCACCGGCGCGATCGCGGGCGAGCAGGGCCGCACCGTAGGCGCCCATGCAGCCGGCGATGTCGGGACGTACGGCATGCACGCCGGTGAGCTGCTCAAACGCGCGCAGCGTGGCGTCGGACATAAAGGTGCCGCCCTGGACGATCACCTGGCTGCCGATCTCCTTGGGATCGCGCAGCTTAATGACCTTGAACAGGGCATTCTTGATGACGGAATAGGACAGGCCGGCCGCGATGTCGCCCACCGTGGCGCCTTCCTTTTGCGCCTGCTTGACGCGCGAGTTCATAAAGACCGTGCAGCGACTGCCCAGGTCGACCGGGGCCTTGGCATGGATGGCGGCATCGGCGAACGCGCGCACGTCCATGTTCATAGACACGGCGAAGCTCTCGATAAAGCTACCGCAGCCCGACGAGCAAGCCTCGTTGAGCATGATGTGCTCGATAACGCCGTCCTTGACGCGCAGGCACTTCATGTCCTGGCCGCCGATGTCCAGGATAAACTCGACGCCGGGCAGGAATGCCTTGGCGCCGCGCAGGTGCGCAACGGTCTCGATCTCGCCGGAGTCGGCCTTGAGGGCCTCGATGAGCAGCGCCTCGCCGTAGCCCGTGGTGGTCACGTGGCCGATGGTGCAGCCGGCGGGGATGTGGTTGTAGAAATCGGCCATGATGACCTTGGCCGTGCCCAGGATGTCGCCGTTGTTGTTGCCGTACCAGGTGTGCAGCAGCTGACCGTCCTCGCCCACGAGCGCGGCTTTCATGGTGGTGGAGCCGGCGTCGATGCCGATGAACACGCGGCCGGTGTAGCCTTCGAGCTTGCCCTTGGGGACGACCTCGGCGTCGTGGCGGGTTTTGAACTCGGCAAAGTCCTCGTCGGTGGCAAAGAGCGGATCCAGACGCTCGACCTCGGCACCCTGCGTGTCGCCCAGGGCATCGATGGCCTCGATGAGCTGCGGGAACGTGCTGAGCTTGTTGGACTCGTGCGCCATGGCGGCGCCGCTCGCCACAAACAGGTGGGCGTTTTGGGGCACGATACGGTGCTCCTCGTCCAGGTTGAGCGTAAGGTAGAAGCGGTGGCGCAGCTCGGAGAGGTACTGCAGCGGGCCGCCCAGGAAGGCGACGTTGCCGCGGATGGGACGGCCGCACGCCAGGCCCGAGATGGTCTGGGTCACGACAGCCTGGAAGATGGAGGCGGCCACGTCCTCGGGGCGGGCGCCCTCGTTGAGCAGCGGCTGGACATCAGTCTTGGCAAAGACGCCGCAGCGGCTGGCGATGGGATAGATGGTGGTGGCGTTGGCCGCGAGCTCGTTGAGGCCGCTCGCGTCGGTGTGCAGCAGGGTTGCCATCTGGTCGATGAACGCGCCCGTACCACCGGCGCAGGTGCCGTTCATGCGCTGCTCGATGCCGTTGTCGAAGTAGATGATCTT
>ERZ827492.1255-NODE-1255-length-20997-cov-6.563413_pt1 | contig 20997 bp, 22 predicted proteins | sample MGYA00519704_ERZ827492 | MGnify/ENA primary metagenome ERZ827492 (study PRJEB31778, sample SAMEA3449325) | human gut metagenome | biome: human gut; feature: human-associated habitat; material: faeces | place: United Kingdom | collected 2010/2012 ...
CACGCATAAAACCTGCTCTGGCTTAATTGCCACAGCAGGTTTTTCGACAAGCTGAGGCGGGCCGAAGGCCCGCCTTCCAATATTCGGCGCGTTGTGCGCGCAGCGCGCGGCGCGTCGAATGTCTTTCGCCCCCATGCAGACCTGCATGGGGGCGAAGCGCTCCCCGCCGGGGATTCTGGGAACTTAGGAAACGGGCTCAGGCGATCGGCTGCACGGACTGCCGCTCGATCAGCCGGTTGTTGACGAACAGGCGCCGCTTTCCGCCGTCCTGGACGCAGCGCTCGAGCATGCACTGGTAGGCGCGGCGGGCGATGTCGTTCCGATTGATGTCAAAGCTGGTCAATTGCGGCTGCGTGCGCTCGCTCAGCGCCGTGTTGTCGAAGCTGATGAGGGAGACGTCCTGCGGCACGCGCAGCCCGGCGCGGCGCAGGGACTCCATCAGGTAATACGCCGCCATGTCACAGTGGCAGACGAAGGCCGTGGGCATCTCCGCGGGGAGCAGAACGTCCATCAGGTACAGGTTGTAGGGGTCGTTGTTGATCAGCCGCCAGTCCTCGCGCACGGGCAGGTTCTCCAGCGTCAGGGCCTTGACGCAGCCGAAATAGCGGTCCATGATGGAATGGGTCTGGTAGATGTTGCCGACAAAACCGATCCTGCGGTGGCCCAGGCGGATCAAGTATTTTGCCGCGCGGAACCCCAGATAGAAGTTATCCGTCAGCACGCAGTCGGTGCACAGCGCCTCGTTGTCGAAATCCACGGCCACGGCGTTGACGCGGCGCGCAGCGAGCATGCGCACGTAGGCGTCGTTCAGCTCGCCCAGCAGAAAGATGCCGTCGAACAGGGGGTCCTGCAAAGCGTCCGGCAGCTCCAGCGCCTCTTCTGCCTCCGCGCTGAGGACGACCGTGTAGATCTGATGGCCGTCCCGCAGGCTGAATTCATTCAAGTGGTAGGCGATTTCCGTGTAAAACCCGTCCGTCTCCAGGAAAAAGCGCTTGGCAACGAGCATGGCGAAGCGCTTGGGCCGGCCGGTCTCCCGGGCCTTTCCGGCATAGCCCATCTGCACGGCGGCCTCCAGGATGCGCGCGCGGGTCTGCGCGCCGATGCCCGGCTGCCCGTTGAGCGCCTTGGAAACCGAGACCTTTGTGATCCCCAGGCGGTCGGCAATGTCCTGCATGGTCACCTTTTTCATGTTCCTCCCCCTTTTTTTCATTCTATCAAAATTCCTGTTAGGTTACAATGCGAAATTTTTGGGGAACAAAAAGGAGAACAGGACGAAATTCGGTCCTGTTCTCCGCATAGGGGGCGCTTTTTTTATTCGGCCGTCAGGTAGTAGGCGGCCCACTGCGAGGCGATGCCGTTGCCGCCGATGACGTAGAGCTCGAGCAGCTGCGCGCCGGTGGGGACTTCCACCTCCACGGACTCGCCCTGCACGGTCGTGGTCTGGCCGCCGTCAAAGCGGTAGCAGACGCTCGTGATGCCGCTGGAGTGCGTGCCGGAGAGGGTCAGCGTCGCGCCCGCGGGCACGGTGTTGAGGACGGCGTATTCGGGGACGGCATTCTCGTCCGGCTCCGCGGTGGCCTCCGCAGTGGCTTCGGCGGTGGCCTCCGCCGTCTCCTCGGGCTCGACCGTGGCCTCCAGGGCCTCACCGTTCAGCGTGACCACGACCGTCGGGCGGTCGATCTGCGACTCGTCCAGCGCGGGGGCGGCCGCAACGCAGCCCGTGAGCAGCAGCGCACCCGCAAGCGCGAGCGCAAGAATGGCAGCGAGTTTCTTCATCATGATCGGGGATTCTCCTTCGTTTTCCTAGATATTTAAGGGGATGAGCCCTTCCACGCGCTCGATGCCAAGGCCCGGCGCGTCGGGTACGGTGATCTTGCTGTCGGCAAAGACCGCGCCGCCCACCACCGGGTTTTCGCGGCAGAGCGCGGGGCCGTCCAGGTCGATGCGGGTGATGACGCCGCGGGCCAGGGCCGCGTGCGCCGCGGCGGTGACGGCGATGTTGCCCTCGAGCATGCAGCCCATCATGCACTCCGCGCCAAAGGTCTTGGCGATGGAGGCGATGGTCATGGCGTTGTAGAGGCCGCCGGTCTTCATCAGCTTGATGTTGACAAGGTCCGCCGCGTGCGTCTGCAGGATGTGGACGGCGTCCGCAGCGGAGAAGACGCTCTCGTCCGCCAGGATCGGCGTGTGCACGCGCTCGGTCACGTAGCGCAGGCCGTCCACGTCGTGCGCCTTGACCGGCTGCTCGACGAGCTCGGCGTTCAGCCCCGCGTCCTCCAGCCGGCCGATGATGCGCACCGCCTGGCGGGGCGTCCAGCCCTGGTTGGCGTCCACGCGCAGCACGGTGTCCGCGGGCACGGCCGAGCGGATCGCCGAAAGGCGCGCAAGGTCCAGCTCCACGTCGGTTCCGACCTTGACCTTGAGGATGCGGAAGCCGCGGCTGCAGGCGGCCAGGGAGTCGGCGACCATGGTGTCCACGTCGTTGACGCTGATGGTGATGTCCGTCTCCAGGCTCTCCCGCGCGCCGCCCAGCAGCTTGTAGAGCGGGATGCCCCACTTCTTGCCGATCAGGTCGTAGACCGCCATCTCCACCGCGGCCTTGGCCGAGGTGTTGTGGACCATCGCGCCCTCGATGGCGTCGTGCATCTCGTCCGCGTTCGTCACCTCGCGGCCGAGGATCTTGGGCGCGAGGAAGTCGCGGATGGCGCCCGCGATGGAGGGAATCGTGTCGCCCGTGATGACGGCCGTGGGCGGCGCCTCGCCAAAGCCCAGGGCGCCCTCGTCCGTCTCCAGCGTCACGACGACGTTTTCCATGTTTTCCACCGTGCGCAGCGCGGTCTTAAAGGGCGTGAGAAGCGGTATCTTCATCGTGTACAGATGGACAGCGGTTATCTTCATCTTTCCCCTGCTCCTTTGCCGTGGTCTTCAAACTGCAATCCATTATACGACAAAACGCCGGCCGAAACAAGACGGCCGGCGCGCTTCGCCAAAAGTTCACGCGGGATTTTGCAGGAGAAAGGCCCAATTGAGCGCGAAGGCGAAGAACCCCCAGAGCAGGTGCGGCAGGAGGAGCGCAAAACTCGCCCGGTGCGCGCGCCACAGCCCGCGCAGCGCAGATATAAGCGCGAGCAACAGCAGCGCAAGAACCGCCGCCGCAGCGCCTATGGCGTGCAGGCGGAAGAAGACGCCCGTCCAGACCACGTTCAGCGCGCCCGCGGCCGCGAGCGCGGCGACCGTCCCCGCGCCCGGCCGGATGCCCCCGCGCAGGAGCGGATAGAGCGCCGCCGCCGCGCACAGGTAGACGAGGGACCACGCCGCGGAATAGGCCCACGGCGGCGGGTTGAAGGCCGGCTTTTGCAGGGAGAGATACCAGGCGCTGTCCGCCTCCACGAGCAGGGCCGCCGGGACGGCCGCCGCCGCCACCGGCAGCGCGCACAGCAGGAGCGAGCGCCAAACGGACCGCGCTGGGCGCATAAACCATCACCTCTTCGCCCCTATCCTGTGCAGAGCGGCGCAGGTTTATCCGAAGAGCGGGGAGGAAAACAGCTCTGCTGCGAGCGCCGGCAGGTCCGAAAAGCGCTCGAGCACGGCGTCCGGGCGCTCCGCACGGCCAAATCCGTAGGCCGCGTGGACGAAGGGAATGCCGGCCAGGCGCGCGGCGCGCTCGTCGCCGTCCGTGTCGCCGAGGTAGAAGGCGCGCGGATTCCCGGCCTCCGCCAGCACCTTGCGGATGTTGCCGGCCTTGTCCAGGCCCGTGTCCCCGGGGCAGGCGTGCCCGCGGAAACAGCGCGCCATGTCGTGCACCTCAAGGAAGATCTCGATGTAGCCGCTGTCGCAGTTGCTGACGATGAACAGGTCGTATGGGGTGCAGAGCGCCTCCAGCGCGGGGCGCAGGCCGTCGAAGAGCCGGCCGCCGCCGTGGGCGCGCAGGTAGGCGTATTCGCTCTGCGTGCACTCGGCCATGAGGGCCAGCGCTTCCTCCAGGGGCAGCGCCGGCAGCATCAATGCCGCGATCTGCTCCGTGGTCTTGCCCATGTAGGTGCGCATGGCGTCCTCCGTCAGGTGGGCGCGCGCCTCCGGGCGCCGGTCCAGCACCTCGTTCCACGAGCGCACGACGGCAGAGACCGTGTCCCACAGCGTTCCATCCAGGTCAAAGACAATGGCGTCCTTCATGCAGGTCCTCCCGAAAAAGGTTTTTCTCCATTCTAGCGCAGGGATGTTAAATCCGTTCGCGCTACTTCCGGCGCAGGAGCAGGAGCGTCACGGCCACGACCACGGCGACCAGGGCGAACGCCAGCCCGGCAAGGCCCGGCGCGAAGAACTCCCAGGGAAACACGATGACGTCCAGGAACATGGGACAGCGCCTCCTTTTTACTGCTTGCGGCGGGCGAGCACGACGAGCAGCGCGGCGCTGCCCAGGGCGACGGCCGCCACCGCGCCGATGGCGAGGTACAGGCGGGTCCGGCCCGCCGCGGTCAGGGGCCCGACGGCGTCCGTCGCGGCCGGGGACTTCGCCGCCGCGGCGGCCTGCGGCGCGGTCGCGGGCAGGCTGGCGTTTTCCGGGTCCGCGCAGCAGATCCAGCCCTCGCGGCCGTAGAGGTAGGGGATGTAGACCCAGGTCTGCCCCTGCGCGTCCACATAGACCGCGTCATAGGGAAGAAAGTCGGCCTGCGTCAGGTCCTCTGGCGAGAGCTTGCCGTAGAGCTCGCCGGAGCCCGGGTACTCCCATAGGTAGACGGTGCCCTGCGGCACAAAGTCCGCAAGCTCGTCCGCATAGGGCGTGATCGCCTCCGCATGGTCCGTAAAGAAGTCGTCCCCGTCGTAGACCTTTTGCAGCGCGTCCAGGCGCACCCAGCAGCTCTCCTCGCCCTCCTCGTAGACGCCCCAGGCGGCGCCATCCGCATCTTCGTAGACGAAGGAAATGCGCAGTTCCCAACCCTCGGGAAAGGTGCACAGCGCGCGCCCATCCTCCGGGCTGACCACGCCTTCGACCCCGCCCGGGGAGAGGTAACGGTCGTTGACATAGGTGCACTCGTCCGCGTGCGCGGCGTAGAAGCCGTCCTCCGGCTCCCAGATGACGTCCGCGCGCGCCGGAAGGGGAAGGAGCGCCAGGACCAGAAGCGCGAGGATCGCGGCAATGTGTCGAATTTTCATAGGGAATTTCGCCTCCGTCAAGAGAGTGCGGACAGCAGCGCACGCAGCGCCGCGCCCGTCAGGTAGGAAAAGGCGTTCGCGCCCAGGGAAAAGAGCAGGGGACGGCGCAGGCCCTCGGCCAGGCGCGCGTAGATCGCGCCCTCGACGAGCACGGCGGCGGCCTCCAGCGCAAGGTGCACGGGCCAGAAGGGGAAGAGGTTCCCCACGAGCGCAACCGGCGGGTTCGTCAGCAGGTTGACCAGCAGGACCAGGCACGCGTTGCGCCGCCCGCGCACGCGGCAGAGCCGGGCGAACGCGCCCTCCAGGAGCAGCGTCAGCGCCAGGGACAGGAGCAGGCGGCGCGGCAGGTCAGCGAGCACGGATCTGCACCCACTTGCGCAGGGGGAGCAGGCGCAGCGGCGCGCGCTCCGGCGCGGGAAGGCTGGGCAGCAGCAGCGCCGCGGAAACGGCGCACAGCGCGGCCGCGGTCCAGAGGCCCGCCGCGGGCGCAAGATTCAGCCCCACCGGCAGGAACCCTAGGAACAGCGCAAACGTCGTCAGCCCAAAGGCCAGGCCCTTGGCCCCCGGCAGAAGGCGCGCCAGGGCGCTGAGCGTCATGGGCATGGTCATGTTGAAGAGGAAGAGCGCCGCCGTGCCCGCGAGCGGGTTCTCCCCCAGGAGGAAGAGCGCGCCCGCGGCGAGCAGCGACGCGGGCCCGGCCCGGCGCGCGCCGAAGCGGTCCGCCGCAAGGCCGCCCGCGCACTTGCCCAGCACCACCGCAAGCACCGCGGCAAAGGACCAGCCGTCCGCCGCCTGCCAGGGCATCTGCACCGCCAGGCCGACATAGGAGCGCAGCACGACCACCAGAACCAAACCCGCGACTGCGAGCGGCGCGGCCGGCCTGCGCCGCGGGCCGAACACGCCCCGCAGGCACAGCGCCGCGTTCCCCGAGCGGCGCAGGCGGCCGTAGAGGCGCGCGACAAAGAGGATCGCGCCCGCGCACAGCGCGAGCAGCAGGACCGCGCAGATCCCGGGGAACACTCCCGCGAGCGCCGACCCGGCGAACAGGCCCAGCGCCCCCGGGGAGACGAAGATCCCCAGCGCCGAGGCTTTCCGGCCGCTGTCGCCGAGCACGTCTACGCCGCCGCCCACGTGGAAGAGCGCGTTGCCCACCCCGGCGACGATGGCCAGCGCCAGGGGCGCGGCCGGCAGGGCGAACGCCGCGGCGACCAGGCCGCAGCCCAACGCCGCAAGGCCCGCGTTCTTGTCCAAGCGGTCCGCGAGGATGCCCAGGGGCATTTGCAGCGCAAAGGCGCAGTAGTTATAGAGGAGAAATCCCTCCGGTCCGCCGGCGCGGCCGCTGCTAAGGAGCAGCAGCGCGCAGGCAAAATCCACAAAGAAGTGCGCCGCACTGTAGGCGATCAGGCGCGCGGAACGACCCTTCAAGCGAAATTCCCCCTCTCGCTGTCATCCAACGCCCATTGGACGTGTAAAAGATTGGAAAAGTTTCGCATCGCGGTGGGTTTTCCAGGCGCAGGGCTTGACATTCGACCCACCTTTAGGTGTAAACTATTCTTAACAAAACACAAGGGGGTTGCACAGATGGGTTCTCTCGGACAAGACATCAAAAAGCTCGGCTTCGGCCTGATGCGCCTGCCCATGATCGGCGAGGACGTCGACATCGAGCAGACCAAGAAGATGGTCGACCTCTTCCTCTCCAAGGGCTTTACCTACTTTGACACGGCGTACGGCTACCTCGGCGGCAAGAGCGAAATGGCCATCAAGACCGCGCTGGTGGACCGCTACCCCAGGGAGTCCTACCAGCTGGCGACAAAGCTGCCCGCCTGGGCCGGCGCCAAGACCGCGGAGGAGGCCCAGGGCATGCTGGCCACCTCCCTTGCGCGCACAGGCGCGGGGTATTTCGACTTCTACCTCCTGCACAACCTGGGCGACAACCGCACCGAGGCCTTCGACCGCTTCGGCATCTGGGACTTCCTGCGCCGCAAGCGCGACGAGGGCGTCATCAAGCACCTGGGCTTCTCCTTCCACGACAAGGCGGACGTGCTGGACGACCTGCTGACCCGCAACCCAGACATGGAGTTCGTGCAGCTGCAGATCAACTACGCGGACTGGGAGTCCGCCTCCATCCAGTCCCGCGCCTGCTACGAGGTCGCGCGCAAGCACGGCAAGCCCGTCATCATCATGGAGCCCGTCAAGGGCGGGTCCCTGGCGGCGCTCCCCGCGGACATCGCCAAGATCTTTACCGACGCCGATCCCAAGGCCTCCCTGTCCTCCTGGGCCATCCGCTTTGCGGCCTCGCTCGACGGCCTCGTCACGGTCCTGAGCGGCATGTCCACCCTGGCGCAGATGGAGGACAACCTCTCCTTCATGGAGAACTTCCAGCCCCTGACCGGCGCCGAGCGCGCCGTCGTCGACAAGGTCCGCGCCGCGCTGGACAAGGTCCCGCAGATTCCCTGCACGGCCTGCTCCTACTGCACCAAGGGATGTCCGCAGTCGATCAACATCCCCGGCATCTTCAAGGCCATGAACAACCAGCTGATCTACGGCAACCGCGCCGGGGCCGTGGGCAACTACAGCTTCGCCACGCGCACGGGCGGCAAGGCCAGCGACTGCATCGCCTGCGGCCAGTGCGAGGCCGCCTGCCCGCAGCACATCGAGATCATCGAGGAGCTCAAGAAGGCTGTGGAGATGTTCGAGGGCTGAGGCATGGCGGAGATGCGGCGATGCGCCTGGGCGCGCGGGGAAGAGATGCAGCGCTACCACGACGAGGAGTGGGGGCGGCCCTGCCACGACGACGGCCGGCTCTTTGAGATGCTTCTGCTGGAGGGGTTCCAGGCGGGGCTCTCCTGGGCCATCGTGCTCCGGAAGCGCGAGGCCTTCCGCGCGGCGCTGGACGGCTTTGATCCCGCGAAGGTCGCCGCCTACGGCGAGGCGGACATCCAGCGCCTCCTTGCAAACCCCGCGATCATCCGCAGCGAGCGGAAGCTGCGCGCCGCGGTGGACAACGCCCGCGCCTTCCTGCGCATCCAGGAGGAGTTCGGCAGCTTTGACGCCTACCTCTGGGGATTTGCGCCGGGCGCGCCCTTCCGCCGCGCGCCGGGTGCGCCCGTGCCGGCGCAGACGCCCCTCTCCCAGGAGATCTCCCGGGACCTGCGGCGCCGCGGCATGAAGTTCGTGGGCCCGGTGATCGTCTACTCCTTTTTGCAGAGCGTGGGCGTGGTCAACGACCACGACGCGGACTGCGCCTTTGCCTAAAGCAGCAACCGAAAAAAACGACCCCCGCAGGGGTCGTTTTTTTGTGTACGGCGTTGGTCTCAGCCCTTTAGGCCGCCGGCCATGACGCCGTCGACGATGTAGCGCTGGCCGAAGACGTAGACCGCGATCAGGGGCGCGGCCACGATCAGCAGGCCCGCCGCCGTCAGCGTCCAGTCGTTGGAGTACTGGCCCGTAAAGACGAACAGGCCGCGGGTGATGTTGTAGTTCGTCTCGCTCGTCAGGTAGATCGTGGAGGAGACGATGTCGTTCCACACGCCGATCATCGAGAGCATGCCCATGGAAACCATGGCCGGCTGCGCCAGCGGGATGATGCACGTCAGGACGTAGCGCAGGTAGCCGCAGCCGTCGATGGAGGCCGCCTCGTCCAGCTCGCGGGGGATGGACTTAAAGTATCCCGTGAAGAAGAACACGGAGGTCGCGTTTACGCCCGTCATGACCAGCATGTAGCCGAGCTTCGTGTCGTAAAGCCCCATGTTCAGCACCATCTGGAACGTCGGGATCAGGCCCGAGGGCAGGAACAGACCGCAGAGGAAGAGAACGTACAGAAAGCCCGAGGCGGGGATGTACTTTCTCGAGATGGGGAAGGCGATCAGCAGCGAGAGGATCAGCGAGGCGATCGTGCACACCGCCGTGTAGAGCACGGAGTTGCCGATGTAGGCGCCGAAGTTCGCCTTGTTCCAGGCGGTGATGTAGTTGTCAAAGGCCCAGGTCGTCGTCAGCGACGTCGGGTGCAGCATGTAGTCCTGCGAGGTCTTCAGCGACGTGTTCGCCACAAAGAACAGCGGGAACAGGTAGATGAAGAGGAAGACGATCATCAGCACATAGCAGAACACGCGAAAGGGGATGTTTTTGATCTTGCCCATTACTGATCCGCCTCCATTTTCTTCATGATGGCCTGGGAGATGATCGTGACAATCAGCACGCCCACGAACAGCACCATGGACTCCGCCGCGGCGTAGCCCTGGCGCATGCCGGCGACCGTGCCGCCGCTGGCCGTCGCGCCGCCGCCGCCAAAGGCCGTGGCAAAGACCATCATGCCGAGCGTCGAGGTGTTGAACTGGCCGCGGGTGATGGTCATGATGAGCTCAAACGACTGCAGCGAGCCGATGATGGCCAGCAGCGTGTTGACCGTGACCGAGGACCAGATCAGGGGCAGCGTGATCTTCCAGAAGACCTGCCACTCGCTGGCGCCGTCGATGTAGGCCGCCTCGTACAGGTCCGCGGAGATGTTCTGCAGCGCCGCCAGGAAGATGACCATGGAGTAGCCCATGTTCTGCCAGATCTGCGCCGCGATGACCGCGGGGAAGGCGTAACTGTAGCTCGAAAGGATCGCCGGCGGGTTCTCGATGCCCAGCACGTTCTGCATGAACAGATAGATCGGGCCCGTGGGCGTGGAGAAGACCAGCTTCCAGATCGTGGAGACGACCGCCGCGCCCAGGATCACGGGCATGAAGTACACGGCCCTTGCGAAGTTGCGGCCCTTGAGGAACTTGCCGTTGAGGATGACGGCCATCAGCAGCGCCAGCGCGTTCTGGATGAGGGTGACGGACAGCGCGTAGATCGCCGTGCGCCCCAGCGACGCCTTGAGGTCGCGGATGTTTTGCAGGATGAAGAATTCCCGGTAGTTGTCCCAGCCGATCCACTGCCAGGCCGAGCCCGGAATGCCCGAGATGTCCGTAAAGGAAAGCACCGCCGTCATCGTCGAGGGGAAGAGGCGGAAGATCGTGTAGTGCAGGATGCCCGGCAGCATGCACAGAAACACCACCCATACGGGAAACGCGCGGATGTGTTTGTGCAGCCGCTTGGGGCTGTTGACGGGGGAAGCGTTGCGTATCGCCTTGCCCTCCAAAGCAATCCCTCCTTGCAAAAAAGGGACGACGGTTGCGGCGCGTCGCCCCTGCGGTTCATTGCGGTCAGTTGTTCAGGCTCTCCAGCGCGGCGCGCGCGGTCTCAAAGTCCTCGTCCGCCTTCTGCGCCAGCTCTGCGCCCGTCAGCGGGCCGCCCAGCGTCTGCAGGTACAGGAAGGAGAACTGGCCGTTGCCGTACTCGCCGACGCCCTTGGGCGCGTAGATGTACATCTCCGCGTTCAGGCACGGGGACTGCAGGCCCTCGTTCAGGGAGTTGAGGAACTCGTTGTCCAGCGTGATGTCGTTCTGCGTCGGGGAGAAGCCCGCCACGGCGTTCAGGAACGCGGTGTAGACTTCCTTGTCCGAGATGTAGGTCAGGAACGCCAGGGCGCCTTCCTGGTTGGGCGCGTTGGTCGGAACGGCGAAGGACAGGTCGTACTTGATGCCGTACTGCGGGTCCAGGCCGTCCTCGCGGGGCTCAATGCCCGGCAGCGGGAAGTAGCCGAACTCGATGTCCGGGTTGGCGCGCAGGATGTCCGGCGCGGACCAGGAACCGTCTGCGTACATGGCCATGTTGCCCGCGGCAAAGCGGCCCGGCGCATCCGAGTAGGCGATGCCGGTGACGCCCGGCTCCAGGTAGGTGGCGAACTGCTCCATGCAGTCGTAGACCAGCATGACCTCGGGGTCGGTGTGCTTCATCTCGCCCGTGAGCAGCTTCTGGCCGATTTCCTCCGCGCCGTCGCCGTAGTTGGCGGACAGGATCGCGTTGGAGTACATGTTCAGCGGCCACTGGTCCGCCGCGCCCGCGGAGAGCACGGTGTAGCGCCCGTCGGCCTTGACGGCCTCGCAGACCGCGATGAACTCATCCCAGGTCTTGGGGATCTCCAGGCCCAGCTCGGAGAAGATCGCCTTGTTGTAGAACAGGCCCGTGTAGGCGACGGTGCCCATGTTCAGGGAGTAGAGGCGGTCCTTGTAGGAATTGCCCATCAGGATGTCCAGGTTGTAGTTGTCGATGAAGGGCTGGTCCGTCAGGTCCAGCAGCAGGCCCTCGTCGATGTACTGCTGCCAGGCGGGCTTGTCGATGGAGTCGGCGTTCCAGTCCTCCTGGGGCTTGGAGAAGGTCTGGAAGGAGACGATGTCCACGTTCGCCGCGGAGATGCGGGTCTGGATGACCTGGTCGATCTCGGCGGAGGGGACCTCGCTGATGGTCAGGTAGTGGTCCGGATTGGCCTCGTGGAAGGCTGCGGAAATGTCCTTGAGGTACTGCACCGTGGCCGCGTTGGACCAGGTCAGCACATCGACGCTCGTGCCCTCGGCCGGGGTCTCGGCGCCCTCGTCCGCCGCGGGCGCTTCCTCGCCGCCGTCCGCGGCCGGAGCCGGGTCTTCCGCCGGCGCGCCGCCCGTCACCCCGCCCGAGCACGCGGTCAGCGCCGCGATCATGAGCAGGGCCAGGAGCAGGCAAAGCAGCTTGCGCAATTTCATGATGTTCTCCTCCTTTGTTAAAGTTTCGATCTCATATTTAAATATATCGTACAAAAATGATCAACACAATTTTAAATTCCTTCACAGGCGCGCGCGGAATGATTTTCACAGTTTTTCGTTGGTTTTTCAGAGAATTTGCACAAAACCCCGTGTTCGGGCCCGGGGCGCTGGGGAGGAATCCGGAAGATTCCGGGGGTTTTGGTCCGCTTGCAAAGTGCGCGCGGATCGGCTAGAATGGAGGAGACTTTTGTCAAGCAAAAGGAGGGAGGTCCCGTGGACTTTTTATTAAACTATGTCACCTTCGCGCTGGCGGCCGTGCTCTTTGTTGGCGTGGCGGTTGTCCTGATCGCGCGCTGGTTCGCGCTGCCCGTCCTGGTCAAGATCAGCCTGTGCACGGTGCTGCTGGCGCTGGTGCTCTACTTTGCGTTTGTGATCTACGTCGTGCTGCTGGCCGGCTCCGCCGTGCCGCCGCACGCGCCGCAGCCCATACCGGCATAAAAAAAGCGCCCCCGCCGGGGCGCTTTTTTATGCGAATCACTCGAGGTCGTACAGATAGAGCAGCAGGTCCTCGTCGTACATGTTGTAGATGTCCACATAGACCGCGTCCACCTTGGCGGGCAGGTCGCTCGCCTCGCCCGCCGCGCGGCGCAGGGCGGCCTCCACCCCGGCGTAGCCGTAGGCGTACGCGCTGCGCACCACCGTAAAGCGCACCAGCCCGTCGCGCAGGCCCAGGGCGATGCCGTCGTCAAAGTCCGCGCCGACGATCGGCGTCTGCAGGCCGAGGGCGCGCACCGCGCGCAGCGCGCCGCGGGTCGCCGCCTGCGTCCGGCACACGATGCCGTCGATGCGCGAATCCCGCGCGAGCAGTTCCAGGCAGTAGGCAAAGGCCGCTTCCTCGCTGTCCACGGTCAGGCGCTCGGCGACGAGGCTTCCCTGGTTGCCGAGCTCGCCGCGCAGCGCGACCTCCCAATCGTCCTGGGCGTAGGACTCGGCGCTGGTCAGCAGCAGAAAGCGCCGCTGCAGGCCGATCTTCTTGGCGATGAGCTGGCCCGTGCGCCTGCCGATGGTCGTCTCCTCGCCCGCGATGCCGCCCGATGCGCCCTCGATTTCGCAGCCCAGGGCCACGAGCGGGACCTCGCTGCGCAGGGCGGCCTCCCCCTGCGCGCCATCCAGCGCCACGGCCGCAAGATCCGCCTCGCCTGCGGCGGGCAGCTGGCCGGCGAGGCCGGATTCCGCGTCCAGGAGCCGCACCTCGATCTCCCAGCCCGCGTCCTGCGCCGCAAGGCGCGCGCCGGAGAGCAGGTTCTCCCAGTAGAAGCCCTCGTCGTCCTGCGCGAGGAGCACGAGGCGCTGCGCGCCCGCCCCGGCGGCGCAGCCGGGCAGCGAGAGCAGCAGGAGGAGCACCAGGGTCAGGCCGAGCGCCGGACGGGCAAGGCGATGCGCACGCATGTGTATTCCTCCATTTCGCTGTCGATGGTGATGCCCCATTCCGCCCCGCAGAGCAGGCGGATGCGGCGGTTGACGCTCTTGAGGGCAAGGCCGCTGATCTCGTCCGGGTGCGGGGGCTGGCTCTCGCGCAGGGCCTGCTGCACGCTGCGCAGCTTGTCCGGCAGGATGCCCATGCCGTCGTCCCGCACGGTCATGACGAGGGATTCCCCCTCCAGGAAGACGCGCACCTCGATGGTGCAGCCCGTGTTGTCGCCGATGCCGTGCTTGATCGCGTTCTCCACGAGGGGCTGCAGGATCAGCCGGGGGCAGAGCAGGTCCTCGGCCGCGCGCTCGACGTGGATGCGGCTGGAAAAGCGCTGGCCGTAGCGCGTGCGCTGGATGAGCAGGTAGCTTTCGACGTGCTCGACCTCGCGGCGCACGGCGTGGAAGTTGCCGCCGCGGTTGATGGAAAGGCGCAGGAGCTTGGCCAGCGCGCCGACCATCTGCACCGCGTCCGCGCCGCGCTGCGTCTCGATCAGCCAGGTGATGGAGTCCAGCGCGTTGTAGAGGAAGTGCGGGTTGATCTGCTCCTCCAGGGCGGCGATCTCCATTTGGCGCAGCTGGTCCTGGTTGTCCTTCGTCTCCCGCATCAGGCGCTCGATCTGGTCGATCATGGCGTTGTAGGCGTTGGAGAGCTGGGCGAACTCCTTGCAGCCCGCAAGGCGCAGCCGCGGCCCGGGAAAGCCCGCGCCCGCGCCGGCCATGGTGCGCTCCATCGCGCGGAAGGGCCGCGCCACATACGCCGACAGGGCAAAGGCCATCGTCAGCGCGAGCAGGAGCGAAAGCCCCAGCACCAGCAGGCCCCGGCGCTGCATGTCCTGCCGGCTGGCCGCCAGCTGCGACTCCGCCATCCGGCAGGTGAGGACGTACTGCCCGCCTTCCAGGGGCTGGGAGATCTCGATCTGCCGCTCATCCGCCGAGCGCGCGCCCACGCCCGCGTACACGGCCGAGACCGCGCGCAGGTTCTGCGCCTTGGCGTGCGGGGAATAGACCGTCTGGCCCGCGGAATCCGCGAGGGTGAGGGTCCCCGCCTCCCCGCCGGAGAACGCGTCGCAGATGTCCGCAAGGGCCGAAAGGCGCAGGTTCACCGCGAGGATGCCCTGCTCATACCCGCCCGGCACGCGGTAGACGCAGGGGCCCGCCAGCGTCACGGCCCAGGTGTAGCGCCCGCGGTAGCAGTGCTCCAGGCGCGCGCTGCTGAAGGCGCAGCCCTCGCCCGCGAGCGCCGCCTGAAACCAGGCCTCCTCCTGCGGGTTTTGGCTGGAGAGGAAGCCCTCGCTCTGGTCCGAGGCCGCGACCGCGGTGCCCGTGCGCTTGTAGAGGAGGATGGAGCTCAGGTCCCCCTCCACGTCCAGCAGGGGCTCGACCGCGGCGGAGAAGCCGCCCGGGGCAAAGTCCTCCCGCAGCAGGACCGAATCCTGCACATAGTCCCACAGGTCCTGCGCGCCGAGCAGCACCTCGTCCAGGCGGTCCTTGGCGCGGGCCAGGTTCTGGTTGATGAGCCTAAGGTCCAGCTGGGAGAAGACCTCGCCCGTCATGTTGCCGTAGACGGCGTTGAACAGCAGCATCGTGCACAGCGTCACGGCGACCATCATCACAAGTAGCATCGTCCTAAGGCTGATCCTGCGCACGCGCATCCGCCCCCTGCCGGTAGTTCTTGGGCGTCACCCCGCAGCGCTGCTTGAAGCAGTAGCTGAAGTAGCCCGGGTCCTCAAACCCTGTCTCCAGGGCGATCTCGTAGATCTTCTTTTCGGAGTCGCGCAGCAGCGCCTTTGCGCGCTCGATGCGCTTATCCAGCACGTATTGCAGGAACGAGGTGCCCATCTCCCGCTTAAAGATGAGGGAGAGCTGCGTCTGGGAGATGCGGAAGGCCTCGCACACGTCCGAGATGGAGAGCGAGGGCTCCGCGTAGTGCGCGTCGATGTAGCCGGCGATGCGCTGGGCAAAGGCGCGGTTGTCCACGCGGCCGCGCTCGGCGATGCGGCGCGCGGTCTCCTGCGCGGCGCCGCACAGGGCGCGCAGGGCGGAGGCGGTCTCCAAGGGCGGAACCAAGCGGTGCGCCTCGAGCACGGGCAGGATCTCCTCGGCGGAGATGCCCGCGCGCAGCGCTGTGGTCAAAATCGCCGTGTGCACCATGGAGGACAGGGCCAGCAGCAGCGCGGGACTCGCGCGGCGGGCGAGGTCCTCGCGCATCCGGGCGAAGTAGGCCTCGATGCGCGCCTCGTCCCCCGCGCGCAGGAGCTGGGCGACCTCGCCCGGCAGGCCCGCCGCCAGCATCCCCTCGGCGCTGGGCGCCTCCTCCTCCGCCAGGAGAAAGAGCCCGTCCGCCGCGGCGGCCTTGTCCTCCAGGAGCAGGAGCGCGCGCTGGTAGAGCGCGGGCAGGTCGGCCGGGGACTGCGCCGGCTCGGTCAGCACCGCCTTGGTCGAGAGCTTGAGGTACATGCGCACCGTGTCCATGATCTCCGAGAGCAGGGAGACGGCCTGCTCCTGCCCGCAGCGCAGCAGCAGAACGAACCGCCCCCTGTGGCAGACGCAGGAGCCCGCGGCAAGCTCGCCCAGCCGCTCCTGCGCGATCTCCTGCAGGGAAAAGCGCAAAAGGTCCATGCGCCCGGCAAAGTCCCGGCGCAGCACCTGCTCGTTTTCCGGCGTGCGCCCGAGGGCGACCAGCGCCAGGTGCGCGGGGAAGGAGGCCTCGTCCTCCGCCGCGTCGCGCAGCAGGCCGAGGGATTCGTTCGTGCTCTCAAAGAGCATCTCCAGCAGGCGCAGGCGGCCGATCTGCACGCGGTCCTGCCGCTGCTGCTCCAGGAACGCGGCCTCGTCCAGGCGGCGGGCAAAGGCCGCGTCCAGCGAAGCGCGGATGCGGGCGAGCGCCTCGCGCACGCCCGTCAGCGACAGGGGCTTGAGCAGGTAGTCCATGACGCGGAACTGCATCGCCCGCTGCGCATAGGCAAAGTCGTCGTGCCCGCTGACGACGACAAAGCGCATCGCCGGGTACATCTGCTGCAGGCGCTCGATCAATTCCAGCCCGTCCATGTAGGGCATGCAGATATCCGTCATCACCACGTCCGGCACGAGGTCCTTGGCCATCTCCAGCGCCTCCAGCGCGCCGGCCGCGCACCCGCAGAGCGAAAACCCGCAGGCCTCCCAGTCCACGGTCCGCGCGATGCTCTCGCGCACGTCCACCTCGTCGTCCACCAACAGGATCTTGTATTGCGCCACAGGGCGCACCTCCTTTGCGTCTTTGCGTCGGGCGCGGCCCGCTCAGAGATAGCGCTCGATGCAGGAAGCGACCTGGCGCGCGCAGGCCCGGTATCCCTCCTCCGTCAGGTGCAGGCCGTCCGCGCACTTGTAGAGGCCGGGCGCCTCCAGGCAGAGGGCGTAGAGGTCGTTGACCGGCACGTTTTCCGCGCGCATGACCTCCAGCGCCGCGGCGTTGTACGCCTCCACCCACTCACTCTGGTAGCGCAGGGCCGCGCCCGTGCCGGTGTTGTCCTGCGCGCCCCCGGCGCGGGGCACGGGCAGGGTCGTGGCGAAGACCACCTGCGCCCCGCAGGAGCGGCAGAGGCCCAAGATGCGGCGGAGGAAGTGCTGGTACTCCGGGATGGGGTGGATGGGCTCGCGCATGGGGGATTCGATGTTCATGTCCCAGTAGCCGTTGTTCCAGTGGACCACGTCCACCGGCCCATGCGCGCGCAGGAGCTGGTTCGCCTGCCAGAGCGTATAGGCGGCAAAGCGGCCGTTGTCCTGCGGATCGTAGAGCACCTCCGCGCGGCCGGCCAGCAGGTCGCGCACCATGTCGTCGTAGCCCATGCGGATGGAATCGCCGAGAAGCAGCGCCTTTTTCATGGTTTTCGTCTCCTTTTTTCTCGCCCAATGGGGCGGGGGGAATCTCCCTTCAGTGTACAACGCGGAGGCGGCGGGGTCAAGCGCCGGGCGGCCGCGCTTTTTTTCGCGCAAGGGGGAGGAGGGGCATTCCGTTTTTGCAGCGTTCGTGCTATACTGGGGGCGTCCCACGTTTTGAACTTCGCATCCGGAGAAAGGAGGATTGCGATGCCATTTTCCTTTGCACAGGCCACGCCCGAGAGCGTCGGCATTCCCTCCGACGCGATCCTGCGCTATACGGACGCGCTGGAGGACCTCGCGCTGAGCCTGCACTCGCTCACCGTCATCCGCCGCGGCGCGGTCGTCTTCGACGGGCAGTACAGCCCCATGACCAGCGGCCAACCGCACAGGCTCTACTCCTGCTCCAAGTCCTTCGTCTCCCTGGCCGTGGGCATCCTCTGCGGCGAGGGACGGCTGCGCCTCTCCGACCGCGTGGCGGACTTCTTCCCCGAGTACGACAAGGCGAAGATGCACCCCTTCCTGCGGGAGACCACGGTGGAGGACCTGCTGCGCATGACCGACTGCCACGACGAGACCACCTACAACATGGACAAGGCCGAGCCGGACATGGACTGGGTCCGCACCTACTTTGAGACGCCGCCCACCCACCGCGCGGGCACGGTCTTCCAGTACAACACGGCCTGCACGGTCATGCTCTCGGTGATCGTCGAGCGGATCACGGGCGCCTCGTTCCTGGAGACGCTCAGGCCCCGCGTGTTCGAGCCCATGGGCATGACAAAGGACATCCAGTGCGTGCGCACGCCCTGCGGCCACGCCTGGGGCGGCAGCGGCGTGCTGGCCAGCGCGCAGGATTTGGCCAAGATGGCCTACCTCTGCATGCGCGGGGGCGAGATCGACGGGCGGCAGCTCCTGCCGAGGGAGTACGTGCGCCGCGCCACCTCCCGCCAGGTGGACAACGCCCTCTTCAGCGACGACGCGGAGCACCGCGCAGGCTATGGCTACCAGATCTGGCGCATCCGGCACAACGGCTTTGCGTTCCTGGGCATGGGCAGCCAGCAGGCCTTCTGCTTCCCGGACGAGGACCTGCTCGTCGTGCTCACGGGCGACACGCAGGACGTGCCCGCCGCCGCGCAAAACGAGCTGACGCTGCTCTTTTCCACGATCTTCCCCGCGCTCTCCAAGGACCCCCTGCCCGAGAACCCGGAGGCGCTGCGCCGCCTCGCGGCGCGGCGCGAGAGCCTGACGCTCTACGCGGAGACCGGCGGCGGCTACTCGCCCTATGGCCAGCGGATGAGCGGACGCACCTTCCGTTTCCCCGAAAACGCCCTGGGCTGGAAGTGGGTGCGCTTCGACTTCGACGGGGACGAGGGGGCCCTTTCCTACGAGAACGCCACGGGTCCCCACCGCGTCGCCTTCGCCTACGGCCGCAACGTCGAGCAGGCGTTTGACGAAACTTCCTATTATGCCATGGACATCGGGCACCCGGCCTATCGGCCCCTGCACGCCTTTGCCAGCGCCGGGTGGAAGGACCCGCACACGCTCCTGCTCCGGCTGTGCATCGCGGACGTCTGCTTCGGCACGCTCCGGCTCTGCTTCGTCTTCGACGGGCAGGAGCTGACCGTCGCCGGCCGCAAGAATGCGGAGTGGTTCTTCCGCGAGTACCAGGGCTTCGCCACCGGCCGGGCGGACCCCGCCACCGGCCAGGCGGACCCCGCCACGGGCCAGGCGGACCCCGCCTAGAGGGGGAAGTCCGCGAGGCGGTCGACGTTCTCCTGCGCGTACTCGATCTCCTTGGAGAGCAGGCGCAGCGCCTCCTGCGGGCTTTGGAAGGCCCCGCGCGCCAGCAGCGCGCGCGCCGCGCAGACGAACAGGACGAGCAGGCGCGCCTTGCCCAGCGCGTCGCCGTCATAGGCGCACTTGAGGAACCAGCGGAAGAGCAGGTAGACCGCCGCGTGCTCCAGAACCCAGTCCGGGCAGGGCACGGCGTCCCCGCGCGCGGCGAGGCGGCGCGTCCAGTCCGCGTCGATGGGCGCAAGGCTCGCAAGGAGGGGGAGGAGTTCCGCCTCCCCGGGCAGGCGCTCCGCCTCGGGCGGGCAGTCCGCCGGGGCAAACCCGTCCAGCTCGTCCTGCAGGGCCCGCGCCGAGGCCAGAACTCGCCGCAGCCGGGCGTCCAGGGGGAGCGCGCGGTCCTGCAGGACCGCGCACAGCGAGCGCCGCGCCGAGACGAGGCGGGAGAGCAGCGCCTCCTCACAGGGAGGATCCTCCGCAGGCGCGTCGTCCTCGGAGACGAGAAAGGTCAGGGGCGCGGGGTCCTGCAAGAGCAGGCGGCACGCCTCCTCGCAGCACAGGCCCACGCCCGTCTCCCGCCAGGCGCCGAACCACTCGGTAAAGCGCGGGTGCTCCCGGCAGATCTCGCACAGGGCCTCGTGGCCCAGCGCCCGCTGCACGGCGCAGAGGTTGTCCTCGTCCAGCAGCGCGCAGCGGCCGCGGCCGTCCAGCGCAAAGTGCGCGCCGTCCGCGTCCGCCACAAGGCCCCGGCGCAGGCGCTCGCCGAGCGGGCCCGGGACCTGGGCGTAGCGGCGGCGGGACGCAGGGTCCACGTCGATCTCCCAGCCGATGCAGCAGTTGTCCGCGCAGGCCCCGGCCGTGCAGCGAAAGTCGTCGAAAAATCGCGGTTTGCAAACCCTCATGTTCCCAAATCCCCTTTGCAGATTCCCTCTGCTACAAATTGTACCCCCTTCCCGCGCGGCGCGCAAGCGCGCGGAGGGAAGGGCGCGAAAAAGAAAAAGGAGGCCGTTTTCATGATTCGCCAATCCGCTTTCACCGGCAGCGCGCCGCTCCTCAAGGGCGGCCTGCATTGTCACACCACGCGCTCCGACGGCAAGGGCACGCCGGAGGAGGTCATTCGCCTGCACAAGCAGAACGGCTATGATTTCCTCGCCCTGACCGACCACCGCGTCTACAACTACGAGAACTTCGCGCCGGATGCGGACATCGTGATCGTGCCCGGCATGGAGATGGACCGCAACATCGAGGGCTTTGCGGGCGTGCACTGCTTCCACACGGTGTGCCTGGGGACCAAGGACTCCACCTATGCGCAGGAGCAGACCTTCCCCGCCGGGCGCGTGAGCGGCCAGGAGGAGTTCCAGAAGGTGCTCGACGACCTGCACGCCGCCGGGCAGATGACGATCTACTGCCATCCGGAGTGGAGCAACACGCCGGCGCGCGAGTTCGACCAGCTGCGCGGCAATTTTGCCATGGAGATCTGGAACACAGGCTGCGCGCTGGAGAATGGTCTGGATACCAACGCCGCCTACTGGGACGAGCTGCTCATGCAGGGCAAGAAGATCTACGGCGTCGCTACGGACGACGGGCACCCGATGTACCACCACTGCAAGGGCTGGGTGCGCGTGAATGCGGAGCGGAACGCCGAGTCGATCCTCGCGGCCCTGGGCGCGGGCGCGTTCTATTCCTCCTGCGGGCCAGAGATCCATGACTTCTACGTGGAGGACGGCGTCGCGGTCGTGACCTGCTCGCCCTGCGCGGAGATCGTCTTCCGCTGCGGCCAGTACCCCTGCCCGCGCATCTCCTCGCGCGAAGGGGACCTCACGCGCCACGAGTTCGCCCTTCCTGAGTACCTGGACTACATCCGCGCCGTCGTGCGCGACAAGGAAGGACGCCGGGCCTGGACCAACCCCATCTTCCTGCGCTGAGGGCGAACCCCGGAAAAAAATCCCGCGCGCCCGAAAAAAATGCCTTGACAAAATTCCGCCGCCGTGTATAATAGATTCTGTTCCTACGCGAGGGTGGCGGAACTGGCAGACGCGCACGTTTGAGGGGCGTGTGGGCAACCATACGGGTTCAAGTCCCGTTGACCGCACCATGGCGAGTGTTCCTATAGCATTTG
>ERZ827492.1275-NODE-1275-length-20787-cov-3.583349_pt1 | contig 20787 bp, 17 predicted proteins | sample MGYA00519704_ERZ827492 | MGnify/ENA primary metagenome ERZ827492 (study PRJEB31778, sample SAMEA3449325) | human gut metagenome | biome: human gut; feature: human-associated habitat; material: faeces | place: United Kingdom | collected 2010/2012 ...
TGAGCGGCTGCGCGCAATAGGGACATATCTGCCAACTGGGCTCGAGCGGACGTCCGCAACTGTTGCATACGTTACGCAGCTGGACACGACAGTTGGGGCAAGCGATGTAGTCACTCTTCACTGGCTCGCCGCAACGGGGACAGTTACCGTAATCGGAGAGCTGCCGCCCCATGAGCTCAAGGTTCATGACCTGCTCGGTGGAGTCGGCCGCGTTGAGGGGCGGACGCAGCAAGCAGTAGGCAACCAAGCCGGCGACGGGTACGGCGGCGATGACGGTCCATAGCAGCACGGGAGCCTCGCGTGTCTTGGCATCCCTGTTGACCCAGATGATGCATACGACCCAGAGCCCCACGAAGATGATTGCCGTCACGATGAGGACGACGAGCACGGGAGGTGTGAGTACCGACGCGAAAATAGCGGACATGCTGCCTTCTTACTGCCTGTGGTAGTGAACTATTGGTGAGATTCTATCACCAAATATCCTTCACCTCACCAGCAACGGTTATCGAGCCCGTGGCGATGACGGGCTCGTGGCGCAGTAACTCGCGGGCCTCGGATATGCTCGGGGCAATCTCGGGGCGCATGCCGCATTCCTCCTCGACGAGCGCGGCAAGCTCCACCGCAGGAATGGAGCGCGGCGACGACGATGCCGTGACGACGATGCGCGAGAACAGCGGGCAGAGCTCGCGGATGATGCCACGGGCGTCCTTGTCGTCCAGCACGCCAAGGAGAAGGGCGGGGCGGGGCGGGGAATCAAACCCCCTGGCACATTCGAAGAGGCGTTGTAACTCCCCCGCGAGCACGTGAGCTGATTGCGGGTTGTGCGCGGCGTCGACGATGACGAGCGGATCGTGTCGCAGAATCTCAAAGCGTCCGGGAATGATGAGCCCACTCAGCGCCATGCGGACGTTCTCGGGCGAGGGCGCATGACCAAGCGCCGCAGTGACGGCCGCCAGAGCCGTCGCGAGATTTGAGCGCTGATAGGCTGGGAGGCTGGCGAGCTCGCCCTCAAATGGGATGACAGCTTCGGGATTAGCGTCCTCGTACGGTGCGCGGACCTGCCGCGCCTGCCGTTCGAAGACCTCCCGTGCGGTAAGGTCGTGCGCAAAAACCGCTTTGCAGCCCGGTTTGATGATGGGCGCTTTCTCGGCCGCAATCTTTTCGACCGTATCACCGAGAATCGTGGTGTGTTCAAGCGCCACGCCCGTAATGACGGCGACTTGCGGATCCACGACACTCGTAGCATCCCAGCGCCCGCCCAGGCCACACTCGAGAACAGCCCAGTCGGCGCCCTCTTGCGCGAACAGCCACAGGGCGGCAGCCGTAAGCAGCTCGAATTCCGTGGCCTCAACGTGCGCACGCGCAGCTGCACCAAGCGCCGCCTCGATGCCCCGCGCAAATGATTCATCGTTCACGACGCGTCCGTCGATCTCGATGCGCTCGGGATACTTGACCAGATGCGGCGAGACATACAACCCGACGCGCAGGCCCTGAGCATGCAAAAGAGCCGCTATCATGCGCGTCGTCGATGACTTGCCATTGGTGCCGGCAACCTGCACGCAACGGTAGCGCTTCTGTGGATTACCCATCGCCGCGCACATCGCCCTAATCGGTTCGAGCGAGGGGTCCATCCCGAACTTGAGCGCATCCTCGAGCGTGGCAACGGCATCGTCATATGTCACCTCGCTTGTCAAAGGCCTCTTCTCTGGTTTGGACACAGTCATCAATGCGTCATTGAAACCTAGATTGACGCTTCAGAATCTACGACGCTGATAAGAAGTGCCTTGTTCATAGCATCTTGATGCGCGCTCATGGGACCACGAACTAGCACGGCATCGATTATTCGTTCGAAGAACCTGGGCACAGAAAGCGCGTAGGGTACATTCGCGTTTTCCGGAGAATACACATCTCCATTTCCGCTTAGGTCAGCGAGCATAAGAGCGCTTGTATCATATACGCCCGTTTCGCCTTGCAGTTTTGACAGCATCGCAACAGCCCTATTGAAATCTCCCGGATTATCGAGAACCTCAACATTTAGCATGAAGAAAAAGCCCAACGCGGCCATGGGGTAGCGTCTCCGCAAATTAACGGCATCACCATATGCCTCTTCAAACCGATTTTTCAGGTTCTTGCCATACTCCCTTGTCATGGTCTTAGTTGAAATAAGAATTTCTGGACCGGTGAGCCAGGAGGACATGCCCACATCCACCTGCTTTTCATACACCGCTCCTTGCACATTGGCATCCGATGACCCGGCCTTGGATACATGCTCCACAAGATCATCTCTAACCCGCGTGGGCACAGAATCAAGCAGCGCAATGAATGATGGGTCTATTGTTCTGGGCTGATGAAGCCTGGGCCACGGTTGCTCTTTCACGAACCCAGCCGCCCTGAGCTCTCCCGCAATCCACATGTCCAGTCCCTTAGCGAGCGCTCCGTTTCTGGTGTTTAGCACATCACCATCCGCGATAGATTGCTTTACGATGCAATCTAAGAGCCGATACTCAGGAACAGGCATGTTGTCGTCGTCCCAATAGTCCCGATCTTCATTACACAACCCTTTGGATTGCCAAAAGTCGCAAATAATCTTTTCGAATTTCGTAAAGGAATCAGATTTCATGCACGCTTCCTTCCGCGGTTCCTTCGTCTGGCGTACAGACGCGTTTTCGTGTCTCTTATGCTATCGAGCTGTTCTGCGTCGCATATTCCACCTGACCCGAATAGAACGCTATCCACCTGTGCGCTAAGCGAGAGCAGGGCATCGCTCCCAAGATTGGCCGGAGCTTCCCTCAGAAGTTCGAGAAGGTCATCGCGATGCGAGTGAACCAAGGCCGGAGAGGGCACTTGCAGTCTCGCAGCTTCTCGCGGCTCAACCTTCAGCATGCCTCCGCCATAAGCGCGTCCCTCAATCTCGGAGCTCAGCAGAGTCACGCTGTTGACGCACGCGAAAGAAAAAAGTTCTCTACCCAAATCACGATGCTCTTCATGAAAGGTGAGCCCATGGACTGAATTCAAGTGGTACAACCCTGCATCATTGGTACACATATGTGGGGCAAAATCATTCATATAAGTAATGAATACATCGGGTATGCCGGCTAGGGGGACCTTCCACCACGGTTTCCTGTTTTTGCACTTATAACGGTGATTGACTCCAGCTGAGATACCAGCGTTGATATAGCGTTGCGCAGCAGGAGTCGGACATTCATCCGGATAGAAGAGAAACGTCTTTTGTCCTTTCAACGCAAGATCGGCAAAGTCGGCCTCCGATAAAACAAGCCTGTGTAAATGTTTGGAGCCTGGAGGGAGCACCTTTCGAATTTCCTTATCCGTCAACCCTGCATCGAGAACCTCGGCCTTAGAGAGAGCGAAGTAATCGTTGCATCCCGTAACTGCGCCTAAAGCAAGACTACCCCAATCATCAACCCGGCAAAATGCATCTCCCTCAAGTCCTTCCAGTGTATCAGCCACATCTGAAGATATGAATCCAGCCGTCCAGCGCTCGCCATTTAGGCCGGGGCAATAGCTGGTGTTCGTTCCCTCTCCAATTTGAGTCAAATCCGAAGATTGTACCCACTTGATTTGTCTTGAGCTTCCTTGATGAAACTTGCTTGCCAGCAAGAGGACAACCTCTTCTTGAACCTCAGGGAATACCTGCTCGTCAAAAGTAACGATAGAGATGTCAGCAAACTCCGAAAGCAAGAAAGTGCGAATAGGGGCGGCGTAGTTTACGGACAGCAGCTCCGCTGGAAGCACAAAAGCTATTCTGCCCCCCTCTTTCAAAAATGATGTAGCGTGCATGACAAACGGGGCCCATGCGGAGGCAAGAGCGCTCACTGCAAACCCCGCGTTGCTCGTCACGGCTTTTATGCTTTCTTTTTGCTTGCCGTCGATAACCTGAAATCGTACGTAGGGGGGATTCCCAATCACGACATCGTATTTTTTCTTGGCTCTCTGATTGAAGAAATCACCAACAGTTATATTTGGCGTGAATGAAACTTTCGAGCATCGGCTTAAAGCTGCGCGTGCGCTTTCATGATGCAGTTCGCATCCATCAATTCTTTTTGAGGCGTCCTCTTTCGATGCGCCCAGACTCACCAGTCTGCGAAACGACGCGACAAGGAACTCGGCCTCTCCGCACGCAGGCTCAAGAACCGTGTCATTTCGAGAGATGATTGCCCAATCTGCAAGAAACGTCGCAAGTTCAGGCGGAGTAAAGAACGCGCCTCGTTCTTTTCTCGCGGCTGGGGTATCACTCGCTATGTTCAAAACAGAACCAAATGCCATGTCTCATACATTCCTTTCCAACGATGATTCTACAGCACGCATACTTTCTCATACGCATGAGACATCAAATTGGCAAGACGGCGAAATCGACCGTTTTGTTATCCAATCCCTTCAAATCTGCATCCACAAGGAAAATTGAGGGCACATTGAGGATTTGACCGGAAACATTCCACATCTGCTATCTATCGACTTAGATATTCTAAATAACCGCAGTTAGGTAACATATCAGTGACAGGGCGTGCATAATATATGTCCCCTCTTCTACAATCGCTGTTTGTACATATGCAATGCACGCGAAAGGACAAGCACCCATGCGTAAGTTCAAGACAGAGAGCAAAAAACTGCTCGACTTGATGATTAACTCCATCTATACCAATCGCGAAATCTTCTTGCGTGAGCTTATCTCCAACGCATCGGACTCGCTCGACAAACTCTACCTCACCTCACTCGAGAACAAGGATAGCTCCATCATGCGCAGCGACTTGCGCATTCAGATTGCCATTGACGAGGATGCCCGCACGCTCACCATCAGCGACGACGGCATTGGCATGACCAAGGACGAGCTCGATAAGAACCTGGGCACCATCGCCCATTCGGGCTCGCTCGAGTTCAAGAGCTCGGATTCCGATAAGCTCGAGGAAGTCGACATCATCGGCCAGTTTGGCGTTGGCTTCTACTCTTCGTTCATGGTCGCCGACAAGGTCACCGTCATTTCGAAAGCGTACGGCAGCGACGAGGCTTTCAAGTGGGAAAGCGACGGCGTCGAGGGCTACAACATCAGCGAGGCCACCCGCGAGAAGCGCGGCACGGACATCATCCTGCACCTGCGCGAGAACACCGACGAGGTCAATTACGACGAGTACCTCTCGCAGGCCCTCATCAAGCACCTGGTAAAGCGCTACAGCGATTACATCCGCTACCCGATCATCATGGACGTGGAGAAGACGCGTACGCTCGAGAAACCCGAGGACGCTGGCGACGATTACGTGCCCGCAACCGAGACCTTCGTCGAGGAGGAAATCCTCAACTCGATGATTCCCATTTGGACCAAGAAAAAGTCCGAAGTCTCTGACGAGGAGTACGCTGATTTCTATCAGGCCCAGTTCCATACGGCAGATACACCCCTGCGCACGATTTCCATGCACGCCGAAGGCAGCTTGAACTACGATGCGCTGCTTTTCATCCCCACCGATGCGCCCATGAACCTGTACGCCAAGGACTTCCAGCGTGGCCTGGCGCTCTACAGCAACAACGTCATGATCATGGAGCATTGCGAGGACCTACTGCCGGACTGCTTTGGCTTCGTGCGCGGCGTTGTCGACAGTCCCGATCTCAACCTCAACATCTCGCGCGAGACACTCCAGCAAGACCGTCAGCTCATCGCCATCGAGCGTCGTATCGAGAAGAAGATCAAGCAGGAGCTCGAGAAACTCTGCAAAGATGACCGCGAGGCCTACGTCGACTTCTTCAGCAAGTTCGGTCACGTGCTCAAGTACGACATCTATTCCACCTACGGAGCGCACAAGGATCTGCTGCAGGACCTGCTGCTCTTCCATTCCGCCAAGGAGGACAAGCCCGTCACCCTGGCCGAGTACGTCGCGAACATGCAGAAGGGCCAGGAGAACATCTTCTTCGCTTCCGGCGATACCGTCGCACGGCTGGCGCAGAGCCCGAGTGTCACGTCGGTCGTCTCGCGCGGTTACGACGTCCTGCTCTGCGGCGACAACGTCGACGAATTCTGCCTGCTTTCCATCGGCAGCTACGATGACAAGGAAATGCGCAACGTCGCCAGCGGCGAAGACCTTGGCCTCGAAACCGAGGAGGAGAAGGAGGAGGTCGCCAAGCAGCGCGAGGAGAACAGCACGCTGTTCGAGGCGATGACCGAAGCGCTCCCCGACGACATCACCAACGTCACGGCCACCTCGCGCCTGGCTGATGCAGCCTGCTGCATCGTCGCCGATGGTCCCGTGAGCCTGGGTATGGAAAAGTACTTCGCGACCATCCCGGCTGCCGCCGGCGAGCGTCCCGAGGCAAAGCACGTGCTCGAGCTCAACCCCAATCACCCGGTCTTCGCAACCCTGCAGGCAGCGCAAGAGGCTGGCGAGACCGAGAAGGTCGCCCAGTACGCCAACCTGCTCTACAACCAGGCACGTTTGGCGGAGGGCCTCGAAATCGCCGATTCTGCAGCATTCAACGAGGCGATTTGCGAACTGATGAAATAAACATTTCTCGTGATAATTTCGGTTATAGGCAGTGCATTATATTGTGCGCTGCCTATAATCTTATATGGATATAAAAGCGAGCGAGGAGGCTTATCATGGCTACGATGTTATTTCAGGGACACGGCTCCTACAGATTCACGCTCGACGACGACACGGTTATCTACGTCGACCCATACTTCGGAAAGGAATACGAGCTCGAGGCGGACCTTGTGCTGGTTACGCACGAGCACTTCGATCATGATGCGGTAGACAAGATGCCCCATGCGCCCGGCTGCGAAGTCATTCGCGCGAAGGATTTACACCCCACGAGCGACGAGTATCTCTCCACGGAGTCTCACGGCGTGAAGATTCAGGCAGTTCAGGCATATAACAAGAACCACCCGTCTGACGAGTGCGTTGGCTACGTGCTCAAGTTCGATGGTGTCTCGTTCTACGCAGCAGGCGACACGAGCATGACCGAGGACATGAAGGCCGGCAAGCTTGCCGCCATGAAGCTCGACTATGCGGCGTTTCCATGCGACGGCGTCTACAACATGGATGTGGACGAGGCTTCCGAGTGCGCCAAGCTCGTCGGCGCCAAGCACAACATTCCCATCCATGAGGTGCCCATCGACTCTGACGCTGACTCGGCAGTGGAGTTCGATGCGGACAAGGTCGAGAACTTCGAGGCGCCTGGGCGCATCATCCTCGTCCCCGGAGCGGAGCTGCATCTGTAAAAAAGTGGCAGGGCGCGCCAGGCGCATCCTGCCCGCAATACGAGATTTCTCGACTTCGCCACGCTCCGCTCGAAATGACAGGGAGGGAGCGGGGCGCCGCCGCCCTCTGTCATTTCGACCGGAAGTGCGAAGCGCCGGAGTGGAGAAACCTCTATTTCACGACAAGCACTGGGCACTTGGCATGCGTAAGAACCTTGTGACTCACACTGCCGAGCGCGAACTCGCGCAAGGCGCCCAGGCCACGGCTACCCATCACGAGCAAATCGGCTTCCGACTCCGCCGCATAGCGAACGATTTCATCGGCAGGGCGCCCGTGCAACAGCACGATCTCATAATTGACGCCGGCATCTGCCAAAACCCGTGCTGCATCCTTGATAATCTCGCGCTGGGCCTCACCGTGCGCCTCGATTGGGTCGTAGACCATGTCCGAATATACGTCGATGGCGATAACCGAGACAATCTTAACCATCGCATCGCCCTCAAGCGATGCGATGTAGGCTGCCTGCTTCGTTGCACGTAGCGAGTTTTCCGATCCATCGGCTGCGACGAGGATGTTCTTGTACATGACGCAGCCCCTACATGATGAGGTCGAGGGGATCCTTGGGAATCTCCCTCTTGGGAGCATTGGGATCATCGGCCGTAGACTCATCGACCTTGATAAGTTCGACATCGAAGGTGAGGTCCTTACCCGCCAGCGGATGGTTGTAATCGAGCGTCACGGCCTCGGGGGTGATGTTCTTGACCGTAACGGGGACCTTCTCCTCGTCCTCGGTGATCATCCAGATGACCTTGCCGATCTCGAGGCCCTTCATGTTGGGCATGACCTCCATCGGGATTTCCTCGGTGTGCTCATCGAGATACTCGCCGAACGCTTCCCAATCCTTGATGGTAAAGGTCTTCTTCTCGCCTTCGGCCATCTCGCGCACCTCGCGCTCGAAGCCGTCGAGCACCATGTCGTGACCAACCTGGAACACGAGGGGGTTCTCGGCGGTCATCTTGTCGTAGACGGAGCCATCTGGCAGACGACCTTCGAAAGTCAGGGTTACGGTTGTTCCATCGAGCATGACGATAGTCCTCTCATCCGAATGCGCAATGCGCTATTTCTTACGCGAAAAAGCATCCTCATGACAGTACCGCATGCGGGGAATTCTGCAAGGGTATCTGGGCTATAATTGCCAAAGCGTAACCGCAAATCAAAGGGGATTTCGTGGCTCAGAAATTTAATAAGATCTACATCCAGCAGGATGCCATTGCCAAGCACGAGGACTTCGACACCTGGTACGAAGACGGGGACGTCTTCCTCCAGTTCAAGAGCAAGGAAGGCTGGAAACGGGAGAAGGACAAGGTGCAGATCATGGGCCGCATGGGTGGACAGGTCGGCCTTATCAAACCTGACAATCACGTGCTTAACTACTACATTCGCTACGAACGTTGGGAGTACATCCTGCACACGTTCGTTATCAATCATCACTACTATATCGAGGGCATGGTGTGGGATCTCTACGGGTGCGCACACGAGCCTCCGTGTACCTTCGTCGAGGAAACGCTTACGAGCTTCGAGCGCAAGGCCGTGCATATCAAGCTTGTCAACTTCAAGGATAAGGGCATGTGCTATGAGATTCACGCCCACGAGCTTGAGAAGCTGCGCATTGCCGTGGCGGCATTTGTCGCCATCCTCATCAAGGAAGAGTGGAAGGGCCTGAGCGAAGGCAACGACTACACCCCTGCCGGTCTCCTCAACAACCTCAAGAGCCGTATCTTCGAGAACAAGGGCTTCACCTACGAGGAAGTCCAGGAGCTCATCGAAGCTGACTCTCCCTACGTGCGCATCATCAGGCCGGAAGGTCGTCCCATCGACCACAAAGACTCGAAACTCAAGAAAGACAAGCGCGGTCACGTCCTGGAGAAGCGCAAGAGTGATTCGATAAAGAAGTAAGCAGCGAGCTTTAGGTGGGACAAGGGGACAGGTCATTTGTCCCACGTTCGCTCCGCTCGAAATGACAAATACAAGAAGGCCCCGGCATAACGCCGGGGCCTTCCTTTGCGCTAGCAAGAGCTAACAGCAAGTGCAGAGGCACAACTTAGAGAATGTTGGCACCCTCTGCCTTTGCCTTCTTCTCCTTGCCAAGGCCCAGACCGCCAAATACGAAGAAGTAGATGAACGGCAGGAGCATGGCGATAAGCATGATGGGCAGGGCCATCTCGGTCTTGGAGAAGTTGGGGATGGCCAGCGGGCACACGATGCAGCCGATGAAGTTGATGACAACCACGGCGATCATGATCCAGAAGCGGCCATTGCCATCCGTCTCGGACAGCGGGTTGTCCTCGGAGAGCTTCTGCAGCTCGTCCATCGTCTTTCCGCCCGTGTTCTTGACAAAGAGCAGGGTGCACACAAGGCCAAGGACGAACGGAACGAGAAGAACGAGAACAACCATCGACCAATTCTGGCTACCATCAGGATTGGCAAACATGGCCAGACCAGCGACAGCGCCCAGAACGATGGAGGAGCCGGAACCACCAAAGCGGGCGAACGCCTGGCACCAAGAGGTACCGGTGTTACGCAGTGTGGTGGGATAGGACTCGGGCATCAGGGGCTGGACTGCCGTAATGGCGTAGTTCAGGCAGAAGCCGAAGAGCAGCATCAGGAAGATGCAGGGAACGAAGTTTCCGGCGGCACCGCCAGCGCCAACACCGGGGAACATCGGGACGAACACCGAGCAGCAGATAATCGCGACGATACACGCGACCCAGCCAATCCACAATGCACGCTTACGACCGATGGCGTCAGAGATAAAGCCGACGACGATGTTCGATGCGATAGCGGCAACGTTGTTCCAAGTCTGCAGAGTTACTGCGTCTGCAGGACTATAGCCCACTCCCTTGAACCAGGTAGGAATCCAGGCGTTCATGCCATAGACGCAGAACTGGCCGACAAAGTAAGCGGACCAGATGGCGCAGGTAGCAACAATGAACTTGCTGGAGAACAGAACCGCCGGACCAGACTTGGCAGGCTTGGGCGGAACGATCAGCAGGCTGGGATCAAACTCAACGTCGACATGACGCGTAGCCTTAACGATCTGCGTCAGACGAGCGCAAGCCTTCTCCTTCTGATCATGGTTTGCGTACCAGTGCGGGGTCTCATGCATCGCGAAGATGAGAACGATGCCGTAGACAATCGGCAGAGCGCCAATCAGGTAGCAAATACGCCAGTTAGCAAACATTTCCTTCGCAACCGGGGTATTAGTTGCTGCATCCATGGTCATGTAGGAAACGGGCTCGCACAGACCAGCGATGATCGGGGTCGGCGTATTGCAGATGGGAGTTGCAACCAGACCGGCGATAACCCAACCCATAACCATGAAGGCCATACCGAAGGTAACGAAGATGCCACGCTGCTTGGAAGGCATGCTCTCGGAGAACACAGTGGTTACAACCGGGATGCAGGAGCCGACACCAAAACCAGCGATGAGGCGGAACGCGCAGAAGAAGGCGTAGCTCTGCGCAAATGCCTGGGGTAGGGTGAACAGACCGTAGAAGATAACCGCAATCGTGAGCATCTTCTTACGACCAATCATGTCGGAGAGGATACCTCCGACGGCGCCACCAAGAACCATGCCGAGCAGGCCCCACGTGGTCAGAGAACCCATCAGAGCACCAGGGCTAGGATTATCGGGCCAGAACGTGCTTGCAACGAACAGGTTGGTGGAATTGACGATCATGAAGTCGTAGCCGTCGAAAATCATGGCAAAGGCCAAGAGGACGAAAACGACCCACGTGTGCGAAGAAATACCCGCACGGTCAATGACTTCGGAAACAGTAAACTCTTTACCGTCCATCAGTCCCTCCTTAAATCCAATATCTCAATCATGAGAAATGAGTATTCGGGAAAGCCCCCCAGCTTTCCCAACAACAAAGAGGCAGATATCCCATCACCTAGAATCAAGACCCCAGAAAACTCGATTCCAAATGATCGTCACTCGTCTCCTTGTTGCTCTTCTAGCAGTTTTGCCCTGCGCATCTGGCAGATGACGACTGGCTTTCCGTCATTGATGCGATACATGCGGTATCCACAATTGCCATAGCCACTGCACGCACGGCATGTGATCTCGTTGAGAGGTAACCCCCCTAGATCCTCTTCCGTTAGTTGGAGGTTCTTTGGTTTAACGACAGACACGGGCACCCTCACTTCTCACGGGCAAAACTGCGTAAAAGCGAGCTAAAAATCCTTACGCACCAGGAGCCTTGGGAGCACCGGGAGCCGCGGGGGCACCGGGAGCACCGGGGGCTGCGGGAGCGCCAGGAGCGGCAGCGCCAGCGGGGCCACCAAGCTGAGTCTGGAAGTCCTGCATGTCCTGCTCAGTGAACTCGTACTTGCAGAACGGGCACTTCTTGAGAACGGTGTTGCCGATGACGGGCAGCTTCTTGCCACACGACGGGCAGTTGAGATTGATCTCTACACCTGCGGGCCTAAAACACATAGTCAACTCCTTTTCCTTTGTCCCATACGGGACGTCCTACAATTCGTCAGTCAGCCTTCTAGACCGATGCCCGTCCCAAGGGGGACAGGCGACTGCCTGACGATACGGCGTTTACTCCCATCAAAGCGACAGGAGACCATCTTCGCATCAAATATGAGACGAAGACGATGACCTGCGGATTATAGGGAAAAAAGAACGCCGTGATGGCTCACGCGCGTCCACGTTTTCGATATCCTCCACAAAATCGCCATATAGGATAGCACACTGTATCGAGAATTGCTTTCAAGAAGCTCTTTTTGCGTAAACGGCGATTGCCTCATACTCAGAGAATTAGGTAGCTATATGGTGTACACTCTCCCCTACCATTTGTCGCGCCGCGCGAAAAGGAGCCCTCCGTGGGGAAGAGCAAGACTCAAAAACCGAGCATCATGCGAGAAGCCGCGAACAAGCGCGCCGAATACCGCAAATGGCTCATGCGTCTCGTCGTCGGGCTCGTCATATGCCTGGCTGCCATAGCCGCGTACTATCTTCTGGTCATCAACTACGTCATCGAGAATGCACCGGGCATCACCTGGATACTCGCCGCCATAGCGGCAATCTTCCTGGGCTGGTTCGGCAACAAGTTCTCCAAGACGCATCGGGCCTATACTGGCTACCTCTCCGAACGCGGGCTCACCAACGAGGATGTCGTCGAATTCCTGAAGACCAGTAATCGCGGCTAATAATCAGAAAAGCGCTCAGACGGACAATTGATTCGATGCGCGATCTGCCCTGCTCCAAAACCATTGTCGATGTTGACAACCGACACTCCCCCTGCACATGAGTTGAGCATGGAGAGCAGCGCGGTAACGCCACCAAAGCTCGCCCCGTAACCGACACTCGTGGGAACGCCCACAACCGGGACATCGACCAAACCCGCCACAAGCGAGGCCAGGGCCCCCTCCATGCCGGCAACCACGACGATAGCATGAGCGCCACGCAGATCATCGACATGCGCAAGCGTACGATGCACGCCCGCAACGCCAATGTCGGCAAGCAGCTGCACACGCGAGCCCATGAGTCGTGCCGTGAGCGCCGCCTCTTCGGCGATGTTCATATCACTCGTGCCCGCGCACACAACGAGCACCTGGCCCTCGGCTCGATTAGCGCAGCTCAGAACCTCCTCGAGCGTATCACCTTCGACGGGATGTTCACGACGATCAGCAAAGAGAAAGCCCGAGCGCTCGAACCAGCGAGCGTCGCGGATATGCTCGCATACGACATCAGCCGCCCATGCGCTCACGCGCGTTGCAACGACGACACCATGACGTTCGAGCAGCTGCGCGGCGATGGTGCAGATTTGCTCGGGGGTCTTACTCGCCCCGTAGATGACCTCGGGAAAACCGCAGCGTTGCGCGCGGTCGTAATCAAGATTGGCGTAGTCGTCCATGCCGTCTCCTAGAGCTGAGCGCGAGCGAGCTCCTCGAGCGCCTCAGCCATGATGGCCTCGGGGTCATTCGTGATGATGTCGAGACCCTCGGCCCTGAAGCAACGCACGTCCTCGATGCCGAAGTAGAGCTGGCACAGGGCCTTTGCCTGATCGTAACCGTAATCCCAGTCGCCACTGTATCCGCCAACGGTCGTGACGTAATATGCCCGCCTGGCATTGCACATGCCCGTGGGAATTCCCTCGGGGCTGTATACAAAGGTCACCCCCTGGGCACACAGCAGCTCGAAGTAAATCTTCAGCAGCGCGGGAAACGAGAAGTCCCAGTACGGCGCCGCGAAGACGACTTCGTCAGCCGCAGCGAACTGCTTCGCGTAGTCGAAGACAGGGTGGTCGAAGTCCCCGGCCTTTCCCCAGGCCATGCGCTGATTTGACAGCTCCCCTGTGAGAGGCAGCAGACTCTTCTCATTCTCCAGCACAAGTGTCTCGATCTCGACATCCGGACCATCCAGACGCTCGAGAAGCGCCTGAGCAAGCTGCTCGGTACGCGAGGTGTCACGATTGACGCAGGCATCCACATACAGGATCTTCTTCACGGCCATCCCCTTTCGGAACTGTTGTTACTCCTCGAGCTGTGCTTTTATGAGTTTGAGCTCTTGGGTAAGCTCGGCGTGCTCGGTACGGACCTTCTCGACAGCCTCGGGTGCGGCCTTGTCGAGGAAGTTCTGGTTGCCGAGCTTCTTGTCGAGTTTCTCAAGCTCCTTGAGAGCCTTGGCGCGGCGCGTTTCGAGCCGCTTGCGCTCCTCGGCAAAATCGACCAGGCCGGACAATGCGGTGTATACCTCAATGTCACCCACGAAATCGATGCCGCTTTCGGCGGGGCGTGGAGCGCTCGTCTCGAGAATATCGAGGCTCGATAACTTGGCGAGCGCCGTGATGAGGTCTCGCTGCTGCTCAACGAGCGCACGCTCGGCGACAGCCTTCCCATCGTCATCCGCAAAGCGCAGAGCCACGGCAAGCTCCTGACGCGGGCTGATACCATAGGCAGCGCGCGTGGCGCGTACGGAGGTGACAAGCTGCACGACGAGCTGGATGGCCTGTTCGGCCTCATCGTCAATCCAACGCGAAAGCTCTCCCGCATCTGGCCAAGAGGCGACCATGAGCGCCGGGGCATTATCCTCGACGGGCAGGTACTCCCAGATAGCCTCGGTGACGAAAGGCATAACCGGATGCAGCAGGCGCAGGGCGCTGTCGAGCACGAAGACGAGATTACGCTGCGCAATCAGACGGGCCTCGCCCTCCTGCGCAAGGCGCGCCTTGCAGAGCTCGATGTACCAGTCGCAGAACTCGTTCCAGAAAAACGCATAGAGCTCACGGGCGATGTCGCCAAAGCGATACTCCTCGATACCGGCCGTAACGGATGCCGTGAGTTTGGCAAGCCGCGAGAGAATCCACGCATCGGCAGCTGTTGCCGCCTGGGGCTCACCCGGCTCGTAACCATCCATGTTGAGCATGACGAAACGCGCCGCGTTCCAGATCTTGGTGACGAAGGATCGCGCGGCCTCGGTGCGCGGGGAATCGATGAGCTCGTGGGTCTTCTTGTCGATGTTGGCATCGAACTTGACGTCCTGGTTATTGGTGACGAGCGTAAGCAGGTTGAAACGCATCGCATCGGCACCATACATGGCGATGAGATCCATCGGATCGACACCGTTGCCCTTGGACTTCGACATGCGACTGCCATCCTTGGCCAGGATGGTGGCGTAGATGAACACGTCCTCGAAGGGAATCTCATCCAGGAAGTACAACGAGCTCATGATCATGCGGGCGACCCATAGCGCGATGATGTCACGTGCGGTCACGAGCACCTTGGTGGGATGGTGACCGACAAGCCCCTCGGGGTGATCGGGCCAGCCCTGCGTGGCAAAAGTCCACAGCTGGCTCGAAAACCACGTGTCGAGCACGTCCTCTTCCTGATGTACCTCGTGACTGCCGCACACGGGGCAGACGTCCGTGTCCTCCATGAGCGCATCTTCCCAGCCGCATTCCGCACAATGGAAGACGGGGATGCGATGACCCCACCAGAGCTGACGCGAGATGCACCAATCCTTAAGGTTCTCCATCCAGGTCATGTAGGTCTGCGTCCAGCGCTGCGGATGGAAGGTAACCTGCCCATCGGCAACGACATCGGTTGCGGGGCCCTTGAGTTTGTCGACCGCAACGAACCACTGCTCGGAAAGCCAGGGCTCGAGCGTCGAGTCGCAGCGATAGCAATGCATGACGGAGTGCTCGTGGTCTTCCACGTGATCGAGCAGCTCATGCTCCTCGAACCACGCGACGACGGCCTCACGGCACTCGTCGCGAGTCATGCCCGTGAACTCGCCGTAGCCATCGACGACGACGGCATGCTCGTCGAAGATGTTGATTTGCGGGAGGTCATGCGCCTGACCCATGGCGTAATCGTTAGGATCATGTGCGGGCGTCACCTTGACGAAGCCTGTACCGAAACCCGCATCCACATGCCAGTCGGAGAAAATCGGAATTTCGCGGTCGACAATGGGAAGCCTGACCATCTTGCCCACGAACTTCTGCTTGTCCGGATCATCGGGTGACACGGCAATACCCGTATCGCCGAGCATTGTCTCGGGACGCGTCGTGGCAACGGTGATGTACTCGATGCCATCGACCGGCTCGACAAGCGGATAGCGTAGATGCCACAGATGACCCTTCTCATCCTGGTACTCGGCCTCGTCATCCGAGATGGCCGTCGTGCAACTCGGGCACCAGTTGACAATGCGCTTGCCGCGGTAGATGAGGTCGTCGTGATACCAATCGCAAAAGACCTTGCGCACGGCCTTCGCATACTCCGGTGACATCGTGAACTTCTCGTCGTCGAAATCGATGGAGCAGCCCATGCGCTTGATCTGCTCGACGATGATGCCGCCGTACTCGTCGCGCCACTTCTGGCACTCCTCGAGAAACGCCTCGCGCCCAATCTCGAGACGAGAGACGCCCTCGCTCTTGAGTTTCTTGTCAACCTTGGTCTGCGTGGCGATGCCCGCGTGGTCGGTGCCCAGGATCCAGCGCGTGGAGTAGCCATTCATGCGGCTGTAGCGAATATAGGTGTCCTGGATTGTGTCATCGAGCGCGTGGCCCATATGCAGCATGCCCGTCACGTTGGGCGGCGGAATGACGACCGTACGGTCCCCCTCCCCCTTGGAGCGCGCGTAGTATTTGCCATCCAGCCACTTCTGGAGTATGCGCTCCTCGACACTCGCCACGTCATAGGTCTTGGGCATCTCGGGCATGTTCGTATCCTTTTGTCTTGATCTGATATTCGTCGTCTTTTATGCCACGAATTGGCTCGTCGCGCGCAGCACGACCTCAGGTTCTTCATCCGCGCGCACGCAATTTTCGGTGACGATGACCTCGGCCACGTCATCGGTGCTCGGCAGCTCGTACATCGTGTCCTGCAGGATGCTCTCGCAGATGGAGCGCAAGCCACGAGCGCCCGTGCCGCGCTCGATGGCCAGCTGCGCGATGGCATGCAGCGCGCCTTCCTCGAAGGTGAGCTTGACGTTATCGAAGCTGAACATGCGCTGGTACTGCTTGACGAGCGCGTTTTTGGGCTCGGTCAAAATGCGGACGAGGTCATCCTCGCCGAGCTCCTGAACGGAGGTGATGACGGGAATGCGACCCACGAACTCCGGAATGAGGCCGAAACTGTTGAGGTCTTCGGGGAGAACCTTCTGAAGAAGCTCGGACGACTCCTCGGCGTGCGGCTTGGCGACTTCCGAATTGAAGCCCACGCCGCGCTTGCCGATGCGTTCGCCGATGATCTTGTCGAGACCGACGAAGGCGCCGCCCAAGATGAACAGGATGTTGGTGGTGTCGATATGAATGAGCTCCTGCTGCGGATGCTTGCGTCCACCCGTGGGCGGCACGGCGGCGTCAGTTCCCTCGATGATCTTGAGGAGAGCCTGCTGTACGCCCTCACCCGAGACATCGCGTGTAATCGAGAGGTTCTCGGCCTTGCGGGCGATCTTGTCGATCTCGTCGATGTAGACGATGCCCACCTGGGCGCGATCGATGTCATTATCTGCCGCAGTGATAAGCTTGAGCAGGATGTTCTCGACGTCCTCGCCCACGTACCCGGCCTCGGTGAGCGCCGTGGCATCGGCGATGGCAAAGGGCACGTCGAGGATGCGCGCGAGCGTCTGGGCAAGCAGCGTCTTGCCGCAGCCCGTGGGGCCAAGCAGCATGATGTTGCTCTTGGCGAGCTCGACCTCGTCATCGTCAGAGCCAAGCCCCAGGGCTACGCGCTTGTAGTGGTTGTAGACGGCCACGGAGAGCGCCTTCTTGGCATCCTCCTGGCCTATGACGTACTGCGAAAGTTCATCATGGATCTCAATGGGCGTCGGCAGGGTCTCGAGCGTGATGAGGCCCTCGGAGCGCCCGGTTGCGGCGGGTAGCTCCTCGCCTCGTATACTGGCGTCTTCCTCATCGATGATGTCGGTGCAGAGCTTGACGCACTCGTTGCAAATGTAAACGCCTTCGCCGGCGATAAGCTTGTCTACCTCGTTCTGGGTCTTGCCGCAAAACGAGCAGCGCAGCTTACCGTCAAACCCATGTGGTCCTTCCGCCATGTGCTTAGTCCTTCTTCACTTCTTCGTCGAGCTTGGCAGCGGCACGGGACTTGACCACGTCATCGACCAGGCCGTATGCCTTGGCCTCCTCGGCGGTCATGAAATTGTCCTTCTCGGTGTCCTCGCGAATGGTCTCGATAGGTTGACCCGTATGGGCGGAGAGAATCTCGTTGAGTTGCTCGCGCGTCTTGCGCATGAACTCGGCCATGATCTGGATATCGGTCTCCTTGCCCTGCGCACCACCGGACGGCTGGTGAATCATGACGGTGGAATTGGGTAGCGCGAAACGCTTGCCAGGCGCACCTGCCGCCAGCAGTACCGCACCCATGGAGGCTGCCATGCCAATGCAGATGGTGCTCACATCCGGCTTGATGAACTGCATGGTGTCGTAGATGGCCAGGCCAGCGCTCACCGATCCGCCGGGCGAATTGATGTAGAGCGAGATATCCTTGTCGGGATCGACGCTCTCGAGATGCAAAAGCTGCGCAATGACGGTATTGGCCGACGCGTCGGTGACTTCCTCGCCGAGGAAGATAACGCGATCGTTGAGCAGACGCGAATAGATGTCGTAGCTGCGCTCGCCGCGCGGCGACTGCTCCACGACATAGGGGATGAGCGTATCAGATGCGGGCTGGATGATATTCATGTTTATTCCTCACTACTAGGTGCGAATGCCCTTGAACAGCATCGCGACTTATATCTCGTCTTATGCCTCGTCATCCGTGCCATTGTCGATGGTAACGACTGCGTTATCCACCAACCACTTGGTGGCACGCTGACGTCTGATGGCCTCGCGGATGATGGACATGCGGCCAGCGTCCTCCCACGCCTTGCGCGTGGCCTCCGGATTGTTGGCGACGCTGAACTCCTTCTCGATGTCTTCCTCGCCGATGCTCATACCGAGATGCGTGAATAGCGCATCGAGTGCCAGGCACTCCTCGGCCTCCTCGCGCGCCTGCGCCTCGAGGTCCTCCCTGAACTGCTCGCCCGTGATGCCACGGCTCGACAGGAACTGGTCGAACGTGGTGCCCTGCTCCTGCAGGCTGTTGAAGAAGTCGCGCAAGATGTTCTCGCGCGTGTAATCGAGATAGGCGTCGGGGATGTCGCCCTTGATGCGACGCGAAAGCTCGGTCACGCAGCGGCTCTCCTTGAGACGCGGCAGCTGCTCGGCCTTGGTGCTGGTGATCTCGTTCTTGAGCTGCTCGACGAGCTCATCGAAGGTGTCGAAGCCGACCTTCTTGGCGAATTCGTCGTCAAGCTCCGGCGTCTCCTTCTCGCGGACTTCCTTGACGGTGACGGTGGTGTGGATGGTCTTGCCGGCGAGACTGGGATCAAACTCCGTCGTGAAATCGAACTCCTTCTCGTCGCCCGCCTTCATGCCGGCGAGCTGCTCGGTGAGCTCTTGCGGCATCATCGAGCCACCGATCTCGACCAGACGGCTCTCGTTCGAAAGGGCATCGACGGACGCGCCGTCAGCCGTGGACGCGAGCTTGATCATCACGAAGTCGCCGTCCTTGGCGGCGCGCTCGACCGTCTCGAAGTTGTTGTAGTAATCCTGCAGGGCATGGAGTTGAATGTCGACGTCCTCCTGGGTGGCTTCCTCGGAGGGCATCTTGATCTCGACGGGATCGTAGGAGTCGAGCTCGACGCTCGGCTTGATGTCGCCGAACATCGTGAACTCGTAGTCCTCGCCATCGGCCGCGAGATCGTTCTCGTCGAACTCGGGGTCGCCGATGAAGATGATGTCTTGCTCGTCGATGGCGCGCGGGGCGACATCGTTGATCATGTCAGAAGTGATCTGAGCATAGACTGCATTATGTCCGCCGAAGTTCTGCTCGATGACCTTGCGCGGCGCCTTGCCTGCGCGAAAGCCCGGGATGCGGGTCTTCGAAAAGTCCTTGAATGCCTTGTCGATGTGCTTCTTGACTTCATCTGCAGTCATGTGAACGGTGACCTGCGTCTTGCCGTCCTCGCGGGTGCTCGTCGTGACTTCCAACGTTCCTCCAAAAATCCTCGCCATCATGGCGCCTTGAGAATGCGCCGAGGCGCTTCGGTCTATGGTGCGGGCGAAAGGACTCGAACCTTCACGGATTGCTCCACTGGAACCTAAATCCAGCGCGTCTGCCAGTTCCGCCACGCCCGCATGCATCGCACGTCAAGACGCACGACAATGGAGCATTGTACCCCAGTTCACAGGCGTGCGCTGTTCCGTAGCGCATTTGTCATCAATTGATATATGTGCTGTATCTAGGAGTTCTTGAGGCGCACGGCAACCATGATGTCTCCCGCGCTCTCGCATGCGTCACAGCACTTCTCGAGTGCGGAGAGTACGCCATAGAGGCCGACGGCGAAAAGTGCGTGCTCGAACTCGTCTTCCTCGGCCTTCTTGTAGATCCGATGCACGGACTCGATGTAGACATGGTCGCCCTCGTCCTCGTACTTATGGATCTCCTTGATGTAATCCTTGATGGACTTCGACTTCTTGAAGTGGGTGAATTTGTCGCAAGCGGCCTGAAGAGCGTGGGTCGTCTTCTGCACGATGTGAATCATCTCGATGATTTCCGGCGTGATGACGGTGATGTTGTGCATGTAGATACGCTGCAAGACGTCGTCGAGCTCGTCAACCACCGTATCGAGCTCATCGGCAAGCTCAAGGATATCCTCACGTTCGATAGGTGCGATGAACTCGAGGATGAGATTCTCGGTGATGGCCTGGACAACGCTGTCGGACTTCTCCTCGATCTCGTGCAGGACGTAATAATGCTCGAGAACTTCTGCCGGACTGATAGCACCCATGTGCTTTTCCTCGTCATAATGACTCGTCAGGTAATCGACAAGCGCATCGGCATATTCGACGGCGCAGTTGCCGATTTCCACGAACGCCTCGAAGTAGTCAAACTTATGCTTGTGTGCCATCGTCTCGCCTTTCTCGATTTGCCGACGATATATTGTACCCGATGAAAATGCAGTGACGCGCAACAAAGGGACGGTCCTAACGTTGCGAAAATCACGCAA
>ERZ827492.1276-NODE-1276-length-20776-cov-3.585010_pt1 | contig 20776 bp, 17 predicted proteins | sample MGYA00519704_ERZ827492 | MGnify/ENA primary metagenome ERZ827492 (study PRJEB31778, sample SAMEA3449325) | human gut metagenome | biome: human gut; feature: human-associated habitat; material: faeces | place: United Kingdom | collected 2010/2012 ...
AGGGCGGGGCCAGCGCCTCGCCGAACATCATGGTGAAAAACATGGAGAGAAGCCCCGCGTTTTTCCCGCCGTGTTCGGGGCCCGGCCCCTGCTGCTGATTCCCATCGTGGTGAGCATCGCCATGTTCGAGGGGCCGGTGGGCGGGGCAGCGGCCGGCATCGCCGGCGGCCTGCTGTGGGATTTGTACGCCGACCGCCTTTTTGGCTTCAGCGCCCTGTTCCTGATGGCTATCTGCTGCGCCTGCGGCCTGCTGGTGCGGCTGCTGATCCGCAACAACCTGCTCTCCGCCATGCTGCTGTTCAGCGGCGCCTTGCTGACGCAGGGGCTGATGGACTGGTTCTTCAATTACGTCCTGTGGATGAAGGAGGACCCGCTGTACATGCTCGGGCGGATGCTGCTGCCGGATATGGCCTATACCCTGGTGGTGTCGCCCCTGCTGTACGGGCTGACCCTCTTAATCGCCAAAACCCTGCGCAAGCGGGACTGACGCCGGCCCTTTGGCCGGAGAAAGGAGCCACCCTCTATGATGGCGGACAACAAGGGCAATCGCATGAGCAAACGCCGTTCGTTCTTTATAGCCCTGCTGGTCATGACGGTCTTCGGCATCTACGCGCTGCGTCTTTTTCAAATTCAGATCGTGGAGGGGGAAGCCTACAACGAGCTGGCCACCCGCAAAATGGAGACAAAAATCAGCATCGCCGCCTCCCGGGGCGAAATCCTGGATCGGTATCTGCGGCCCATCGCGGTCAATGACACCAGCAACGCGGTGCTGTTCGATTACAACTATTTTCCCCGGGGCACCGACGACGGGCAGCAGAAGCTGCAGAACGACATCATTCTGCGCCTCGTCACCCTGCTGGGGGAGGCGGAGGAGACCTGGAACGACACCCTGCCCATCACCCGGAAGGCGCCCTATGCCTTTGAGGAGGAGCGGGACGCCAGCATCGCCGCCCTGAAGAAAAACCTGAACATGGCCGACTACGCCACGGCGGAACACTGTATGAAGGCCCTGGTGGAGGCCTACCACCTCGCCGGTTACACCGCCGAGGAGCAGCGGGCTATCGCGGGCGTGCGGTATGAGATGAGCATCCGGGACTTCACCGCCCAGAACGCCTATGTTTTCTCCTCCGGCGTCTCCCGGGAGACCATGTATAAAATCATGGAAAACAACACGGAATATCCCGGTGTGGACGTGCAGGCCACGCCGGTGCGCAAATACGTGCAGGGGGACGTGGCCGCCCATCTGATCGGCCAGGTCGGCCCCATTTACGCCGAGGAATACGAGGAACTCAAGGAAAAGGGCTACGCCCTTAACGACAAGGTCGGCAAGGGCGGCATCGAGGCCGCCATGGAGGACAGCCTGCGGGGCACCACCGGCACCCGCACCCTGGTCAAGGACGCCAAGGGCAACGTCCTGGAGGAAAAGGAAACCAAGGCGCCCGTCCCCGGCAAATCGGTGGTGCTCACCATCGATACCGACCTGCAGGCCAAGGTGCAGCAGATTCTCAAGGCCAAGTTCGAGGAGCTGCGGGCCAAGCCCGCCACCAAGGGCGGGAAGTTTGCCGACAACGGCCACGATGTCAAGAGCGGCTCGGTGGTCATGCTGGACGTGTCCGACGGCGGCGTCCTGGTCTGCGCCAGCTGGCCCAGCTTCGACCTGGCCACCTATGGCGAGAACTACGCCGAGCTGGTCAAGGATCCCGACAAGCCCCTGTTCAACCGGGCCCTGAACGGCGCGTTCCCCTTCGGCTCCACCGCCAAGCCCGCGGTGGCCCTGGCGGCTTTCTCCAAAAATGAGTTGACCCCCTCTACCCACATTACCTGCGATCGCCGGTACCGGTACTATGAGGATTATCAGCCTACCTGTATGGGAAGGCATGGATCCATAGACGTGGCCACGGCGCTTTCCAAATCCTGCAATGTTTTTTTCTATGATACCGGCCGACGCACCGGTATTGACACGATTAACAAGTTTTTCAACCTGTTTGGCCTGTGCCAAAAGACCGGTGTGGAAATTGGGGAGTCTCCGGGCTATCTGGACAGCCCGGAGGCCAAAAAGAACCGAGGTGACATCTGGACCGGCGGCGATACCCTCCGGGCCGCCATCGGCCAGACCAGTAACGTGACGCCCATCCAGCTGGCTACCTACGCCATGACCCTGGCCAACGACGGCGTGCGGTATAAGACCCACCTGGTGCACAGCGTGCGCAGCTACGACGGCCTGACCGACACCGTGGTGCAGCCCGAGGTGGTGTCCCGGGCCGACTTGTCTAAGGAAGCCATCGACACCGTGCGCAAGGGCATGGTGGAGGTGGTCAAGTCGGGCACCGCTTCCCGGTTCTTCAACAAGGGCAATCTCCCGTATACCCTGGCGGCCAAAACCGGCACCGCCCAGATTGTGGAGGGGAAAACGGATAACGGCATCTTCATCGCCTACGGCCCGGTGGAAAAGCCAGAGGTGGCCGTGGCCGTGGTGATGGAGCAGGGCACCTCCGCCGCCTCCAGCGAGGTGGCCCGCCAGGTGCTGGACGCCTATTTTGCCGGCAAGACGGCCGGCCTGGCGCCCACCCCGCCCGCCCAGCTCCTGCCCTGAGCGCCCGGCCTGTAACTTTGCACAAGAAGCCCTGCCGGAATTTTTTCGTTCCGGCGGGGCCAAAATGGTTTACTTGACGGTAAAACTGTGCTATACTGGCTACAAGAGCGGCTAATTTTTACACGGTTTTGGCTGTATGGTTATGCAGTTATATCAAGCGCCGAACGGGCTTGCGAACAGGTGCGTCCACGGGCCGCCCGGAAAGGATTCGGTTGACCTATGGGGCTGGTAAGCGTTGTCACATCGGGAAAAGGCGGCGCTGGCAAGTCCACCGTGACGGCTGGGCTGGGCTGCGCCCTGGCCAAGCTGGGCCATCGGGTGCTGGTGGTGGACACCGACGCGGGCCTGCGCAGCCTGGATTTGATGCTGGGCGTGGGCGGCAGCACGGTGTACGACATGGCGGATATTTTTGCGGGAAACTGCGAACCTATACGGGCCATTTATCCCTCCCCCGTCTGCCCCAACGTTTTCGTGGTGCCCGCGCCGGTCAGCTTTGAAAAGCTGTGTACGCCGCAGGATATGAAGCGTCTGTGCCGCGGCTTCGCCCGGTACTACGACCATGTGATCATCGACTGCCCCGCCGGCCTGGGCCGGGGGTTTGAAACCGCCGTCGCGGCGGCGGAGCGGGCCCTGGTGGTCACCACGCCGGATATGGTCTGCGCCCGGGATGCCCAGGTGGTGGGCCATCTGCTCTTTGCCCGGGATCTGCCCGCCCGGCTGATCATCAACCGGCTGCGGCCCTCCCTGGTGATGCGGGGGGCCATGCCCGACGTGGACGAAATCATCGACACCGCGGGACTGCAGCTGATGGGCGTTCTGCCGGAGGACGAGCAGGTGGCGGTGGCCAACGCCAACGGCCGGCCCCTGCCCGATGCCTGTAACGCCTCCTCCTGCTTTTCCAACATCGCCCGCCGCTATCTGGGCGAGGACGTGCCCCTGGCGCGGCTGGAAAAGATGTAGAGGCTGTTCGGAAAAGCAAACGGGGCGCATCCCGCCCCTCTGCCATATGAAAGAAGGAGTGACTGTATGAATATCGCGTTGATTGCACACGACGCCAAAAAGGAACTGATGGTCCAGTTTTGCATTGCGTACTGCGGCATTCTCAGCCGACATAATATCTGCGCTACCGGCACCACCGGTAAGATGGTGGCGGAGGCGACCGGCCTCAATATTGTGCGGTATTTGAGCGGCTCTCAGGGCGGTGATCAGCAGATTTCTGCCCGCATCGCCTGCGATGAAATCGACCTGCTGCTGTTTTTCCGTGATCCCATGACGGTGAAATCCCATGAGCCGAACGAGAACGACATGTTCCGTCTGTGCGACATGCGGAATATCCCGGTGGCGACCAACATCGCCACGGCGGAGGTGCTGATTCACGGCCTGGAGCGCGGGGATTTGGATTGGCGGAACATTGTCAATCCGGCCAACCGGTAATTTGTACCGGGGGAACGGGGCGGCTCCCTGAAAAAGACGCACGAAAGTGCGTCTTTTTTCGATACAAAGAGCATTTTACCGCACGCCCCCTCGCACAAATCCGCATAGTAGTGCCCATTTTCAAACCAAAAGAAACGGAGTTTTCATTATGGAACTGATCACCAGAGCCATCCGCGGCACCCAGGACGTGCTGCCGGCGGACAGCTACAAGTGGCAGCACGTCGAACAGACCGCCCTGTCCATCGCCCGGGATTTCGGTTTCCGGGAAATCCGCACCCCGGTGTTCGAGCACACCGAGCTGTTCCAGCGGTCGGTGGGAGAGACCACCGACGTGGTGCAGAAGGAGATGTACACTTTCTCTGACAAGGGGGGGCGTTCCATCTCCCTGCGGCCGGAGGGGACGGCGGGCGCGGCACGCGCCCTGCTGGAAAACGGGCTGCACAACGGGGCTCTGCCGGTCAAGGTGAGCTATCTGACCTCCTGCTACCGGTACGAGAACCCGCAGGCGGGGCGGCTGCGGGAATTCCACCAGTTCGGCGTGGAATGCTTCGGCGCGGCGGCCCCTCAGGCGGACGCCGAGGTGATTTCCCTGGCGCATATGGTGCTGTCCACCCTGGGGGTGCCGGGAGTCAAGCTGTATCTCAATTCCATCGGCTGCCCGACCTGCCGGTCCAAGTATCACGCGGCGCTGAAGGCCTATTTTGAGAGCCGGAAGGGCGAGCTGTGTGAGACCTGCCTCGGGCGGCTGGAAAAGAACCCCATGCGGATTCTCGACTGCAAGTCGCCGGTCTGCTCCGCCGTGGCGGCGGGGGCGCCGGTGATCCTCGACTATCTGTGTGAGGAGTGCGCGGAGCATTTCGAAGGGGTGAAGGCCTGCCTGGACGCGGCGGAGATCGCCTACGACATCAACCCCCGCATTGTGCGGGGGCTGGATTACTACACCCGCACGGTGTTTGAATTCGAGTCCGACGCGCTGGGCGCGCAGGCGGTGGTCTGCGGCGGCGGGCGGTACGACGGGCTGGTGGAGGAGCTGGGCGGGCCGCACCTGCCGTCCCTGGGCTTCGGCATGGGGCTGGAGCGGCTGCTGCTCATCATGAAGGCCAAGGAGTGCGCCTTCCCTCAGCCGCCGGTGTGCGAGCTGTATCTCGCCCCCATGGGCGCGGAGGCGGCCAGACGCTGCTTCGCCATCGCCACCCGCCTGCGGGAAGGGGGCGTGTCGGTGGAATGCGACATTGCCGGCCGGGGGCTCAAAGCCCAGATGAAATACGCCGACAAGCTGGGCGCCCGGTACTCCATGGTGGTGGGCGACAACGAGCTTGCCGCCGGCAAGGCCCGGCTCAAGGACATGAAAACCGGGGAGCAGACCGAGGTGGCGCTGGACGACAGCCTGTACACCACCCTGTACAACCGGTCGCTCGACCGCCAGCTGGCGGACATGACGGACTTGTTCTCCGAACTGGCGGAAACCGGCGAATAACGGGACGGGCGGCGCTCCGGCCCTGGAAAAAAGGAATGGTCAACCATGGCAGAAAGCATCAAGGGACTCAAACGCACCGCGTACTGCGGGGACTTCCGGGCGGAACACGAGGGCCAAGAGGTCACGGTGTTCGGCTGGGTACAGCGGCAGCGGGATTTGGGACAGCTGATATTCATCGATCTGCGGGATCGCACCGGCATCATCCAGCTGGCCTTTGACGAGGGCACCCCCCGGGAGGCGTTTGACAAGGCCTTCGCCGCGCGCAGCGAGTACGTGCTGGCGGCGAGAGGCGTGGTGCGCATTCGCACCGCGAAGAACCCGGACATCCCCACCGGCGACGTGGAAATCGCCGTGAGCGAGCTGCGGGTGCTGGGCAAGGCGGAAACGCCCCCCTTCGAAATCGTGGAGAACTGCGCCACCGCCGAGGCCACCCGGCTGAAATACCGGTACCTCGACCTGCGGCGGCCGGATTTGCAGCGCAACCTGCTGCTGCGCCACCGGATCGCCAAGGCGGCCCGGGATTATTTCGACGCGCAGGGGTTCATCGAGCTGGAGACCCCCATGCTCATCCGCTCCACCCCTGAGGGGGCGCGGGACTTCCTGGTGCCCAGCCGTCTGCATCCTGGCACCTTCTACGCCCTGCCCCAGTCGCCCCAGTTATACAAGCAGCTGTCCATGGTGGCGGGCTTCGACCGGTACATGCAGCTGGCCCGGTGCTTCCGGGACGAGGATCTGCGGGCCGACCGGCAGCCGGAATTCACCCAGATTGACCTGGAAATGTCCTTCGTGGACGTTCAGGACGTGCTGGACATCGGCGAGGGCTTCATGAAATATGTATATGACACGGTGCTGCATGTGGACGTGCCTCTGCCTCTCCCCCGCCTGACCTACAACGAGGCCATGGAGCGGTACGGCTCCGACAAGCCGGACATCCGGTATGGCATGGAGATTGTGGATTTGTCCGAGGCGGTAAGGGGCTGCGGCTTCGGGGTGTTCGCCTCCGCCCTCGAGGGGGGCGGCACGGTGCGGGCCCTGACGGCCAAGAACGCCGTGAGCGTGCTGACCCGCAAGGAAGTGGATAAACTCACCGAATTTGTCCGCGGCATCGGGGCCAAGGGGTTGGCCTGGGTGCGCTGGACTGAGGAAAACATCGCCTCCTCCTTCGGCAAATTCCTCACCGAGGAGGAGATGACCCGGCTGCTGACTGCCGCGGGGGCGGAGAAGGGCGACGTGGTGCTCATCGTGGCGGACACGGTGAAGAAACACGTGCTCACCACCCTGGGTGCGCTGCGGGTGGAGCTGGCCAACAAGCTGTCCATCGAGAAAAAGGGATTGGGCCTGTTATGGATTACGGCCTTCCCCTTCTTCGAGTGGGACGAGGAGAGCCAGCAGTACGTCGCCATGCACCATCCCTTCACCGCGCCGCTGGACGAGTGCATCCCGTATCTCGACAGCAAGCCGGACAAGGTATATGCCAAGGCCTACGATTTGGTGCTGGCGGGGGTCGAGTTGGCCTCCGGCTCTATCCGGATCACCGATCCGGAGCTGCAGGGGCGCATGTTCCGGGCGTTGGGCCTGTCCGACGAGGAGGCTCACGAGAAATTCGGGTTCCTGACCGACGCGTTCCAGTACGGCGCGCCGCCCCATGGCGGTATGGCCTTCGGCTTCGACCGCATGGTGATGCTGATGCTGAAGCGGGATTCCATCCGCGACGTTATCGCCTTCCCAAAGGTGCAGAACGCGGGCGAGCCTATGAGCGGCTGCCCCGAGACCGTGGAGGAAAAGCAGCTGCGTGAGCTTTCCATCGCTTATGCGCCCATCGAAACGGAAGAATAAAACCAAAAGGCCGCTGCGGGAGTTCCCGCGGCGGCCTTTTGCCGTTTGTATGTAATTTGAAAAGGCATCAATCCTGCGGGCCGAGATAAGCCGAGCTGCCGAAGCCGAGGATGAGCGTAAAAATCGGCTCAAAGAAAAGCATGCCGATGGCAAAGCCCACGCCATGGCCAAATGCACGGCACTTGCGCACGACAAGCAGGATGTTGACAACGAACGCAAACAACAGCAGCAGCATCGCGATGAAAAACATGGCATAATTAATCGAGCCGTCCGCCTGAATGGAGAAGGGAGACAGCACGAAAGCCAGAACGGTAGCCGCCAGAGTGGCCCAGAAAAGATTCTTTTTCTTCCAGGAAATTTTATAGGTGATGTAGGTGCTGTAAATGGGGATGATGGATTTCCAGCCGGCTTCCCCGGCTTTGGTAAAGATCCGCCATGCGGCAACCACATGGAGCAGCCACCACACAAACCCCACGATCGAGTATGTGGCCAGCATGCTCAGGAAAAACACCATCATACTGTTATCCATAGACATACATGATTCCTCCACTTTTTATATTGGAAACGGTAACCGTCCGTTTCTAAGAGGATTATAATAAAAAAAGACAAAAAATGCAATTCTCTGTATTTTTCACAGAGCCGAAACAACGCGGCAAAAACTTTTGACAAGGACACGGAAATGCATTACCTTGCAGAAAATACGAAAGCGGCAGTGCCGCTGGAGGAACAGCCGAATGCGCATGGGAGATAACCGCCCGCGCCGGGACAGACGCTGGTACTGTACGACGGCGGAACAGCGGTGGGCGGGACGTCCTTTTTTCACTGTCTGAAACAAAAAACGCACAGCGTACCGCCACCGGCACGCCGCACATTTTTTGTTGTACTGGTAAACAACGTCAGGGCACAGCGGCGTTCTGCGCGGGAAGGACAAAACAGTCTGCCCTCAAGCGGGCTTGCTTCAGCATCGTCAGCTGCTCTCCTGCTCTGTCTTCCTCCAGCTACACAATGTCCGCAGCATTTCTTCTATCTCCCGCCCTTTCTCTCCGAAAATGACTTTTCTGCGCTATTTTGGCGCAAGCACATTGTGATATTTGCAATTCCAAATCGTATGCAATAAACCATTTACGTCATTCACCTGAATGGCCTTCCCTGTGTTTTTTAGTTCGTGCCGTCGGCGGGCCTCACTCCCTATCCTGTTACAGAGATTTTTCATTATCGGCATCAGCATTTTTGGACCGCTCGCCCAGCGAGTGATTTTTTATAAAAAAACAGCCGCAGGAACGCCTGCAGCTGTGGACGGGAGCCTATTCTATTTGCAAAGCGGGTCCGGCGCTCAGCGTCCCACCTCGGAAAGACGAAGCTCCTTGTTGTGCTCCTCGGCCCAGGTGATGCTCCAGGCATTGGTGAACAGCAGCAGCTTGCGGCCCTTGAAATCCTCTACGCGGCGGGTATCACTGGTAAGATTCAGCGCCTTGGGGTCGCAGTCCTCGTTCTCGATCCACCGGATAAAGCTGTACGGCAGGTTCTGCATGCGGATATCCACATTGTATTCGTTCTTGAGGCGGTACTCCAGCACCTCGAACTGCAGTACGCCCACCACGCCGACGATGACCTCTTCCATGCCGCCGCCCAGCTCCTTGAAGATCTGGATGGCGCCCTCCTGGGCAATTTGTTCCATACCCTTCACAAACTGCTTGCGCTTCATGGTGTCCACTTGGGAGACGCGGGAAAAATGCTCCGGCGCAAAGGTGGGAATACCTGCGAAAGCAAACGGCGTTTTGGCTGTGGTGAGCGTATCACCGATGGAAAAGATACCCGGGTCGAACACACCGATGATGTCGCCCGCATAAGCCTCCTCCACGATCTCGCGCTCGGAGGCCATAAGCTGCGTGCCCTGGGCCAGCTTTACCTTTTTGCCCCCCTGCACATGGAACACATCCATGCCGCGTTCAAACTTTCCGCTGCAGATGCGGATGAAGGCGATGCGGTCCCGGTGGGCCTTATTCATATTGGCCTGGATCTTGAACACGAATGCCGAAAAATCCTCCCGTCTGGGGTCGATGGGGCCGGCGGAGGAATCCCGCGGCAGGGGCGGGGGCGAAAGGCGCAGAAAATCCGCCAGGAACGGCTCCACCCCAAAGTTCGTGAGCGCCGAGCCAAAGAACACCGGCGTCAGCATGCCGTGGCGCACCTTGTCCAGATTGAATTCATAGGCCGCGCCGTCCAACAGCTCGATGTCCTCGCTGAGAGTGTCGTGCAGCGGCTTCGTCAGCAGTTCGTCCAGGCCGGGGTCGCCCAGCTGCGCCTCGATCTTTTCGGCCTGCTGCTGGCCCACCTTGCCCGAATGCTGGAAAGCGAGGATCTCCTTTTTGTTGCGGTCGTACACGCCCTTGAATTCCTTGCCTGAGCCGATGGGCCAGTTCATGGGATATGTTTCGATCCCCAGCACCTGTTCAATCTCCTCCAGAAGGTCGAAGGGATTCTGCGCGTCCCTGTCCATCTTGTTGATGAAAGTGAAAATGGGGATGCCGCGCATGGTACACACCTTGAACAGCTTTTTGGTCTGGTTCTCCACGCCCTTGGCCGCGTCGATGACCATGACCGCGCTGTCCGCCGCCATCAGCGTGCGGTAGGTATCCTCGGAAAAGTCCTGATGTCCCGGAGTGTCCAGGATGTTGACGCAATAACCGTTGTAGCGGAACTGCAGAACAGAGCTGGTCACCGAGATGCCGCGCTGCTTTTCGATCTCCATCCAATCCGACACAGCGGCGCGCGCGCCCTTTTTGCCTTTCACGATGCCCGCCTGCTGGATGGCGCCGCCGTACAAAAGCAGCTTTTCCGTCAGCGTCGTCTTGCCCGCGTCCGGGTGCGAAATGATCGCGAACGTGCGGCGCTTATCGATCTGTTCGATAAAGTTTTCCACAAAAATCCTCCAAACCCGATATCCATGTTGAAAATACAATTTATTGTATGATATTCCGCGCAAAAAAACAAGGCGGACGACCAAAAAAGCCGCATTTTTGCGGCGCTCGTGTCAAAGAGGTCACACGATGATGTTTTTGATGAGCAGCGACATGGAGCCGTCCGGGTTGCGGATGAACTCCAGGGCGCTCTCGTCCCGGTACACATTCACCGGTACCTTGATCTCAACGCCGCCCGCGCTGCGCAGGCTCTGTTTTTCCATACGGCGCACCGCCGGGGCCGAAAGGGGCAGCGGCTCGTCCAGCGTGATATCATGCTCGGCCAGAGCTTTGGTGAAAGCCTCCCGCGCGTGGGGCATATCGCCGTACAGCTTGTCGCAGATCGCCTGCACGGGAACGGGGTCCGGCTTGCCCGCCCTGGATTTTTCCTCCGCGCGGGCCGCATAAAATTCCTCGCACACAGCCATGGCGAGCTCCGGCTCGTCCACGCCGGTGTTCCCGTAGAACTGCTGGTTTACCTCACCCGCAACCGCCTGGATGGCCGAAAGCTTCTCCCGCGGGGACAGCCCTGCCCGACAGCCCAGGATTCGGCTGCCCAGGTACGTTTGTTTGCGGCCGTCTATCTCGTACTTTTTTTCCAGCAGGCGCACGGCGTTGGTGCGCAGGTCCACAAAAAACGCCTCGTCCGCCTTACCGGACGTGCCCGGCAGCACCGTGCCCTGGCGCACTACCTCATTGACGGCGGGCCCGCCGTCCATACGGCAGTAATGCAGCCACCCGGGCTTGTAATTCAGCTTCAGCGCGGCCAGATATTCCGCACCGTCGATCTCCAGCAGAAGAAACGCCGCGTCTCCCGCGGGGATGGCCGGATTTTCCTGCATCACACGGAACCAGTCTCCGGCAATGACAGCCGTCTTTTTTTCAAAATCATCCTCGATGTTCCATAAGAGCGGCAGGAAGGGCGAATCGTCCGCCAGCGTGCAGGCCTTGGCCTCGTCGCTGGCAAAGCACTTGGCTGCGTGGCCGGCCAGATATTGCAGCGCGTCCTCGGAGGGCGGCAGGATGGCCTCGGATAAAATGGGCGCGTCCACGGCCGGGTCCAGCACGTGGAGGATGGCCTTGATGAGTTCGATGTTCATAGCTCTGTTCCTTTCCTTTTGGCAACCCTTTTATTATACTAAAAAATGCCGCGTATGAAAAGGTGCCTTCGTGCAGGAAAACATCTCTCAAGGTATCCGCCATGGGCTTTGGATAAGCCGTCCGGCCGCGAAGCGACGGCGGCAAATCTTCGCCGCCAGGGACATGCCCCGGCAATTTTGGATGCCCGGTGCGCGAAAAAACCCCGGCAATCCAAAGAGGATCGCCGGGGTTTTAAATACACCTGGCGCCAAGCCGTCGGGGGCAAAGCCGATACCTTCCTGCACCAGAGGTACATACAGTGGCATTTGGGTCAAACCACAGGCGGACGCGTCACGCGGGACCTGTTCTTGAACCGACGTTCAGCCGTACAGTTCCTCCAAGACCGTTCCGCGGAATTCCAGAAATGCGGCGGCCTGGGTGCGCGCGCTTTCGTACGCGGCGGAAAGGCGGCGCTCCACGACAGCCATGTCGTCCGCGCTTTCCATGGGCAGCAGCAGCGCATACTGGCTGCGGCTGTATTTTGTAAAGGTGTCGCTTTTGCGCAGCGTGCCGGCGATCGCCAGTTTCAAATCGTCCATCGCCTCGGCCAGCGCTTCCCCCTCGGGTGCACGGCCGCCGTCCGGCCCCTGAACGGTGATGAGCATCAGCGCCACCACCTGCCGCGCGCGCTGCGCGGTACGGGCCACGATGGCGTACATGCGCTTGAACACCTCATAGTTGCAGTAAAACGCACCGCGGTCGCTGCGCTGGCTGCGCAGCGCGTCGGACAGCTCGTCCCGAATGGCCGCAAAATCCTGCTCGGTCTTATTCACAGCCTCGGCTGCCGCGGCGTAAATGGAGCCGATTTCCGCGCACAGCGGGCGTCCCATCTCCTCTTCAAAATAGCGCGCCGTCTTGTTGTAGGCGATCACAATGGCCCGCTGCATGTGCAGCGCGTCCAGCGCACGGAACGTCCACAGCGCGATATCCTCGTCCAGCGGGTCCGTCACAGATGCGCGGGAGGCAACGTCCAGCAGCTCGCCGTAGGCGTTCTCCCCGGCAAGGCAGGCGCACAGGGCGCGGGCGCTGGCAAGATACCGGCGCGTAAAGCCCCGTGCCGCGCGCATCACCCACACCTCACCGGCCAGCTGGGGCAGCAGTTCTCCCCGGAACGCTCCCTCCGCTTTGCGCCAGGCTGCCATTTTTGCTTCGCTGCCGCCGGTGCAGCGCTCGGCCTTTTCGCACAGCTGTTCAAAGCGCTCGGTATCGACGCTCCACTTGATATGCCCGTTCAGGCAATAACCGCCCGCACGGAACAGGATGGGGCTTTCAGCGGGCTTGACCGGCCCGGCCAGCTCCCGCCGCAGCGCATAAACGGTATTTTTCAGCACGTTGGCCGGGTCCGCCAGCTCCTCGCCGCCCCACAGCTCCTGCAGCAGCACCGAGGACGGAGTGACATGCTCCCGGTTGAGCGCAAGGTAACAGAACAGCTGCCACGGCTTCGTCAGCTTGGCTGTGGCGTCCACCACGCAGCGCCCGTCGGCAACGACGGAAAAGTCTCCCAGCATTTTTATGGCGATCTTCTGGAGCATCGGGCCACCTCCGGCAAATTTCTATCCATTCTGATAGTACCGCATTTTCGTCAAAAGGTCAAACATTCTATGAAATTTTTACCGCTTTGACTTAAAATACGGCAAAACGCCCCGGCGGGGCTGCGCGGGGAAGCATGCTGCTCCTCCGCGCGCCCGTGCCGGGGCGCGTTTTCGGTTCGGTCTGCGCCGGGCATCAGCCCTCCGTACGCTGGGTGCTGCTTGCCTGCGGCGTGGATTCCTCCAGCGTGACGTTCGCTGTAACGATCTGCGTACCGCGCACCACCTGCACCTCGATGGTATCGCCCACCGCGTGTTCGCCGATGATGCCCGTGATATCGCTGGTGGAATTGACAGCCGTGCCGTCGATGCTCACAAAGCGGTCGCCGGGCTGCAGGCCGGCCTTGTCGGCCGCTCCGCCCTCATTGACGCTCTGCACATACACGCCCGCCTGGTTTACACCGTACTGGAACGCTGTCTGCGCGTCGTTGATGCTCAGCACCGTGACGCCCATGGCCGGGCGGCCGGTAACATATCCGTTGTTGATAAGCTCCTCGGCCACCTGAATGGCCGTGTTGACAGGGATCGCGAAGCCCAGCCCTTCGGCATTCTGGCCGCTGGACTTGGCGTTGACGATGCCGATCAGCTCGCCGCGCTCGTTGAACAGGCCGCCGCCGGAATTGCCGGGGCTGACAGCCGCGTTCGTCTGCAGCAGATTCATGGTCTGATTCTCCACGGTCACCTCACGGTCCAGCGCGGAGATGATGCCGTCCGTCACGGTTCCGCCCAACTCGCCCAACGGGTTGCCCACTGCCAGAGTGAATTCGCCTACCTGCAGACTGTCGGAATCGCCTACGACCGCCGGTGTAAGGCCCGTGGCTTCAATCTTCAGCACGGCAATATCCGTTTTGGAATCCGCGCCCACGACCGTAGCGGGATACTCGGTGCCGTCGCTCGTGCGCACCGTCACCTGGCTGGCGCCGCTCACCACATGGTTGTTCGTGATGATGTAGCCGTCCTCGGTGATGATGACGCCGCTGCCCGCACCGCTCTGGACGTACTGACCAAAGAACGCGTTGGTGGTAACGGCCTCGGTGGTCACCTCCACCACGCTGGGCCCTACCTTGCTGGCGATTTCTGTGACGGAAAGCGCGTCGGCTGTGTTGGCCGTGCCGCCCGCGGCGCTGCCTGTGCCGGACGAGGCCGCGGGCGCCTGATAAATGACGGGGCCTGTGGAGCCGCCCTTGGCGAAGGTGTAGCCCAGATATCCGCCGCCGAAGCCCACGGCGCCGCAGAACACCACGGCGGCCGCTCCCGCGGCGACGCGCTTGCCCCAGCCGCGTTTTTTCTGTGCCGCATGGGGCGGCACCGGCGCGCCGCCCACACCCATTCCGGGCATTCCGGCGGGGCCGGGCGCGCCCTGCAAGGGCGATTCCGCCTCCGGTGCAGCCGTGTTCTGCGCATTTCTGCCGGGGTTGTTATTATTGTAAAGTTCGGAATAGTCGAATTCCCAATTGTTGTTCATAAGTCAACATCCTCCTTCTTTCCTGATGTTGCTTTCAGTATAGGCCATGGGTGTGAAAGAACTATCATACGGGTGTGAAAAAAAGGTGAAACCATGGGCGCGCGGCACAAAAAGGCCGCGGCGTCACACGGAACGCGCCGCCCGTTCACCAGGCCCGCTTTTCGATGCAAACGGGGATGGGCGGACAGCCCGGCCGGCCGGAAAAATCGCGCACAGACACGCGGTATCCTTCCGGCGGCAGACCCGTGAGAAACGCCAGCACCGCATCCTTTTCCGCCATGCCCTGCGGCCCGCCGTAATAGACGCATACCGTCATCACACCGCCCGGCCGCAGCAGTTCCAGCGCCGTGCGCATGGCCGGCACGCTCACGCCCGGCGTGGTGAACACTCCGTGGTCGCCGCCGGGCAGATAGCCCAGGTTGAATACCGCCGCGTCCACACTGCCCGGAGCCGCATAGGCAGCCAGGTTCGCGTGGCTGTCCAGCACCGCGCGGCCTACCTGTCCGCAGCCGTTCTCCCGCAGGCGGGCGTTGGTGTTCTCCACTGCCTGCGGCTGGACGTCAAAGGCCAGCACACGTCCCGCAGCGCCCACCAAACGGCACAGGAACAGTGTGTCATGGCCGTTGCCCGCCGTCGCGTCCAGCGCGAAAGCGCCGGGCCGCACATGCGTCCGCAGAAAGGCGTGGGCCACGGCCAGCGCGTTTTCGCCGTCGCCGTCCGGCGCGCCCCGCACCCATTTTTGGGGGAGGCTCAAAGGGCCGGCAGCAGCGCCGGCTTCCCGCGCGCGGGCGGGCTCTTCCCCTGCGGCGGGCAATGCCTGCTCCTGTGGGCGAAACCCGCACCGGCGCAGCAGCGCCTCCATCGCGGCATTGCCCGGCGGCGTTTGAGTATAAACCGGCCCCGGCCCGGCGGCGCGCAGCGCCCGGCGCAGCAGGAAGGTTCCATAGCCCCGTCCGCGCCATTCCGGCGCGACCGCGCAGCCGAAAATTTCCCCTGCCCGAAGTGTCAGCGCACCGATGACGGCCCCATTCTTTTCCAATACAAAAACACCCGCCTCCGGCGCGGCGCCCAGCGCATCCAGCGCGGGAGCGTCCCCGTGGCGGGCAGCGCGCACCTCCAGCATTCGGCACGCCTCCTTTTCTTTCGGGCTTGATACACATTTCTGTGTACGCAAAAAGCAGCGGCGCCTATCCCTGAAGCGGACGGGAAAAGGCGTGGCGTGTTTTTACAAAGCCCCGCTTTTCCAAAAATTCCTGGCTTTTCAGGTTGACGCGGGCGCAGGACGCCTGCACGGAAACACAGCCCGCTGCCTTGAACTGCGTGGTAAGCGAGACCAGCATGGCGCTGCCCACATTGCGGCCGCGCGCATCCTCCCGCACATAAAACTCATGGATGACGCCCACAGGCGCGCATTCCGAAAAAGGGAAACGCACTTCGGTGTCGGCAAAGCCCACCGCCTCCGGTCCCTCAAAGGCCAGCACGATGCGCCGCCCAGTCTGCTCCAGCGCTTGGGCCAGCGCCTGCGCGAACGCCTCTCTGGGCAGCTCGCGGCCCGCCGCCGTACACATCAGAGTATAAAATTTTTCCGCGTCGGGCGCGGAAAGGCTGCGCAGGATCATAAACGCAGACCCCCTTTTTCTGTTCGTTCCCGCGGCGCTGCCGCGCCGCCGTGCCCGCTGTGCCGGCGCGCGGGCCGCTCATGGAAAAAGCCCCGGCCTCCGCCGCAGGAACGCGCCCGGAGAAGCCGCACAGGCCCCCGGCAGCATTCCCCGGCAGGCAGCCGGAGCCGCGGTCAAAATGCCAGCATATGGCCGGTAAAGCCGTAAATGGCCAGAGCCAGGATGCCGATATACAGCAGCGTGATGGGCAGCCCGCGGAACGTGGCCGGCACCGCGTCGCTCTGCAGCTTGCGCTGCCCCTCCGTCACCACCTGCACCGCCAGCACATATCCCACGCCGCTGCCCAGTGCAAAGCCCATGGTCTGCACCAGGCTGAAGCTCTGGATGGTGCTGATGAACAGCGTGCCCAGAATACAGGTATTGAATGTGGCCATGGGCAGCACCGCCACAATCTCCCGCGCGCCGTGCAGGCGAAAAAACACCACCACGACCAGCAGTACGATAAAAAACGCGACCGTGCTGCACAGCACCATCACCAGCGGGCGGATATACATGCGGTATGGATACTGAGCCAGCCAGAGGTTGACAAAGTATCCAAGCGGTGCGCTGATGAGCTGGACAGCACACAGCAGCGCGCCGAACGTCAGGGAGTCCACAGTGGTGTCGTCCACCAGCTTGACAAGGCGGGATACGCCCAACGCGCGGGTAAACACCGCGTTCTGGGCAAACACCGCCATCACCGCGTAGGCAAAAAATACGCTCAGGGCCTTCAGCACTTCGATCATAGATGCTCCGCCCCCAGACTCATTTGTTGTTTTACGCTGGCAGCTGCGGCGCGCCACACGCACATGACCAGGGCCAGCAAGATAAAACCGCCGCTGGGCAGCTGCGCCATGGGGAAGAGCGCGTTTTTCATTACCTGCGTCCCCATCAGCGCGCCCGCGCCCAAAAATTCCCGCAGGCCGGAAATCAGCAGCAGCATCAGGATATAGCCCAGCGAGGTGATGATGCCCTTGCGCAGCGCCGTGCGCACACGCTCGCGCTGCGGCCTTTCATACCGTTTGAGTACGATGGGGTCCGCCACCAGCAAAGGCAGGTACAGGCCCAGCAGCGCCAGGTCCGACACCGGGTACAGCAGGCCCATCACATACCGCACGCCTACGAACACGGCCGCAGCTGTGAGCGCATAGGTGAGCCCGCGGAACCGGAAATACGCAAAGCGGCTGAGCAGCGCCGCCAGAACGCGCGTAGGTGTGAGCAGCAGCAGTACCGCCACCGAAAGCATCACACCGTTTTTCAACGTGGTAGCCGCCACGATGAGCGGCGCGAGCCCAAGCCCCTGCATAATGACCGGGTTGTTGAGAAACACACGGTCGCGCCGGGCGCGCTTTTCCACATCCGCGCGGTGGGGACGCGGGGTCTCGCCGATAAATTCGCTCATGAGCGCACCTCCCTGCGGAAGATCTTCTGGGAGAACAGGCGGTCCAGGTAGCCGGCCAGTGCATTCACCGCCAGCACCGCAAAGCACACGCCCGTGTCATACGAGCCGAAATAACGGAACATCATTGTCATAAAGCCCAGGATCATGCCGTACACAAAATGCGCGCGGGTATTTTTCGGGCGCGTCACCGGCTCGTTCACCAGAAACACAGCCGCAAAAATAAGCGCGCCGGAGAGCATCTCGTATTTGAGCGAGAGCAGGCGGATGTCCAGATACTGCCAGGGCAGCTCCAGCCCCAGCGTGTTCACACGCGGGTAAAAAAACGCCACCAGCGCGCAGGAGAGCAGAAAACCGAAAGGGATGCCCAGCGTGATGTCCCGGCGCATCCACAGGTACATGGCGCACGCCACGAGGATGAGCACCGAAGTGGCGCCGATGGGCCCCGCATAATTGCCGAGGATGAGGTCGAACGTATCCACGTTGGGCACGCCGCCGGCGCGCAGCGTGTGGGAAACGCTCTCCATCACGATGGCGCTGCCGGTGTCCAGCACGCTCATCGTGGTGAACGGCACGGGATACAAAAACACCTCGCCCGGCCAGCTGACGGCGGCGACGGCATAGCCGAAGGCCGCGGGGTTGAACGGGTAATGGCCGTACCCGCCGAAAGCGTGCTTGCCCAGCAGGATGGCCACCGCCACACTGACGACGACCACATAGTAATGCACGGTGGCGGGCAGCAGCAGGACCAGCACCAGCGCAGAGGGGATGCTGCTGTTTTCCGTTTTGTCGCAGGGACGGTGGCGCAGCCAGGCCACCAGATGGTCGCACAGCATGGCCGTGAAAGCCGCCGTCAGGCACAGCACCGCAGGGCGCGCGCCGTAAAAATAGGTCGACAGTGCCAGCAGCGGCAGCGTCATAAACACGATGTCCCGGTTCGCCTCATAGGCGCTGGGGGGCTGCAGGGGCAGCGCAGTCTCAGGGCTCATAAAAGTCGCCTCTTTTCGTTTTGGGTTACACGGAGCCGCCGGCGGGCCGCACGCAGGCTCCTTCCGGGCGTCCGGCTTTCCGGACCGGCCCGCACAAAGCCAGGCTTCCGCCTATACGCACGCGGCGCGGATGGCCGACATTGCGGCGGCGGGATCCTTTGCGCCGAACACGGCACTGCCCGCCACAAGCACGTTGGCCCCGGCAGCCGCACACAGCGGCGCGGTGGCTGCGTCAATGCCGCCGTCCACCTCGATGTCCGTCGAAAGTCCACGGCGCTGCGCCTCGGCGCGGATGGCCGCGATCTTTTCCACCGCCGCGGGCATGAACTTCTGCCCGCCGAAGCCCGGCTCCACGCTCATCACCAGCACCATTTCCAGCGCGTCCAGATAAGGGAAAACGGCCTCGGGCGGCGTGGCGGGTTTGATGCACAGCGCGGCCCTGCAGCCCTCGTCGTGGATGGCCTGGATGGTCTGTTCCACAGGGCTTTCGGCCTCTATGTGGAACGTCAGCAGGTTCGCCCCGGCGGCGCAGAACGGCTTTATATATTGCAGCGGGCGCCGGATCATCAGATGCACATCGTAAAAGGCCGGCACGCGCTTTGCCAAAGCAGCAAGAACCGGCACGCCCAGGCTGATGTTCGGCACGAACGCGCCGTCCATCACGTCTACATGCAGCATATCCGCACCCGCGGCCATCACGGCCTCACAGCTGCGGCCCAGCTCCGCAAAGTCCGCGGCCAGGATCGAAGGAGAAAGTTTGATCATACGGCACCTCGTCGGCCTGTCTTCCGCCCGGCCCTCGGACAGAGACAAAGCAATAAGTATTGATATTTTACCTCATTTCAGCCGAAAAAGCAAATGAGGCGGCGCAAACGGGCGATACTGCTTTATAAACGCCTGCCGGCACGGACGCCACAGGCGCCCGCGCCCTGCTCCTTCGCCTTGACAAGCCCCCGTTTGTGCATATAATAAAGTAGTATATATCTGCCCGGGTCACCGGGTTCAAAGGAGCCTTTTGATGCCTGTTTCCGAAACCATCCTGCCCGTGCTCATCGGCGCGGACATGAACTGCTACACGCTGGCGCGCGCCTTCCACGAGGCCTACGGCGTGCGTTCTTACGCCTTTGGCCGCTGGGCCATGGGCGATACCATGTATTCCCGCCTGGTCCGCTTCACCGCCGTGCCGGACATCGACAGCGCGGACACACTGCTGCGCACGGTAACGGATTTCGCCGCCGCACACGCGGACAAAACGCTCATCGTCATGGGTTGTACCGACGATTACGCCAGCCTGCTCATGGACGTCCGGGACAAGCTGCCCGCGAACTGCATCGCGCCTTACATCACGCCGGAGCTGCGGGACAAGCTGGTTTCCAAGGCGGATTTTTACGCTCTGTGCGACAAGTACGGCATCCCCTACCCCAAAACCTTCTGCGCCGAAGGCCCCATGGACGCCGCCGCCCTGTCGCCCGAAGCGCTGGGCTTCGCGTACCCTGTAATCGTAAAGCCCTCCAGCAGCATTTTGTACTGGAAGCACCCCTTCGACGGCATGAAGAAAGTGTATACCGCCTCCACGCCGGAGGAGGCCTCGGCCATTCTCGCGCAAATCTACGGCGCGGGCTACCCGGACATTGTCATTTTGCAGGACAGAATTCCCGGCGACGACAGCTTCATGCATGTGCTGACAGCCTACTGCGATAAAAACAACAGCGTGAAGATGATGTGCCTGGGCCATGTGGGCCTGGAGGAGCACACGCCCAAGGCGCTGGGCAATCACGCGGCCATCATCACCGAATACAATGAGCCGCTGATGACAAAACTGAAAGCGTTCCTGGAGGACGTCGGTTACACGGGTTTTGCCAATTTTGACATTAAATACGACAGCCGGGACGGCAGCTACCGCGTGTTTGAGATCAATCTCCGGCAGGGCCGCAGCAATTATTACGTGACGGGTGCGGGGCTCAACATCGCCCGCTATGTGGTGGAAGACCGCGTGCTTGGCAGCGACCTCGGCCCCTGTGTGATGAATGAAAAAGAGACCTTCTGGCACAGCGTGCCCCGTGCCGTGGTGTACAAATACGTCAAAGACCCCGCCTTTGTGGAAAAGGCCCGCCGCCTTGTGCGCGAGGGCCGGGAGACCACCAGTTTTGGCTGCGGGTACGACCTGCGCTGGAATCCCAGACGCTTCGCCTATTATCTGGTGCACATGCAGCGCTATTTCAAGAAATTCAAGACC
>ERZ827492.1285-NODE-1285-length-20714-cov-2.930152_pt1 | contig 20714 bp, 16 predicted proteins | sample MGYA00519704_ERZ827492 | MGnify/ENA primary metagenome ERZ827492 (study PRJEB31778, sample SAMEA3449325) | human gut metagenome | biome: human gut; feature: human-associated habitat; material: faeces | place: United Kingdom | collected 2010/2012 ...
AGACCGAGATCTCGGTCTCGACCTGGAAGCCCTGCGACATGACGGGCATGGTCTTTACGAAGGCGCGCGAGAAGGCGCGGTAGCCGGTCATGACGTCCTCGAAGGAGTAGCCGTACAGGACGCGGATGAGCCAGCGGACGAGGTCGTTGCCGAAGCCGTGGAAGCGACGCCCGTTCTCGGCTTCGTAGGAGCCGTTGGAGATGCGGTCGCCCACCGCCATGTCGGCCTCTCCGCTGGCGATGGGGGCGATGAGGGCGGTTGCGGCCTCGGCGGGATACGTGTCGTCGCCATCGACCATGACGTAGCAGTCGGCGTCGACGTCGCGGAACATCGAGCGCACGACGTTGCCCTTGCCCCGACGCGGCTCGTGGCGAACGACGGCGCCCGCGGCGGCCGCGATGGCGGCCGTGTCGTCGGTGGAGGCGTTGTCGTAGACGTAGACAGTGGCCTCGGGAAGCGCCATGCGGAAGTCCCCCACCACCTTGGCGATGGTGGCGGCCTCGTTGTAGCAGGGAATGAGGACGGCCACGCCAAAGCCGCGGAGGGCGGGGGAGGCATCCGCTTGATTATCGGCTTCTATGGTTTGGGCAGAGATGTCGGCCATGACTCGCACGTTCCTCGGAGATGGTGTCACTCGAATTCAACGATGGCAGTATACAGCAGAGCGCAAGCTTGGAAACAATCGATGCAATAGAAGACCATTCTTCTTAAACATTGATGAAAGCTGTCTACCACATGACAGCCGACAATACAGCTTTCCCTTACTTTCCACTCGCGTTCTTGCCAAACATGGCGCTGAAGGTCTCGAAGAACACTTTCAGGTCAATCTTCGTGCTGCGATTGCGCACATAAAAAAGCTCGAGACTCTGACGCTCGCCGTCCTCGTACTTCGCATCGTTGCGCGATACCGTCTGCCACCAACCCGTGATGCCGGGCGTCACCGATAAGAACTCCACGACCGAGTCATCGTAGGCTGCAAGCTCATCGGGCTCGACGGGGCGCGGGCCGATGACGCTCATCTCGCCCGTAAGCACATTCCAGAACTGAGGCAACTCGTCGAGCGAGGTCTTGCGCAAAAACTTGCCGATTTTCGTAATACGCGGATCATTGTCGACTTTGTGCTCAGCTTCCCACTGCTTGAGTTGCTCGGGTGTGAGATGCTTCTCGACATCATCGGCCCCCGGCACCATCGACCGCAATTTGTAGATATTCATGGGCACGCCATAACGCCCGACGCGCTTGTGCTTGTATATGGGCGATCCGGGATTATCGAGCCAAATAAGGCCACAGACCGCAAGAGTGGGAATGAAGCAGGCAACGGACGCACAGGCGGAAAACACCACATCGAAGCCGCGCTTCACCACGTGGTACCGATAGGTATCGTCTATACCCGGAATAGGCTGACGCTGTACGGGGTTGAGCACAATGTCAGTTCCACGCGTCGCCTTGTCAAGCACGTTTTGTGCCTGGACACTTGTGACGTCAATGATTTCGTCGGGTGTTGGTTTGCCCTTGCGATCGCGCTTCCACGCGACGATTTGGCCCGCAGCAGCAACGGCAATCGAGGCACCCGCGAACACAGCGGCGCCTGTCTTGAGGGCTTTGCCCCAACCTCCTCTATGCGCATTACGAGCCATGCGTCTCCCGAACATCGAATGAAAGCATCTGCTGCATGGTACAGCAGAAAGCGGCCCTTTGGCACGTCGGACTGTTACATGTACCCCAGCGGCCTAAAGAGCCTCGTTTGCCAAAGGCGTCATGTCAATCTGCAGAGAGGTCTCGGCCTTGGGCGAAGTCGTCACCGTGTAGCTGATGGTCGTACTCTCCCCGCCGTTGATACCCGTAATGCCATACCAGACCTCGTTACCGTTATAGCTGGCCTTGGTCATCTCGTCAGGACCGGGCGTGGTATACCACTCGCCACCAAAGTAGCTCGAATCGAAGAAGTAGCCATTCGTCTGCATGTTCGAGATACTGCCGCCTGCCGGTGCATAGAGATACACATCCAAATGCATGTCGCTCACGCTACGCTTGATGGCCGCCTCGCCGGTGATGTACCAGGACATATCGGAGGCAGCAGCGTCACTAAGCGTGTTGCTAAAGGTGACGGTGATGTCATAACTCATAGAGCCGTCGGCATTCTTGCGGCCTTCGCTTACCTGCGTATCCGCATCGAGGTACCAGAAGCTCTTCGCGCCTGACGCGGCGCCAAAATAGATACCCGCAACGGGCTCGGTCTCGCTCACGGAGGTCAAGCCAGCTGCACCAAGCTTGGTGACGATGGCTTCCTCCTCGGGATTGGCCATCCAAATGTAGAAGCGACGGTCATCAAACGAGGTATTGACGACTTCGAGAAGCTTCGCCAAGTCAACCTCACCCAGATTGCCGAGCACCTGGTCAAGCGCCGCACTGGCAACCTCGGCGAAGAAGGCGTCCTGGATCTCGTTCTCATCGCCGTAGCGTAAGTAGACTTCGTTCATGAGAATCTGCGCGGCATTGGTACCATCGACAACCGTGCCATTGCTCGTGGTCACGCCTCCGGTGAGGGCAAGGATACGCTGCAGAAAGACCGGATCGAGCATGACGATGCCATCGACCTCCGTGTTGCCACTCGACTCCCAGATGGCCTTCTGGAGCTCGCCTACACGCGGGAAGTTGGGAATGTAGCCAACGTCACGCATATCCATGCCCACGCGCTTGCCAAAGATCAGGAGCTCCTCGTCGGTAAGGGGCAAGGCCGCCTCTCCGGTGTCGGGGCGCGGAGCGGTCTCGCTTCCCACGAAATCGCCCATGCTCATCTTGCCGTCCTCGACGGTCATGACGCCAAAGGACCCCGCCATGCCGCCAGTGGAGCGCGGCTCGGCGTTGTTCGCAGCAATCACGAGGTAGTGGGCGGGCTCGCCATCGGCACCGAGCATGCCGGGCAGCAGATGCGAGAGCTCGCTTGCGTACTCGGAGACGGTATCGAGCGTGCCAACCAGCCCCTTGACGGTCTGGACGGGCTCCTTGAGCTGGTCGAGGTGAGAATCGCCCATCTTGGCGACCTGCTCGGCGCAATCGTGAATCGTGGGATACTCGGCACCGAGCGGCGTGAGCATATCCTCGACGGCCTGCACGTTGACGCCGCCATCGACCACGATGCCCGAAAGTCCCTCTGCGGGAAGCGCGTTGATAAGCGGCGTAACCGCCTTGGCGCATAGCGTGTCCGCCACGCTCGCAATCGTGCGCACCTGGGCGATATCGCTACCATAGACGGGAATGAGCGTGGCAGCGGCCCACAGAGGGCTGCTCACGTTGTCGTTGAGCTTCTTGGCGGTTGCCGAAAGCTCCGTCGCCGTTTTTCCAGCGCCGGTCTTATCGCCCTCCTTGAGCTGCGTGACAAGCGTCTTTCCCTGGTCCATGAGGACTTCGGCATCGGCCTTGGCATCCTTGGCGCTCATGGCAAGGGCCACGCCGGAACAAGCCAGGATGAGAATGACCGCCACGACAACCACGATGATGATGTTGCGACGCTTGCGGTTCTTGGGGCGCCGCGCGCTGTGTCCGACGTAGTTGCTCGCGTTATACGCTGCCATATCCGATCGCAAGACGGGCTGCTGCCCACTGCGACTGTGGTTACCGTGAGCGGAATACCTGACCATGATGCTCCCCATGTTCGAAATCACTGGTTATCGTGAGTTTTCATGACAAATGTTTGCTCATGATACCGCAAGAGCCCCAAAGGCACGGTTTCTCCACGCATTCTATGCGATAACCGTGACCATGCAGATTGTCGAGGTGCCCGATACCGGGGCGTATCCACGAAGACCCGCAAATGCCTAAACGGACCCGTGCAGACCCGTTCGGGCTGCTTCGCTGGCAGAATGCGGCCACGAAGACCCATCCGGCGGACCTATGCAAGTCCCTTTCGGCATATCACGCCGATTCCACCCCGCGCAGACTCATTTCCGGGTCTGCGCAGTCGCAACCTGCCACGCCGTAGCCCACGTCACTCCCCTATTCTTTAGCCAGTCTGACTTCACACCGAAATTACTCCGACATCATCCCGAAATCGCTCTGAAATCGTTCAGATTCTCAGGGTAGATGTCTCGGTGCTTTAACACCTACCATTGCTCAGCACGGAGAGAGGCCGCACTTGGCGGTGCCCGCCGAACAATTCGCCCTCAGATGACGCATACGCATGGGAAGGAAGTTCGTGAAAGCATACGTAGTCGGTAGTTCTGCACTTCATGCCTGGCGCCGCAACCAAGCGGGTGCAGCCACTCTCGAGAGAGAGGTCGCAAGCCCCCTAGCCGATTGCCCGACGACACCCCAAGAGCTAGAGGCAATCGGCCTCTCTCGCTTTGACCTTGGCACTGCGCCCATACGCCTCATGGTGCCATCCTATGCACATCGCATATCGAAACGGTTATATAAATACCGTGTCCATTCGCGCGGTCTCCCAAAAGGCGCGTTCTGGCAACTTGGCGATCGTGTATGCTTGGCCTCCCCCGAGCTTTGCCTCATCCAATCCGCATGCGTGCTTTCGAGATACCAACTGATGGAATTGTGCATGGAGCTGTGTGGCACGTATGCGCTGCTTCCCGAGGAACCTCGCGGATACATCTGCAGAAACTTCCAACTTGCATCGGTCGCGTCTATCCGCAGTTTCCTGCGCGAGGCACCAAAGCTGCATGGATCAAAACGGTTGTCCATTATTTTGAAGTACCTACAAGATGGCTCGAACTCTCCCATGGAAACGCGTGCGTATCTCCTCGCCTGCCTTCCGAAAAGGTACGGTGGCTTTGGCTTACCGAAGGCCGAGCTTAATGCTCGCATCGAAATCGATGCCGAGGAACGGCGTATTGCACGACGCGAGCACTTCAAAAGCGATATGAGTTGGCCACATGCCATGGTTATCGTCGAATACGATGGCCACGACGACCATGAATCCCGCGAAAGCAGGGCACGTGATGCCACAAGGCGAAACATCTTGCTCTCGAAGGGATACACCGTATTCACCCTTACGGGCAGACAGCTGTGTAACGCGTTCGAATTCGCAAAGGTTGTAGCCGACATCGCCCGAAGCATCCATCACCGAATGAGGGACTTTCCCGAAGACTGGGAGGAGCGCCATAGAATCCTCCGCAGGGAATTATTCAAATCAATGACAAGCTATGAAACAGAGCGCTTTCTCTAACGTCGAGGCCTTCGTCATCAAAAGCCTAACGCCGAATGCCAATTAGAGTCGATGGGCAAATCGTTTCCCTGAATCCCCGTCTAGTCTTCAGGACGTTGGTTCTCTTCATGGGGCTCGTGAGAGGCGACATGTCCCGCGTCCCTTTGCGCCTCTTCCTCTTGCGCCTCGCCCGGATGCTCCGTTTGCCAACGAATGGTCGCCCGGCTACGCTCCTGCAACTCGACTTCCAGAAGATCTGCCTTGAAGGCATAGTTGTTCCAAAATGCCCCTGCCAGGTAGATAAGAATCGCCCCATCAAAGAGGAGGACGCGGGCAAAATCGACAGTTCCGACCTGATACGTATTGATAGTGAGAATAACAAGCCCCGCGATACCAATCATACGAACGATGATTCGGTAACGCATCGACTCCCACTTGAACTCGCCCTCGACCTGTTGCTGTGCCTCCGTATCCGTTTCGGGATTACCCGTGAGGCGCCTCGCGAGCGCCTGCCGGAACCTGGGCAGTTCTTTACGCTCGGCACGCAATTGAAAGATGCGCACGACACTGGCCGCGTAGGCAAGCACGAGAATGATGATGAGACCGGAAACGCCCTTGGTGGAGAGCTCGGGACTCGTAAACGCGAAATAGGCGATGACACCAATGATTACGGTGATGAGAAGGACGTTCATCACAATAAAAGTGACTTTAGCCAACTTTAAAGCCCCAGAAATGCCCCATTCCTCGCGAAGTCCCGGAACAGACTCGATGTAGCTTTTGACCTGCTCGTCAGTAGGTGTGCCCATAGTCATTCCTCGGCATCTCTCCTGGTAATCGGTTTTAATCCTCGTGCCAAGTATCGCACACTTTTTATGTTCGGTTCTGATTGTCGACATTTCTTGTGAGACGATGCAAACAATCTCAGGATTGCGAAGCAGCAAATACCGGCTGCATGGATTCTAGATCACGGGACAACGAACGCAGCGTGAAGGCGACGCGCCATGAGGCAGCAGATGCCGATGATTCGGAACGGAGATCGCGAGATGACGGATTGCGACCACATAGACTCGGAAATGGGTCTGCGCGGGACGAAATCGGCGAGATAAGCCGAAGGAGACCCGCATAGACCCGTCGAATGGGTCTATGCGAACGCGTTTCGTCGATGAGGCATCCCGAATGGGCCTCAGCGATCGCGTCCAGGCGTCAAATTGCGGTGGGTCGCCATCCGAGAGGGCCTGCGCGGGCTCGTCCCGCCAGATGCGAGTCTCCGACGGGTCTCTGCACGTGCACCTCGTCAGACGCATGCCTCCGTCAGATAAATGCAGCTCGCGCGTGAGGCCCTAGCGCGAGAAGCCGCCGCCCCCACCGCCGAAACCGCCGCCTCCGCCCATCGAGAAGCCGCCTCCACCGCCGAAGCTCCCACCGGCTCCGCCTTTGGCAGCGGCAATGATGCTCTGCGCCGAAGACATCGTGTTCTCGAACGCGTTGCCAAAGAAATCCGCACTCGCCGCACCGGCATGCATCGAAACGTAGGGGTTGTAGTACCACAGCATGCTGCCGACAAACACGTCACTAGTCCAAATGTCAGGCGCGACGCGGTTGAGGTCATTCACGACCTGATCGGCAACACCGAACAGATACGCATAGACGAGCAGCTCGCCCCATACCTTGGCATCCGTGGGCACGGCCTCATCAAGCGCGGTAAAGTCCTTGAACCAGCGCTTGAGCGCCGTGCAGCGCGCGTAGATATCGACGGCCTCCTGGGAGCGCCGCGTCATGAAGAACGAGAACACAAGCAGAATCACGGCACCGGGAAGCAGGCCGATAATCGGCATGAAGTTCTCGATCGTGATGCTCACGAAGGCGCCGAGCGCGATGAGCCCGATTGACGCAATCTGAAACGCGCGCTTGCAGCGCTCGCCCGCTCTCTCGAAAAAGCCGCGCCTGTCGACCTCGGCACTGATGGTGCCCTGCCATAGCTGCATGGAGTTCACGTAGCTCTGGGCATGATCCTTGGCATATGCCTCGATATCCTCGAGCGTGACGCTGCCGTACTGCACGCCGATCTTGTCGAAGACCAGGTCGAGCGCCTTGGTGTCAATAGCATCGTGATTCACATGGAGGCGCTTTTCGGGATTGAGCCCGAGCCTATAGGTCACGTGCTCCTTGTCATCGAGGATCTTGCGTTCCTCGATGCTCGTCTCGCGTGAGATGCTCACCACGCCGAGGTTGGAGAGATGCATGAGGACGGCGGTCAGATCATTGGCATCGGGTTTGTTCCAGCGCCATAGACGCGCGATGACGGCGGGATTTGTCCCCTTCTCGGGCACGTCGCGCCAGTATTCGTCCGTGAAGCTTGGTTTATGCTCGCGGCCATAGCGGAAGAACAGGACGAGCGCGACGATGAGACACGCGAGCGAAATGCACAGGGGGATGACGAGCAACAACACGTCGATAATGCGACGAGTCTGCGCCTCGCGATCCCACGCCTGTTCCTCCTCGAGCACCTGGGGAAGCCCGTCGTAGGCGTGCGTTTGCTCGGCCGAGACCAATGGCGTCCAGCTTGCCGGGAAGGCGACGCGCATCTCGGCGAAGCTCCCCTCCTTCACGCGCGGAACGTCGAACTCGATGACGCCGGTGTCCTCGAAGCTCACCGAGCCATTGATGTTTCCGTGAGCGAAGGCGTAGACGTTTTCGCCGCCCATGACGCTTTGACCTGCAGGCACGGGCAAGCGCACGAACGCATGCACGTCCTCGGTATCGACATCCCAGTTGGGAGCGACGAATTGCCAATACAGCACGCTCACATCGTCATAGCGATTGACGGCGCCCGTGTAGGTGTAATCGAAGACGAAGGTCTTCCTCTCGTCTTCGGTCGTCGAGAACGCATAGACCGTGCGCTCGGCCACGTCGATGGAATAGTAGCCGCTCGGAGGACCACCCGCCGTACGCCATGAACCCTGAAACGGTACTTCGACGAGCTGCGTGGTGACGCCGTTCTCATCGATGACCGACACACCGTTGACGATGGCCGTACCGCCAGGCGGCGGATCGAGCACCGCGGCCGTAAGCGTATAGCGCCCGTCGAACTCATAGGTCCGCGCATCGACGACATGTAGCGAGCCATCCTCGTTAACGGTCGCGTTAATGGTGTCGCTCGTGCACGTGTGACTCTTGGCGTGCGCGCTTGCGGGCATGATGCATGCGCACGCGACAAGCCAAAGCACGCACGCGGCCACCAACACCAAAATGAGACAGTTGCTCTGAGCAGCTGCCTCATTTTTCTCTATTGCGATTCGCGCTCGCATTACGAGAAGCTCACTTGCGGAGCAGTGGCTGCGGGAGCGGCCGCCTCGAAGAGCTCACGCTCCTTGAAACCGAACATGCCGGCGAAAATGACGGCCGGGAAGGTCTGGATACCGTTGTTGTACTTCATGACCGTGTCGTTGTAGCTCTGGCGCATGTAGCTGATCTTGTCCTCGGTCTCCGAGAGCTGAGCTTGGAGGTCGAGGAAGTTGGCGGAAGCCTTGAGGTCGGGATAAGCCTCGCTCACGGCAAAGAGCGTCTTGAGGGCGCCGGTGAGCATGTTCTCGGCTTCGGCGCGTGCCTCGGGCGTCGTGGCGTTCATCGCCGCGTTACGTGCCTGCGTCACGGCCTCGAGCGTGCCGCTCTCATGCGCCGCATACCCCTTGACGGTCTCGACGAGGTTGGGGATGAGATCGAGCCTGCGCTGGAGCTGCACGTCAATCTGCGCCCAAGCGTTATCGACACGATTGCGCATGCGCACGAGGTTGTTGTACATCCCGATGAGCGCGATGGCGAGAATGATGACGATTACGACGATGACGATGAGGGCGATGGTAAGTCCGCTCATGAGGGCACCTTTCAACGGAAACGTTTCGTGCATTGTACCCAAAAGTTACCTTTGCATGTCGAAGCGGCGAGTTTTCTTGACATTGACCATGCACCATTTACATTGAGCAGAAAAAGTTCCGCGAACCTTCGCGCGCGTGGAACCGCAGCGAGGAAACATGAGAGGACCTCGCAGGAGAGATGGGAACACCTATGAGCGATGCACTATTGTCTGTCCGTGACCTGTCAGCTGGTGTTGACGGCAAGGAGATACTCCATTCGGTTGACCTCGATGTCGAGGAAGGCGGCGTTCACGTTCTGATGGGCCCCAACGGCGCGGGCAAGTCCACGCTGGGCCACGTCATCATGGGCGAGCCGACCTACGACGTCACGGGCGGCACCATCATGTTCGGTGGCGAAGACGTCACCGACCTGTCTCCCGACAAGCGCAGTCTCGCGGGCATGTTCCTCTCGTTCCAGGCTCCCGTCGAGATTCCCGGTGTGCCGCTGTCGAGCTTCCTGCGTGCCATCGCCTCGGCGCGCCCCGAACTCGACATGAAGCGCAAGGAGTTCCGCAAGCGCGTACGCGAGCTCGCCGATGAGCTCGACATGGATCGCGCCTACCTCGACCGCGAGCTTGGCGTGGGCTTCTCGGGCGGCGAGAAAAAGAAGGTCGAGATGCTGCAGTTGCTGCTGCTCAAGCCGCGTCTCGCCATCCTCGACGAGGCCGACTCCGGCCTTGACGTCGATGCGCTCTCCGTCGTCAGCCGGGGCATGGAGCTCTACCGCCGCGAATGCAACGGTACTTTGCTCGTCATCACCCACAACACACGCATCCTCGAGCATCTCGATGTCGACAAGGTGCATGTCATGGTGCGCGGCCGCATGGTCGCCGAGGGCGACGCGAGCATGATCGCCGACATCGACACCAACGGATTCGAGCAGTTCGAGTCCCTCGCGCAGGCACGATAAGGGGCCGCCATGACCGGACCAAGCGAAAAGAAGCGCACGCAGGTCGATGACATCGACCGTAGCATGTACGACTTCGTCAAGGACGAAAGCAACCAGGAGCATCTTGAGGCGGGCCTTACCCCCGAGATCGTACGCGAGATTTCCGAGAAGAAGGACGAGCCCGATTGGATGCTCGAACTGCGCCTCAAGTCACTCGACATCTACAACGGCTTTCCCATCCCCACCTGGGGCCCGTCGATCGACGGCCTCGATATGGACCACATCGTCACCTACGTGAAGCCCGAGACCGACCAGCAAGCGAGCTGGGACGACGTCCCCGAGGACATCAAGGACACCTTCGACCGCCTGGGCATCCCTGAGGCCGAGCGCAGCTATCTCGCCGGCGTGGGCGCGCAGTACGACTCGGAGCTCGTGTACCACTCCATGCAGGAATCCGCCTCCAAGATGGGCATCGTCTACTCGGGCATCGAGGAGGCGCTGCAAGACCCCAAGTGGGAGGGCATCATTCACGACCATTTCATGAAACTCATCCCGCCCACCGATCACAAGTTCGCGGCCCTGCACGGCGCCGTGTGGTCGGGCGGCTCGTTCGTCTACGTGCCGGCCGGCGTGCAGCTCGACTATCCGCTGCAGAGCTACTTCCGCCTCAACGCGCGTGGCGCGGGCCAGTTCGAGCACACGCTCATCATCGTCGAGGATGACGCGAGCCTGCACTTCATCGAGGGCTGCTCGGCCCCCAAGTACAACGTCGCCAACCTGCACGCGGGTGCCGTCGAGCTCTTCGTGGGGCAGCGCGCTCACCTGCGCTACTCGACCATCGAGAACTGGTCGAAGAACATGTACAACCTCAACACCAAGCGCGCCATCTGCAAGGAGGGTGGCGATATCGAGTGGATCTCGGGTTCCTTCGGCAGCCACGTGGGCTACCTCTACCCCATGTCCATCCTCAACGGGCGCGGCGCCAAGTCGAGCTTTACCGGCATCACCTTCGCGGGTGCCGGTCAGAATCTCGACACGGGCTGCAAGGTCGTGCTCAACGCACCCAAGACCAAGGCGAGCGTCGAGACCAAGTCCATTTCCAAGGATGGCGGCGTCTCGACCTTCCGCTCGAGCGTGGTGGCGACCAAGAACGCCGAGGATTCCGCTGCGACGGTAAGCTGCCAGTCGCTCATGCTCGACGATCGCAGCCGCAGCGACACGATTCCGGCCATGGACATCAAGTGCAAGAACGTCGATATCGGACACGAAGCAACCATCGGCCGCATCGGCGATGACAAGGTCTTCTACCTGATGAGCCGCGGTCTCTCCGAAGAAGAGGCACGTACGATGATCGTCAACGGCTTTGCCGAGCCGGTGAGCAAGGAGCTCCCGCTCGAGTACGCCGTCGAGATGAACAACCTGATCAAGCTCGAGATGGAAGGGGCGATTGGCTAATGGAAGCACGTATCTTCGAGCACGCAAGTGCGATGCCAGCTCCGACCTGGTACTTCCTCCACATGAACGACGCGACCATCGAAATCCCCGCGCAGCTTTCCTGCGAAGCCGATGCCGTCATCGAAACCAACGCCACGCTCGGCGATGCCACGGCCTTCGTCGAGGCCATGGAAGCGGCGCAAACTGCCTGGGACAAGGTCTATGGCGACAAGCCCGTGCTGACCAACGCCGTCGATGAGCAGGCCGAGGAGCTCGGCGGTCTGGCGCTGTCCGCGTACCAGAAGAAGGCCGACGCGATGGAGCAGGCCAAGAGCCTGGCCGCATCCTTCGAGCAGGGCATGGGCGAGGAAGTCAGCGACTGGATTCGCGAGATGGCCTGTCAGACGCGTTCCATCATCGCACCAGCTGGCTCAAGCCACACGGCATGCATCCAGATAAGCAGCGTCGACGGAGGCGCCAACATGGCCGCCGTCGACCTCGTCGCCCACGAGGGCGCGACCCTCGACGTCGCCATCATCGTGGACTCCCCTGCTTTCGGCATGGGCGTCACTGGCAGCTCCATCCGCATCTTTGCCGCCGAGGGCGCACATGTCACGCTGCGTCGCGTCCAGACGCTCGATGACACTTGGACCGACCTCGATGACATGGGGCTGTTTGCCGCGGACAACGCAACCATCGACGTGCATCAGACCGTGCTTGGCGCGGGCAAGTCGTACACGGGCCTCGCAGGCGACCTGCGCGGCCGCAACTCCACCATCAACGTCTACACGCATTACCTGGGTCATGGCGAGCAAGAGCTCGACTTCAACTACATCCTGCGCCATCATGGCACCAAGTCAACCTGCAACCTCTATGCCAACGGCGTGCTTGCCGGCACAAGCAAGAAGACGCTGCGTGGCACCATCGACCTCATTCGCGGGGCCAAGGGTGCCGTGGGCCACGAGGTCGACAACGTGCTGCTCGTCGACGAGGGTGTGAGCAACAAGACGGTCCCCAACATCCTCTGCAACGAGGACGACGTCATGGGCAACCACGGGGCGACCATCGGTCACATCAAGGCCGACCAGCTCTTCTACCTGGAAAGCCGCGGGCTGTCGCCCGAGCAGGCCGAGCAGATGTTCATCACCGCGACGCTCGAGGACGCTTGGCTCAACGCCGTCAACGACGTGACCAAGCAAGCCGTCGCGCGCCTCGGCAACACGATCGTGGAGAACTTCGAGGAGGTTTACCTGTGAGTTCGATCGACATCATAGCCAATCCGTACAAGAAGGATTTCCCGCTTCTCGCATCCATGCCAGACCTGGCGTTTCTCGACAGCGCGGCCACCGCGCAACGTCCCGCCTGCGTCATCGAGGCTGTGGACCACTTCTACAAGACCATGAACGCCAATCCGCTGCGAGGTCTCTACGAGCTTTCCATCGAGGCGACCGAAGCCATCGAGAACACGCGCAAGCTCATCGCACGCTTCATCGGCATTGGCGAAGAGAGCGCACACGACATAATCTTCAACCGCAACGCCTCCGAGGCGCTCAACATCGTCGCACAATCCTTCGGGCCTACCGTGCTCGAAGAAGGCGATGAAGTGTGCATCACCATCATGGAGCACCACAGCAACCTCATCCCCTGGCAACAGCTTTGCAAGAAGACCGGCGCGAAGCTTGTCTACATGTACTGTGACAAGGACGGCTTCATCTCCGAAGAGGAGATGCTCACCAAGATCGGCCCCAAGACCAAAATCGTCGCGGCGGCGCACGTCTCGAACGTCCTCGGCGTCACCAATCCCATCGCCCGCATGGCGCAGCTCGCACACGAAAACTGCGCATACATGGTAGTCGATGGCGCACAGTCCGTACCGCACATGCCCGTCGACGTCACCAAGCTTGGCTGTGATTTCTTCGCCTTCTCCGGCCATAAGGTCTTCGGGCCCTTCGGCGTGGGCATTCTCTGGGGCAAACACGAGCTGCTCGAGAGCATGCCGCCGTTCCTCACGGGCGGCGAGATGATCGACTACGTGAGCGAGCAGGACGCCGTCTGGTCCCCCGTCCCCGAGAAGTTCGAGGCGGGTACGCAAGATGCCGCCGGCATCTACGCAACGGGTGTGGCGATCGAGTACGCCAACGGCATCGGCATCGAAGCCATGGAGGAGCGCGAGAAGGCGCTCATGGGTTACTTGGCCGAGCGCATGGAGGCGCTCAAGTTCATCGAGGTCGTGGGCCCCGCAGATCCGGATGCGCGCAGCGGCGCCTTCAGCTTCAACGTCACCGGCGTGCACCCGCATGATGTCTCGGGTATCCTGAGCGGCGAGAACGTTGCGATTCGTGCCGGTCATCACTGTGCCCAGCCTCTCCTGCTCTTCCTCGGCATGCACACGTGTTGCCGTGCGAGCGTGGCGTTCTACAACGACGCGCATGATATCGATAGACTCATCGACGGGCTCGAGCTCGTGGGAAGGATGTTCAATGTCTAATGGCTCTACCAGCAGCATTTACTCTGCTGCGCTGATGGATCACAACGCCCATCCCGACTATCGATACGAGCTCGAGGACGCGACGCACAGCCACGACGGCATCAACGCGAGCTGCGGTGACGAGCTCACGCTCTACCTCAAGATCGATGATGCGAACGACGTCATCGAGGAGGCCTCGTTCACGGGGCACGGCTGCGCCATCAGCCAGGCCTCGGCCGACATGATGGCCGGCCTCATCGAGGGCGAGTCAGTTGACGAGGCAAAACGCCTGCTCGGGCTGTTCATCGGCATGATTCAGGGCAACGAGCTTTCCGAAGACGACATCGAGGATCTCGACGAGGCTGCCGAACTCCAGTCGATCTCGCGCATGCCCGCACGCGTCAAGTGCGCCGAGCTTGCCTGGCGCACCCTCAACGGCATCCTCACCGAGCGCGAGCAGCAAAGCTAGTGTCATCCGGCGGCATTGGCCCTTTTCTGCCATTTCGAGCAGAACGAGATTCCTCCGCTCCGGGACCTTACGGCACCTCCGGTCGGAATGACAAGGGAAACGCGGAGCGCTGCCCCTCTCTGTCATTTCGAGCGGAGTAGCTGCCTTCCTCTGTCATTTCGAGCAAAGCGGCTGTCCCTCTCTGTCATTTCGAGCGGAGCGAAGCGGAGTCGAGAAATCTCTTGCGATGGGATTTCTCCACTCAGACGCAGACGATGCCACCGCCGAGGCACTCCTCGTCACGGTAGATAGTGACCGACTGACCAGCCGCCACAGCGGGTACGCGTTCGTCGAAAGTGATGCGCGCCGCATCCTCCCCCATCTCGGCATATGCCTCGACGAGCGGACGCGTATGCCGCGTACGTACGAGGTAACGTCCCGACGCGGGCGCATCGCCCGAAACCCAACGCACGTCGCCGAGCGCGAGCTCATCGGTCCATAGCGCATCGCAGTCGTGGTCCGCACTCACGTACACGACGTTCTCGGCCGTGTCCGTCTTGACCACGTAGCGTGCCGGCCCACCTCCAAGGTCGAGCCCCTTACGCTGACCGAGCGTGTAGAGGAACGCACCCTCGTGCTGACCGAGCACGTCTCCCGTCTCGTATTCGATAATGTCACCCGCCTTGCGTTCGAGCTGCGAGAGCAGGAACTGCTGAATCGAAACCGGTCCGATGAAGCAGATGCCATCGGAATCATGCTTGGTCGCGACCTCGAGCCCGCGCTGCGCGGCCATCTCCCGCACGACCGCCTTGCTCTCAATCTCGCCGATGGGAAATAGCGTACGAGCCAGCACCGTCCCCGGCACACGCCATAAAAAGTAGGTCTGGTCCTTGTGCTCATCGAGCGCGCGAAGCAAGTGGCCGGACTTTGCGCTCGGGTCATCGAGAAGCACGCGTGCGTAATGCCCCGTTGCGATGTAGTCTGCGCCGCGCTCGAAGGCCTCGCGTGCGAAGACGCCGAACTTCACCTTCTCGTTGCACATGACGTCCGGATTGGGCGTGAGGCCGCGCGCATAGCAATCGACCAGATAGTAGACCACATCGCGTTTGTATTCCTCCTCGTAATCCCAAACCTCGAGGTCGATGCCCAGCTGCACGGCCACACGCTCGGCATCGGCAAGGTCCTCGGCCCAGGGGCATTTGAATCCCGGCAAATCGACCGACCAGTTGCGCATGTACACGCCTTTGACGTCGAAGCCCTGTTCCACAAGCAGCGCCGCAGCCAGCGAGGAGTCCACTCCCCCGCTCATGCCGACGATGACTTTCTGCGCCATGTACGTCCTCTCCACTTACGGCTTTCAACAGAAATGAAGATACCACGTATTTCGAACGGAGCGGCTCCCCCTCCTGTCATTTCGAGCGGAGTAAGCATCCCTCCTGTCATTTCGAGCGAAGCGACCGTAAGGTCGCGCAGTCGAGGAATCTCTTGTCAAGATCTCTCCGTTCCGCGGTCTGACGACCGCTCCAGTCGAGATGACAACGAAATGGCGAGATTTCTCCACTCCGGCGCTGCGCGCCTCCGGTCGAAATGACAATGGGGAGCACTGCGCGCCTGCGGTCGAAATGACAAGACGGAAGCTAACTCACACGCTTCATTTCGGCACGAACGACCTCGATGATGATCTGCGCCGCCCGCTCGACCTGCTTGCGCGTCGTATCGTGCCCAAACGTGATGCGCACGCTGCCTTCGGCGACTTCCGGCGACACGCCAATCGCCTCGAGCACAGGCGAAACCGTCATTTTGCTCGCAGCGCACGCCGAGCCCGTCCCGACATAGACACCGCGCTGATCGAGCGAGATGACAAGACGACGAGCAAGCAAGCCCGGAAAGGAGATGTGCAAGAGGTTATCGAGACGCTGAGCGTCACGTGTCGGCCCCGCAACGACGGCGTCGGCAAACGCAGCAGTCAACGTAGCTTGCAGCCAATCGCGCAGCTCGCGCAGGCGCTTTGCCTCGCCCTCGCGCCGCTCGCGGACAAGCTCGAAGGCACGCGCGAAACCGATGATGCCCGGAACGTTTTCCGTCCCGCTGCGCAAGCCCGCCTCCTGGCCGCCACCACGCACGAGCGGACGCAGCTCGATGCCACTGCGAACCCAGAGCAGACCCATCTGCTTGGGACCATACATCTTGGCGGCAGATACGGTGACAAGGTCTGCCCCGGGCGAGGAAACGTTGAGCGTCCTGAGTGCTGCCGCCTGCGAGGCATCCGTGTGTAGGTAGATGGGGCGCATATCACCGGCCGCGAGGCGGCGCGCACGCTCGTCGCCTACGACTTGCGCAAGCTCGCGCAGCGGTTGAATCGTCCCAATCTCACCATTGGCAAGGGCGATGCTGACGAGCTCCGTATCGGGGCGAATCGTTGCCTTCAAAGCATCAGGACTCACGAAGCCCTGCGCATCAACAGGCACGAACGAGCCATTCTCGCGCGCTGACACGCAGCTACGCATACTCGCGTGCTCAATGGCACTTGCGACGATATGCGCATCAGGCGCGGCGGCGGTAAGCGCGAGGTTGTTCGCCTCGGTCGCACCCGCCGTGAAGACGATGTTGGCGGGTTTGCCCCCCACGAGATGCGCAATGCGCGCACGAGCATCCTCCACGCTCGCATGCACCTGACGCGCAGGTGCGTACGATGCCGAAGGATTCGCAAAGTCTTGCGAAAAGTAAGGCAGCATCGCATCGAGTACCTGCTCGTCAACAGGCGTTGCCGCCGCATAATCCAGATATATTCCCTCGTCAACGCTCATACTCGATGTATCTGCCCGGCCGCCACGGCCTTAGCTAAACAGGCTCCTGAACCAGCCCTTTTTCTTGGGTGCCTCATGCTGCGCCTCGTGCTGTGCCTCGTGCCGTGCTTCGTGTTCCTGCACCTCATCCGGCTCTTCGGCCTTGGACGTCGTATGAGGAAAATCGCTCATGTATGAACGCTCGCGCGCAAGACGCTGCTCGGTGCTTTCCGTGCTCACCGGGACATCCGCCGCCACGGGCTTGGGAGTCTCAGCCGACTTCTTTGAAGGCTTGAAGTGCTTGCCAAGCGGCTGATCGTCCATGTTGACGTTCTCATCCAACATGGCAGAGGCGTTGAATCCGACGCTGTGCGCTGGCTTGGTCGTGATGAACGGCAGGTCCAGGTCAGCCTTGTCCTTGCCCTTTTTCTCGGACTTCTTCTCGGGCTTCTTCTCGGGCTTGTCCTTTTTCTCGGACTTGTCCTTATCCTTTTTGCCGTTCTTGTCCTTGTTCTTCTTACCCGACTTCTTGTCCGTAGGCTCCTCGGCATTTTCCTCCGAGTTTGCAGCACTTGGCAGGTCCTCGACCTCGGAATCCGCCGAGAGCAGCTCGATGTCGGCCTCTTCCAACGCCTCGGGCTGCTCGTCTTCCTGCAACGAAGCAGGTTCAAGTTCAAATGTTGGTTCAGAATCAGAAACCGGTTCAGATTCGAGTTCAAGTTCAGATTCGACCTCTTGCTCAGGCTCAGGCTCAGGCTCCGGTTCAAGGACACGCTTGGGCTCTTGCTTCGGTTCCAAAGGCAGCGGAGCGACGCGCTTCACGCCCTGCATCGGATGGTCGATGCACCAGGCCTGCATGCTGAACTCCTCGTCACACGGGCACATGTCCTTGTCGCGACTTTCGGCAACCATCTTGTATTCGCCATTTGCCTCGAGCGTGCGGGCCTTGACGTTGTCCTCGAAGATCTTGTCGAGGAAGAGCATGATTGCCTCGCGGGCACGATGCGTGGTGATGGGCACAGCCACCTCGACGCGATGCACGAGGTTGCGCGTCATGAGATCGGCCGAGCCGACATACATGCGCATGTCGTCGCCTTCGCCGAAGACGAAGATGCGACTGTGCTCGAGGAACTGGCCGACGATGCTACGCACGTGCACGTTCTCGGTCTTGCCCTCGATGCCGGGCACCATGCAGCAGATGCCGCGAATGTTCATGCGCACCTGCACGCCCGCCTGCGACGCCTTGGCCAGACGGTCGATGATATCGCGCTCGGTAAGCGAGTTGCACTTGAGCGTGATGCGTCCGGCGGGACCCTTGGCGATCTCGCGGTCGATGAGCTTGAGGATGGTGCGCTTGATGGCCACCGGGGCGACGAGCAACCTGCGATAGTAGCCGTTCAGGTTGCCGATGAGCATGTTCTGGAAGAACGTGACACTGGTGGGAAGCTGTCAACCATGCGGCCGTTACCCTCGTTGGTGACAAGCGTGACCGAGCCGGTCTCCGCCACCGCAAAGTTGCAGCCGCGTATGCCCACCTGAGCACTCAGAAATTCGGGGCGCAGCATCTTGCGCAAGAAGTGCGTGATGTGCTCGGGGACGTTATCGCCATCATATCCGCACTCCTTGCGGTAGAGCTCGGCGATGTCATCGCGCGTATGGTGAAGCGCAGGCACGACGATGTGCGAGGGCATGTCACAAGCCGTTTGCAGAATGTTCTCGGCACAATCGGTCTCGATGACCTCGACGCCCGCCTCCTCGAGCACGTGGTTGAGGCCGATTTCCTCGGTCATCATACTCTTGGATTTGACGGCCTTGAAGGCGCCGTGGTTCTCGAAAATATCGAGCGCCTCCCAAAGCGCCTGATTGCCCGTCGATGCAAAGTGCACGTTCACGCCATGATCGCTCGCGTTCTGCGCGAACTGCTTCACGTAGTAGTCGAGGTTCTTGGTGACGTGATCGCGTATATCCATTGCCGTCGTACGCAGACCCTGCCAATCCGGCTCCGCCTCGACGAGCGCGGCGCGCTTCTGATAGAAAGTCTCCTGCGCCGTCTGGATTGCCTGATGCTTGAAGTCGTCCTCGATGCACTTTGCGACGCGCTGCCGCAGGGACTCCTCGGTATCGTACAGAATTGCCATGGTTACTCCCTCGCATCCAAAATCTGCGCGATATGCATGACGCGGATGTCGCGGTCAATCTCACCTCGCGCGTACAATCGCGCAAGTGCTCCCTTGATGTTCATGAGACAGGGCACGTCGGCACCGCACACGACATCGGCACCCGTCTCGGCGATGGTCATGCACTTCTCCTTGACGATTTCCGCCGAAATCTCCGGCTCCTTGAAGGAGAAGGTTCCGCCAAAGCCACAGCAGCGCTCGGCATGCACCATCTCGATGTATTCGAGCCCCTTGACGGCCTTGAGCAGCTGGAGGGGTTGTTCCTCGATGCCGAGAAAGCGCGTGACGTGGCAGCTCTTGTGATAGGTGACCTTGTGATGGAAGCTCGCGCCCACATCGGTCGTGTTCAACTGATTGACGATGAAGTCCGTGAACTCGAACATGCGCGGCCTAATGCGCTCGAGCTTGTGCAGGTACTCCACGTCCTCGAGCACCGTGGGATAATCGTTGATGATGGCGTTCATGCACGAGCCCGTGAGCGAGACGATCGTCTCGTATTGATCAAGGTCGTACGCGTCGAGTATGTTCTTGGCGACGGGTATGGTCTCCTTGGCGTATCCCGAGTTGAGAAGCCCCTGTCCGCAGCAGACTTGCTCTTCGGGCATCTCGACCTCACAACCGAGGCGCTCGAGCACGTTGACCGCGGCAATGCCGATTTCGGGATAGAACATGTCGACCATGCAACCGGGGAAAAACGCAACCTTCATGCGATTCGTACTCCCTCCAGAAATTCTCGCGGGATTTTGTCCCTCCCATTGTATTCGTTTTGAAGAAGAATTTGCGCACGTTGCACACGCCGTAGACGCAATTGTCGTGCATGGACGTCCAACGATGCCCCCTGATTTGCGGTATCATGCGAAAAGTTATATGTGAATTATGTTGGGAGAAATCATGGAGCTCTTGAGAAAGTGGAATTCGATCAGCCTCATCTGGCGCATCGTCATAGGCCTGGTCATCGGTGCGGTCCTGGGCGTGTGCTCCCAGGCATTTGCATGGGACCAGATCATGATCATCGACCTACTGGGCACGCTGTTCGTCAGTGCGCTGAAGGCCGTCGCCCCCATCCTCGTCTTCTTCCTGGTTCTGAGCGCACTTGCCAACGCCAAGACCGCCGGCTCCATGAAGACCGTCATCCTGCTCTACATCGTGTCGACGATTCTCTCGGCGTTCATCGCCGGGAGCGTCCTGCCGTTCAGCTCCGAAGCGGTGATGGTGGTGCTCGTCGGCATGGGCCTCGACCCCGCGGGGTGCATCGCCGCGGCCGCGCTGGGCAACACGCTCGGCGGCATGACCTGCTACTGGATCGGCACGCTGGGCCGGACCGAGTGGATCACCCGGCTGGGGGTCTCGACGCGCCAGCTGGCCCGGGCGCGGAAATTCCTCTCCGGACGCGGGGCGCTGATGGCCTTCTTCGCCTTCCTGCCCACCATCGGCGAGGCCA
>ERZ827492.1286-NODE-1286-length-20691-cov-6.190589_pt1 | contig 20691 bp, 19 predicted proteins | sample MGYA00519704_ERZ827492 | MGnify/ENA primary metagenome ERZ827492 (study PRJEB31778, sample SAMEA3449325) | human gut metagenome | biome: human gut; feature: human-associated habitat; material: faeces | place: United Kingdom | collected 2010/2012 ...
ATCCTCGGATGCCGCCGCGCCGTTTTTCTTTAGGGGATGGAAAAGAGCCGCTTTCCATTTTCCGCGGTGATGCGGGCCAGCTCCTCGACGTCCATGCCGCGGCGGTCCGCCAGGAACTTCGCCACGAGCTTCACGTTGCAGGGGTCGTTGCGCGTGCCGCGCAGGGGCACGGGCGCCATGTACGGGCAGTCCGTCTCGATGAGCAGGCGCTCCAGCGGGATCTTGTCCGAGACCTCCGCCAGGCGCTTGGCGTTCTGGAACGTCACCGACCCCGTAAACGAGATGGCAAAGCCCAGGTTCATGTACTCCTGTGCGCTCTCCCAGCTGCCGGAGTAGCAGTGCGTCACGCCGCGCGGCAGCCGGCCCCGCCGCCCGCGCAGCAGTTCCAGCGCGTCCCCGTGCGCCTCGCGGATGTGCAGGATGACCGGCAGGTCCGCGGCCATCGCCTCATCGAGCTGGCGGAGGAAGGCCTCCTTCTGCACCTCGCGCGGCACGTCGTCATAGTGGTAGTCCAGGCCGATCTCGCCCCAAGCCTTGACGCAGGGGAGCTTGGCCCAGGCGCGCAGGCGGCCGAGCGCCTCCTCCGTCAGCTCCGGCGCGTCGTTGGGGTGGATGCCCACCGCCGCGTAGAGGGTCCCGGGGTAGCGCTGCGCCAGCGCCACAGCCTTTTCGTTCATCTCCATGTTCGCCCCGACCGTCATGCAGGGGCCGATGCCCTCGGCCCGCATCCGCTCGAGGAGCGCCTCCCGGTCCCCGTCAAAGCGCGCATCGTCCAAGTGCGCGTGCGTATCAAAGTACATTTCGTCTCTCCTCGTCAAAAGGGGGAGGTCCGGTCCCTGCCGGCCCTCCCCTTCGTCGTTTCTCAGCCGATTTCCGTTCCGTCCGGGATGTCGCCGTCCACGGTCAGCAGGCGCAGCAGGCCCTTTTCGTCGTCCGCGGCCGCAAGGAGCATGCCCTCGGAGACGATGCCCTTGAGCTTTGCGGGCTTGAGGTTCGCAACGAGCACCACGGTCTTGCCGACCAGGTCCTCCGGCGCGTAGTGCTTTGCGATGCCGCTGACCACGGTGCGCGTCTGTCCGCCGCACTGCACGGTGAGCTTGAGCAGCTTGTCCGAGCGCTTGACCGCCTCGGCCGCGGTGACCTTGGCCACCTTGAGCTGCACCTTGGCAAAGTCCTCGATGCCGATGAGGCCCTGCTCCGCCTCATCCTGAGCAGCCTTGTCCTCCGGCTTTGCCTCGGGCTTCTTCTCCGCCTTGGGCGCGTCCTTCTTGGGGTTCAGGGCCGCCAGGGCCTCCATCTCCTTCTTGACGTCGATGCGCGGGAAGAGCGCCTCGCCCTTGTGCACGACCGTGCCCGGGCGGATGCCGCCAAAGCGGCCCACGGAGTCCCAGGACTGGAGCGCGGCCTCCTCCACGCCCAGCTGCGCGAAGATGCGCGCGAGCGTCTTGGGCATGAACGGCGCGATCAGCACGCCCACGATGCGGCAGCACTCGGCCAGCGCGTAGAGCACGGTGTTCAGGCGCGCCTTGCCCTCCTCGCTGCGGCCCAGCACCCAGGGCTGCGTCAGGTCGATGTAGCGGTTGCACTCGCCGATGAGCTTCCAGATCTCGGCAAGCGCCGTGGAGAACTGCATCTTGCCCAGCAGCTCGTCCACCTTGCCGGGCAGGGCCTCGGCCAGGGCGATGAGGTTGTCGTCCACCTCCTGGCGCTGCCCCATCTCGGGCAGGACACCGCCGTAGTACTTCTCGATCATGGCCACCGTGCGGGAGACGAGGTTGCCCAGGTCGTTGGCCAGGTCCGAATTGATGCGCGCCAGCAGCGCCTCGTTGGTGAAGTTGCCGTCCGCGCCAAAGGGCATCTCGCGCAGCAGGAAGTAGCGGATGGCGTCGGAGCCGTAGCGGTCGCAGAGCACGACCGGGTCCACGACGTTGCCGATGGACTTGGACATCTTCTGCCCATCCATGACGAGCCAGCCGTGGCCGAAGACCTGCTTGGGCAGCGGCAGGCCCAGCGCCATGAGGATGATGGGCCAGATGATGGTGTGGAAGCGGACGATCTCCTTGCCGACGATGTGCACGTCCGCGGGCCAATACTTGCGGAACTTGCTGTCATCCTCGCTGAGGTATCCCAGGGCCGTGATGTAGTTGGAGAGCGCGTCCACCCAGACGTAGATGACGTGCTTGGGGTCAAACGTCACGGGGATACCCCAGGAGAAGGACGTGCGCGACACGCACAGGTCCTCCAGGCCCGGCAGCAGGAAGTTGTTGAGCATCTCGTTTGCGCGGCTCTCGGGCTGGATGAACTCCGGGTGGGACTTGATGTGCTCGATCAGGCGCGGGGCGTACTTGGAAAGGCGCAGGAAGTAGCTCTCCTCGTGGGCCTTTTCCACCGGCCGGCCGCAGTCCGGGCACTTGCCGTCCACGAGCTGGTGCTCGGTCCAGAAGCTCTCGCAGGGCGTGCAGTACCAGCCCTCGTACTCGCTCTTGTAGATGTCGCCCTGCTGATAGAGCTTTTCGAAGATCTTCTGGACGATCTTGGTATGGCGCTCCTCGGTGGTGCGGATGAAGTCGTCGTAGGAGATGTCCATGATCTCCCAGAGCTTCTTGGTGTTGACGCAGATCTCGTCCACGTACGCCTGCGGGGAGACGCCCTTTTCCGCGGCCTTGCGCTCGATCTTCTGGCCGTGCTCGTCCAGGCCCGTCAGGAAGAACGTATCGTATCCCTGCAGGCGCTTAAAGCGCGCCAGGGTATCGGTCGCCGTGGTGCAGTAGGCGTGGCCGATGTGCAGGTTGTCGCTGGGGTAATAGATGGGCGTGGTCACATAGAAGGTGCCCTTGCCCTCCTTCTTGCAGGTTTCACACATGGTCGTTTTCCCTCCTCAAGTTCGTGCGCGGCGCCCCTGCGCGCCGCAAAAAAACGCGGGCCCTCCGCCCCGGTCAGGGGCGAAAGGCTCGCGGTACCACCCTGTTTTTCCCCTGCGCGCTCGCGCGCGCAAGTCTCTGCGCCTGCCAACACAGGCCGAACCGATAACGGCGTTCCCCCGTCGCGGACTTGGGGGCTTTTCTTCCCTCTCTCCCCTCGCCCGCGCAGCTCCAGGCCCATGTTCGCGCGCGCAGAGGCCGCCGGCTCTCACCGACCCCGGCTCTCTTTGGGCGCTGCAAGCGCGCTACTCTGCCCTTCGCAGCCTTTACAACGATTATAATGCCCGCATTTTGCCTTGTCAAGCGTAAGAATCGCGGATCACGCCGTCGACGTAGCAGGGCACGGCGTCCATGACGTCCTCCTGCAGGCAGAAGCGGATGTCGTCCTCCATCCCCAGGGAGCGCAGGCGCTCCACGTGCGCGCTGCCGGCGAGCGCGGCGCGCAGGTCGTCCTTGTAGGAGTCGTAGAGCGTCAGCGCCGTGCGGGCCAGGTCGTCCAGGTACTGGTTGCCGTCCAGCTCCAGCAGGCGGGAGATGATCGCCCCGGAGCAGAGGATGTCGTCCAGGGAAAACTTGCCGTTCGTGCCCGCGCAGACGATGGCGATGTTCTCCCCGTTTTCCCGGGCGACGTGCGCCACGGCCGAGGCGTTGAGGAAGGAGCCCAGCAGGAGCACGCGCGCGTCCTTTGCGCGCAGGATGGCGCGGGTGCCGTTTGTCGTGGTCATGACCATCACGCGGTCGGCGACCATCTCCGGCGTGTACTCCAGCGGGGAATTGGACAGGTGAAACTCCGGGATGGGCTTGGCCTGCCGCTCGCCGCACAGGAGCACGCGCTGGTTCCCGAGCTGGCGCGCCATGTCCACGGCCTCCTCCACTTCGGAGACGGGAATGATAAACCGCACGCCGTGCTCGACGGCCGTGACCATCACGCTCGTGGCGCGCAGCACGTCCACCACGATCACCACGTGGTTGCGCAGATCCTTTTCCACCGATCCTGCCGTAGCATAAAGTTCAATCGCCATGCTCTACCACCTTCCCTAGTCTATCCAGATTATACCACAAAATGTGCTTCTGGCAAGGCGGTTTCCAAAATTTACAGGAGATTTAGTGAAAGCAGTGCGAAAAAAGCCCCAAAAACCGTCGAAATTAGGGACGCGGCCACACAATAGCGGCTCGTGCGCATGCGCACGCTCCCTAGGTACAGCGCGATGACGTACAGCGTGGTCTCCGACGAGCCCATCAGGGCCGCGGCCATGCGCGCGGCCTGCGCGTCCACGCCCAGGCGCGCGATGAGGTCCTGCAATGCCGAGAGCGACCCCGATCCGGACACCGGCCGCATCACCAAAAAGGGCAGGAGCTCCACCGGCAGCCCCAGCGCGCGCAGCGCGGGCGAGAGCAGGCGCTCCGCCAGCTCCAGCGCCCCGCTCCCCCGCAGGAAGGCCAGCAGCAGCAGCGCCGCGCACAGATAGGGCACGACCTGGGCTGCGGTGCGCAGCCCCTCCTTTGCGCCCTCGACAAAGGCGGAATAGAGGTCCACATGCCTCGCCGCGCCCAGGAAGGCCACCAGCACCGCCAGCGCCACGGCGATCATGCGGGCCACAGCCTTTCGCAGAGCTTGCCCAGGGCCACGGCGCAGAGCGTGGAGGCGGCGCTGCCGATCAGCGCGGGCAGCAGGATGTCCCCGGGGTTGGGCGCCCCGGCCGCGGCCCGCAGGGAGAGCACGGTCGTGGGCACGAGCTGCAGGGAGGAGGCGTTGACCAGCAGGAACATGCACATGCCCGCGGTGGGCCGGCCGTCCCGCGCGCCGGCGGCCATGCGCTCCATGGCGCGAAGGCCCGCGGGCGTGGCGGCGTTGCCCAGGCCCAGCAGGTTCGCCGTGAAGTTGACGCAGACCGCCTCGCGCACCTCGGGGTCCTGCCCCTCGCGCCCGAGGAGCCAGGCGACCGGCCGCCGGAGCGCCCGGGAGAGCGCGCGCACCGCGCCCGCGCGCTCCAGGATGCTGAGCAAACCGCTCCAGACCATGTACGCCCCGGCCAGGGAGAGGCCGAGCTGCACGGCGTCCTCCCCGGCGGCGAGGACCTCCAGGCCCAGCGCCTCCCCCCGCCCGGTCATCAGGCCGAAGACCCCGCAGAACAGGAGCACGCACAAAAAAATACCGCTCACGCGCATCACCTCCCCACAGGTGTATGCGCGCGGCGCGGCACTTCATGACGCGGCGGGGAGCGTTTTCCCGCGGCGCGTCCCGTTTGTTCTCAAATCTGGGCGGAGCCAAGGACCGTGGAGATCACCTCCAGCGCGTGCTCCAGCTCGAAGAAGTCCTTCTCCGGGATGGTGCCGGTCCAGCGCATGACCTGGCGGACGATCGTCTCCCGGATGCAGGCGAGCTTCTCCTCGCCCTTGGGCAGCAGGACCACGTTGACCACGCGGCGGTCGCCCGTGTCCCGCCGGCGCTCGACGTATCCCTCGCGGATGAGGCGGTCGATCAGCGGCGTGATGTTGGGCTTGGCCATCCCCAGGTGGCGGCTGATGTCGGTGACGGACATGGCGCCCGCGTCGCCCAGCATGGCCAGGACCTGCACGTGCGACATGGGCATGTTGTGCTCGGCCTGGACCACGTCCATGCGCAGCAGCTTTTTCCGGAGCAGCGGAAGCACCTCAAAGGTCGTTGTCGCCACCGTCTCCACAGCTTCCTTATTGACTGACTTTTTGCGCGGCATGATGCGTCCCCCTCTTCTGCTCGTTTCCTTCCTCCGGCCTGCTGCCCCCGACGATTCTGCGAAGGATATCCCTCCATAATACGTATCTTTATATAACTTATTGTATTCGATTTCGAGGATTTTTTCAACCCATTTTTAACAATATCGTCAACGAATTTTACACAAGGTCCATATTTCCCTATTGACTTTCCAAATTTCCTCACAGACAAACCGTCAAAATCCCGCATTGCAGAACAAAGTCCCGTGGAGCGTTTCTCTTCCGTTCCACGGGACTTAACCAAATCTTCTTGCTTTTGTCAGGCGGCCTGGCGTTCGGTCTCGACCGATACGTCCCGTCCGTCGGTGTGCAGGGTGAGCACGCCGGAAAGGTCCGTGCGCAGCACGGGGATCTCCAGCTCCTCCAGGCGCGCGGCGACCTCGTCGTGCGGCGCGCCGGCGCTCTCGGTGTAGTCGCAGGTGATGACCGCGTAGTCCGGGGACACGGCCTGCAGGAAGTCCCGCTTGGAGGAGGTGCTGCTGCCGTGGTGGCCGACCTTGAGCACGTCCGCAGACAGGTCGGCCCCGCTCTCCAGCAGGTCCGTCTCCACGGGCGTTTCCGCGTCGCCCATCAGCAGGTAGCGCACGTCGCCGTACTCCGCCAGCAGCACGAGGGACCAGTCGTTGATCTCGTCGTAGTCCGCGTCCGGGTCGGGCGACAGAACGGTGATCTGCGCGCCGCCCAGGGCGAAGGTGTCGCCCGGAGAGGGGACCGAGGTCGGGACGTTCTTCTCCTCCAGGGCGCCCAGCAGGTTCTCGTAGCTCTTGGTCGTGTGCTCGCGGGGCGAGAGGTAGGCCTGCTCCACGGGATAGGCGAGGACCACCGCGTCCAGGGACCCCAAATGATCCTCGTGCGGGTGGGTGTTGACCAGGTAGCGGAATCCCTCGATGCCCATGTCCTCCAGGTGCTCGAGGATGTAGTCCTCGTCGCCCTCGTTGCCGCCGTCGATGATCATGCTCTCCCCGTCGCACTGCAGGACGAGGCAGTCCGCCTTGCCGACCTCCAGCACCGTCAGCGTCATGCCCTCGCCCGCGGGCAGGGGCCCGGCGGAGGTTCCGGGGGCGTCGGTCGCTGCGGGGGCGTCGGTCGCTGCGGGGGCGGCGGTCGCTGCGGGGGCGACGCTCGCCACGGGGGCGTCGCTCGTCAGCGTTTCGATCGCTTCCATGGCATCGTCCGCCAGGGAGGAGGCGGCGTCCCGGACGCCGTCCAGGCCGGCCTCCAGGTCCCCGCCGCCGGCGTAGACCGCAACCAGCACGAGCAGAACCATCGTCACCAGGACCGGCAGGATTCCGCCGCGCTTCTTTCTTCTCTGGGCTGCCATCGCGCTTCCGTCCTTACAGCAGGGCCAGGAGGATGCGCACCGCGCCCTCCAGGTCGTTCAGGTCCACCATCTCGCAGGGGGCGTGGACGTAGCGGCAGGGCAGGGAGATGACGCCGGAGGGCACGCCCGCGCGGGACTTGTGGATGGCCGCGGCGTCCGTGGAGCCGCCCAGCAGGATCTCGCGCTGGCAGGGCACGCCGGCCTTTGCGGCCGCGGCCTCGAGGGCCTCCACCACGTCCGGATGGGCGATGAGCCCGCGGTCCATGATCTTGACGGCCGCGCCCTTGCCCAGGCGGCTGACGACGTGGGTCGTCTCCTTGGTGCGGGGGAAGTCGTTGGCGTGGGTGACGTCCAGGGCGATGGCCATGTCCGGATCGGCGGCGTAGCCCGCGGTGGTCGCGCCGCGCAGGCCGACCTCCTCCTGGGTGGTGAAGACCGCGACGATCTCGTTCTCCGTCTTGCCCAGGCGGCGCATCGTCTCCATCAGGACCGCGCAGCCGCAGCGGTCGTCCATGTAGGGCGCGGCCAGGCGGCCGCCCATGTCGCTGACGACGCCGCGCACGACGGCCCAGTCGCCGATCTGCGCCTTCTTCTCGGCCTCCTCGCGCGAGGAAGCGCCCACGTCGATGAACAGGGACACCGGGTCGCTGCCCGCCTCGGCAAAGAGCACGCCCTGCGCGCCGGAGGCGAGCACCACGTGGCTGGCCTGGGTGATCTTGGGGTTGACGCCGCCGACCGTGGCCACGCGCAGGAAGCCGTCCTCGTCGATGGCGGTGACGATGAAGCCGATCTCGTCCATGTGCGCAGTGAGCAGGATGCGCTTGCCGCCGGGCGCGCCCTTCTTGACGCAGACGAGGTTGCCCATCACGTCGCGGCGGATCTCGTCGGCGCAGGAGCGCATTTCGGACTCGATGTAGTCCGCGCAGGCGCCCTCAAAGCCCGAGGGGCCGGGAATCGTAAGGAGCTTAAGCAGTGTATCCTTGAGCATCAGAATGTACCTCCTTCATCGAGAAAGGCCTTGACCCAGCGGTACTGGTTTTCCACGTCGGAGAGCGCGCAGACCGAGGACGGGCCGTGAATGTAGCGGCAGGGCACGGAGACGACGACCGTCGCGACCCCGCCCTGGGAGCGCTGGATGCTGCCGGCGTCGTTGCCGCCGGTCGTGCCGCGCTTGAGCTGCCAGGGGATGTTCCGCTCCTGGGCCAGGGCGCGCATGCGGGCAAAGAGGCCCGGGTGCGCGATGGAGGCGCGGTCCATAAAGCTCAGGGCCGGGCCCTTGCCGGCGGAGCAGATCTCCTCGTGCACGCGCGCGCCGATGGTGTCGTTGGCGGTGGTGCCCTCCAGGATGATGGCGCAATCCGGCTGCACGCGGAAGGCCGTGGCCATGGCCCCGCGCAGGCCGACCTCCTCCTGGACGTTGAAGGCAAAGGCCACGTTGCAGGGGTAGTCGTGCTTGAGCAGCTCCAGCATCACCGCGCAGCCGACGCGGTCGTCCAGCGCGCGGGACTTGACAAACCCGCGGCCAAACTCCACATACTCCGAGTCAAAGACCGCGTAGTCGCCGATGGAGACGGCCTTGAGCGCGTCGTCGCGGTCGCGCGCACCGATGTCGATGTAGAGTTGGCTGTGCTTGAGGGCGCGGGTGCGCTCGTCCCGCTCCTGCAGGTGCACAGCCTTGCAGCCGATGACGCCGGGCACGCGCGTTTTGCCCACGAGCACGCGCTTGCCCACGCAGACGGCCGGGTCGATGCCGCCGACGGTCATGTAGCGGATGAGGCCGTCGTCGCGGACGTACTGGACCATGAAGCCGACCTCGTCCATGTGCGCGGCGATCATGACCGTGGGCGCGCCCTCCTTCTTGCAGCGCTTCCAGGCCACGACGCTGCCCATGGTGTCGACCGTGATCTCGTCGCAGTAGGGCGCGGCCTGGTCGATGACGAAGCCGCGCACCTCGCCCTCGTCGCCGGAGACGCCGCGCAGGCGGGTAAGTTCCTTTAGAAGCATAGCCAATCCTCCCATCTCTCGTCCACGCCCTTGAGGAAGCCGGCCAGCAGCCGCCCGGCCTCGCGGCAGGACTTCAGGCTGATGGTCTCGACCATCGTGTGCATGTAGGAAAGCGGCAGCGACAGCAGCGCCGTGGGGATGCCTGCGCGCGCGCAGAAGATGCTGTCCGCGTCCGTGTAGGTCCGCCCGGAGCTGGGGTCGATCTGGGTGTCGACGCGCAGCGCCTGCGCCGTTTCCTGCATCCGGCGCAGCATCGCCGGGTGGATGGTCGGGCCCATGCCAAGGCCCACCTTCTCCATGGGCATGGTCTCCCAGGGGTCCGTGCCCGGGGTCGTGGCGTGGCAGACGTCAAAGGCCACGGCCATGTCCGGCGCGCTGGCGTAAGCCGCGGTCATGGCGCCGAAGGAGCCGACCTCCTCCTGGACGGTGGCGCAGAACTCGACCGTGCAGGGCAGGTCGTAGTTTTGCAGCTCCTCCATGGCCAGGATCATCGACGTCACGCACGCGCGGTCGTCAAACGTCTTGTAGGCGACGCGGTCGTTGAGCAGGCGCGTCATGGGGACCTTGAAGTAGACGGGGTCGCCCGTGCGCACGAGGGCTTCTACCTCTTCCTTGGGCAGGCCCACGTCCACGGCGAGCTCCGTCGTGTCCGCGGCCTTGAGCGGGCCCTGGCTCAGGTGCGGGGGCAGCGCGCCGATGACGCCGTAGAGGGGCTTTTTGCCCCAGACCGTGACCTCGCATCCCGGCAGGGTGCGGGGGTCCACGCCGCCCAGCTGCCACAGGCGGATGAAGCCGTTGTCCGCCACGCTCCCGGCGATCAGGCCCACCTCGTCCATGTGCGCGCAGACGAGCACGCGCGGGCCGCGGCTGCCCATGACGCCGTGCACGCTGCCGAGCTTGTCGACAAACACATCCTTTGTGTGCTTAGAGAACTCCTGCGCGATGCGCGCGGCGGCTGCGCCCTCCATGCCCGAGTGGCCGGGGATGGCGCAAACTTCCTCTAAAAAAGCCGCAACATCCATGTGCTGACCTCCTTATTGCGGTACTTGCGAAGATCAGTATACCATAAAATCTCACCCGCGGCAAAGCCGGTGCGGGAAAAGGTCGAAAAAAACCGTCCGGGGGGACCGCCCCCCGGGCGCAAAGGGCCTCCTTGCGTTTTGGCGAAAAGGATTGTATAATATAGGAAAATGTGGCGGAGTGCTCCGCCAGATGGAAATGGAGGGAATGATCCGATGAAACTTTCTGTTTTTGCGGTCCTTCTTGCCGACAAGAGCCTGGACGAGGCCTGCAAGTACCTCGCGGACTCCGGCGTGCAGGCGGTGGAGATCGGCTGCGGCGGCTTCCCCGGCAAGGCGCACTGCAACCCGGAGGAGCTCCTCAAGGACGACAAGAAGATCGCCGAGTTCAAGAACACCATCGAGAAGCACGGCCTGGAGATCGCGGCGCTGTCCACGCACGGCAACGCGGTGCACCCGGACCCGGCGGTCGCCAAGGTGTTCCACGACGACTTTGTCAACACCGTTCTCCTGGCGGAGAAGCTCGGCATTGACCGCGTGATCACCTTCTCCGGCTGCCCGGGCGGCTCCCCGGAGGACAAGACCCCCAACTGGGTCACCTGCCCCTGGCCGGACGACTTCTCCCACATCGTCGAATACCAGTGGAACGAAGTGCTCGTCCCCTATTGGAAGAAGATGACCGCCTTTGCCGCGGAGCACGGCATCAAGAAGATCGCCTTTGAGATGCACCCGGGCTTCTGCGTCTACAACCCGGAGACGCTCATGAAGCTGCGCAACCTGGTCGGCTCCGACCTCATCGGCGCGAACTTCGACCCCTCCCACCTGTTCTGGCAGGGCATCGACCCGGTCTACGCCATCCGCTACCTGGGCAAGGCCATCTACTTCTTCCACGCCAAGGACACCAAGATCGACGAGATCAACACCAAGACCCACGGCGTGCTGGACACCAAGCACTACGGCGACGAAATCCACCGCTCCTGGATCTTCCGCTCCGTGGGCTACGGCCACGACTACCAGGTTTGGAAGGACATGATGAGCGCGCTGCGCATGGTCGGCTATGACGACGCCATCTCCATCGAGCACGAGGACAGCCTCATGACCCCCAACGAGGGCCTGCAGAAGGCCATCGCCTTCCTCAAGGAGGTCCTGATGTACGAGGACAAGGGCGCCATGTGGTGGGCCTAAAGCCTCCCTTTTGCTCTTTTCGCCCCGCGCAGCTTCGCCGCTTTGCGCGGGGCGTTTTCTCTGCTTCGCGCCCGCCGGTTAAGGAACGGCAAAGAATGCGCGCCGCCGGGCGAAAAAACGCAAAACCCGGAAAAAAAGGCTTGCAAACCCGCCGCAAATGTGCTATAGTCTTTTAGCATCTTGTGCAGGGGTTGGGCTTTGCCGCTGCCTGAAGCATTTGGGAGGGTATTACGAAGATGGAAGTTGTGAGAATCATCCTCAGCGTCATCCTGGGGCTTGACTGTCTGGCTCTGATCGTGCTGGTGCTCATGCAGCAGGGCAAGACCGCGGGGCTTTCCGGCGCCATCGCCGGCGGAGCGGAGACCTTCTTCGGCAAGAAAAAGGCTTCCAGTTACGAGGGAAAGATGGAGCTTTACACCAAGATCCTTGGCGCGGGCTTCATGGTTCTGGCGGTTGTGCTGCTCATCCTGCAGCGCTTTGCCTAAACCTCTTTGGACCGATCGCAAAGAGAGCGGGGGGAGAATCTTTCTCCCTTGGCTCTCTTTTGTTTTACACGGGGATTGTATCTTTCCCGCGCCGCCTGTGGTATACTGAGGGCGAAACTAGGAATGGAGAATGCGAAAGATGGAAACACAGGGATGGACCCAATGGAAGGAGCAGATCGAGTCCCTGCTGGAGCAGGGACCGCAGCGCGCAGAGCCGATCGCCCAGGCCCTGCAGGTTCCGCAGGACGAGGTCCTGCCGGTCCTGGAGGCCATGGTCGAGGAAGGGCGCCTGGTCAAGACCCGCAAGGAGCGCTATGCCCGCCCGGAAACCCTGGGCATGATCCGCGGCCGGCTGCAGGGCAACGCGCGCGGGTTCGGCTTTGTCGTGCCCGAGAGCGGCGAGGAGGACCTCTTCATCCCGCCCGACCGCATGGGCGGCGCGCTGCACGGGGACACGGTCTTTGCGCGCATGACCAACGCCGAGCGGCGGGAGGGCGAGATCGCGCGCGTCCTCACCCACGCCAACGACGTCGTCGTGGGCACGTTTGAGCAGGATGGGGACGCGACCTACGTCGTGCCGGACGAAAAGCGCATCTCCATGGACGTCTACGTCTCCCGGTCGGACCGCGCCGGCGCCCGGCCGGACGACAAGGTCGTCGTCCGCATCACGCAGTGGCCGAGCCGCGGGCGCAACCCGCGCGGCCGCGTGATCGAAAACCTCGGCAACAAGGACGACATCGGCACGGACATCAAGTCCCTCATCCGCCAGCACCGCCTGGACGAGGAGTTCCCCCAGAACGTCCTCGGCGCGGCGGCGCTCCTGCCGGACGCCGTGCAGGAGGAGGACCTGGCGGGCCGGCGCGACCTGCGCCGGCTGAACACCTTCACCATCGACGGCCGGACCGCCAAGGACTTTGACGACGCGGTCTCCATCGAGGACATCCCCTCCGGTTGGCGGCTGGGCGTGCACATCGCGGATGTGAGCCACTACGTGACCGACGGCTCGCCCCTGGACCGCGAGGCGTTCAAGCGCGCGACCTCCGTGTACCTGCTGGACCGCGTGCTGCCCATGCTGCCCGAGGCGCTCTCCAACGGCCTGTGCTCGCTGAACCCGGACGTGGATCGCCTGACCTTCACCTGCACGATGGACATCGACCCCGCGGGGCGCGTCCTCTCCTACGACATCTACCCCTCGGTCATCCACTCGCACGCGCGCCTCGTCTACGAGGACGTGACGCGCCTGCTGGAGACGGGCGAGGAGGCCGGCTTTGCGCCGGAGGTCGCGCGCGACCTGCGCCGCATGGAGAGGCTCGCCCAGGTGCTGACCGAGGCCCGCATGGAGCGCGGCGCGCTGGACCTGGACATTGACGAGGCGGTCATCACGCTGGACGAGCGCGGCGTGCCCACCTCCATCGAGCGCGAGGAGCGCGGCATCGCCAACCGCATGATCGAGGAATTCATGCTCAAGGCCAACGAGTGCGTGGCGGAGTTCGCCCGCCTGCACGAGATCCCCATCCTCTACCGCGTGCACGAGGACCCGGACCCCGAGAAGATCCAAACCTTCGACGCCTTCCTCGTCAACCTGGGCTACCGCATCCGCGGCTCGGCAAAGGGCAAGGTGCACCCCAAGGCCCTGCAGGCCGTGCTGGACAAGGCCAAGGGCAAGCCCGAGGAAGGGCTCGTCTCCCGGCTGATGCTGCGCTCGCTGCAAAAGGCGCGCTACTGCCCGCAGCCGCTGGGGCATTTCGGCCTGGCCGCGCCGGACTACTGCCACTTCACCTCCCCGATCCGCCGCTACCCCGACCTGTTCGTGCACCGCGCGCTGCACCTCTACTTCGCGGGCAAGAGCACGGCGCGCCTGCGCAAGCGCGCGGAGGAGTACGCGCAGCACTGCTCCGAAAAGGAGCGCCAGGCCATGGAGGCCGAGCGCGACGTGGACGACCTGAAGAAGGCGCAGTACATGCTGGACCACGTCGGCGAGGCGTGCGAGGGCGTGATCTCCTCGGTGACGTCGTTCGGCCTGTTCGTGGAGCTGCCCAACACCGTCGAGGGGCTCATCCACATCTCCGCCCTGGACGACGACTACTACACCTTTGTCGAGAAGTCCTACATGCTCCTGGGCGAGCGGAAGAAGAAGATCTACCGCCTGGGCGACCCCATCCGCGTTGTGGTGACGGCGGTGGACATGTCCACGCGGCGGGTGGATTTCGCCGTTGACGACGAAAAGGAATCCGGGTATACTGAAGAGGCCAAGCCCGTCCCCCGGGACGCGGACGGCAGGACCGGCAAAAAGAACAAAAAAGGCAAAAAACCGCCCAAGCGGCGGACAAAGGGGGAAAACAAATCATGAAGATTCTCGGCTTTGACCACGTGGGCATCTGCGCCAAGGACCCCAAGGCCATGGCGGATTGGTACATCGAGCACCTGGGCTTTACGCTGCACTCCGTGGGCAACGGCGGCAACTACTTCGTCGAGTCGCCGGACCACGTCCTCATCGAGATCATGGTCCCCATGCAGGGCCACGACATCGACGCCGCGGAGCCGGCCATCGGCTGGAAGCACATCGCGCTGGTCCCGGAGGACTTTGACGCGGCCGTCAAGGAGATGCTGGACCTGGGTGTGACCGTCACCTCCGGCCCGAACTACCGCGAGGACGGCTACTGCACCTTCTTCTTCCGCGACCCGGACGGCAACATCGTCCACTTCGCCAAGTGGAAGGACGACCGCGGCATGTTCCGCAAGTGATTCCGCTTTCCGAATGCAAACAGAGGGCGGACCCCGATGGGGTCCGCCCTCTGTGCGTGCCGGCAACGTCGACGCGCTTGGGAACCCTGTAAATTGCATCGTTCCGAGAGACATTCGGCGCGCTCCCTTCGGCGGCATGCACGCCGCCGCTGCGGGGCTCAGAGGAAGGGGCCTCCCCGAAGGCGGCAGGAGGGTTTTTCGGCAGGCTGAGAGTTCGGACCCCGATGGGGTCCGAACTCTGTTTTTTTTACTTGTTCTTGGGGATTCGCACGTAGAAACGCGCGTCGTCCTCGTGGTGGATGTAGGCCCCGTTGCGGAGCATGACGCGCAGGGAGGCCGGGTTGTCCTTGTTGACGCGGAGGAAGAACTCCTCCTCCGGCACGAGGTCCCGGGCGATGTCCAGCAGCAGGCGCAGGGCCTCCGTGGCGTAGCCCCGGCCGCGAAAAGCGCTACCGATGAAGTAGCCGAAGTGGCCGGCGCCCTCGGCGAGCGCGGGCGTGAGCCGGTGCCGGATGCGGCAGTGGCCCACGATCTGCTCCCCGTCCCAGAGGAAGTAGAAGCTCTCCGGCACAAAGCCCGCGGGCAGGTCCTCCCCGCGCGCCCAGCGCTGCATCTGGGGCAGGGCCTTTTCCACGAATTCCGCATAGGACCAGCCGAGCCAGTCGTTCGTAAAGCCGTTCTCGCAGCGGGGAATGGTCTGCACAAAGGCGTACTCCTGCGCGGCGTCCGCAAAGTTCGCCTGCTTCAGGCGCAGCATGGCGTCCCCCTTTCTCCGCCCTTACGGGTGGAAGGCGCGGTCCGCGGCGATGATGGCGTCGATCTTCCGGTTCCAGTCCTCGTCGATGACCTGCAGGTCCGGGTGCGCCAGGAAGTAGTCCACCGAGCGCTGCACGCCCTGCCGGAAGGGCACCGTGCAGACGAAGTCCGGCACCAGCGCCTTGATCTTGCTGTTGTCAAACACCGCGCAGGTGGACTTGTCGCCGAGCAGGTCGCCCTCCTCCTCCGGCATGAAGCGCGCAATCTGCTGGGCGGTGCAGTGCACCATCTTGGGCACGACGCCCACGGCCGCGCCGATGGCGATGGCGATCTCGTCCCAGGTGAGCACCTCGTCGGAGGTGATGTGGTAGGCCTCGCCGATGGCCTGGCGGCGGCCCATCAGGCCGACAAAGCCCTTGGCGAAGTCCGTGTTGTGGGTCATGGTCCACAGGCTGGTTCCGTCGCCGTGGACGACGATCTCCTTGCCGTCGAGCATGCGCTGCACGAGCGACCAGGGCTTGCTCCAGCTGCCCATGGCAAAGGGGATCTGCGTGTCGCCATAGGTCAGCGACGGCCGCACGATGGTGACGGGGAATTCCTTTTCGCGGTAGGCGGCAAGGGCCGTCGCCTCGCAGGCGCGCTTGTCCCGGCCGTACTGCCAGTAGCGGTTGTTGAGCGAGAGCGACTCCGTGATGCGCCAGGTGCGCATGGGCCGCTCATAGGCGGCGGCCGAGGAGATCAGGATGTACTGATCGCACTTGCCCAGGAACAGGTCGATGTCCCGCTGCACGCGCTCGGGCTTGAACGCGATCCATTGGGCGATGACGTCGTAGTGCTTTCCCTCCATGGCGCGGCGCACGGCCTCGTCGTCGTTGATGTCCACGGTGACGATGTTCGCCCCTTCGGGGATGCCGTGGATGTGCTGGCCGCGATTAAAGAGCGTCAGGTCCCAGCCCCGCTCGATGGCCAGCTTGGACACCGCCGTGGAGATGAGCCCCGTTCCGCCGATAAACAATGCCGTCTTCATTTTGCGCACACTCCCTATTTCTATTTTCCCTCTATTATACGCGCAGGGGGCTGCCGCGCGCAAGTCCAAAACGGCCCCGCGAGGACAAATCCTCTGCGGAGCCGTTTTCGCGCGTCGAAAAAATCGACAGGCTGCGAAACCACGCGGGCTGCATGGTTTCCAGAGACATTCCGCGAACCGCGCACACAACGCGCCGAATCCCGGAAAGCGAGTCTTCGCCCCTTCGCCCCGTGCCTCCTTCCGGCGGCCCGGGGTTTCGGCCGGCTTATTTTCGCACTCCGGACTCAAAACACTCGGCCTACAAGGGCACTGACGCGCTCACTCCGCGGGCGCGTGCGCTGCCGCTGCGGATTTCAAAGGAATACAGCCAAAACGGCCCCGCAAAGGCAAATCCTTTGCGGGGCCGTTTTCCTGGCCGTTTATGCCGGGTTCACGTCCCAGTCGAGCACGACCGGCTCGCCCTTCTGCAGGGAGGCGGGCACGTCCAGGATTCTCTGGTTCGAGGAGCCGCGGAAGTTCAGCGCCAGGGAGCGCTTGTCCTTGAGGAAGGGGCCGTCCACCAGCACGTCCACGCTCTCGAGCAGGGGCCGCGCCTCGGGCATGTCGAGGAGCTGCTCAAACGTATAGCCGGAGTAGGCCATGACGTGCAGGCCCATCTCCTTGGCGCCGCGGGCCAGGGCCGCCATGGGCTCGCACTGGGCGAAGGGCTCCCCGCCCGAGAGCGTGATGCCGCTCAGCAGCGGGTTCTCCGCCGCCTTCTCCAGCACCCAGTCCGTGTCGGCGTCGCGGCCGCCCGCGGGGTCGTGGGTCTGGGGGTTGTGGCAGCCGGGGCAGCGGTGCGGGCACCCCTGCACGAACACCGTCAGCCGGAAGCCCGGCCCGTCGACGATGGAGTCGTTGACCACGTTTGCGAGTCGGAACTTCATCTCTTTTACTCCTCCACGACGCTGTGCTTGACGCGGTCGCGCTCCTCGGCGCGCTTGGCGTTGTTGAACTGGTCGAGCGTGCCGACGAGGTAGCCGGTGATGCGGCGGATGCGCTCAAAGGGGCGCCCCTCCTCTTCCTTGCGGCCGCACTTGGGGCAGACGTCGTCGATGATGCCGTTGTAGCCGCAGAGCGGGTCGCGGTCGACCGGGTGGTTGACCGAGCCGTAGCCGATGCCCGCGTCGTGCATGCAGCGGATGACCTTCTCAAAGGCATCCAGGTTCTTGGTCGGGTCGCCGTCCAGCTCCACGTAGGTGATGTGGCCGGCGTTGGTCAGCTCGTGGTAGGGCGCCTCGAGCCGGATCTTCTTAAAGGCGGAGATCGGGAAGTACACCGGGATGTGGAAGCTGTTCGTGTAGTATTCGCGGTCGGTCACGCCGGGGATCGTGCCGTAGCGGGCGCGGTCCATCTTGACAAAGCGTCCGGACAGGCCCTCGGCGGGCGTGGCCAGCAGGGTGTAGTTGAGGTGGGTCTTCTGGCTCTCCTGGTCCAGGCGCGCGCGCATGTGGCCGATGATGTCCAGGCCCAGGTTCTGGGCGCGCTCGCTCTGGCCGTGGTGCTCGCCGATGAGGGCGACCAGGCACTCCGCAAGGCCGATGAAGCCCACGCTCATGGTGCCGTGCTTGAGGACCTCGCGCAGCGGCTCGTCCACGCCCAGCTTCTCGGAGTCGATCCACACGCCCTCGCCCATCAGGAAGGGGAAGTTGCGCATGGTCTTGTTGGCCATGATCTCAAAGCGCTCGTTGAGCTGGTCGATGACCAGGTCCATCTTGCGGTCCAGGTCCTCGAAGAAGACCTCGATGTCGCCCTTGGCCTTGATGGCCAGGCGCGGCAGGTTGATGGAGGTAAAGCTCAGGTTGCCGCGGCCGTTGCAGATCTCGCGGGTGGGGTCGTAGACGTTGCCGATGACGCGCGTGCGGCAGCCCATGTAGGCGATCTGCGTCTCCGGGCGCGCCGGATCGTAGTACTTGAGGTTGAACGGCGCGTCCTGGAAGGAGAAGTTCGGGAACAGGCGCTTGGCGCTGACCCGGCAGGCGAGCTTAAACAGGTCGTAGTTCGGCTCGCCGGGGTTGTAGTTGATGCCCTCCTTGACGCGGAAGATCTGGATCGGGAAGATGGGCGTCTCGCCGTTGCCCAGGCCCGCCTCCGTGGCCAGGAGCACGTTGCGCATGACCATGCGGCCCTCGGGCGAGGTGTCCATGCCGTAGTTGATGGACGAGAAGGGGATCTGCGCGCCCGCGCGGGAGTGCATGGTGTTCAGGTTGTGGATCAGCGCCTCCATGGCCTGGTAGGTGGCGCGGTCCGTCTCCTTCTCGGCGTGGGTGCAGGCAAACTTCTGCACCTTGTCGACGAGGTCCGCGTCCAAGCCCTTGGCCGTCAGCAGCTCCTTCTCCCGGCGGAGGTAGTCGTCGCTGCCGCCGAGCTCCGGGTGCAGGCCCTCCTTGGCCAGGGCGTCCATGGTCTCGCGCTCCATGGCCTCGTAGTCCTTGCCGTCGCCCTCCATCAGCTCCAGGCCGCGGATGACGTTGTCGCGGTAGCGCTTGCGGAAGGTCTTCTTGACGCCCGGGGCCAGGCCGTAGTCGAAGTTGACGATGGACTGCCCGCCGTGCTGGTCGTTCTGGTTGCTCTGCACCGCGATGCACGCCAGCGCCGAATAGCTGGAGATGTCGTTCGGCTCGCGCAGCGTGCCGTGGCCCGTGCAGAACCCGCCCTGGAAGAGCTTGAGCAGGTCGATCTGGCAGCAGGTCGTCGTCAGCGTCAGGAAGTCCATGTCGTGGATGTGGATGTCGCCCTCGCGGTGGGCCTGCGCGTGCTCGGGCTTGAGGACGTACATGTCGTTGAACTGCTTGGCGCCCTCGGAGCCGTAGCGCAGCATCATGCCCATGGCCGTGTCGCCGTTGATGTTCGCGTTCTCGCGCTTGATGTCGGAGTCCTTGGCCGGCTTGTAGGTGATGTCCTCGTAGATCTTCATCAGGCGCGTCTGCATATCGCGCGCGCGGGTGCGCTCCGCCCGGTAGAGGATGTAGGCCTTTGCCGTGCGGACGTAGCCTTCCTCGATCAGCACGCCCTCGACCAGGTCCTGGATCTGCTCGACCGTGGGCTTGACGTACTGCTTCTCCTCGGCCTCGTGCACCACCTGCTGCGCGATCTTCGCACAGGTCTTTTCGTCCTTGTTCTGGCCGGTGGCCTCAAAGGCCTTGCGGACCGCCTGCGCGATCTTGTCGCTCTCAAAGGGCATTTCCCGCCCGTCCCGTTTCACGATGGTGTCAATCATTGCGTCTCCCGTCCTTTCATGCAAGGGCTATTATAATACACCATATATTGTATGTCAAGAAGAATTCATCCACAACCCCTGTGGATTTCCTGATATTGTATACCCCGATCCGCCCCGGTAGAAACCGGTCGGAAGGCAAAACTTGCGCGAGGAAAAACCGACCGCGCCCACGGTCTGTTTTCCCCCGCGCGGGGCGATGGGCCGCCGCGCCGCCCTTTCCCCTTCCCCGGGCGCGTAGCGGTCTGTTTGGAATTTTCTCCTTCCACCACCCCTGCCTCAGCGCGGTCTGCGCGCCAATGTCAGCCGGACGCGGTCCCGGTACTCGATGCGGTCCCCCGCCTCGCGCACCGCACGCCGGATGCCCTCGAAGAAGGCCGTGCGGTCCGGCTCCTCCAGGGTGATGTGGTCGCAGTGCGTGCCCAGGTATGCGACGCACCCTTCCGCGTCCAGCACGCGGCTGTGCACGTACTCCCGCGTCTCCACCCCCACAAAGCCGTATTGCGCCGCATTCTCGTAGACGAAGCGCCGCGTGTACGCCTCCCGGGGATGGAAGTGCGCCGCGTATACCTCCTGAATCCGGTCGTAGAGCGCAGGGTTGGGCGTGCGGTAGTCCGGCGTCAGGCGCAGCATCGCCAGTACCCCGCCGGGCTTCAGCAGCGCATAGCAGCGCGGAAACGCGTCTTTCTCGTCCATCCATTGAATCGTCGCCGCCGAGAGCACCAGGTCGAACCGCTCCGCCCCCAGGTCCTGCTCGAGGAAGTCCCCGCAGACCAGGGAGAAGTTGGGAGCGTCCGCGAATTTCTCCCGCATGCGCGCCGCCAGATGCTCCCCCAGCTCCACGCCGAGATAATCGCACCCCGTGCGCAGGATGGGCTCGGTCGCCTGTCCCGTGCCCGGCCCGATCTCCAGGGCCGCCGCCCCGGGCCCCAGATGCGCTTCCTGCGCAATGTCCGCAAATGCCTGCGCGCAGTAGCGCGGCCGCCATCGGTCAAACTGGTCGGGGATCGTGTCGAAGATGCGCCGGAATTCCATGGCCTTCCCTCCGTTTCCCGTCGTCTGTGGACTTTTTGCAGTAGAAAATTCAGTATACCACAACCCCGCCGCTCCTGCGAGAACCTCCTCCGCTTGAACCGTACCCGTTCCGCCTCCCGCCATCCCTTCCCCATCCCCGCAATCCCTTCCGCTCCCCGCCCTTTTCGTTGGCGGCGCGAAGCG
>ERZ827492.1287-NODE-1287-length-20688-cov-2.922987_pt1 | contig 20688 bp, 12 predicted proteins | sample MGYA00519704_ERZ827492 | MGnify/ENA primary metagenome ERZ827492 (study PRJEB31778, sample SAMEA3449325) | human gut metagenome | biome: human gut; feature: human-associated habitat; material: faeces | place: United Kingdom | collected 2010/2012 ...
GTGGCGCAGGCGGGCTTCAACCCGTCACGCAGGCGGTCGTAGCATCCCGCGCACTTCATGGAATGCCCGGTCTCCTCGCTCACCTCGGGAACGCCAAACGGGCACGCGGCCACGCACATGCGACAACCCATGCAGATGTCGGTCTGGTAGTAGATGCCGCCAAACTCGTTGCGGATGATCGCACCGGTGGGGCATGCTTCCTGGCAGGGCGATTCCTGGCAATGCTTGCAATGGTCGGACATGAAGAGCCACTCGCCTTGCTTCGGCTCGTTGAGCAGGTCGTCCATCGCCTTGGGGGCCGGCTTGTCCGTCTCGTTGACCTCCGAGAAGCGCTCGATGAACTTGACGTGACGCCAGCTCTCCGACGAGAGCACGCGCGTGTTGTCGTAGCTGTTCTTCGACCACTGGATATCCGTGGTCTTCAGCATGTTCCATTGCTTGCATGCGACCTCGCAGGCCTTGCATCCCGAGCAGACGGAGGTGTCGGTGAAGAAGGCCATCTCGGTTTGCGCCGCACGCGGCTCGTGGCGCTTGAACAGGGCGTAGATAACGTCGATGCGATGGTTCTTGTGCGGTTCCTTCGCATCGTACTTCCTGTCGGAAAGCTTGAGGATGTTCAGCGGATTCAGATTCATGGCTAATTCCTCGCTTCCGGTTGAGCCGGCCACGGTGTCTCGGGTATCGGCTTGTCGAATATGGGGTCGTACTTGAGCGGACGGGAATCCAGCCTCTTGATGTCTGAGGGGTCGCCCTTGGTGATGCGGACCGTGAAGCCCTTCGATGCCGGAATCAATCCGTCAGGTGCCATGATGGCGGGGCTCAGGTCGTTGGTGATGTCGCTGACCATGAGGCCCTTGTATCCCGATGCGACGAAGGTGCCCGCGATGGTCGCCTTCTTCCCGTAGACGTCGCCGATGCGCAGGCGCGGCGTCACCAGGACGGGAATCTGCAGCTTGGCTCGCGCGCTCTCGACCGTGACGTAATCGCCCGTTTCCACGCCGATGCTCTCGGCCTGCTCGGGTGACAGCTCCACGAAGCGCACCGGTTGCAACCCGACGAGCCAGGGGATGTTGCGCGTCTGCGCACCCGACAGCCAGTGCTCGGTCACGTGATAGGTGGTCATGATCGTCGGGTAATCCAAATCCCCCGAAGGAGCGATGGGATTCTCGACGTCGTCGACGATGTGCAAGCCGGGGTCGCGCGTCTGCTCCCAGAGCTTGTTATCGTAAGGAGACTCGGTGGTCTCGTAGTAGATGGGCATGGGCCCTTCCTTGATGCTGTAGGGCACGAAGAGCCACGCCTTGCCATCCGAATGGGCACCGAAGGGACAGTCGCCGGCAAGCGCCATGTCGCCGGTGGCACCGGGCTCTGGCTTGTAACTCGGCGGCTTCTTCGCGTTGAACTGCGGCTTGTCGTAGCCCACCCACTGCTCGAGTTCCTCGTCCCACCAGACGAGCTTCTTGCGCTCGGACCAGGGCTTGCCCTCAGGGTCTGCCGAGCAACGGTTGTATAGGATGCGGGAGTTCTCCGGCCAGGTCACGCGATAATCCGAGAAGATCGAGCCGTTGTATATCTCGCCCGTCTCGACGCGGTTCATCAGGTTCTCGCCATCGGGGCCGAGTATTCCCGATAGCAGGCGGCACCCGCACACGGTGGAACCGTCGTCCTTGAGGGTTTCCGCGCCTTGGCAGACGGAGCCATCCTCGACGTTGAACCCGTTCATCTCCTTGACGATCTTCATCATGTCCGGATCGCCCTCGACGCTGGTCAGCTCGAACTCCTGATCGGTCTTCGTGGCGGCGTAGACCGGATCGTAATCCCAGTACAGCGCACGCATGCCCGCATCGCGCTCCTTATCGGACGCGTTTGCCTTGGCCTGCAGCCTCTTGCCCAGCTGGTAGATGTACCAGGCATCCGAGTGGGCATCGCCGGGCGCCTCCTGGAGGCGCTCGTGCCATTGCAGCAGGCGCTCGGTGTTCGTGACCGAGCCGGTCTTCTCGAGGCAGGTGCATACGGGCAGGTAGAACACCTCCGTGAGGCAATCCTCGGGTGCGGGACCGTCTGGGTCGGCGTACCAGACCGAAGCGCTCTCGTTCTCGAAGAGGTCGCACACCACGAGCCACTTGAGGTTGCGCATGGCATCGCGACTCCAGCCGGTGTTGGGGTTCGTCACCGCGATGTTCTGGCCGAACACCACCATGCCGTCCATGCCGCCGCGCAGCGCCTTTTCCATCGAGACGGTCAGCGACTCGTTGTCGCTGAGCTTCGGAAGCCACTGGTAGCCGTATTCGTTATCCTTCGTGGCGTTCTCGCCGTAGTATGCCTTGAGCAGGCTGATCATGTAGTTTGGCAGAGCCGCCCACGATCCGCGCTCCGTTTCCAGCTTCCACATGCCATCGCTCGTCTTGTCGAGCGCCCCGCTGAAGCCATGCCCGTTGGCGAGATAATCGGCCAAGGTGGCGTTTCCGGGATGGGCTTCCGGCTGGGGGATGTAGTTGGGCAGGACGTTGAACAGCGTCGGGACGTCGGTGGCGCCCTGTACGTTGGAGTGCCCGCGCAGCGCCAGGATGCCGCCGCCCGGACGCCCAATGTTGCCGAGGAGCAGCTGCAGGATCGCCGCGGTGCGGATGATCTGGGTGCCGCTGGAATGCTGCGTGAAGCCGGTCGCGTAGCAGAACGCCGTCGTGCGATCGCGGCCCGAGTTGCGGCCGATGAGCTCGCCGACCTTCACGATGTCTTCGGGGCGGCATCCGCAGATCTCGGCCACGACCTCTGGCGTGTAGTAGCTGAACTGCTTCTTGATGAGCTGGAACACGCAGTGGGGGTCTTGCAGCGTCGGGTCTTGCTTGGGTTGCCCGTAGCTGCCGTCGGGGTTCATCTCGTACTGGTAGTCCCAGGTCGTCCCCGCCTTGGCATACGATTCGGTCTCCGGGTCCCAGCCGTTGAAGAAGCCGGTCACGTCATCGAAGTTGAAGCCCGGGTCGATGAGGGTGGCCGCGTTGGTGTAGTGGATCACGTACTCCTTGAACCAGTAGTCATGCTCGAGGATGTAGTTGATGAGACCGCCGATGAACGCGATGTCGGCACCGGGACGGGTGTGGACGTAGTGGTCGCATACGGCAGACGTGCGCGTGAAGCGCGGGTCCACGTGGATGGTGACGGCGCCGCGGCGCTTTGCCTCCATCGGCCAGTGAAACGCCACCGGATGTGCCTCGCCCATGTTGGAGCCCATGATCAGGATGCAATCGCTGTGGATGAGGTCGCGCGGCGGATTGGTGCAGGCGCCGAACCCGAACGTCGGCGAGAGCGCCGTGACGGTCGTCGAATGACAATAGCGAGCGGAGTTCTCCGTGGGCAGTATGCCCAGACCTCCCGTGAAGAGCTTTCTGATGAGGTAGCACTCCTCGTTGTCGTTGGCGGAGCCGCCGATGAAGCCGACGTTCGTGGCGCAGTTGACCGTCATGCCGTTTTCGTCCTTCTCGACGAACCCGTTGTTGCGGGTCTCCCAGATGCGCTCGGCGATGGTGTCGAGCATCCAGTCGAGGCTCTTCTCCTCCCAGAGCCCGGCGCGCGATAGAGCGCGCGCGTCTCCCTGTAGGGATTGCGGTTCAGCATGAACGTCGACATGCCCTTCGGGCACTGGCGCCCGGCGTTGATGGGAGAACGGGGGTCGCCTTCGACCTCGATGAGCTCCTTGTCCTTGTAGAAGGCCAATTGGGAGCATCCCACCGCGCAGAATTGGCATACCGTCGTGCCCCGCTTCGCTTCGCGCAGCCTGGTGCACTTGTGGACCGTGCGGTCACTTAGAACGTCATTCACGTGAGCCATGGTCGTACCCCTTTGCTCTATCAACCGAGGCGAGCTGTCCGGCTCGCAAGCGCGAGCCGTTGCTCCCGAAAGCCGCAGGCGCGGCTATCGCGAGCTCAGTCCGCGCTCCTCTCCATCGTGCGTGCCGGGAGGTCATCCCCCATCGGCGCACCGTTCATGCGCATCTTCTGCATGTTTCGCAGCAGGTAGATCGGCGATGCGTAGCCGCTCCAGATGTGTATGAGCCTCGTGAAGGGAACCACGAGGAAGATGCAAAGCCCGATGAAGATGTGAATCTTCTGGGGCGTCGCCGCATCGATCAGGTAGGTGTACGCGTCGGGCTGGAGCGTGACCAGGGCGATGGCCCAGTTCACGAAATCGAAGAGCCCCTCACCCGACTGGTCGAAGAGCATCGCGTTGATCACGCACGTCGCGCCCATGATCAGCACGCCGGCGATCAGGACCAACACGAGCCAATCGCTCGGACGCGAGGTCTTGCGGATGCGGGGGTTGGTGATGCGACGATGGATCATCAGCGCGATGCCGACCAGGCAGAGCACTGCGCAGGCGCCGCCTGCGACGATCTCGATCATCTGGTTCATGTGCGGCGTGATCCCGACATCCGCGAGGAATTGCTTGGGAACGAACAGCCCGAACAGGTGACCGAAGAGCAGGAATATGACGCCCACGTGGAAGAGGCGGGCGCCCCAGTTGATCTCCTTCTTGCCTCCGAGGAGCTCCGAGCTCTGGCTCTTGACCGTATAGGGATGCGTGAGGAAGCGGATGAAGCTTCCCACGAGCCAAACGGTAATGACCACGTAGGGAAACACCTGGTAGACGATGAAATAGAGGAGATGCGTGAGATTGGGATCCATGATCATCACCTTTGCTTCCTGGGCTTGTCGACTACCTCGTAGTCCTCGAACACGGGAGCGACCTTCCGATCCATCGGACCGCCGAAGATGCGCGATGCGCGATAGCGCTGGTCACGACCGCCGCCCATGTTCATGCCCTGCTCGCCTTGGGTAAGGACGCTTGCCTCATGATTGCGATTGGCCGTGGGCACCACGAAACGATCCTCGTAGTTCGCGATGGCGAGCAACGAGTGCATTTCGCAGATGTCCTCGGGAAGGAGCCCAAGCTCATGGAGCCGCTCGGCCCCCGGAGCCTGCTTGACCGCATCAAGCGGCAACTCGCTTCTCAGGTACTGCGCGAGCCCCGCGGAATCGCTGTAGTTTCTCACGATGGTGCGCATGAGCAGCATCCTGGACAGCGCGTCTTGGACGACCTTCGTATTGCCGCCGGCAAGCAGGTTGGCGAGGTACTGAATCGGAATCCTGAGCTCGTTTGCCTTCGGCAGCACGCCGTCCATCGACACCTTGCCCGCATCGACGGCGTCGGCAACGGGAGAGAGCGGCGGGACGTACCAGACCATCGGAAGCGTGCGGTATTCGGGGTGCATCGGGAATGCGAGCCCCCATTCGATGAGCTTGCGCACGGGAGACTTCTGGGCGGCCTCTATCCACTCGTCCGATATGCCGGCCGCTCGGGCTCCCTCGATGACGTCGAGGTTGAACGGGTCGAGGAAGACGCTTCGCTGCGCCTCGTAGAGGTCCTCGTCGTTTTCGATGCTCGCAAGGGCCTTGATCTTATCGGCATCGTAGAGGACGACTCCGATATAGCGGATGCGACCCGTGCACGCCTCGGAGCATACGGTCGGACAGCCGCTCTCGATGCGGGGATAGCAGAAGATGCACTTCTCGGCCTTGCCGCTCGACCAGTTGTAGTAGACCTTCTTGTACGGGCAACCGGTCATGCACATGCGCCAGCCGCGGCACTTGTTCTGGTCGACCAAGACGATGCCGTCTTCCTCGCGCTTGTATATGGAGCCCGACGGGCAGCTTGCCACGCAGCCGGGATTGAGGCAGTGGTTGCACAGGCGCGGCAGGTAGAACATGAAGGTCTGATCGTATTGGGAGTAGATCTCGCGCTGGACGCCATCGAGGTTGGTGTCCTTCACCGTCTCGATGTCGACGCCGCCGAGGTCGTCTTCCCATGCGGCGCTTCCCTCGACCTTGTCCATGACCTCGCCGGTTATGGAGCTGATGGGGCGTGCCGTCGGCGATGTCTTCATGAGGGGTGCCTTCTGCAGCTTCTGGTAGTCGAAGGTGTAGGGCTCGTAGTACTCGTCGATGGTGGGCAGCAACCCGTTGCTGAAGATGCCGGCCAGCAGCCAGGGGCGATTGCCGCGCTTCAGCCGCAGCTTGCCGCCGTCTATCTGCCAACCGCCCTTCCACTTGTCCTGGTCTTCCCATTGCTTCGGGTAACCCGTACCCGGCTTCGTCTCAACGTTGTTGAACCAGATGTACTCCGTGCCGGGCCTGTTCGTCCACACGTTCTTGCAGGTGACCGAACAGGTGTGGCACCCGATGCACTTGTCGAGGTTCAGGACCATCGTTATTTGGGCGCGTATCTTCATGGTATCGGCTCCCTCTCAGAATCGTCGGCTAACAGTCTTTCTCGACGATGCGCTTGGTCAATACATCAGCTTCGCTGCGGGCCTCTTCGTCGAGCCAATCGACGGAATCGACCTTGTGAAGCCAGATGAAGTCATCGCGATTCGGGCAGATGGTCCCGTAGTAGTTCAAGTGGAACGAGAGCTGCGCATAGCCGCCGATCATGTGCGTCGGGTTGATCACGACGCGCGTCGGCGAGTTATGGTCGCCACCTCGGATGCCCGTGACCTTCGAAGCGGGCGTGTTCACGATCTTCTCGGTCGCGTGCTGGAGGATCGAGAGGCCCTGGGGCATGCGCGAGGTCAGAATAGCTCGGGCCACCATCGCGCCGTTGGCATTCCAGAACTCTACCCAGTCGTTATCCTCGATATCGGCCGCTTTCGCATCCTTGTCGTTGAGCCAGATTGTGGGGCCGCCTCGCGAGAGGGACAACATGCGCTCGTTGTCGTAATACGTCGAGTGGATTGCCCACTTCTGGTGGATCGTCGTGAAGTTGAGCATGATGGTCGGGTGACCGCTATCGGCCGCGTGCTGGTAGCCGGCAAGTGCTCGCTGGTCTGCGGGTGGGCGGTACTGCGGGAACTCCTGGCCAAAGGCGCGCATCCACTCGTGGTCCTGGTAGAAGTGCTGCCTGCCGGTGAGCGTGCGCCACGGTAGGTTGAGGTTGACGTTTTGCCAGAACGCGACGTAGGGAATCTCGTCGTTCTCGATGCCGGACCAATCGGGGCCCGTGAAGGTCTTGCGCGATTGGACTTGCAGATCGAAGAAGGTGAGCTTGTCGCCGCGATGCTCCTCGGAAAGCTGCTTGCAGGGAACGCCGCTTTGCTTCTCGACGAAGTCCCAGCTGTGGTAGGCGAGGCTGCCGTTGGTCTCTGGCGAGACGCGCATGATCATGTTGGCCGCCGCGATGTCGGAATCCATCTTCGGGCGACCCTCGGCGACGCCGTCGGCAACCGTGCCGTTCATGTCGGCCAGCTCGTCGATCTCCTGGGAGAGGTCCCACTTGATGCCGCGATTGCCGCCACCATGCTCCGAGAGCCTCGGGCCGACCGAGCAGTACATGTCGTGGATGTTGCCGTAGTTGCGCTCGATCTCGACGATGTGCGGGGCGGTCTTGCCCGGTATGAGGTCGCACTCGCCCTCGTACCAGCGCTTCACGTCGAGCGGCTGCCCGAGCTCCGAGGCCGTGTCATGACCGAGCGGCATGAGCAGGACGTCTTTCACCGCGGAGAAGCGCTCGGGATAGGCACCGCCCATCTGCGAGATGCGCTTGGACAGTAGCTCGAAGATCTCCCAGTCGCTCTTGGCCTCCCAAGGGCACGAGACGGCCTTCACGAAGGGATGGATGAAGCTGTGCATGTCCGTCGTGTTGATGTCGTTCTTCTCGTAGAACGTCGCCGCCGGAAGCACGATGTCTGCGTAGAGGCCCGTGGTCGAGATGCGGAAATCCAGGTTGACCAGGAGGTCGAGCTTGCCGATGGGCGCCTTTCGCCACTTGACGAGCTCGGGCTTGAGGTCTTCCTCGTCTGCCGACAGCTCCTCGCCGACGATGCCATCTTGCGCACCCATGAGATGCTTGAGGAAGTACTCCTGGCCCTTGCCCGACGAGCCCAGGATGTTCGAGCGCCAGACGAAGAGGTTTCGCGGCCAGTTGAACGGCTCGTCGAGGTCCTCGAGGCTGAAGTGAACCTTGCCGCTCTTGAGGGCATCGACCAGGTACTCCTCGGTCTCCATGCCCTGCTTCTTGGCCGCACTGGCAATGCCGGTGGGGTTGGTGTCGAGCTGCGGAACCGTCGGCAGCCAGCCCATCTTCGCGCTCTGGAGGTTGCAGTCGATGTAGGTGCCACTGTAGCGCTTGGCGTCTGCCAGCGGGGATCGCATGTACGACAGGGGCATGCGCTCGTAGCGCCACTGATCCGTATGCTCGTAGAAGAAGCTCGTCGCGTTCATCTGGCGCGAGGCGGGAACCCAGTCCTGCGCGAACGAGAACTCGGCCCATCCGGCCTCGGGACGAATCTTCTCCTGGCCGACGTAATGGCACCAGCCACCTCCGGTGACGCCCACCGTTCCGCAGAGCATGAGGATGTTCATGATGCCGCGATAGGCGTTGTCGGTCTGGTACCACTGGTTGAGACCAGCGCCCATGAGCACGCAGGCCCTGCCCTTGGTGTTAGAGGCGGCCGTCGCGAACTCGCGTGCCAGGCGTATCACGTCATCGGCGCGAACGCCGGTGATGTCTTCCTGCCAGCGCGGCGTGAAGGGGACGTTGTCCCGCTCGTTGGCCGCCACCTGACCGCCTATGCCACGGTCTATGCCGAGAAACGCGCCGAAGAGGTCGAAGACCGTCGCGACGAGGACTTCGCCGTCGGTCGTCTTGATCCTCTTGACCGGCACGGCGCGTTGCAACACCGGGCCGTCGTCATCGTTGCCTTGGAACAGCGGGATGCTCTCGTCGCCGAAGTACGGGACGTTCAAGGTGACCACGTCGTCCGAGGAGTCGATGAGGCTCAGGCGCGGATGGATGTCCTTGCCGGTCTCGCCATCGACCTCGAGGGTGTTCCATTTGCCCTCGTCACCGTTTTCCTCCTGCTCCCATCGGTATCCGATGGAGCCACGGGGAACGGCGGGCGCATCGCTCGTGTCATCCCACACGACCGTCTTCCACTCGCCGTTGCCGGCGCTGGCGTACTGCGCAAGGTCGCTCGCGCGCAGCGTGCGCCCCGCGACGTAGACATCCTTGCCCTCGCGCTCGTCTAAGCGCACCAGTATGGGAAGGTCGGTGAACCTTCTCACGTAGTCGGTGAAGTAGGGATCGGGATTGTCGAGGTGGAACTCCTTGAATATGACGAAGTTCATCGCGAGCGCCAGGGCGGCATCCGTGCCCTGTTTGGGGTGCACCCACCAGTCGGCGTCCTTCGTGCTCTCGCAGTAATCGGGGCAGACGTTCACGAGCTTCGTGCCGTTGTAGCGTGCCTCGATCATGAAGTGGGCGTCGGGGGTACGCGTCATCGAGATGTTCGTGCCCCAGCAGATGATGTAGTTGGAGTAATACCATGCCTCGGACTCGGGTACGTCGGTCTGCTCGCCGAAGGTCTGGGGAGACGACGGCGGAAGGTCGCAATACCAGTCGTAGAACGAAAGGGGCGCGCCGCCTATCAGGGAGAGATAGCGAACGCCCGCGCCGTAGGACACCATGGAATAGCCGGGGATCGGGGAAAAGCCCGCGATGCGGTCGGGGCCGTACTTCTCGATCGTGTAGAGGTTGGCGGCGGCGATGATCTCCGTCGCCTCGTCCCACGTCGTGCGCACGAGATCGCCCAACCCGCGAACCTTCACGTAGCTGTCGCGGGTCTCTGGGTCCTCGACGATGCGTCGCCAGGCTTCCAGCGGCTCGTTGTGGACGCGCTCCCTGCGCCATGCGTCACGGAGCTGGGCGCGGATCAGGGGATGCTTGACGCGTGCCGCGCTGTAGAGATACCACGAGTAGCTCGCGCCACGGGGGCAGCCACGAGGCTCGTGATTGGGGACGCCGCACGGCGTGCGCGGATAGTCCGTCTGCTGGGTCTCCCACGTGACGATGCCATCCTTCACGAAGATCTTCCAGCTACATGACCCCGTGCAGTTGACGCCGTGGGTGGACCGCACGACCTTGTCATGCGCCCAGCGATCGCGATATGCATCTTCCCAATTGCGGTTCTCGTCGGTTACCTCGCCCCATCCATCGGCGTAGCTTCCGACGCGCTTCTTGAAGAACAGCGAACCTTCTGAGAACTTCGACATGTGAACCCCTAACCATCATGACTGCGCATGGCAGAACTGCTCGGACACGATGAGCCCACCCTCCGACGTTACGAAGACGCCGGGCTCTAAAACACGCTTCCTAACAACGATTCGGAGCGTTCTTCCTGTCGTAGAAGACGACGTTGATCACCAGAATGGCCACGAACACGACGACGGACACGGCAAACATCACGGTGGCGTTGGTCGATGCCAGCAGCACGCCAATGGTGAATGGACCATAAGCGCCGATAGCCGAAGTCCATCCGACGACCGCGCCGCCTTGGACCGGCGGGAAGAGCACGGCCATTTGCTGCGTGGTCGACGCGTTGCCGCAACCCGTCCAGAAGAACACCCAGAACATGGCGATCATCCAGATCCAGCAGCCCGTCACGGAATCGGGCTTGTAGACGATCAGGAAGACGAGACCGACGATGATGGCGGCGGCCATGATGGTGGTCACGCGGCCACCACGAATCTTGTCGGATACCTTGCCAGCAATGACGCGGGAAATCGCGCCGATGGCCGGACCAACCCACGCGAAGGCGATCGCCGAAGGCGCGCCTGCGACATTGGCAAAGACGCTATCGCCCATCAGGGCAAAGTGGGCGCCCAGACCGGCGAACGTAGCGAACGTGCCGTAGTAGAACAGCGTCATGAACCAGGTGTGCTTGCTCTTGAAGATGGAGAGCTGCGTCTTGAAGTTGGACGTGACGGGAACCGACCGAAGCAAGACGATGGCGAGGATGGCGAGGATTATGACAAGCGGAACCCACACCCAGCCGGCGTTTTGCAGCCAGACGTCTCTCACGTGACCGTCCACGACCTCATGCTGCGGGGAGCCGAGGATACCGAACACGGAAAACGTGATGACGATTGGCGTGACAAACTGGACAAGCGAAGTGCCGAAGTCGGACAGACCGCCCTGGACGCCGAGCGCGAAGCCGCGCTTGGACTTGGGGAAGTAATAGTTGGTCGACGCCATGAGACCCGAGAAGGTACCGCCGCCAATGCCGGCGAGGAATGCGAACAGCATCAGCACCTCGAACGGAAGCCCCGGATTGGTCACCGCGTAGATCCAGCATGCAAGCGGGATGAGCAGCAGGGCCGTGGACATGAAGACCAACTTGCGCGTGCCCATGATGGGCGGAAGGAACGTCCAGACGATGCGCAACGTGCCGGCCGACAGACCGACCATGGCCACGAGCCAGTAAAGCTGTTGCGAGTCGAGGTGGAATCCGACGGCGTTGAGATGTGGCGCCAGTGACGGCACCAAGTACCATGCGCAGAAACCAAATGTCAGAGAGAACGTGGATATCCAAACGGTGGTCCAGGCCAGACGCTTGTCCCACTTTTTCGAATCTTCGGGATCCCATTCCTTGAAGTCAGCCTTCATAGCTCTCCGCCTCCATCCCTATGACGACATAACATTCTTAGGTTTTCCTTTATTCTAATACGAGACTATAACCCAACACGGACTAAATTTGTACGTCTATCGGAAATTTTCTTGACATTTTCTTTTATATAAGATGCAAATTTCTTTCTGTCAGGCTATCCGCGATCCTATATTGCCTATAATGGACCGGACGTCATTGCCGGCGCGGACGCATGCGCTCGTGGCCAATCCGAAGGGAACGAGATGATTTGGGAACTGAAAGCCCTCGCCTGCCTGCTGCTCTATCCGGACGAAGAGCTCCTGAAGAGCCTTCCGGAAATCGAATCTACGCTACGGGAAAGCGCCGAGCTCGACGCGAGTTCGAAGGGGCAATTGAAAGGGCTCATCGAGTGGATTCGCGAAACGGATATGTCGTCTCTGCAGGCCGCATACGTCTCGACCTTCGACATCGGAAAGCACGGAAGCCTGAACCTCTTCGAGCACACGCAGGGCGATTCGCGTGACAGGGGACATGTCATGGTGGAGCTGAACAGGCTCTACAAGGAGCACGGGCTCGAGCTGACGACAACGGAGCTACCCGATCACCTGCCGGTGTTCCTCGAGTTCCTCGCGGGCCTCAAGCGCGAGGATGCCCAGCTCTGGCTCGAGAGCGTCATCGGCCCCATCAAGAAGATCGACCACGAGCTCCAGCTCGATGCAAGCCCCTGGGAGGCGGTGACCGCAGCGCTTCTGGACTTCGCAGGTGCCGAGCGCGAAGTCGTCTCGGAGCGCACGCCCGACGAGATGATCCCGACACTCGATGCGGAATACTACGAGGCCCCCGTCACCTTCGGCGGCTCCGTCGACCCGGTTTCGTCCCAGCCGTCTTCTTCCATGTTCTAGATCGGCACGTTACGCCTGCTTCTTGCGGTAGCCGAACCAGTAGACGAAGCCGACGAAGACGCAGCCGCCCACGATGTTGCCCAGCGTGGCAAGGCCGATGTTATAGAAGGCACCACCCCAGGTGCACAACGCCATCTGCGTCTCGGTGCCAAAGCCACATGCGGCCGCGATGACGCCCATGGGCAGCAGGAACATGTTCGCCACGCAGTGCTCGAAGCCCATGGCGACGAATGCCATGACGGGAAAGATTGTCGTGAAGATCTTGTCGATGACCGTGCGTCCGGCAAAGCCCATCCACACCGCCAGGCAGACGAGGAAGTTGCACATGATGGCGCGGAAGAAGATCTGCATGGGATCAAGGCCGATCTTTCCCGATGCGACCGTGACCATCTGGGCGCCGATGGTATTGTCCCCCGCCTTGATGGCCATGATGGAGCAGCCAAAGACGATGCCGACGAGCACGAGCGATCCCGCGAAGTTGCCAAGCCAGACGACGACCCAGTTCTTCAGAACCTTGGTCCAGGCAAAGCGCTTGCTCGCCGCACCCATGACCATGAGGCAGTTACCCGTGAAGAGCTCGGCACCCGCGACGATGACGCAAATGAGGCCGAGCGAGAAGCAAAAGCCGCCGAGGATGTTGGATGCGGCAAAGCCGAGCGTTGGGTCTGCCTTCACGCAGATCATGAACAACGCGCCGCTACCGATGAGCATACCGGCCATGAGCGCGAGCACGATGGTGCGGCCAACCTCCATCTGGGTCTTCGCGAGGCCAACGGCCTCGGCCTTCTGCTCGAGTGCCGTACCTGACAGGCAATCCGGCTTGATTGCGTTTATCTCCTCGGGCTGTAACTCGGCCATGCGCCTCTCCCCCTGCTTCGTCTTGCGCCCCGTACCCACGAGGCAGTTGACGAGTTGTACTCATTTCCTGTCGGTTTACAGAACAGGATTTTACATGAGCTATCATGAGCGAGATTAATTACGTCACTATGTATTCGCATACGGAAACGGACACACCATGCACGACGAAGTAAACGATGAGCCGCGTCTCGCGCTCCTCATCGACGCGGACAACATCTCCGCCAAGTACCTCCCCGTCATCCTCAACGAGATTCCACGCTACGGCGTGGCGACCTATCGCCGCATCTACGGAGACTTCACCGACCCGCAGGCGGCCAAGTGGCGCCCCAAGTTGCTCGATAACTCCATCACACCCGTCCAGCAGTTCAGCAACGTCAAGAGCCACAAGCCGGGCGAAAAGGCGGGCAAGAACGCGACCGACTCCACGCTCATCATCGACGCGATGGACATCCTGTACGCTGGCAAGGTCGATGGTTTCGTCATCGTCTCCTCCGACAGCGACTTCACGCGCCTGGCCGCCCGCCTACGCGAGAGCAACATGATCGTGGTCGGTATGGGGCGCAACCAGACCGCAGTGTCGTTCAGACACGCCTGCACCAAGTTCGTGAACATCGAATACCTCTACAAACTGCAGCGCAGCAAGAACGGCGATGACGCGGACATCGAGACCGACGACGTCGAGGAAATCGAGGAGCAATCCCCCATCGATGCGGAGAACATCGAGACCACGGTCTCGCTGCGTGACGTGGGCGCTGTCATGGGTGGCATCATCCACACGAACGACAACCGCGGCAGGACGACCTCGCTCGCGGAGGTGGGCGCCGCTCTCAACAACAAGTTCCCCGACTTCGACGTGCGCAATTTCGGCTATAGCCAGCTCTCCAAACTCATCGAGGACTTCGACCGCTTCGAGCTCGTGAAGACTAACGTGGGCTACGACGTGCGCATCGCCGACACACGCGATGACATCAAGCAGGTCGAGCAGTTCATGGTTCTCGAAATCGGCCGCCACAAGAACAAGTCGATGAGCATCACGTCACTTGCCTCGAAGGTGCATGACACGTTCCCGCAGTTCAACGTCAAGGACACGGGGTATTCGCAGTTCTACAAGTTCGTCGACAGCATCAAGGGTATTCACGTCACCGGCGGCAAACGCAAGTACGCGCATCTGGATTAGAGGGGCCATTTCGAGCGAAGCGGCCGCAAGCCCTCCCATCGTCATTTCGACCGAAGCGGCCGCTAGCCCAGTCCCAACAACAACCCGATGCCATGTACGATGAAAGCGACGATCCAGGCAACGGCACACTGCATCACGACGATAACCGCCGCATACTTGCCACCAAGCTCGTTTCTCACCGTGATAATCGCCATCACGCACGGTGTGTACAGCAACACGAACACGAGAAACGTGTAGGCAGCTAGCGGGGTAAACAGCGTCGTGAGAAGCGCCAGATTGCCACCGACAAGCTGCGTGATTGTCGAGATGACATTCTCTTTGGCCATGAAGCCCGTGAGCACGGCCGTCGCCGCACGCCAGTCCCCGAAACCGAGCGGCTCGAAGATGGGGGCGAATATCGCGCCGATACCCGCGAGCATGCTCTGCGACTGGTCGGCAACCACGTTGAAGCGCACGTCGAAGGTCTGCAGGAACCAGATGATGAGCGTCGCGATGAACACGACCGTGAACGCCTTCTTCGCAAACTCCTTCGCCTTGTCCCAGGCAAGTCGACACACGGTGCCCAGACTCGGCAGCCGATAGTTGGGAAGCTCCATCACGAAGGGAACGGGCTCGCCACGAAACACCGTGCGGCTCAAGACGAACGCCGCGATGATGCCGACAACGATGCCGAGCAGGTACAACGACAGCATTGCGAGCGCGGCGTACTGGGCGAAGAAGAAGCCGCAAAGCAATGCGTAGACCGGCAATTTCGCCGAACAGCTCATGAAGGGCACGAGCATGATGGTCATGCGACGGTCATGCTCGGAGGGAAGCGTGCGCGTCGCCATAATCGCGGGAACGCTGCATCCAAATCCCATGATGAGCGGCACGAAACTACGTCCCGACAAGCCGAGCTTGCGCAGGAGCTTGTCCATGAAAAATGCGACACGCGCCATGTAGCCCGTATCCTCGAGAGCGGAGAGCAAGAGGAACAGCACGACGATGATGGGCAGGAACGAAAGAACCGTACCCACGCCGGGAAACACGCCATCGCAGACGAGCGAGACGACGAGCGGGTTGATCTCGAGCGATTCGAGCCCGTCGCGCACGGCCTGCGTGAGCCACTCGATGCCCTCGCCCAATAGGTCCGAAAGCGGCTGCCCAACCACGTTGAATGTCAGCCAGAAGACGACGGCCATGATGAGAATGAACATCGGGATGGCCGTGTACTTGCCCGTCAGGATGCGGTCGGCCTTGAGGGAACGCTCGTGTTCGCGCGATTCACGCGGACGCCAGACGCACTTCGCGCAGGCTTTCTCGATAAAGGTAAAGCGCATGTCGCTGATAGCCGCCACGCGGTCAATGCCGGCCTCTTGCTCCATCTGCGCAACGATATGCTCGACGGCATCCAGCTCGTTGGCATCGAGGTCAAGCGCCTCTGTGACGAGCGAATCGCCCTCGATGAGCTTGGTTGCGGCAAAGCGCAGGGGCAGGTCGGCACGCGCCGCATGATCTTCGATGAGATGCATGACGCCGTGTATGCAGCGATGCACCGCCCCGTTATCGGGTCCGTCGGGTTCGCAGAAGTCGACGCGGCCGGGACGCAGCTGCTTGCGGGCGACGACGAGCGCATGCTCGACGAGCTCATCGATACCCTGATCGTTTGCCGCCGAGATGGGCACGACGGGGACGCCGAGCTCGGCCTCGAGTACGTTGACGTCGATGCTGCCCCCACTCGCGGTGACCTCATCCATCATGTTGAGTGCGATGACGAGCGGCACGTCAAGTTCCATGAGCTGCAGGGTAAGGTAGAGATTGCGCTCGATGTTCGTACCATCGACGATGTCGATGATGGCGTTGGGCTTCTCGTCGAGCACGAACTGGCGCGAGACGATTTCCTCGCTCGTATAGGGCGAGAGCGAGTAGATGCCCGGCAAATCCGTCACCGTGACCTTGGAATGATTGCGTATCTCGCCGTCCTTGCGATCGACCGTAACGCCCGGAAAGTTACCGACATGCTGGTTCGATCCGGTCAACGCGTTGAAGAGCGTCGTCTTGCCCGCATTCTGATTACCGACGAGAGCGAAGTTGATGGGCCTTCCCGCCGCGATCACATGCCCGGTGGGACGCGGACGGTAACGCTCGTTTGCGCCATCCTTGAGAGCGCCATCGATATCCTCCTCGCCAAAGGAGGGATGTAGTGTCTCCGATGCCATGACAGGGTCGGAGGTGTTTTCCTTGGCGATGGGCTCCTCGCGGTCGGCAGGATTCTCGTCAATATCGCCAATGGAGATTTGCGCGGCATCGGCTTTGCGAATCGTGAGCTCGTAGCCACGCAGGCAAAGCTGGATGGGATCCCCAAGCGGCGCTTCCTTGTGCGCCGTGACACGCACGCCAGGCGTGAGCCCCATGTCGAAGATATGCTGGCGCAGCTGGTTTGACTCGCAATCGACACTCGTGATGACGGCCGATGCGCCTATGGGCAGCTCGTCGAGCGTACGCGACGGATCGCGCCCGGCCGGGTCAATCATCGAATATGAGGTCTGTTCGTCTGTCAACTTTATCTCTCCGAAGTATCAAGTTCATGATAGCAGCTTGTACCGCATAGTGGGCATGCAAGAAGCTTTTACATGCGACGGCGAGAAACTTGTAACAAGCTTTCGAGCATGACACGTTTTTGGACTTGTGGCACATTAGATGTACCACAAGTCGTTAAACTTGGCCGTCGATGTGCCAGAGGAAGCAAAACTTGCCATCTCATGTGCCATAAGAGACGATTCGTGCCATACAGCGGCAACTGTCACTGACGTACCGAGAACATCGCGGCATGTCGCAAGATATTTTTAGCGCAGCAGCTTGCGGCGCTCACGCCAGTCGGGCAGAAAGCCGTCCATAAGCTCGTGGAAGCGGACGTTATGGCTCGGCTCGAGCATGTGCACGAGCTCGTGGACCACCACGTATTCCAGACAACGCGGCGGATACAACGCCAGACGCGTATTGATGCACACGCGTCCCGTCGCCGGTTGGCATGAACCCCAGCGGCTCTTCATGTTTCGGAAGGCGAGCTTTTTTACGCGCACACCAATGATGGGCTCCCAGACCTCGAGCAGCACGGGAACCGCCGCCTCGACGAGCACGCGCCAGGTACGCTTGTCCTCATCGCTCGCATAGGCGGCTTGGGCCATGGGGGACTCGGCGAGCCGGGCACGCTGGCGCTCGATCCAGGCGGCATGGCGTTCCACGGCATCACGCATCTCTTTGACGGTCGCCGATGGTGGCGCAGATACGACAATGGAGCCATCGCCTTCCACGCGCAGCCGAATGTTGCGCATGCCCTTGCGGCGCACCACGCGCGCTTGATATCCAGCTAGTTCCATGACCTTATCATCCATGCGACCATGATAAGACAAAAGTGCCCCGGCAAGTTTTGTCTCATTCGCCAATTGCAGCGCTACAATAGCCCTCATGCAAGCGAGTCTTACAAGCAACGTGTTCGATACCGCCCTCATCTTCGAGGGCGGTGGCATGCGTGCCAGCTACACGAGCGCACTGGCAAACGTGCTACTCGAAAACGGCATCTTCTTCGACAACGTCTACGGGCTGTCCGCCGGGGCGAGCAATACGGTCAACTACGTCTCGCGTGATATCGACCGTACGAAGCGCTCCTTCGTCGACTTCGTAGAGGATCCCGATTTTGGCGGCATCAACACCTTGCTGCAACACAAGGGCTTCTTCCACGCCGAGCACATCTACGAAGAAGCCGGTCTACCCGACGGCTTTCTCCCCTTCGATTTTGCCACCTTCACGGCCAATCCCGCGAAGGTCACCATCGAGTCATTCGACCGCGACACGGGCCAGAGCGTGTACTGGACCAAGGATGATATGCAGACCATCGAGGACTTGATGGTGCGCGTACGCGCCTCATCGACGCTTCCGCTCGTCATGCCCTCCCCCAAGATCGGTGACAGCCACTACTACGACGGTGGCCTGGGCGAAGGAGCGGGCTTTTTGCTTCCCCGCGCACAGCGAGATGGCTTCACGCGCCTCCTTATCGTGCGCACGCGTCCGCGTGAATACCGCAAGACCCCGCCCCTGGGCCTGAGCGATAAAATCACCAACGCCATGCTTTGGGGCCGTCCCTACGTGGTAAACGCACTCGAAAACCGCTGGTGGAAGTACAATCGCATGTGCGATGAAATCGAACGGCTCGAGACCGCCGGCAATGCTTATGTCTTCTACGCCGAGGATATGGCCGTCAGCAGCGGCGAGACCGACCTGGGCAAGCTCCAGGCGAGTTATGACGCCGGCTATGCGCAGGCAATGCGCGAGCTACCTGCAATCAAGGAGTTCTTGGGAGTGTAGCCCCTACATCGTATGCGTGGCATAGACAGGATCGTCTGACCACATGACGACCTCGCCGGCAGCGAGCGTCGCGGGCATGTCAATGATGCGCTGATTGGACGAGCCGCGAAAACGCAGCGAGATATCGTGAAGCTCCTTAACGTAGGGACCGTCCACGAGCACGTCAATGCAGGCGAGCATGCGATCAGTGACCTCGGTACGCCGCAGGTTCATCTCGTCGAGCAGGTCCTCGAGCAAATCGCCCGTAAAGCACCAGATGGTCTTGTTCGGAAGCTCGGCCTTCACGCGCTCGAGAAAGACCACGAGCCCGCGCTGGTTGTCCGGCTCCATGGGCTCACCACCCAAAAGCGTGAGCCCACGTATGTACGAGGGTTTCATGCTCTCGATGAGCTCGTCTTCCACCTCGCGCGTAAACGGCTCGCCAAAATCGAAGCTCCAGGTCTGGGGCTGAAAGCACTCCGCGCAATGATGCGTGCAGCCACTCACGAACAGCGTCGTGCGCGTGCCAGAGCCATTGGCGATGTCACAGTATTTGATCTCGGCGTAGTTCATGATTACTTCTACCTATGAAATTGCGTGATGCGCATCTATGGTCGCAAAGGTTCGTGCTTGGCGCACCGAGCTCAGCCCCGATTTCAGAGCTGTGATAAATCGCGAGGCGGTCTTGCGAGGACTGTTTGAGAAGGCAACCACACTGTGGTTGCCCTTCGAGTCCCGCAGCAGCCGAGCGATTTACGCAGCTCGGGTGAAATCGACTGGCGAGCGAAGTGCGCCAGGCTCGTTTCCTAAAGGTGCATGACGCGATCTCGAATTTCTTCCGTTCTCCCCTGGTTCCAGTATTGCGTGCCGATGTAGCCGCAGGTGCGACGCGCGACGTTCATCGTGGCCTGATCGCGGTTGCCGCAGTTGGGGCACTCCCACTCGAGCTTGCCGTCCTCCTCGACGATCTGGATCTCTCCGTCGTAGCCGCAAATCTGGCAGAAGTCGCTCTTGGTGTTGAGCTCCGCGTACATGATGTTGTCGTAGATGTAGCGCATGACATCGATGACGGCCTCGAGGTTGTCCTGCATGTTGGGTACCTCGACGTAGCTGATGGCGCCACCCGGGGAGAGACGCTGGAACTCGCTCTCGAACTTGAGCTTGGTGTAGGCGTCGATTTCCTCGGAGACGTGCACGTGATAGCTATTGGTGATGTAGCCCTTGTCCGTGATGCCCTTGATGATGCCGAAGCGCTTCTGCAATGCCTTGGCGAACTTGTAGGTGGTGGACTCGAGCGGCGTGCCGTACAGCGAGTAGTCGATGTCCTCGGCAGCCTTCCACTCGAAGCACTTGTCGTTCATGCGCTGCATGACCGCGAGCGCAAACGGCGTGGCCTCATCGTCGGTATGACTGTGGCCAGTCATGTACTTGACGCACTCGTAGAGACCGGCATAGCCGAGCGAGATGGTGGAGTAACCGCCGTAGAGCAGCTTGTCGATGGTCTCGCCCTTCTTCAGCCGGGCGCAGGCGCCGTACTGCCACAGGATGGGCGCGGCGTCGGACAGGGTGCCCTTGAGCCGGTTGTGGCGGCACATGAGCGCCCGGTAGCAAAGCGCCAGCCGCTCGTCGAAGAGCTTCCAGAACTTCTCCAGATTGCCGCCGGAGGACAGGGCTACGTCGGGCAGGTTGAGGGTGACCACGCCCTGATTGAAGCGGCCGTAAAACTGGTACTCCCCGTTTTCCTTCTTCCACGGGGACAGACAGGAGCGGCAGCCCATGACGGGGAAGCAGTTGCCCTCCTTCAATTCCTTCATCTTCTTCTCGGAGATATAGTCGGGCACCATGCGCTTGGCGGTGCACTTGGCGGCGAGTTTGGTCAGGTAGTAGTAGGGCTGGCCCTCGTAAATATTGTCGTCCTCCAGGACGTAAATCAGCTTAGGGAAGGCAGGGGT
>ERZ827492.1295-NODE-1295-length-20628-cov-21.143878_pt1 | contig 20628 bp, 10 predicted proteins | sample MGYA00519704_ERZ827492 | MGnify/ENA primary metagenome ERZ827492 (study PRJEB31778, sample SAMEA3449325) | human gut metagenome | biome: human gut; feature: human-associated habitat; material: faeces | place: United Kingdom | collected 2010/2012 ...
AGGAACTGGGTTACGGTGGCAGAGAAACCGGCGGTCAGATCAAACCGTTCTCTACCCTGATCTTTGAAGTAGAGCTCGTCGGCATCGAAAAATAAGTATCAGCCGAAGATTTTTTCTTCAACGGTACAGACTTAGCGGGCGAAACGGATGTAAACAAAAACATCTGCTTCGCCCGCTTCTTTTTTACTCTTTCCCTATTTTTTCCTCCTTTTATATAGAGAAATTAAAATAAAGTCCTATATTTGCTTACTATTTGATAAAAACAAGAACTTACACAAATTGATATTATGGAAAAAATAGACAATCTTGACCGGCAGATTCTGGAAATCATCTCTCAGAATGCCCGCATTCCTTTCAAAGATGTAGCTGCTGAGTGTGGCGTATCACGTGCTGCCATTCATCAACGTGTGCAACGTTTGATAGATTTAGGCGTCATTGTCGGCTCCGGTTATCATGTGAACCCCAAATCTCTGGGCTACAGAACCTGCACGTATGTAGGTATCAAGTTAGAGAAAGGTTCCATGTACAAATCAGTGGTTGCCGAAATGGAGAAAATACCGGAAATCGTGGAATGCCACTTCACTACGGGTCCTTACACGATGCTGACGAAAGTATATGCACGCGATAACGAGCATCTGATGGACTTGCTGAATAACAAAATGCAAGAAATTCCGGGTGTAACCGCTACCGAAACGTTGATTTCACTGGAGCAAAGTATCAAGAAGGAAATTCCTATTTGCCCGGAGAAATAACAGATAATTTATGGAATTCTTAAACGAATATCATCTTTCGGGACTGTTCATCGGCATTTGTACATTTCTTATCATCGGATTGTTTCATCCTGTGGTAGTGAAAGCCGAGTATTATTGGGGTACCAAGTGCTGGTGGATTTTTCTTGTATTGGGCATCGGGGGCGTTGTGGCCTCGCTTTGCGTAGAGAATATCTTGATTGCGTCCCTCTTGGGCGTATTTGCTTTCTCTTCGTTCTGGACCATCAAGGAGGTCTTTGAACAAGAAGACCGCGTAAAGAAAGGTTGGTTCCCCAAGAACCCCAAACGTACGTATAAGTTCTAAAAACAAAGCAACAAACAGTATATTTTGCCCGAAAGGTTTGCATATTTCAACTGAATATACTATTTTTGTGCCCGCTATCCGATGAGGATAACACCGGACTTGTAGCTCAGTTGGTTAGAGCAACAGACTCATAATCTGGAGGTCCCTGGTTCAAGCCCAGGCTGGTCCACAAAGAAAAAGGCTGATTCCTAAGGGAATACAGCCTTTTTTCTTTGTAATACCCCTCCAGTTATAAGTCCGTTGTTTTAGTAGTTTTAGCCTTAAATTGATGCAGTTGTTTCACTATTGTTTCACCGAACCAAGCAAATTAGAATTTACTCCTAAAAAGTATAATAAGAGAAAAAACTCATTTTATGAGTTGCTTATCATTCTAAACTTATTATATTTGCTCCCATAATCTAAAAAATGAAAGGTGATACTAGAGAAACAACATATTGATTTTGAACAGATTTATCTTTCTTATTTCTCGAAAATGAAACGTTTTGCCCGAGAATATGTCTTATCGGATGAAGATGCAGAGAATATAGTACAAGATGTTTTCCTCGATTTTTGGGAAAAGAAAGAACTATTGCCACTACCTATCAATATTCTGGCCTATTTATTCACTTCTATAAAAAACCGTTGCATTGACTTTCTACGGCACAAAATAGTGCAGAAAGAAGTAGAAAATAAAATGCAGGAAGAATATAGATTGACCTTACAAATGAAATATTATTCTTTAGGAGAATTAGATGAAGGGATTTTTGAAAAAGATGATGTAGAACAATTGCTCTCTAAAGTAATAGATTCGCTGCCTGAAAGATGTAGAGAGATATTTTTGAAAAGTAAGATAGAGGGCAAAAAGCAAAAGGAAATAGCAGAAGAGATGAACATTTCAATTAATACGGTTGAAACTCAGATGGGAATTGCCTATAAAAAGCTACGAAACGAACTAAAAGACTATTTTCCTCTTTTTATCTTTCTGTATTATTTGTAACCTGAACAAAAAAAGTGATTTTCTTTTAGCGGATTCTTTTTCTACATTCGTCTATACTATGAATTAAGTCATAAAAAGATGGATGAACGTATATTAAAATATTTCCAAAACAGCCTAGCACCCAATGAGAGGTTGCTACTTCTTCGTGAAATAGAGAAAAATGAGGAGCTAAAAAAGCAGTTTGCCGAGTATCAGAATATCCAGGCATTACTGAACTTATCCTCACACACAGAAGATAAGAAAGAAGGAGAAACAAGCTATCAGCATTTCCAAAAACGGATAAAAAGCAAAAAAATGCGTATTTGGCTGGTGAAAACAATGAAATATGCAGCTGCAATACTCATTTTAATGATAAGCACATATCAGCTATCTATTTGGCAGATGTCACATAAGCTACAAGATGACTTCCAAGTGCAAACCAATACTTTATATGTACCAGCCGGGCAACGTGCTTGTATATCTTTGCAAGATGGTACCGTGGTCTGGTTAAATGCTCAATCGACCTTGACCTACCCCTCGCATTTTTATGGAAAGGAAAGAACTGTTTCCATTATAGGCGAAGCCTTTTTTGAAGTAGCTAAAGACAAAAACAGACCTTTCATCGTAGCGGCTCAAGATGCGAAAATACAAGTATTAGGAACAAAATTCAATGTATATAGCTATCCGGATAGCAAACAAATCAGGACAAGTCTGATTGAAGGTGCCGTTCAAGTGTTCTACAAGAGTAAGCAAGTTATATTAAGGCCCAATGAAGAAAGCATTGCACAAGACGGGAAATTGACAGTCAGCAATATAAAAAATCCTGATATGCTATTATGGCGAAATGGCATCTACAGCTTTAATAATGAACGCTTGGCTGACATTGTTAACAAATTGGAGCTATATTATGATGTCACAATCAATATTGCAAATCCCAAATTGAAAGATATAAATTATACATGTAAATTCCGTCAAAGAGATGGAATAGAGAAAATACTACATACCATTCAAAAGATACATCATTTCAAAATTGAAATAGACAAAGAAAATAACGTGATCACCTTAAAGTAATACAATTGTTTAACCCTTAATACATTATCCACATGAAAACATAGAATTATAATCAAGAAGGCGACAAGTGCACCACCACCTGTCGCCCGTAGAAAGTAAACACCGGAAAAAATTTTAGTATTCACTCTAAATACAAAGATATGAAAATAAATCCTTTGTTATCACTCTTTATTGTCCAAAATCAAAGCTTTAAAGATTATTTTAGAATTATGAAAATCTCTTTATTCTTGCTATTTGCTTGTGCCCTCCAATTACTGGCAGTAAATACAGAAGCACAAAACGCAGTCATAACCTTTCCTTCTAATTCTATATCTGTAGGTCAGTTAATAGAAGAGATAGAAAAGCAGACAGATTACTTAGTTGTATATAGCAATCGCGAAATAGATACCAACCGGCAGGTCATTATACAAAATAAATCTGCTAAGGTATCTTCATATTTGAAAGAGACATTGGCGAAAGTAGGTATTGGCTATAAATTCGAAAACGATTATATTATTTTATCGAAAAATACCAGCTTATTAGATCAGATACAACAAGAAAAAATAACAGGAATAGTGACTGATGTAAAAGGAGAGCCGATTATAGGTGCAAATGTCAGTGTTATAGGCAAATCAATAGGTACAATTACAGATATAGATGGCAAGTTTACCATCCAAGCTTCACTAGGAAATACCCTTCAGGTTTCATTCATTGGCTACAAAACTCAAACCACCAAAGTTGCAAACAAACATATCACAATTGTTTTACAAGAAGATATGGAAATGCTTGATGAAGTGGTTGTAATTGGCTATGGAACTGTGAAGAAGTCAGACTTGACAGGTTCAGTTTCTTCCATTTCACAGAAAAATATAAAGGACCAGCCAATGACTCGACTGGATCAAGCTTTAAGCGGAAGAATTCCCGGTGTCGTTGTTATAACAAACTCCGGTGCACCAGAGCAGAGTACCCAAATTCGTATACGTGGTGCAAATTCTATTTATGGTGGAAATTCACCACTTTATATTGTAGATGGGGTACCTAACACCGATTTATTTAACAATCTGGCTCCTAATGACATACAATCGATAGAGGTCCTGAAAGATGCTTCGGCAACTGCTATTTATGGTTCTCGCGGTGCAAACGGAGTAATACTGGTCACTACCAAAAGAGGGGCTGAAGGTAAGACAAATATTCACTTGGAAACAGAACAATCAATATCTACCATTGCCAAAAAGCTAGATCTATTAAGTGCAAGTGAATATGCAGAATTCTATAATGAGTATCGTCGGGAAAAGGGGGCTAATCAAGATTTCTTTTCTCCGGATGAAATCACTCAGTGGAAAAAAAATGGGGGTACAGACTGGCAAGATCTAATGTTCAGAACAGCTCATACTCAAAATTATAAACTCTCTATTTCAGGAGGTATTCCGAAACTTCAATATTTGGTATCTATGAATATGATGGACATAGAAGGCATTTTGAAGGAATCGAAAAGTCAGAAATTCAGTTTACGGTCTAATATAACTGCTGATGTAACTAATTGGTTGAAAATGAACTTAGACGTAAATGCAGTAAGACGAAAAACAAATAAAAATGGTCCCCGTGGAGGAGTCGGAACTATTATAGCAGATGCAATTACCTATAGTCCTACCTTGAAATTAAAAGATGAAGAAGGAAACTGGTTGAGAGATAATATCAATTCAACAAAAGATAACCCTTATGGCCGATTAACTCAAGATTTGGATGAAAGTTACACTAATTATCTAGCAGCAAATTTACAGTTTATGGTACAATTACCAGTAAAAGGGTTGAGTTTGAATTTCCAAGGTGCTGCCCATTATAAAGATTACAAGAATCGTTGGATGAAGTCGAATGCAAAGGATTTACGAGCTCAAAACAATTCTGCAAATAATAATCAAAACGATAGTTTTGACTGGTATAATGTAAATCAAATAAATTATGCAAGAGAATGGAAAGAACATAAGTTGAATCTTATGGGAGCCATAGAATTATCACAATCAACAACTACAGGATTGTCTAATGAAGTAGCTAACCTGAGAACAGAATCTGTTGATTTTTGGAATTTGAGTTTGGGAGATATGAATCTGTTTAGCAATTCATTTTCACGCTCTTCGTTAGTTTCACTTATGGGACGTGCAATGTATCAATTCAAAGATAGATACTTACTTACTGCGACTATTAGACGAGATGGTTCTTCCAAATTCCAAGGTAAGAATAAATGGGGAAATTTTCCATCAGTTGCCGTTGCCTGGAGAATGTCAGAAGAATCTTTTATAAAGAATCTCAATATTTTTGATGTCTTAAAGTTAAGAATGAGTTGGGGCAATACAGGTAACCAAGCCATTGGAGCCTATTCAACCTTAGGGCTTCTAGCTGAGTCGAAGTATGGTTGGGGAGGTACGAGTGATTATCCCGGATACGGAGTTTCCGGACCTGCCACTCCTAATCTGACATGGGAAAAAACTACTCAATATGATTTAGGCTTAGATATGGCATTTGCAAATAATAGAATTCTGGCAAATATCGATCTATATCAAAAGAATACAACCGGGTTGTTACTAAAGAAACCTATACCATACTATGATGGCGGAGGAACCACTTGGGTAAATCTTGGTGAAGTGAAAAACAGAGGTATTGAATTCTCTTTAACCGGAATTCCTATTCAAAACAAAAATTTAATATGGGAAAGCACATTTAATGTATCCTACTCAAAAAATGAAGTTGTCAGCTTAGGAGATGAAACAAGATTACATCCGGGAACAAAATTGGACCAAGCTTCTCTCAATACGGCCGTATTGCAAGTAGGAAAACCATTAGGTAGTATCTATGGATATATTTGGGAAGGTTTATGGCGTACTGACGAGGCCGAAGAGGCAGCCAAATGGGGGCAAAAGCCAGGAGATAACAAATTTAAGGAGAAAAATGTGAATTACAAATTGGAATCTGATGACGCAGATATTATCGGACAAGCATTTCCTGATGTAATATTAGGATGGAATAATACCATCAAATGGAAAAATTTAGATTTCAATTTATTCTTTCAAGGTTCACTGGGAGCTGACCGTTTGAATTTATCACGCTATCTCACCAATGAATGTGTCAGTGATTCACGTTTTATCACCTCTAAAGAAGGTTATTATAACAGATGGACACCCGAAAATCAAAATACTAAAATACCAAACCCATTCAGTTCGACAATCAATTCCAGATTTGAAACTGCTCAATATTTGGAAAAAGCAGATTATCTAAGATTAAAGAATATAAGTATTGCATATACAATCCCCAGAGCAAAAACAAAATTTGCAGATATCAGAATCTCCCTGAGTGCTCAAAACCTGTTTACGATCACGTCTTACACAGGATATGATCCGGAAGGAACTATGGATATCACAAGCAATGGCGGCAATAGTGACATTAACGCAGGCGTTGATGGCGGTTCATACCCATTACCAAGAACATTTACTTTGGGGCTTGGATTCTCATTTTAGTTTAACCAATAAAATAGATGCAAAATGAAAAAAATATTGATTTATAGCATATTATTATTTGCTTTATGTTCTTGTGATAATTTCCTGGAAGAAGATCCTCGTGGTAAACTTACCCCTTCCTCTTTCTTCTCAAGTCCGGAAGACTTGGATATGGCTATAACTGGGATGTACAACAAATATTACCAGACTAATGCTCGCGTCTTCAGAGCCATTTATGTGTGGTGTGCAGATGATGTAACAGCCCATAGTGGTGGTAATAAGTCACGTTTTTCGGAATATGACCGGTTTAATTTCAACTCGGGAAATACAGATATTCTAGAAATGTATCAACTCTATTATCAGACAATCAAAGCTTGCAATTATGTAATTAATAATGCAGAAAGAACACCGGTTGAGAAATCTTTCCTGGAACCGAGACTGGGACAAGCCTACTTTTTAAGAGCATTAAACTATTTTATGCTTGTACGCATTTGGGGACGTATACCTCTAGTCACAGAGAATGAGATAAATTACAATACCCCAAAAGCAGAGGTGAATAAAATATATGAATTAATAGAATCGGATGCATTAACAGCAGAAAGAATGCTGCCGGATAATCATAAGATAGCCCCCTATTTTCAGAACGGAATTAATGTAGCTCCTAACAAAGGTGCTGCAAAAGCTTTACTAGCCTCTGTTTACATGACGGAAGCAGGCTGGCCTTTGAAAAAAGGAGCGGAATATTATGATAAGGCGGCTGCAAAGTATAAAGAAATCATTGAAAACGAAGATACGTATGGTTATATATTAGAACCGGACATACGTACATTGACTAAAGAACCTGAAGCTAATTACTCCAAGGAAATAGTATTTGGAGAGTTCCATAACAAAACGAAAAACTATTTCTCTGGGCCCAAAAGCGAATTACCAGAGGAGTCCGGCGGATGGTGTGACTATATGGTTGAATTGGAATTCTTTAAAAGTATGCCGGAAGGAATACGCAAGGATGCTTGGTTCCTGACCAAGGTGACGATGACCGGGCAGGAGCGTAACCCAGAAACGGGACGCTATCCATTACTAAATTGGGATGATCCCGCAACCAATCAGAAACATCCTTATTGGAAGAAAAATATAGAAAGTTCAGACTGGGTATTTAATTATGATGACGGGTATTATGAAACCAAAGGAATTTCAAGCGCAAGCGGGAAAACCAGAATGATATTTAGATATGCTGATATCTTACTATTGTACGCAGAAGCAGTTGCTTATGGAACTAAGAGTATTGATGATTTAGCATTTGACTGCATGTGGAGAGTACAAGAAAGAGCTGGAGTACCACTTATTTCAAAGGATGTCACTAAAGAATATTTCCAAAAAGCTGTTTTGGACGAGAGACGGTGGGAAACCGCAGGTATGGAACATAGCTGTATGGGGCGTTTCTTTACTATGCAAAGACATGAGATTCTTCATTTGCAAAAGAATTATAGGGATGCAGCCGAGCTTTCTTTAAATCCCAATTTAACATTAAGCGAAGAATTCTACTATTTTCCGATACCAGACAATGAACTCTTGATAGTTCCTGGATTAAAAGATTAATTCTACTTTTCTAAAATGAGGGTTTTAAGAGTTCGCGTTTCTTTTGAAACCCTCTTTCATTTATAAAACATTCAATATGAGATACTTTAGTATAATATTTGTATTATGCTTGACCCTTTCTATGGTTCAAGCTCAGCAAACCTCTTTTGTAAATCCTTTCATTGGTACTTCCGATGATCATGGACAAACCGATCCATCCGCAACCATTCCGTTCGGGATGATTAAACCGGGGCCAGAAACTATACCTCGCGGAAACGGAGGTTATGATTATCAATCACAACAGCTGAAAGGATTCTCACAGACCAGAATGTCTGGAGTAGGCTGTATAGGCGTCGGAGGAAACCTGCTGATAACACCTTTTGTCGGAACAGCATGCAAGACTTTAAAAATGGATAAGGCGTCAGAAATTGCAATTCCCGGATATTATAGCGTAACTTTAGATAATCAACTTAAAGTTGAAATAACCACAGGTAGGACTGCAGCTATCTATCGTTTTACCTATCCTGCTACAGAGACCGCCGGCATAAAAATAAATTTCAAACATTCTTATGGTAAGCATATTGCCGAAGAACATAGCATTATAGGAGACAATGCAGTAAAAGGATTTGTGCGTTCTGCTTGCACTTGTGATTTAGGCAGTTACAAATTTTATTATTATATTGAAAAAGATAAATCTACTTATAAACCAGAAGATAACGATTCAGAATTACTATGGAAGTTTCAAACAGAGCCTAATGAACAAATTATACTGAAAATAGGATTATCCTCTGTCAGTGCAGAAGAAGCTGAGGCGAATCTCAAAAAAGAGTGCTCGAATCAGTCTTTCGAACAGATACGCACCAATGCACGTATTGCCTGGGAAAATCTATTGGGACAAATACAAGTAGAAACTTCTGATGAAGATTTAAAAACATCATTTTATACGCGGCTCTATCATACCTGCCAGACCCCTTTCACAATCAATGATTATTCCGGTAGTTATAAGGGAAGTGACGGAAAAGTATATAGCCAGCAGTTGCCCTATTATCATGGTTGGTCTATTTGGGATACCTACCGAACAAAATATCCTCTGTTATCTATTGTTTGTCCCACGGAATACAAACACATGATCTCCTCACTTGCGGAATTATACAAACAAGGCAAGCCTCGTTCTGCAACAAAGGCAGAACCATTTCTGACAACACGTACTGAACACTCTATTATCACGATTTTAGATGCATTACAAAAAGGAATGTTTGATGGTTCTCTCGACGAGCTACTTCCACTGATGCTAAAAGAGGCAGAAGATATCTCCAATGACTCACCGGACAAAGCATTGGAACGAGGATATGATTTCTGGGGAGTTTCTGAACTCGCAGGGAAAATGGGTAATAAAGAGTTAAAAAAAGAGTTCTCTTTACGCTCAAAAGAATACAGACCAATATGGTTACAAAAATTTAAGGACATTGGTCCAACTTCAGATATAATGCATGGTGACGGTTTGTACGAAGGTACTATATGGCAATATCGTTGGTTCGTACCTCATGACTTCGATTGGGTTATTGCGACTTTGGGCAGCAAGAAAAAGGTTTTGAGTGAATTAGATTATTTCTTTGAGAACAATTTATTCAATATGGGAAACCAACCTGATATACATGTTCCATTTTTATATTATTACCTTGGAGCGCCATGGAAAACGCAAAAGTTAGTCCACCAAATATTACTTGAACCGACCACTAATTATTATGGGACACATGAAAAGTGGGAAAAACCTTATATCGGCAAAATCTTCAATACCACTCCACAAGGGTACTTGAAAGAAATGGATGATGATGCCGGAACCATGTCCTCTTGGTTTGTGCTCTCTTCCATAGGATTATTTCCTGTCTGCCCGGGTATACCCTATTATTGGATAAATGCTCCGGTCTTTGATACGGTTACATTACACCCAACGTCTCAACAAGAATTTAAAATCCATGTAAATCGCCCTGATGCAGAGTGTATCTATATTCAAAAAGCAATTTTAAACGGTAAAGTTTTAAATAGAAGTTGGTTAAGCTATGACGAAATCATGCAAGGCGGAGATTTGACCCTAGAGTTAGGAAAGCTTCCTAATAAACATTGGGGACATAATACTGATTTTATAAAGTCACTATTTAAAAAATAAATTAAATGAAAAGAAAGGAATGTTTTTGGTGGGTATTTGCGATAATTGGAGTATGCTTTCTGAGCATAAGATGTAGTAATGTAAAAGAGGATTATTGCTGTTATGTAAATCCCTTTATTGGTAATGCAGATAATGGCCACACATTTCCAGGAGCTTGCGTACCATTTGGAATGATACAAGTAAGTCCGGAAAGTGGAAATGGTTCGTGGAGATATTGCTCTGGCTTTAATATTGAGGATGACTCTATCATGGGATTTTCCCAAAATCATTTGAACGGTACGGGATGTCCCGACTTAGGAGATATATTGATTCTACCATTTTGTGGTGATATACAAAATGAAAAATATAAAAGTAGATATGAGAAAGAACATCAAAAAGCTCATCCAGGATACTATTCAGTAGTTTTATCTGATTTTGGAGTGGAGGTAGAATTGACTGCGACACAACGCACGGCCATGCATCGTTATACTTTCAGAAAAGCAGAACCGGCACATATTCTGGTAGACCTTCAAAGTGGAATCGTAAGTAAGAATGAGCAGCTGCGAACTCATGTAATAGATGCAGAAATGCAACTGTTAGACCAATATAGCATCGTCGGAAAGAACAAGGTGAAAATGTGGGTGGAAAGAGAGTTCTTCTATGTTATCAAATTCGACAAACCCTATATAGATATTGAAGAACTTCAACCTCAAGAAGGAGAAAAAGCCAAACGCCTTCTTCTTTCATTTGATTTAAAACCAGGAGAAAATGTTCAAGTAAAAGTCGGTCTGTCTACTGTCAGCATAGAAGGTGCACAGAAAGCATTAGAAAAAGAAAATCCAGATTGGAACTTTGAAAAAGTAAAGGCTCAATCTGCCGAAGCCTGGAACAATCTGTTGTCACGGATAGACGTATCAGGCACAGAAGAACAAAAAGTAAACTTCTACACTTCCATTTACCATTTATGTATCCAACCTAATAATATAACTGATGTGGATGGAAGATACAGAGGTCCTAATGACAGCATCCTCTACTCTCCCATAGGAGAATACTATTCTACCCTATCCTTGTGGGATACTTATCGTGCAGCTCATCCATTATATACTCTTTTAGTACCGGAGAAAGTTAACGGATTTGTCAATTCAATGTTATCTCACTGTGATACACAGGGTTATTTACCCATATGGGCTTTATGGGGTAAAGAAAATCATTGTATGATCGGTAACCATGCCATCCCCGTTATTGTAGATGCATATCTGAAAGGATATAAAGGTTTTGATCCTGAGAGAGCTTATGAAGCAATCAGAAAATCATCATTAGAATCTCACCCGAAGTCTGATTGGGAAACCTACAATCAATATGGATACTATCCTTTCGACCTTATTCCTGAAGAATCAGTTTCCAGAACTTTAGAGAGTTGCTATGATGACTATTGTGTGGCACAAATGGCAAAAGAATTAGGAAAGAAAGAAGATTATAATTTCTTCTCCAAAAGAGCCCGTGCATATACATCCCTGTTTGATCCGGTAACCAAACTAATGCGCGGGAAGGACTCACAGGGCAAATGGAGAGAACCTTTTGATCCTTTCAGACTATCACATGCCGGAACTTCCGGAGGGGATTATACTGAAGGAAATGCATGGCAATATGTATGGCATGTGCAACACGATGTAGATTCTTTAATTGAGATGATGGGAGGAAATAAAGCATTTACAGCAAAACTCGATTCACTCTTCTGGCTTGAGAACAATACTGTAAATACAGGTTTTGTATCTGATGTGACCGGACTCATAGGACAATATGCCCATGGGAATGAACCTAGTCATCATGTAGCTTACCTATACAACTATGCAGGGGAATTCTGGAAAACCCAAAAACTTATCCGAGAAATCTTTGATCACTTTTATCTGCCCGTTTCCGACGGTTTGTGCGGAAATGACGATTGTGGGCAGATGTCCGCATGGTATTTGTTCTCAGCTATGGGATTTTATCCTGTAGATCCTATCAGTAAAGAGTATATTATTGGTGCTCCTCAACTGAAGGAGATGATATTACGTCTGGAAGGTGGAAAGAATTTCATCATTCGTGCCGAAGGCTTATCAGAAGAAAATAAATATGTAAAGGCAGTCTTTTTGAATGGAAAAGAATTAAAACGGTTTAGAATCTTTCATCATGAAATCACAGACGGAGGTATTTTAGAATTTATCATGACGGATAATCCGTCAAAATCATTTAATTAATTATGAAAGTATACATATTATCAATCCTTTTCTCCCTGTCTTTTTCGTTAGTGTGGAGTAAAGAGTATAATGCATCTTTTTTTGGCATAAAGTCTGATGGAGTAACATTGAACACCAACTCTATCCAGACTGGTATTAATTATATTCACAAAGAAGGGGGAGGTGTTTTAGTTTTTAATGTCGGCCGTTATTTAACAGGTAGCATTGAACTCAAATCGAACGTAGCGATACAATTAAAGGAAGGAGCAGTGCTGGTAGGTTCCCTAAACCCTTATGACTATAATATGGAAGGTCCTTGCTATAGTATGATTCGAGCTATAAACCAAAAAAATATAGCCATTTATGGAAAAGGAATAATTGATGCACAAGGGCGTCAAGTATCATACAACATAATCGACCAAGTACATAAAGGTTTTATCAAAGACCCTTTGGAAAACGACAGACCGCGTAGACCGCGAGGAATTCATTTTAAGCAATGCCGAGGCATAACTATAGAAGGGATTACTATAAAAAACACCTGTGATTGGACACAGGAATATGAAGAATGCGATTCGCTATGGGTCAGGGGTATTACAGTCGACAATAAAGCATATTGGAATAATGATGGTATTGATATCGTCGATTGCCAGAATGTTTTGATAGAGAATTCTTTCTTTGACTCTTCGGATGATGCAGTTTGCCTGAAATCCCATAAAACTGAAACTGCATGCCGGAATGTAGTAATTCGTAATTGTACTATGCGTTCGAGTGCCAACGGGATAAAATTAGGTACTATGACAGTTGGAGGATATGAAAATATCCGGATCATAAACAATAAGATTTATGATACTTATCGTTCGGCATTAACAATAGCTACTCCCGATGGAGGATACGCCCGAAACATAGTAGTGGATAGTCTGCAAGCCTATAATACAGGAAATGCTATATTTCTTCGAATAGGCAACCGTACGCATTCGAATAAAATCGGAACAATGGACTCTATCCTTATTTCTAATTTGTATGTAGAAATTCCCGAAGGAAAACCGGATGCAGGCTATGAATATGAAGGCCCCATAGAACATATGCCTAGAAATATATCTCCGGCAAGTATCATTGGGCTAAAAGGGCATCCCATAACACACGTGACACTGAAAAATGTGGTAATCAATCATCCGGGTGCAGGAAAACCGGAAATAGCAAAAGTTGGTATGACTCCGGAAGAATTAGATAGAGTTCCTGAATTGGCTGATTCATATCCTGAATTTTCATGTTTCAAGGAACTTCCAGCGTGGGGCCTCTATCTTCGACATGTTGAGCGGATTATTTTAGAGAATGTTACATTTATTGCCCGAAAAAAAGATTATAGACCAGCTATAGTACTGGACGATGCACATCATGTCAGCATGAGTAAAATGAAAATCCAGGAACCGGGGAAAAAGAAGCAACAGATACATATATATCAATCTACTAATATCACTAAATAGAAATTACAATGAAACAATTACTAACAACTTTACTATTATTTTGGAGTATCAATATTTTTGCACAGCAAACATATGATATTGTTATAGTGGGAGGAACACCCGGCGGATTGACCACAGCACTCGCAGCTGCTAAACTTGGGAAAACTTCTGTTATTTTAGAACGAACACAGCATATAGGAGGTCTGCCCTCCAATGGACTGGGAGCAACGGATATTGTAACCCGGGCAGCAACAACAGGATTATTCAGAGAGTTCACCTGCCGCATCAAAGACTATTACAAAAAAAAATATGGTGTAACTTCTATACAATATCAGAGATGTGATGATGGTTTCCGTTTCGAACCTTCAGTGGCAGAACAAGTATTCACAGACTGGTTAGGAGAATATAAAGATCTAATCACAGTTTTGACAATGCGGCAATTCGATTCCAGTCCTCATAATATAAAAAAAGTAGATGATAAAATTGTGAAAATCAACGTTCTGAATCGTGATAAGAATACTCAAGAAGAGTATCGAGGCAAGATTTTCATTGATGCCACTTACGAGGGAGATCTGGCAGCAGCAGCCGGTGTCCCCTTTAGAGTAGGGCGCGAAGGTAAAAATGAGTTTGGAGAACCCGGAGCAGGAAGTGTTTACAAATACTGGCATGGTCCGGAAATGGATGCTTCCACTTTTATTGGAGATAATGCTGTCCAGGCATACAACTACCGATTGTGCCTGACCAAAAATTCGGATAATAAAGTACCTATAACAAAGCCCCAAAATTATGACCGTAATGAATATGCATCTATTATCGATGATGTCTGGACGGGACGTCATACCCAAGCAGAAATGGTGAATGTTACTTTGGAAATGTTAGAAGCTAATAAGAAACATATAGCTAAGGGCAATCCGACTATGATTCCTGGTGACAAATGGGGGCTTGGTAAAGTAGTAAACCTGGTTGAAATTCCAAATGAAAAAACAGATGCTAACAACCAGCATGCTGCTTTTGTCTCATCAGATCTGCCTGAAGAGAACTGGGCATGGCCTACAGCCGGTTGGGCATGGCGTGACAAGTTTGCTACAAGACTGAGAGAATATACAGAAGGACTGCTTTGGTTTGCCCAAAACGATAAAGAATTACCGGTTCATTTCCGGAAAGCAGCTCGCGAATGGGGGTATGCAAAAGATGAATATACTGATAATGGGCATTTTCCCAGACAAGTATATGTACGTGAAGGACGTCGGTTCGAAGGACTTCATTTTTTCATAGCAAGTGATGCGATGCCTGTAAAAGGCGGTGGAAGGCCTCCTGTGTATTCATCAAGCATCACAGCCAGCCATTATGGATTTGATTCACATGCCACCCATAAACGGGAACCCGGTATGGTGCACCTGAATGGATTTCTGGGTTATCCAACATCACCTTACACTGTCCCTTATGGAGTGATTGTTCCTAAGGAAATAGATAATTTATTATTTCCAGTTCCCATTTCCGGCTCTCATATCGGTTTCTCTACACTTAGAATGGAACCATGCTGGATGGCTATGGGACAAGCTGCCGGTGTAGCATCTTCAGTTGCAATAGAAGAAAAGGTAAAAGTCAGGAATATCAATATAGCTATGATGCAAGATGTCTTGCTTAAACAAGGCACTACTCTGATTTATTATAAAGATGTTTCATTAGATGACGAAGATTTCTTAATGGTACAATACATGGGACTTCGGGGCTTTTTGCCCGAATGGGAAGCAAAATTAGATGAAGCGATAGAGGAACAGACTTTAAGTAACTGGAAGCGTTTGTCTAAATTGAATATAAAAATTCAACCGGGAATTTCTACCCGAAGGGAAATTTTGAATGAGTTATATGCAAAGATGAAAAAATAATATCTTGATACAATGCTGAAAAGAAAATTACTATATACTTTGTTGACTCTATTCCTCTATTGGACTGGTGTCCAAGGAAAAGATTACTCTATAATGGATTTTGGAGCAAAACCTGATGGGGTAACTTTAAACACGCATACCATCCAATATGCAATTGATTATGTTCATACAGCAGGAGGGGGAAAACTCATTTTTGATGCCGGAAACTATTTGACCGGCACCATATATTTAAAATCCAATGTTACTTTACACTTAGCGCAAGGGGCTGTCTTATTAGGTTCGTATAATGCCTTAGACTATAAGAAAGATGAGTATATACAACGAACAGCTTTACTTTTTGCCGTACGGCAAGATAATATCGGAATAACAGGTGAAGGTACAATTAACGGTAGAGGATTCATAGTAGCCAACAATCTGATATCATACATTCAGAGAGGATTGATAGATGACCCACTGCATATGGATAGGCCTGATGAAATAAACCGTCCCCACAATATTTATTTTAGAGAATGTCGAAATGTAAGAGTTGAAGGAGTACGGATGCACGATCCGGCAAGTTGGAATCAAGCCTACGACCAGTGTCGGCAAGTCATTATAGATAATATAAATGTTGATTGTAAATCTTACTGGAATAATGACGGTATAGATATCGTAGATTGTGATAGTGTCAGAATCAGCAATTCTTTTTTCGATGCTGCCGATGATGGAATCTGTTTCAAATCGCATGAGCCATCGCAAATCTGCCAGAATGTAGTAGTTGATAATTGCATCATACGTTCAAGTGCCAGTGGCTTAAAATTCGGAACAGCATCAAAAGGTGGTTTTCGTGATTTTATCATCAAGAATCTCACGATTTATAACACTTACCGTTCCGCCGTGACATTCGCCACTGTGGATGGAGGCATTATCGAAAATATACTTGTTGATAGTGTACGTGCCGTGAATGTAGGAAATGCATTCTATCTACGAATAGGAGACCGCTGGAATTCCGGACGAAGACCGCTTATGAAGAATGTTACCCTTTCCAACTTCAACGTGAAGCTGGCAAGCTCTAAGCCTGATGCAGGTTATTCATACGAAGGCCCGGTAGAACATCTACCTCGCAACATCTCTCCTGCAAGTATTATCGGTTTACCTGAAGATAGAATTCAAGGAATTATTCTCAAGAATATAGATATAGAATCTCCAGGAGGAGGTAATCCTTTCTATGCCAAATGCGGAGTGACCGCGAAAGAACTGGAAGGAATACCTGAGATGAGAACAACCTATCCGGAGTTTTCACAATTTAAGGAGCTTCCTGCGTGGGGAATCTTCATACGTCATGCAGATGACATCCGGTTGGATAATGTGAAATTAAAAGTTCACACCTTTGATTACAGACCTGCTATTGTAACATCGGACGTAAAAGGAGTTATTTTAGAAAAAGTAGATGTACAATCAGCCCTTAATGATAAAAAAGAACAGCTTTTTATGTATAAAACATTTAATGTCACCCAATAGATATGCTGAAAAAAATATTAGCCCTGGTTATTATATGTTGGACTGTAACACTTGTCCACTCTCAGGAAGTATTATCTGAATGGGAGAATCCTGAAATAAATAGTGTAAATACAGAACCAGCTCATGCCTCTTATATACCTTATCGATCTGTTGCAGAGGTAGAACGAGGAGAGTCTTCCATGGTACATTCTCTGAATGGAAAATGGAAATTTAAGTATATTTCCGGTATAGAAGCCTCCCCTACTGCTTTTTATAGCGTAGATTACGATGATAGTTCATGGAATTATATTAATGTTCCTGGTAATTGGCAACTACAAGGAGAATATGATCCGCCTATTTTTACAAATGTAAAATACCCCTTTGAACCTAATCCTCCCTATGTTCCCAAAGATTCCAATCCAATAGGACTATACCGTCGAAACTTTGTTGTTCCGACTGACTGGAAAGATGAAGAAATCTTTTTGCACTTTGCCGGAGTACAATCCGCCATGTATGTTTGGTTGAATGGGGAAAAAGTGGGATACCATGAAGATGGAATGTTACCGGCAGAGTTTAATATCAGCAAATATTTGCAGAAAGGTGAGAATCAGTTGACTGTCCAAGTCCTAAATTGGTCTGACGGCAGTTACTTAGAGGATTTGGACTATTGGAGATTAAGTGGTATATACCGTGATGTCTTTTTATTTGCACTTCCTAAAGTCCATATCAGAGATTTCTCCATTTTCTCTAACTTGGATACGGAGTATAAGGATGCAGAATTAAATGCAATCGTTTCTATAAAGAACGAGACAAGCGAATTTGTCAAAGATGGTTGTTTGCGTATTTCTTTAAAAGAAACATCCGGCAAATTAATATGGACAAGAAAGTTTTTGTTCAGTGTAGCTTCGGGTGAAGAGCAAGAAATCTCATTCTCAGAGAAAGTTTCTTCTCCTTTAAAGTGGACGGCAGAAACACCTGAATTATATCGCTTGGATATAGAATTATCTCAAAAGCATGGCAGCGTACAACAAGTTATTCACCAAAAGGTAGGATTTAGAAAGGTAGAAATAAAAGATGGACATCTGTTGCTTAATGGACAACCTGTAAAAATAAAAGGAGTTAACAGACATGAATTCGATCCTTATACCGGGCGATATATTACCCGTGAAACGATGGAACGTGACATCAAATTGATGAAATTATTTAATATCAATGCGGTGAGAACTTCCCATTACCCCAATCACCCGGATTGGTATGACTTGTGTGACGAGTATGGACTATATGTAATGGATGAAGCTAATGTAGAGAGTCATGGTTTGTGGGCAAAAGGATTCTATGTAGGAGAAAGAGATGAGTGGAAAAGTGCTATTGTCGAAAGGAATGTGAACATGGTAAAAAGAGATAAGAATCATCCTTCTATCATCTTCTGGTCTATGGGGAATGAATCTGGTTGGGGAAAGAACTTTGACAAGGCTTATGAAGAAATAAAAAGATGTGACCCAGAGAAACGTCCGGTTCATTATGAGGCAAAAAATCCTGCTTATGCAAAAGTACTTTCAAGGTATGATTTCATTTCAAATATGTATAATCCTCTTAATGAAATTATCAAGCAGTATAATGAAGATCAGTCACGCCCTATGTTGATATGTGAATATGCTCACTCTATGGGAAATGGTTTAGGCAATTTCAGAAAGTTCTGGAATTTATTCTATAAATATCCCCGTATGCATGGAGGGTTTACTTGGGATTGGGTAGACCAGGGACTACGTTTGAAAGATAAAAATGGCAAAGAATATTGGGAAGTAATAAATTATAGTGACGGTGCAAATTCAAATGATGGTTTAGTAAATCCTGATCGGGAAGTTCAACCGGAGTTATATGAATTGAAGAAAGTTTTTCAAAATTTCAATGTAGAAAATATAGATATAAATGAAGGACTTGTTTCTATATCAAATGCGAACTATTTCACTGATACAAAAGGAATTATTTTATGTTGGACATTATTAGAGAACGGTCTTCCTATAGATCATGATACGATTACGACCTTGAATATAGCTCCCCAAAGCAAGCAATTGATAGAATTGGACTTACCCAGGCAAAGCTTAAAAGCTGGAAATGAATACCATGTAAACTTTAGTTTTTATGATACTGAACAACGGAATTATTCTGACGGTAGTATTGAGATCGCTTCAGAGCAATTAGCTCTAGATATACTTCCCGAACCGTTCATAGAGAAAGAAGTTCAAACAACCTCTCCTCTTCGGGTAGAAAGAAAAAATGGACTAACAGTTATAGGGAAAAGTTTTCATATACAATTTGACAGACTCACCGGAGCGATATCACAGTTCAGCTATAAAGGAAACAATTTGCTGGAATCTCCTCTATTACCATGTTTCTGGCGGGTTCCGACCGATAACGATGAAGGACGTAATAATTCTTATGCAAGTTCATGGCGCAAAGTAGGATTGGATGATTATAAAATAAAAACCAAGCAATTGGATTTCGTGATTTTACCTACCGGAGATGTGCAAGTTTATGTTAATAACCTATTAGAATTCAAAGAAGGTAATATCCTGCAAAAAGCAAATTATACAATCTCACATGAAGGTGAAGTTCTCATTGATGCCATCTTTTATATAAATATAGATGTGCTGTCATTGGCAAGAGTCGGAATGAAGTGTGCATTACCTGTTGAGTGGAAAAATCTCACCTGGTTTGGAAGAGGCCCTCACGAAAGCTATGATGATAGAAAAGAATCAGCTTATGTTGGTATTTATAATGGAATTGTCAGTGAACAGTCTTTTCCACATATTATGCCTCAAGAAAATGGAAATAAAACGGATAACCGCTGGTTGGAGATATATGATGATTTCGGAAGCGGAATACGTATAACAGGAAAACCATTTTTCAATTTTAATATTCAAAATTACTCCGATAAAGATTTGAACCGCAGTAAAAAAGCGCATACATTAATTCGTGGTGAAAAGAATTGGTTACATATTGATTATAAGCAGATGGGGCTTGGAGGAGATGACAGTTGGTCACCTAGAGTTCATAAAGAGTTCTTATTAAAGAACAAAGTATATCACTATACATATGCCATAGAACCTCTTTGATTATGGGACTCACATTATGACTAGTCCAATAAACCCTTTAATGGGGTTATTTAGGACTAGTCATATTTCAAGTATATTCATAATATCCCACAACGTTGTAATCATAAGTACTTCTTAATCGACACTGTCCAAAATTTTGTGTAAATGGAAACAGGATTCAGTTATAAGTTTCTT
>ERZ827492.1297-NODE-1297-length-20625-cov-128.426592_pt1 | contig 20625 bp, 19 predicted proteins | sample MGYA00519704_ERZ827492 | MGnify/ENA primary metagenome ERZ827492 (study PRJEB31778, sample SAMEA3449325) | human gut metagenome | biome: human gut; feature: human-associated habitat; material: faeces | place: United Kingdom | collected 2010/2012 ...
TTTATTTTACTTTTTGGAATTCAGGGTTTAAATCAAAATGATGATTTTATAAAATTAATTTCAGAAAATTCTATACTTGAAGTTTGTTTTGTGTCAATATTGTCATTCTTATTAATTTGTTTAAGTATTATTATCGCGTCTGTTTTTAAGATATCACCTATTCTGCATTCTCTCTTATTCGGTTTTAAAAAATAAGCAATGGAAACTAATTTCAAACGCAATATCATCATTACCGGTGGAGCCGGATTTATCGGTTCGCATGTCGTACGGCTTTTCGTTACGAAATACCCCAACTATCATATTATCAACCTCGACAAGCTGACCTATGCCGGGAATCTGGCCAATCTGAAGGATATTGAGCAGGCTCCGAACTATACCTTCGTCAAGGCGGATATCTGTGATTTTGATACCGTTCTTGCGCTGATGCAACAGTATGAGGTGGATGGCATTATCCATCTGGCGGCCGAAAGCCACGTGGATCGTTCGATCAAGGATCCCTTCACCTTTGCACGAACCAATGTCATGGGAACCCTTTCGATGCTTGAAGCTGCACATCGCTATTGGAGTTCGCGTCCCGAGGGCTTTGAAGGCAAACTTTTCTACCATATCTCAACTGACGAGGTTTATGGTGCACTGAAAATGACGCATCCCGAGGGTATCAAGCCTCCTTTCACAACTACGGCATCCTCTTCAGAGCACCATCTGGCTTATGGTGAGGAGTTCTTCTACGAAACGACGAAGTATAATCCGCACAGCCCCTATTCAGCCTCCAAGGCTTCGAGTGACCACTTCGTGCGGGCTTATCACGATACTTACGGCATGCCGACTATCGTGACCAACTGCTCGAATAATTATGGCCCTTATCAGTTTCCGGAGAAGCTGATACCGCTGTTTATCAACAATATCCGCCATCGTAAGCCTCTGCCTGTTTACGGAAAGGGTGAGAATGTCCGCGACTGGCTGTATGTCGAGGATCATGCTCGTGCAATCGATCTGATCTTCCATCGCGGAAAGGTAGCTGATACCTACAACATCGGAGGATTCAACGAGTGGAAGAATATCGACTTGATTAAGGTGGTTATTAAGACGGTTGATCGACTCCTTGGTCGTAAAGAGGGTGAGGATATGGATCTGATCACCTACGTAACGGACCGTCCGGGCCATGACATGCGTTATGCAATTGATTCGTCAAAGTTACAGCGCGAATTGGGCTGGGAGCCTTCGTTACAGTTTGAGGAGGGTATCGAGAAGACCGTTCGCTGGTATCTGGATAACCAGGCTTGGATGGATAACATCACTTCAGGTGAATATGAAAAGTATTACGATGATATGTATAGGAATAGATAATAGCAGTCTATGCTCTCCAAGAAAATAAGGATTGGATATATTAGCCCGAATAATCCATTGGACAGAAGAGCCTCAAGTGGAACGACGTATTATATGTATAAGGCTCTTGAACAAATTGGGGCTGAAGTTGTTTGGGTGCAGGTAAAAAGGACTTGGGTATACAACATTGTAGCTGTAATTTACAAGTTCCTTTCAATTTTAACGAAAACACGGATTCTCAAGGAATATACAATTGTCGAAGCGATTCTGGCATCTAAATCATTAGACAGAAAGTTGATAGGTAAGTGTGATATATTGTTTGCACCTTTCTCTTCTGTAACTATATTTTCATTGGAAACAAAGAAGCCTATAATTTACCTTTCTGACGCAACTTTCGCACTTATGGTTGATTATTATTTTAAAAATATACCTAAGTGGAACATCCGTGAGGCAAACAAAATTGAGCATACTGTTTTGTCGAAAGTATCTTATGCTGTATTGGCTTCTGATTGGGCATATAACTCGGTAAAATCTGATTATAAAATATCTCAGGAAAAGCTAGCAGTTATAGAATTTGGGGCTAATATTGATGAGGAGAATATAATACCTCACCTTTTCGAATATAAGAGCAGTTTGGATATATTGTTTATGGGTGTGGACTGGATTCGAAAGGGCGGAGATATTGCTGTCGATGCTTGTAGATATCTGAATCAAATAGGTATAAGAACAACATTGCATATTGTGGGAATTCAAAATCTTGATGATTCTATAGCAACGTTGCCATTTGTGAGAAATTATGGGTTCTTGAATAAAAATAATCCAGATTCATATAAGACATTAGTTTCTATTATTCAAAAATCGCATTGTTTGCTTCTTCCTACACATGCAGAATGTGCCGGTATTGTTTTTTGCGAATGTAGTGCAAACGGACTTCCTATTTTTACTTATGATACAGGAGGAATTTCTAATTATGTGTTGAATGGTGTTAATGGCTATAGACTTCCGGTTAAAGCAACAGGAGTGGATTTTGGTCAGAAGATTTGTGATTGCTTAGAATCTGGTGAGTTAAGTGAAATGTCAACTCAAGCAGTTCGTCTATACAAAGAAAAATTGAATTGGACGAAATGGGGAACTAAGATGGAACAAATTATTAGCACCTTATTGGCTTAAATCAATGAATGAAATAGCAGAATCGGGGAATAAACGGATCGCAAAGAATACAGCTATTCTATACCTAAGAATGCTGGTGATGATGGGAATAAGTTTTGTCACCGCACGTATTACTTTAAATGCATTAGGGATAACTGATTATGGTATTAATAATGTCGTTGGTGGATTAGTCTCGATGTTTTCTCTGCTTTCTGGCTCCATGTCCGCAGCAACAAGTCGATTTCTTACATTTGGTTTAGGACAAGGTGATCTAGAAAACTTAAAAAAAATATTTTCTACAACAGTCAATATTCATATTATTCTTGCCGTAATTGTCGTCATTGCTATTGAATTAATAGGAGTATGGTTCCTAAATAGTAAGATGAATATTCCTAGTGATCGGTTATATGCGGCAAACTGGGTTTTACAATGCTCCGTTGGTATCTTTGCTCTCGGATTACTGTCTGTGCCGTATAACTCAGCTATTATTGCTCATGAGAAAATGACGGCATTTGCCTATATGACTATTTTTGATGCGGGCTTTAAACTCCTTATTGTTCTAGGAATCTATTATTATAAAGGTGATAAGTTAATCCTATTTTCACTTCTGTCTTTGATTCAGAGTGTTCTACGGCAGGCAATTTATTGGATATATTGTAAGCGGAAATTTACTGAGTGCATTTATATATTCGGCTGGAACAAGAAAATGAGTCAAAGCATTTTTAGTTTTGCAGGATGGAACTTTATAGGGTCAGGATCCGGAATTTTGAGAGATCAGGGTGTTAATGTCCTGCTCAATCTTTTTTGTGGACCAGCAGTAAATGCAGCACGAGGAATTGCAATGCAAGTCAATAGCATCGTTAGCCAATTTGCGACTAATTTCATGTTAGCATTAAACCCTCAAATCACAAAAAGTTATGCGGCTGGGGATAAAGATCGTTCTTTTGATATAGTATTGCAAGGGACTCGTTTGTCTTTTTTCTTGATTCTGCTTATATCGTTACCCATTTTGGCAGAAGTTCACCAAGTATTAGTTTTTTGGCTAAAATTAGTACCAGAACATACCGTTTGGTTTGTGAGATGGATGATATTGTATACAATGACAGAGTCTTTGTCGTTTACGATGGTTACGCTGATGCTTGCTACAGGTAATATCCGTAATTACCAATTATTGGTGGGTGGTTTTCAAATGTTGAATTTCCCGTTAGCATATTTGCTCTTAAAGTTAGGCTATGAACCAGAATCGACGATCGTTTTATCTATTATTATTGCTCTCGGTTGTCTCATCCTTCGATTAATTATGCTTAAACGTATGGTTGGATTCCCTATACGACGATTTGTTGTTGAGGAGTTGTCTCGAATTGTCTTAGTTGGTATATGTTCATCTATATTACCCATTATTATTGTATTTATGATGGAGGAATCCTTTGCGAGATTTATCATAACACTTCTTGTTAGCATTATTCCAACGATCTTCTGGATTTACCAGGTTGGCTGTACTTCCAATGAGAAGGAATTGATTAGAAGTAAATTAAAATTATTTTTAAATAAATATATACATGCATATAAATAAGACCGCCGAAACGTGTTGTGGATGCACTGCATGTGAAAATATTTGTCCCCGAGGTGCTATTACAATGCTCCCTGACAAATTAGGTTTTTACTATCCTCATGTAGATGTTTCAAAATGCATTGATTGCGGTTTATGTGTTAAGGTGTGTGATTTTACGCCTTCTTATGCGAGAAAGAACAAATATTCTCAGCCATTAGTATATGCCATACGGAGTTTAGATAAGTCTGAACTTAATAGAAGTCAGAGTGGAGCTGCTTTCTTTGAGTTTGCTAAGACCTTTTTACAATCAGGAGGTATTGTATATGGAGCCGGATTGGAGCCAGATTTTTCTGTCAAACATCGGCGTGTGGATACAATTAATGACCTTGAAAAGTTAAGAATGTCTAAGTATACACAAAGTAATATGACTAATGTTTTTCGAGAGATAAGATCTGATTTGCTTAATAAAAGAAAAGTTTTATTTAGTGGAACTCCTTGTCAAGTTTGCGGGCTCAACTCATATATTGGAACTCAATTAGGAGAGAACTTAACAACGATAGATTTAGTTTGTCATGGAGTCCCTTCTCCTTCTGTCTGGCGTGAATATATAAAGTTTATAGAAAAGAAAAATGGTCCAATTCGGACTTGTACCTTTAGAGATAAAAGTTTTGGGTGGGCCTCTCACTATGAATCTTTTCTTTTACAGAACGGACATAAAATAGCAAGAAGAATATTTAGAGATCTATTCTATAGTCATATCATGTTAAGGCAATCGTGTTATAATTGTCCGTTTACAAATCTTAATAGGGTTGCTGATATAACAATTGGAGATTTCTGGGGTTGGTCAAAAATCAGCAATGAATTTAATGATAATCTAGGTCTTTCATTGGTCTTGGTAAACTCAGATAAAGGGAGGAGTTTGTTGACTAATACTAAAAATATTATATGTAGAGAGAGTTCTGCAAATGATTGTTTACAACCTCAGCTGCAGCATCCTGCACAAAGACATCATTGTCGAGAAATTTTCGAAGCCGAGTTTGCCGCAAAGGGATTTGAATATGTTGCAAGGAAATATGGTGTAATAGGTTTACGATATCAAATCAATAAAATTCTCCTTAATCTAAAACACATCTATTTTGCTCTCGTCTGGCATTTGAAGCATAAGCAATAATGATATGAAACGAGTTGGAATTATAACTTTTCATCGAGCTAATAATTTTGGGGCGGTCCTTCAATGCTATGCATTACAGGAAACATTAAAAAAACTGGGATATAAGGTTCAGGTCATTGATTATCGTGAGCCTTATACTGAGCTAATATACAATCCAGTGCGTTGGGATATCATGATGCAGGGCCTTACTCGTCCAAGATTATTAGCGGGATATTTATTCAAAGTTTTTCCTGAAAGACTAAAAAGATCCATACAATACAATAGATTTAGAAAACAATATTTAAATTGTACAAAGCCTATATTTCAACGCGAACAGATTCCTTTGGATTTTGATACATATCTGATTGGTTCTGATCAGATGTGGAGTCTTCATCCTACAGGTAATCGATTAGAGCCTATTTATTTTGGAGACTTTATTGTTCGTGAAGGTAGTGATATCCAAGGGTATGCAATTAGTTCAACTATCGAATCGTTGAATGTTATAGGTCGTTCAACTCTTGTGAAGTATATTAAAAATTTTAAACGTATTTCATTCCGAGAAAAAACGATTCGAGATGAGGTCGAGCGTATGACAGATAGGAAAGGGGAGGTGGTATTAGATCCTTCACTATTACTATCTTGTGATGAATGGGATAGATTAACAGCTAAAAGAGTAATTCAGACTCCTTATATTCTGACATATTTCTTGCATGAGAATGCATCATCGTTTGATTTCCTACGAAAAATCAAAGATTTTGCTCAAAATCAACATGCGAAGTTGATTAATATTTTTGATGTTGCATATTCCCCTCTTGACTTCCTTAATGCAATAAAGTATGCTAATTGTATATTAGCGACATCTTTTCATGCTATTGCGTTCTCTATTCTTTTTCAGAAACCATTTTATGCTTTGAAATCTAATGATGGGAAGGATATTAGATATATTAATTTAATGAATGAGATTGGACTTCAGTCTCGCCTTATTGATGAAGATGAGTTATCAAATCTTAAAATCTTGTCAATAGATTATGAGAATGTTAATTTGCGATTAGAAGACTCGAAAAACCGTTCCTTGAAATATTTAAAATCTCTATAATATGCCGAAGATAAGCGTAATTGTGCCTATATATAGGGTGGAAAAATATATTGAACGATGTGTGAGAAGTTTGTTTGAACAGACACTAGATGATATTGAATATATTTTTATTAATGATTGCTCTCCAGATAATTCAGTTATAATTCTTACAAAATTATTAAAAGAATATCCTCAGAGAAGATCTACGGTGCAGATTATTAATTTCACACGAAATCAAGGGGCAGCAGAAGCACGTAAAGTTGGAATATCATTAGCATCTGGAGAATATGTTATTCATTGTGATAGTGATGATTGGGTTGCTACCACAATGTATGAGAAATTATATACTTCGGCTAAACTGTATGCTGTTGATATGGTAATATGTGGCATGTATGAGAGTAATGGCATGTCAGAAAAGGTTATATACCAAGATGTTAACTCTGATAAAGAGAGATTCCTTGGGGATTTAATATGCCGGAAAACAACCTGTTCTTTGTGCAATAAATTAATAAAGAGAGAGATTGTTCAATCATCCCAACTTATATCTCCTGAGGTCCATATGTTAGAGGATCAATTATTATGTGTACAATATTTAGTCTTGTCTGCTAATTATATTTATATTGATCAACCTTTGTATTATTATTTTGTTAATGAGAACTCAGTTTGCCATTATTGTTCTGTGGAAGCATGCTTGAGAAGAGCAAGAGAAGCTCAACAAAATATTAATAAGTTATTGTCATTTCTAGAGCAGAAGAATTTGTCAGAACAATATCGGAATGAGATAGTCCGTATGAAGTATACGCCACGAGTATTTATTTGGCCTCTAGTTTTGAGTGATCCATCAAAATATATTCATTTGTGGAGAAATATATTTCCAGAGATAAACTGTGACTATCTTTTTTGCAAAGGGATACCTTTCTCTCTAAAACTTATCTTTTATTTAACATTGCTAAGAATTTATCCTATTATTTGGAAAGTATTACATCGAAATCGGAAGAATATAGAAGTATCCGAACGATAAATATTTTCAATGTATTTTGCTCTCATGGCATAGATTTTCTTAAAGTAAAGATTGTAAATGATTCCTCGAAAGATCCATTTTTGTTGGCTTAGTAACGATGATTTTCCTCCGCTGATTCAGCATTGTTTAAATACGTGGAAGGATGTTTTACCGGAATATGAAATTATTCTATGGGATACAAAACGTTTTAATGTAAATTCCATCTCATGGGTGAAAGAAGCATATGATGCTAAAAAATATGCTTTTGCCGCCGATTACATCCGATTATATGCTGTTTATACGGAAGGTGGTGTTTATTTGGATTCGGATGTTGAGGTTATAAAATCATTTAATGATTTATTACAATATAAATCATTTATAGGATTTGAAGCTGCAACAGGAGGAATTGAGGCCGCTATATTTGGAGGAGAACCCGGGACTCCATGGTGTAAGAAGGCAATGGACTTTTATGAGAACGAACATTTTCATGTAAACGAAAAAGGAGGAGTTGATTTGAAAATAACTGCTCCTAATATTATTGAGCAGGCTTTGAAGGATACATATGGAAGTTTTTCTATGATTCAACCAATAAAGCCAATGAATCTAGATAATGATATTCTCATATGTCCTGCACATTATTTTTCTCCTATTAAATATGATGTAGAGAAATGTTATAATGAAGATCGGAGATTGACGAGTAATTATCGCGCAAATCCAGAAACTTATTGTATCCATCGGTTTAATGCAGCGTGGGGAATCAAACCTTCCAAAAGTATTCAATTATGGGATAAATATAAAAAGAGATTAACAGCCGTATTAGGTGAGAGAATCGTTTCAAGACTTCTATCCCTATTGAAGATTTTTAAATAAAAATTGAGACAAAAGTTACCTTTCTAAGGTTGAATCTTATGCATTCTATTGAAATAGAGATTAACTGGCTGAATTGAGGAAGATGTTGAAAAACGACATGAAAAGAGTCCGGTATCTAGATATTGTTAAAGGCCTGTCTATTATTTGTATCGTACTCCTGCATTATGAGAGAGATGTATTCCCAACTAGCATAAATGTTTTTATCGGATCTTTTATGATAACTGCGTTTTATGTTGTGACAGGCTGGATCGAAGCAATGCGTTCTGTTCAAACAACATTTGTAGATTTTATAAGAAGAAAATGGCGGCATCTCTGCATCCCTTACTTGTGGTGGTCTAGTATTATTCTTTTGTTGGATTTAATTTTACTGGCATTGGGTTTCTATGACGAAATGCATATAAAAACGGATATTTATAAGACAATTACATTAAGAGGTATTGGGACGCTTTGGTTCTTACCTGCGCTTCTGGGAGGGGAAATTATATGGTTTTATCTCAAAAAACATAATATAATCCTTATCGTATTGGCATTCATTATAACTATCTGTTATCAGTATTTCTATCATCGTATATTTGATGGAAATACAGACTTGATGTATAGGATAATTGATGCTCCATTTCGAACTATTAGCAATATGTTGGAGGCTTGGGTTGGAATAGCATTTGGTTTTTTTGCCTATTTGCTTTGCAAGAAAAAGCTGCTAAATCGGTCAAATCTTGTGAAGGGTATGATTGGTGGTAGCCTTTGTATTTTTGCATTTGTATTGGCTAATTATTTACCTCGCGGTATATCAATATTCTGGCACTACTTGGCGCCTTTGATAGGGCCTTTGGGTCTCCTTTTACTTTTCAATTCAATTCAGGACCTTAGAATTCTTAATTATTTCAGCTTCTGGGGGCAGAACTCACTTAACTTAATGGTTACACACTATTCAATAGTATTGGTTATATTAACTTTGATAGTTGAAGATTTCTTTCATATGCCATACAGCGGTTGGGTATCTATCTTGTGTTTTGTAGTGTCTATGCCGGTCCAATATTTATTGGTAATATTGATAGACAAGTTTGCTCGATTTACATTAGGGAAATAATGATGAAACCGATCTTATCATATATTACTCCGAGAAATATTGCTTGCTTTATATTAGTATTATTTTGCATTCAATATATCCCTATAGAAAGTAGAGATGGCGTAAGTTTTCTAAAGTTGGCGGTATCTGCCCTTTGTCCGTTTATAATTGTGATTTATTCACCAAAGGTAGGGAGAACTACTGTTCTGTTCATGTTGTATTATGCTTTAATCATAGTTACAGCAATGGTACATCCTGATACCCTTAGATGGAGTACCGTTATTTTTATGGCAACTTTTATAGTTGTATTTATAACATATTATAATCTAGTAGTTTGTGAGAATGTCTTTTCGAAAGATTTTTTTACTAATTTACTTAAAAGGTTAATACTAGCATATACAGTTGTATTGATTATACAACAATTTTTTATATTACTTGGCATTAGATATTTCCCATTGATAAATTTAGTCCAATATCTAGATCGAGGAATTGGCACAAATTCTTTGACTTATGAACCGTCTTCAGCTGCAATTATTTTGTCATTTGCAATGCTATCACTCATAAGGATGTATGAATTGGATTATGGGCGAAAGCTTACTTTTCGAGAGATTTATAGAAAGGATAAATTAGTTGTATTAGGTTTTCTATGGAGTATGATCACTATGGGAAGCGGATCAGCTTTTATTGCATTAGGAATCTTGTTATGTTATTTTATTCGTCCAAAGTATTATTTCTCTACAATTGCGATAATTCTTATTGCTTATTGTGTCATTACATATGTTGATTTTGTTCCATTGCAACGTGCTAGAGATTCATTTGCTGCATTCCTAACTCTGGATAATCAAGAGGTTGCAAATGCAGATGGAAGTGCAGCTGCTCGGATCATTCCTATTGTGAATACAATTACCAGATTGGACTTGACTTCTTTGGAAGGATGGTTCGGACATGGTGTCGATTACGGGTTGAGCGATGGCTTGTTTAGCAATAAAGTTATGGTTGGGAATATTGCCGATTATGGATTTTTAAGCTTTATTCTTATGCAAATAATTGTATATACGAGCATGATTCGTCGAGTTTTCTCTTTGGAAACTCTTCTTTGGTTCGGTTTAGGACTGGCGACATTAGCAAATGTTCCACTTAATTGGGGCGCAATGATGTTATTTACGGGGGTAAGATATTTCCAAATTCAACGAGTATATGGACGTATCAATAATAATTGTAAATTATAATACTAAGAAGCTATTATTAGATTGTATTTCATCAATTTATGGGTATACTTCCAATTTGTCATTTGAGATTATCGTTGTTGATAATGCTTCAATTGACCAGTCGGAAGAATTAATTTGTTCCCGATTCCCTTCGGTTCGTTGGTTTAACAGCGCAGAGAATTTAGGTTTTGGTCGTGCTAATAATCTGGGTGCAAAATATGCAAATGGAGAGTATCTTTTTTTCCTTAATTCAGATACACTATTGCTGAACAATGCGATATTACAACTCTTATCGTATATGAAAATGCATAATTCGGATAATGTCGGTGTGTTGGGAACCTGGCTTCTTGATGGGAATCGTGAACCTAATAACTCATTTGGTTTTTTCCCTAGTATTAAGAATGAAATAGCTTATTTGTTAGGGAAATATCACCGTCCAGATAATTCGGAACTTAGGAGAGAAAGAGATGTCGATTTTGTAACTGGGGCAGACTTGTTTATTGCGAAGCGTGTTTTTGATGATTTAGGCGGTTTTGATAGTGAGATTTTTATGTACTATGAGGAGACGGATCTACAATATCGATTATCAGAATCTGGCTTGATTCGGCGAATTATACCTGGGCCTGAAATCATTCATCTGGAGGGTGGAAGTTTTAATAGTAAAAAATTGACAGTTTCCCGATTTATTATGGCTCAAACCAGTTATAATTATTATTTAAGGAAACATTTCAAGGGCCCTTATTATTATCTGTATTATGTGATTCTTTGTTTTATTCGGTTAACAATATTTGTTACGACAGATTGGAGTCTTAAGGATAAAATAAAGGCATACAAAGTTGTATTAAGAAAATAATAATTATGAATATTTTAGTTCTCGCTTATCAATTATCCCCGACGAAGGGATCAGAATATTCGGTTGCATGGAATTATGTGCAAAGGATGTCAAAATATCACCACTTAACAGTCATTTATGGCGTGTCTGGAACGCATCTAGGTGATTGTAGTGAAATGAAAAATTATATTAAAGAAAAGGGAGGTATTCATAATGTTGTATTTATAGATGTCCAGCCTAATAAATGGGTAAATCTACTTAATTGGTGCAATCGTCATAATTTTTTTAATTATACTTTTTATTTTGCATATCACGAATGGCAAAAGCAGGTATATGGGATTGCGAAAAGGTTGCATGACAGTGAACATTTTGATTTAATTCATTTTGTTGGTCCAATAGGATATCGTGAACCTGGTTATTTGTGGAAAATGGATATCCCATATATGTGGGGGCCTATTGGCGGAGCAGATAATGCTTCAATAAAATTGTTAAAGAAATCTCCTTTATCTTCGAAATTTAAGTTTTGGATAAGAAATATTATAAATAGCTTACAATTAAAATATTCTCATCAGTTAAAGCGGGCCTTAAGTCGCACTGATCTTTTGCTAACAGCAACATCGGAAAATCAAACAATTTTTAAAAAACGATTTGGTAAACCTAATTTTTATTTGCCAGAGAATTCAATTACAACCTCTGTGACATTAAATTATAACAAATTTAGTGATGAAACAAAGTATCATTTAATTGTTATAGGTAGATTAGTCGCAGGTAAAGCGGTTAATATCTTATTGGAAGCTCTTACTTATTTATCAAATCGCCATAAAATAATTGTGGATATTGTTGGTGATGGTCCGATGCGAACAGCTTGGGAAACATATGCTCGACGGAATCATTTGGAGTCTATTGTTAAATGGTATGGAGAATTACCTCGAACAGAAGCTGTAAAATTGTTTAATGAGGCACATTTGCATGTAGTTACAAGCGTAAAAGAAGGAAATCCGACGACTATCTGGGAGGCTATGAGTTATGGCGTGCCGACGATGAGTTTTGATCATTGTGGTATGCACGATACGATTTGTGACAAATGTGGCATACTCATTCCTATTCATACTTATGACCAATGCGTGCATGATCTTGCCAAGGAAATAGATAATCTTATTGATCACCCCGAACAGTTTAAACAATTGGCCGAAGGCGTATTGCAATGTGCAAAAAAATATTCGTGGGACAAGCGTGAGAAAATAATATTGGATTGTTATGATGCAGCAATAAAAAATCACAACTCTCGATGCGTAAAATAGTTTGTTTTCATTTGCTGAATGATTACAGCGGCAGTCCAAAGGTCTTAAGGATGGTTCTGCAGGGATTGCTTGGGCAGAATAATAAGATAGATCTTGTTACGTCAAATGGGAATGGGGCTTTAAATGATCTTTGTCAAAACGGCGATATCTGTATTTATAAGTATTCATATCAATTTTCTACAAATCCAGTAATCGCGTTAATCCGATATTTGTTTGTACAAGGATATTTGTTCTTTTTCTCATTTCGCTACTTGTTTCATCCTGGAGTATTATTTTATATCAATACGATCCTGCCTGTTGGGGCCGCACTCGCCGGTCGTTTGATGGGGAAGCAAGTGGTTTATCATTATCATGAGAATGCGTTTGCCAAGGGGGCATTTTATAAGTTGCTGGCGTATATAATGAAGATTCTGGCAACGAAAATAATTTGTGTGTCAAATTATCAACGTTCTTTTTTACGAAGAGAAAAAGGCGTTTATATAGTGCCTAATGCTATTCCTGAGAGCCTCATACACAATTTGCACCCCTGTCCAGATAAAGCTTTTTTGAATAAAAGAGTTTTGATGCTAGGTTCCTTGAAACAATATAAGGGGACAACTGTATTCGTCCGGTTGGCCGAGGCTTTACCTGATTATAAGTTCGAGTTGGTACTCAATGAAAATCAGGAGAATATAGATGCCTATTGGCATGTCAACGAACTCCCTTTATTGGAGAATCTGACGGTATATTCGCGTCAACAAAACGTAGCTCCATTTTATAACCGCGCGTCTATCGTCTTAAATCTGACTGATAAGCATTATGCGATAGAGACTTTTGGCTTAACCGCGTTGGAGGCTATGTCGGCAGGTCTTCCTGTAATAGTCCCAACTGTCGGAGGGATTGCAGAGATGGTTCAAGATGGGGAGAATGGTTATAAAATAGATGTCCAGGACTTTAGTGAGATTGTCATAAAAATCAATCATATTCTTTCAGAAAAAGCACTTTATGATAAACTGGCCAAAGGAGCCCTTGCTACAGCTTCAATGTATAATGAGGCCCATATGTGTACGCAGATAGAGTCTATTCTTAGGGAATAGTTTTATTGACCTGCTTTCTGTAGGATTCGCTTATCTAAATCTCATATTATGAAACAAGTTGCGATTATAGGCACGCAGGGAGTTCCTGCGCGCTATGGTGGCTTTGAGTCTTTGGTAGAGAATATTATCGGAGAGAATTGTCCGGCAGATATTCACTATACGGTATTTTGTAGCAGCAAAGATCTCTCCAGCCGGGACCCCTCCTATAAAGGGTGTAGCTTGAAATATATTCCCTTGCACGCCAATGGAAGTCAAAGCATCCCATACGACATCATTTCATTATGTAAAGCGATTCGCGGTTATGATGTAGTGCTGGTTTTGGGTGTGTCGGGATGCAGCTTTCTCCCGATTTTCCGGCTTTTCTTCCGCAAAAGGCTTATCATCAATATTGATGGTCTTGAACATCGTCGGGATAAGTGGGGACGCGTAGCCCGATGGATTCTTCGCTTTTCGGAGTCCATGGCCGTTCGTTATGCCGATGTCGTTATCTCTGACAACAAAGGAATCCAGGATTATGTCCGCGAAACCTACCACAAGGAATCGGCGTTAATCGCCTACGGAGGAGATCATGTCTGGCGGAATCTTTCGGAAGAGACGCAGCAAAAGTATTTGGATCAATATGGGCTGAAACCGGGCGAATATGCAATTACCGTTTGCCGGATCGAACCGGAGAACAATTGTCATATCACCCTGGAGGCCTTTGCACGTAGTAAGAAACGTCTTGTGTTCATTGGCAATTGGAATCACAGCGAGTATGCCCGGAATTTAAAGGAGCGCTATAATACTTATCCCAATATTTCGTGCCTGGATGCGATCTATGATCTGGACGTGTTGTATGCGTTGCGGTCGAATGCCGGGTTTTATGTTCATGGACATAGTGCCGGAGGAACAAATCCTTCCTTGGTGGAGGCCATGTTTTTCGGATGCCCGATTCTGGCCTACGATGTGGTGTATAACCGGGAAACTACACAAGGTCAGGCGTACTATTTTTCGAATGTGGAGGAGCTGGAGAGGCTTTTGCAGCGGACGGATTTGCGAGGCGATATTATGAAATCGATCGCGGAAAAGGAGTATACCTGGAAACATATTTCCCAGCAGTATTGTGCCTTGTATTAACAAGGCAAGTAATCTTTTCAGATTATTTAGATAGCGGCTCGAATATAGGGCGGCCTTAAGATATGTCTAATCGAATAAATCGCTACTGCGTCATCATGGCCGGAGGAATCGGCAGCCGCTTCTGGCCGGCCAGCCGACGCCACCTTCCCAAGCAGTTCCTCGATATTCTGGGCACGGGGAAGAGCTTCATCCGCCATACGTTCGAACGTTTTGCGCCGATCATCCCGGCGGAGAACTTCCTGGTCGTGACGAATGCCGCCTACCGGCAGCTGGTTCTCGAGCAGCTCCCCGAGCTCCGGCCCGAGCAGGTGCTGTGCGAACCCGTCGGACGCAATACGGCCCCCTGCATCGCCTATGCGGCCTTCCGCCTCAAAGCGCTGCAGCCTTCGTCGACGATGGTCGTAGCGCCGTCCGACCACTTCATTTTCGACGAGGAGGAGTTCCGCCGCGACATCACCTCCTGCATGGAGTTTGCCGAGGCGCGCGATGCGCTGGTGACGATCGGCATCCGTCCCTCGCGCCCCGACACGGGCTACGGCTATATCCAGACCGCATCCGTCGGGGAGATCTCGCCGGTCGCTTCGTTCCGCGAGAAACCCGATCTGCAGACCGCCATGAGCTACCTGGCGGCGGGCAATTACCTCTGGAATGCCGGGATCTTCGTCTGGTCGACGCAGAGCATCCTCGCGGCGCTCGAACGCCACCTCCCGGAGGTCTACGGCCTCTTTGCTAAACGGTCCGCGGCGTTTGCCTCGCCCGACGAACGGCCGGCCGTGGAGGAGATCTTCTCGCGCTGCCCGTCGATCTCGATCGACTATGGGGTGTTGGAGCGGGCAGCCAATGTCTTCGTGCGGAGTTCGGATTTCGGTTGGAACGACGTTGGAACATGGGGTTCGCTCTATGAGCTCTCGGCGAAGGATGCCGACGGCAACGTCGTGCCGACCTTTTCGAAGCTCTACGACACGACCGACAGCCTGATCAAGGTGGCCGGCAAGAAGGTCGTCGTGGTAGATTCGCTGCACGACTATATCGTGGTTGATACGCCGGATGCGCTGTTGATCTGCCCGCGTTCGCGCGAGCAGCACATCAAACAGGTCCTCGAAGATCTCACGCCGATCGACGACGGACGGTTCGTCTAGTTGCTCCAACTGGTCTGAAAAGGGCTGATTCCCTACCGGGGAATCGGCCTTTTTTATGCCTGAAACCGTTGCTTTTTCGTCGGAATCCAACCGAAACTCGGGCCCGGCATACGGTGCTCGGTGAAAATATTTCGCAAAAGATTCGGTTCCCATGCACTTTATGAATATACCCGCAACTTGTCCGGTTAAGCGGAGTCTGTTATCTCTGAGATAGACCGGATCACTGTTTACTGAAAAACATTATATTTGCAATGGCAAAACGATTGTTTTGAAGATAATGGTAGGGAAGGTTGAATTTTGACAGCATAGAAAAAGCTGCATTCCCGGATAAATCTGCTGTATGGCCCCAACGACGCTCAGCTCTCAGTTATGCCGGGCTGAAAATGAGTAAGAGTCTCTTTGGATGGAACATACGAGGCTGAATCTTTTCTTTTTGTTCGCAACTTGTGTATGACGCTAATGAGAATCAAGCAGAAACATCAGGAATGATTGATTGAACAAATATCCGACCTTCACATTATTTAATTTTGCTACTGAGAATCGTTTCGATCACTTCAAAGTTAACGAAATATGACAGAATGGGATAAAATGTAGAAACATCAGATCTATAATGATTTTGATGGTGATCTGTTCGACCTGCGGGTTCAAGCCAAAAAGCTATTCAAGGAATTTAACCGTACGGAAGACGAAGAGACTGATCGGCGTCAGGAAATCATGCGTCAACTCTTCAAGAAAGTAGGAGAACGCGTTTGGCTGGAGTCGAATTTTACCTGTGAATTCGGCAAAAACATTACGATCGGGAATGATGTCTATATTAATTTTGGATGTACGCTTCTTGATTGCGGACAGATAACAATCGGGGATAATACGTTGCTTGGTCCTAACGTAAGTGCATTTTCGGGCAATCATTCCCTCGATTCGGCAGAACGTATCGCCGGAGCCTTAATTCCCAAACCTATTACTATCGGAAACCGAGTTTGGATTGGCGGTGGTTGCACCATCCTCAGCGGTGTGACCATCGGTGATGATACGGTTATTGGGGCAGGAAGTGTTGTAACCCACGATATTCCTTCGGGTGTTCTGGCCGCCGGAAACCCTTGCCGGGTATTAAGGAAAATCACGGATAAGGATAAAGTCGGGTTTCCCGTATAGTCGAGGGAGAATAGACAGCAAGAACCTTTACACTCTTTCAGCTGCGATCAAAACGGTTTTCCCCATAGGATTTCAAGTAGATTCTGAAAGCCATTTGCCCGTTCCGAAAGGTTGAGAATTCGGAGAGCTGGAGTTCAAAAAGGGCCGATTCCCTACCGGGGAATCGGCCCTTTTTTGTACCCGAACCCTTTGTCTTTTTTGACGGAATTCAAATTCGGATTGCTGTGAACCCGGGTTGAAAAACGTTTCCGAACGCTCGGATATCGTTCCGGTTTGAGAACTTTTTTCGGCAGAAAAGCGTGCCGAATGGGGCCTGTTTGAGGGGATGATTCTACAGAATCGTCCCCCTTTTTTGTGCTTGTAAAGACCCGTTTTCGAGTGCTGTATGATTGAATTTCGACCGCATTTCGAACGGGTCTTGAGTGAAGCCGGCGAGAATCCGCCGGCTGTCGGGAATTCGGGCCGGGCCACGGTGGCCCCTGTAAAAAACGACGACTTCGGAGGAGTTTTCCACCCCCTTGCGGGCAAGCTGTTTTCTGTTACGAAATCTATTTCGCGTAACGGAAAACACAGCTTGCCGGGGCCAAAACATATAATGTTTCTGCCCCTAACAACGGGTCGAATATCACGCCCCGTTCCCGCTTGTTCGCCGACCAATCTGAAGAGGCGAACCGCCCGTCCCCGAAGCCGACATCGGGAACAAAAACGGTCAAAAAAAGAAGGCCGCAGGGCGTCTTATTCAACCGCAGGGTGTCTTATTCAAAAAGACCGACTGACTGATTGACGTCAGTACTGACTGACTTCAGTACTGACTGAAGTCATGGTCTTCTGTTTCCCAGTTGTTTTGTTTTGTTGTTGTGCTGTTGTGTTGTTGTGTAGTTTTGCTGGCTTGCTGTTTTGTTGATATCAGTATGGGTGGGCCGATGGAGATTCCGATGCCGGGTGGAAGGTCGGAGGTTTTCCGGGACGGTGAAAGCGAAACGGGACGCCTCTCCGAGGAGCGTATACCTCCGAGGCCGGTTGGCGGGAATCGGGTAGGGTAGGGCTACCCGCGCTGTGGGGGTACGCGACGGAGGTGCCTCGGGTGCGGGATCTCGGTGCCGTAACGGAGCCGGCGCGGATGGTATCCGGGTTCGGACGTCTTCTTCCACGCGGAGCCCGGCCCGGGACGGATTTTTGACGCCGATACGCTCGCCCGCCGCCGCTGAATCCCCGAATTGCCCCGGCGCGTCGAGGAAGATCGGTGTCAAAACCCCCGGCGGCTTGATGCGCCCCGGCCCGACGGCTCCGTGGTATCTTTGCGGCCGAAGCGGATGCCATCCGCCCGGGTGAGAAGCTCCGGGAGCACTGCGGCATACCGAAATTCCTCCGCCCGCTTCCTGCCCGGATGCCGATACCTCGATGTGCCCGTCCGGTTCCCGAACGGTCGTCCGAAATCCGCTCTTTGGGAGGCGTCGCACCCCCGAAACCGACGCCAACCGGTGCCACACCGACGCCAACCACTGCCATAGCGCACCGATGGCGGATCAATCGGCCCGGGATGCCCTATCTTCGCTCCCGAAACCCTAAACGCACAAGATTATGGAGTACATGATGGTTGAAAAACGGAGTTACGACCGCCTGGTCGCGCGCATCGAGGCGCTGGCACGGCGGGTGTCGGAGCTGTGCCGGCGTCAGGACAAGACCCTGCAGCACTGGCTCGACAACGAGGAGGTGTGCCTCCTGCTGAACATTCAGAAACGGACCCTGCAGCGTTACCGCGAACGGGGCCTGCTGCCCTGCACGCAGATCCGCCACAAGGTCTACTACAAAACCGCGGATGTCGAACGGCTGCTGGCCTCGGCGGCCTACCGCTGTCGGCGCCAGTCGTAAAACGGGACGGTTATGGACAAGCAATTGGTTTTTCAAACGGACGACCGTCCGGAGGAGCTGCTCCGCACATTGGAGCAGTTGGAGCGGGATCTGGACCGCTGTGTGGAGTTGAGTCGTCCGACACTGGGCGGCGAGCGTTACCTGACGGACCGCGAGTTGTCGGAGCGGTTGAAGATCAGCCGCCGTACGTTGCAGGAGCATCGCTCCTCGCATGAGATTCCCTATTACTGCATCTGCGGCAAGATTCTCTATCGCGAGTCGGATATCGAGCGGGTGTTGGAAGAGCACTATTTCGCCTTGCCGTGATGGCGGCGGGGCTTGTCGGCAAACGAAAGACGGCCCGGAGTGCTCCGGACCGTCTTTGGCGCGTCAACGTGGGGGGGGAATTACTCCACCTTTCGGAAGTCGATGGTGATGGTCTTGCCGTCGTACGTCCACTGTCCCTGGTAAATTTCCAAATTGTCCGGTTTCGTATCGTTGTCGAACCAAGCCGTGACCGGGAATGTCGACACCCCGTCTCCAGGATTGTTTTCGCAGGACAACCACGTCAGCGCCGTGTTCGCACTGACATCCAGCGTCGTCAACGAATTGGAGGAGCAGTCCAACTGCGTCAGCGCCGTGTTTTTGCTGATATCCAGCGTCTCCAACGAATTGTAGGAGCAGGACAACCACATCAGCGCCATATTCGCACTGACATCCAGCGACGTCAACTGATTGCCGTAGCAGTACAACTCCGTCAGCGCCGTGTTCGCGCTCACATCCAGCGTCGTCAACTGATTGGAGCTGCAGGACAACCCCGTCAGCGCCGTATTCACGCTGAGATCCAGCGACGTCAACTGATTGAAGGGACAGGACAACTCCGTCAGCGCCGTGCAGCCGCTGACATCCAGCGACGTCAACGAATTGTTGTAGCACCACAACGTCGTCAGCGCCGTGTTCGCGCTTATATCCAGCGACGTCAACTGATTGTAGTAGCAGGACAACTGCGTCAGCGACTCGAAATACTCGATTCCTTGCAGGGATGTCAGGGTGCCGGGGTTTTCATAAGTTCCCGAAACATCCAGTTCGGTCATTGTGGCGATCTTTTCCATATCCTCCGGCGTGATATTCTCCGCGTCGGCAATAATACCCTGTTTCTGCAACTCCTTCGCAAAGTCCGGGTCGAACAGGGTGGTGAAATCCGTGTCGTCGGATGCCGCTGCCTGGGTGACGGTCAGCCGCACGCTCTGCTCCCCGCAGACCAGATCGGCGTAAGCCGTGCGGTCCGATGTCCGGTAATTGCGGGTGGCCGACAGTTCGACGGTCTGTTCGCCGGCCGTACCGCTCGCGGGCGTGACGGTCAGCCAGTCGGCGGCGGATTCGGCATCGTCGTACACGACCGAGAGGGTCCAGCCGGCCGCGGCGGTAAACGCGACCGTTGCGGTCCGATTTTCGACGGCGTCAAGCGCATATTCGGTCTTCTCGATGGTCAGGGTCCCGGGAAGGGGATTGCCGCCATCATCCTTCTTGCAGCCGGCGAAGGCAAGGGCGGCAGCAAGTGCCAGCAGGTAAAATGATTTCAGGTTTTTCATGGCGTATGATTCATGATCGGTTAAAACTCGGTTCCTGGGGTGAGGTTATTCCGCCTTCCGGAAGTCGATGGTGGTATCCCGATTATTGTATACCCACGATAAGTAGTTGATCGACAAACTCTCCGGACGCGTCTCGTTGTCGAACCAGGCCGTGATCGGGAATGTCG
>ERZ827492.1299-NODE-1299-length-20612-cov-2.744613_pt1 | contig 20612 bp, 21 predicted proteins | sample MGYA00519704_ERZ827492 | MGnify/ENA primary metagenome ERZ827492 (study PRJEB31778, sample SAMEA3449325) | human gut metagenome | biome: human gut; feature: human-associated habitat; material: faeces | place: United Kingdom | collected 2010/2012 ...
CAGTACCACGCGATTGGCTCCTTTTAAGCCGTAAGGAGCAACTGCCGATGCATCTTTCAGCAATGTGACCGACTCTACTTCTTCCATGTTGATCATATTGCTGTCCTCCATTTCTATATCTGATGTGTTTCCTTCAGGTATATCCCCAGATAGAGCTTCAGGGCAACACTCAGGGCGGACTCGTCCAGCCTGAACATTTTGTTGTGCAGGGGATATACGGCGCCGATGTCCTCGTTTCTGATACCCACCCGGAAAAAGGCTCCGGGAACTTTCTGGAGATATCTGGCGAAATCCTCGCCCACGGGAGTGGGGGGTATTTCGCTTATAGGGATGTTCAACTGTTCCGAAACAGCAATCACCGTGTCCACAGGGGCGTCGTGGTTTACAACGGGAGGATATCCGTACTGGATATCCACATTCTCCCGAACGCCGTAAATTGCGGCGCAGTGGGCGGCTATTTCCTTTATCTTGCTGAAGATCAGCTCTGCCGTCTCCGGCTCATAGGTCCTGACGGTGCCCTCCATCTTCACGGTCTCGGGAATGATGTTGTAGGTCTCGCCGCCGTGGATCTTGCACACGCTGATGACGGCGTTGTTGATGGGGGAAACGAAACGGCTCATCACGGCGTTTATCTGGGTGATGGCAGAGGCCGCCGCAGATACGGTATCCATGGCCTCATAGGGCCGGGAGCCGTGGCCGCCCTGGCCGCTGAAATCTATAAAGAAGGCGTCGGAGCCCGCCATGTATTTTCCGTGGCGTACCCCGGCAGTGCCTACGGGCAGCTCCTCGGAGACGTGGAAGCCGTAAATCTCCGTCACCCCATCCAGACAGCCGTCCTCTATCATGGGGCCCGCCCCTCCGGGGGGCAGCTCCTCGGCGTACTGGAAAATGAACTGAGCGTCGCACTTGAGCAGTTCCGGATGCTGCTTTAAAATCCGGGCAAAGCTCAGCAGGGCCGAGGCGTGAAAGTCGTGGCCGCAGGCGTGCATAATGCCGGGATTTTCCGACCTGTATTCCAGCCCTTCCGGCTCCTGTATGGGCAGAGCGTCAAAGTCCCCCCTGAAGGCTATGCAGCGGGAAGAATCGGCCCCTTTGAGCCGGGCAACTACGCCGTTGAGGCCGCATATCCGGTATTCTATTCCGGCAGCCTCCAGCTGGGAGCATATGTAATCCCGGGTCTCCTCCTCGTGAAAGGAGAGGCAGGGATGCCGATGAATGTACCTGCGGAATTTGATTGTGTTCTCTATCTCTTCAGAGACACACCGGTCTATGAGATCCATTGAGTTTCGTCTTCCTTCCTGAAAAAGGGACAAGCCGGAGGCTTGCCCCTTTTTAAATTTGCCGGGTTAGAGTTTACCAGAGAGTGTGGTTCTTCCACTCTTTTGCCAGTATGGCCAGAAGCAAAGCAACGGTGCCGGCAAGCCCTGCCATAACGATGTATATGATGGCTGAAAACACAGCCTGGGACATATAGAATACGGGTTCCATTTAAGCTGCTGCTCCTTTCTTATTTGTTGGAAATGGCGCTGACCTGCTCATCCAGCTGGTCAAAGCTGAAGCTGGTGTCCGGGGAGAGCTTGGTGCCGATGCTGATTATCACAAGGCCCACCAGAGCGGAGACCACAGGGGCGGCGTAGGAGGAGATGCTGAAGTAGGCAACTAGGCCCAGACCTACGCTGCATATCATGGCCACCAGTACGGCGGTGCGGTTCACCCGGCTGTTGTAGATGCCCATGGCTATGGGCCAGATAGTGGCTGCAACGGCGGAGCCGGTGAGGTACAGCACCTGGTACATGCTGGCCGGCTGGTTCCACACCAGGATGACCGTGACAACGGCCATGCCCACGATGGTGTAGCGCACGTACTTGACTATCTGCTCGTCGGAAGCGTTGGGCTTGAAGGCCCGCTTGTAGATATCCTGCACCAGCAGGTTGGAGGAAGCGGTGAGCACGGAGCTGACGGTGGAGGCCAGAGCGCTGTAGATGATGATGAGCACCAGCACGGAACCGGCAGGTCCAAGCAGCTTACTTACAACGATGGGGAAGACCATGTTGACCTGGGGCACCACATAGCCCTCGGCCACGGCCACGAAGGCCAGGGAACCGGCTATGATAGGCACGGTGGTCCAGATAAGACCGCTGAGAATGAAGGAGCGGAAGGTGACCTTCTCCTTGGCTGCATATATACGCTGCCACCAGATGTTGCTGTGGAATATCTCGCCGGTGGCAAAGAGGAAGTTGCTGCCCAGATACATGATGCCCACGCCGGACAGAATGTTCATGAGCTCGGGCTTGTTGGTCATGACTCCGTCATAGACCTGAGCGGGGCTGAACTTGAAGAAAGCCAGAACGGCAGTGACCAGAAGCATGACCAGAATGAGCATGGCCATGATGAAGTCGGTGGAAAGGATAGCTTTGAGTCCGCCCTTGAGAGTGTATATTGTGCAGACTACCATAATCAGCAGCATGCCGATGTGGTATTCCAGGCCGGAGAGGGACTGGAGCAGGATGCCGCCGGCCATGGCCTGGGTCATCAGGAAGCCCACAAAATACCAGGCGGAGATGAGCAGAAACACTATCCAAACGGCCTTGCCGTAGCGGCAGCGGATAAAGTCGCCGCTGGTGCAGCCGTGGGGCATGATCTTCTTTATCCGTAGGGCCAGCGGGGCAAAGATGCAAAGGCTCAGTCCGGCCACGGCGTAGCCGAAGCAGGCCAGGATTCCTATGGTGTAGCCCTGTTCCGGGGCGGACATGGTGGTGTTGCCGGTTACCCAGGCGGCTATAAGAGTGGCGGTGCTGAGAGCAAGGCCCACGTTGCGGCCTGCGTAAAGAAAATCGTTTGAGTCCTTCTTTATACGTTTACCTATAAAGAAACCGAATGACAGAAGCATTACGGACAGGGCGCCGACTATCACCAGCGCCAGGGGTGCAGAAATAAATACTTCCACAATTTTTCCTCCCTTTTATCTTGAGATGTTTAGTTTTCTTCCTCGTCCTTGCCGGGCGCAGTGATCTTGTACTTCCTGTTGCCGTGGACAACGTATCCCACCAGACCGGCGGAAATACATACGCCCAGACAGAATATCAGGACCGATACTCCGTAAGCCATGGATATCCTCCTCTCTACCCAGATTCCTAAAAACTCTTTACTCCTCAGTAATATAAATATTATACATAAAACAGTAATATTGTTTTAATATAAAAGCTGTATGTTGATATATAAAATTGTATATGTTATCCTGGGAAGAGATAATGAAAAGGAGGCAAGGCCATGAACATACAGCAGCTTATCTGCGCCGTGGAGACCTACAGGTGCGGCTCCATTTCCAAGGCCGCCAAAAAGCTCTACCAGGCTCAGCCCAACCTCAGCTCCGCAATAAAGGACCTGGAAGGGGAAATAGGTATACAGATTTTTCACCGCACCAAGGCCGGAGTCATTCCCACCGAGGCCGGGGAGGAGTTCCTGGCCTATGCCTCGGACATCGTGGCCCGCTTTGAGCATCTGCAGAACCGATACAAGACCGGCGACAGCTTCAGCCGCATCCTCTCGGTGGTGACGGCCCGCTCCTCATATATGAGCCTGGACGCGGCGGACTATATCAACGAGGCCCTGAAGGAGCCGGGCTCTCTGAGGATAAAGTTCAGGGAGAGCACCAACTTTGCCGTGGTGAACGAGGTGGCCTCCGGCGAAGCCGATATAGGCATTCTCAGGGCCAACACCTACGATGAGCAGCACTATCTGAAAATGGCGGAGAAAAAGGATCTGAAGGCTTTAAAGCTGCCGCCAATCCCCTATGTTGTCCTCCTGTCCAGGTCCCATCCCCTGGCCGACAAGCCCCTTATCACGCCTAAAATGCTGGAACCTTACCCGGAGGTGCTCCACGGAGATTATGAGACCCCGATGTATCCCTTCTCCGACACCCGCTTCCACAACTACTTTAACCGTCCGGAGGAAAAAAGACTGATCCTGGTGACCGACCGGGGTACGCTGATGGATATGCTTGCCCATGTGGAGGGCTGCTATATGTGGACAAGCAGCACCCACCCGGATCTTATGAGAAGATTTGACCTTATTGAAAAAAAGTGCGAGGCCCCTCCGGTGAATGGGGTGGATTCAATTCTGATAAAAAGGAACCGTTATATTACGCCGGAGATGCAGGCCTTTATAAATATGATCTACCAGCGGCGCACAGGTGAAGCGGAGCACTGAAAAATGTATAAATACAGGGGGCGGGGAAAAAGTATTTTCCCCGCCCGGCGGTTCCTTTTCTGAATTTGATATGATACAATTAAAATATAATAAAGACTTGTCTCAGGTAACCCCGGCCGTCCTGCCATGTGCCGAAGAAAACCGGTAAGGAGAGATTTTTATGAAGCCCCACAGAAGCTATACAAAGGAACAGCTGCGCTATCTCAAAATGCTGTCCCGCCAGTATCCCACCCTCAGGGAGGCGGGCACAGAGATAATCAATCTCCAGGCCATACTGAACCTGCCCAAGGGCTGCGAGCATTTCATCTCCGATGTCCACGGGGAGCACGAGGCCTTCCTCCACATCCTCAACTCCTGCTCCGGCGTTGTACGGGAGCGGCTGGACCTGCTGTTCAAAACCTCGGTGCCACGCTTTGAATTGGATGAACTGGCCACCCTCATTTACTACCCGGAGGAAAAACTGGAGCAGCTCAAGCCCCGGATAGAGGATATGGAGGAGTGGTACAGAATAACCCTCCACCGGCTCATTGAGGTCTGCCGCCTGGTCTCGGAGCGCTACTCCCGCTCCAAGGTGCGCAAGGCCCTGCCCCAGGATTACGCTTACATAATAGAGGAACTGCTGTATACCCACGGGGAAGAGGTGGACAAGCGGGATTACTTTGAAAATATCATTGCCACCATTATCGACATAGGCCAGGCCCCGGACTTTATAGCCGCAGTCTGCGACCTGATAAAGTGGGCGGCGGTGGACCATCTGCACCTGGTGGGGGACATCTTCGACCGGGGACCCCGGGCGGACATCATCATGGACTCCCTGCTGAAACACCACAGCGTGGACATACAGTGGGGCAACCACGATATTCTGTGGATGGGAGCCGCTTCCGGCAGCCGCACCATGGTGGCCACGGTGCTGGCAAACTCCATCCACTACAATAACCTGGAGGTGGTGGAGACCGGCTACGGCATCTCCCTGCGCCCCCTGTCGGTGTTTGCAAATGAGGTGTACAGAGATTGCGATGTGTCCTGCTTTGCGGTGAAGCTCACCGGGGATGATGCGGACAGCTACTCGGAAAAGGACAAGATCCTCTCTGCCAGAATGCACAAGGCCATCAGCATCATCCTCTTCAAGCTGGAGGGGCAGAAAATACTCCGCCATCCGGAATATGCCATGGACGACCGGCTGCTATTGGACAAGATAGACTATGAAAACAAGTGCATTACCATTGACGGCGTGACCTACCCTTTGGAGGATACGGACTTTCCCACCGTGGACCCGGCGGACCCCTATGCGCTGACAGAGGAGGAGAGCGCCGTCATAGACCAGCTCACAGCCTCTTTCCAGCGCAGCGAAAAGCTGCAGAAGCATGTGCGCTTTCTGTACTCCAAGGGCAGCCTCTACAAGATATATAATGGGAATTTGCTTTTCCACGGCTGCATCCCTCTCACAAAGGATGGGCAGCTGATGAGTTTCTGTCTGGACGGGGCGGAACGCAAAGGTAAGGATTTCCTGGACCGGGCCGACGCTGCCGCTCGCCAGGCCTATTACTATAAGCCCGGCACCCCGGAGCGGAAGCTGGGCATGGACTTCCTCTGGTTCCTCTGGGCCGGGCGCAACAGCCCCATCTTCGGCCGGGACCGGATGACCACCTTTGAGCGGCGGCTCATAAGGGACGAGAAGGCCTGGGCCGAACCGAAAAACGCCTATTACAGTCTGTATGAGGACCCGGAGGTCTGCGATTTCATACTCCGGGAGTTCGGCCTGGAAGGGCCCCACAGCCACATAATAAACGGCCATGTGCCGGTGAAAGCCCGGAAAGGGGAAAGCCCGATAAAGGGGGGCGGAAAGCTTATCGTCATTGACGGCGGCTTCTGCAAGGCCTACCAGCCCACCTCCGGCATAGCGGGCTACACCCTTATATACAATTCCCACTCCTACCGCATTGTGGCTCATCAGCCCTTCGCCGGGCGGGAGAAGGCCATAAGGGACAATTACGACATTTCCTCCTCCACCACCGTCTTCGAGCGCATGGACGACAGGCAGAAGGTCCGGGAGACGGACATGGGCCGGGAGATCCAGATGCGCATTGAGGATTTGCGCCTGCTGCTGGATGCCTACCGGGACGGCGCCGTCACCGAAGACCACCGGGACCGGTGAAAAAGAAAATAAAAAGACATTGATTTGCCGTCTCATCCAGGCTTTTGCGGTCTGGAAGGGACGGCAAATTTCTGCTTTTTTAATGATGCAGGCACTTTAAATAAGTTCATTTTAATCCGTTTTTTAGATATGTCACTGGGCACAGCATACAATTTATATGCTGCGGCTGAATAAAATGTAAACGTTTTCACAAATACGATGAAGATAAATTCTGGATTGAAATGTCAAAAAATAACAGACCATAAGATGATCAACTTCTTCTCTTATACCAAAGATTGTCGAAAATATACAATTTAATGGTAAAATATTTGTGGACAATACGAGGCAACATCCGGTTGACAATATTCCGAAAAAATGATATCGTTTTCTTGTAAGAGGTGAGTATTAATTGGCAACGCTTAAAGACATATCTAATTTGTCCGGCGTATCCCTGGCCACAGTATCCAGGGTGATGAACAAATCCGGAGCTGTTAAGGAGAGCACCAGAATTTGCGTGGAGAATGCAATAAAGCAGCTCAATTATTCTCCCAATATGTCTGCCCGGAGTCTTAGAACCAAATCTACAAAGCTTCTTGGAATATCTACAGAAGGCAATACAAACTACATGTTTTCGCACCTGATAAATTATATCAGTGACTTCTGCCTGGAAAAGGAATACAATCTTATAGTTTCAAACCACCACAATGATCCGGAATTTGAATTGAAGATATTTAACTCTCTGCGCCAGCAGGGTGTGGACGGAATTATTGTTTCTCTTGTTTCAAAACGCAGCCGCATAATCCCCGCAATCGTGGACTCTGATATTCCGGTGGTCATATTTGACCGGTATTTGCTTTTTGACCAAATGTCCATGGGGAAAAATAACTTCAGCATAGTCCTTGATAACTATAAGGCCGGTAAACTTGCGGCAAAACACCTGAAGGATCTGGGACATACCAAGATAGCCATTGCAGAGGGGCCGCCCAACGTGGATATAACCAGGATACGTACAAACGGTTTTTACGATGAATTGGCGGAGAGTGACCATTTCGTCCCTCAAATGTACAGGTTCAGAGGCGGATTTGAGTTTGAGGACGGGTGCGATATAGCTGATAAAATTCTGGCTTTAAATGACAATATGCCTACAGCTGTGTGGGCTCATAATGATATGATGGCAGCCGGTATAGAGTGCGAGCTTACCAAGGCTGGCCTTAAGATCCCGGATGATATATCTGTTATTGGCATGGACGGAATAGAACTGTCAAGGCTGGTATATCCATCTCTCACAACCGTGGCTCAGCCCTTTGAAGAAATGGCAAGGACGGCGGTGAATATGCTTCTTGATACGGGGCAGACGGGAAATAAGCGGGCAGTGTTCGAACCCTCACTGTTGATAAGGGAGTCCACAGCACCGCCGAAAAAATAAAAAGCCAAATGGAGGTGCGAGCTCCATTTGGCATGGGATAAGTAATCCTCAGCGGTCAAACCAAGGGCGTACTATATCCATTTCCTTTCTATCATATATTGCTAAAATTGTCAATGTCAAATTAAAAATAAAAAGGAGTGAATTTCTGTGAATGAATCAGAAATCAGAATGTGGCTCAACAGATACAAAATAATAGCCATATGCCGCAAAATTTACGGGAGCGATCTGGAGCGGTTGACAGAGGCTCTGGCCATCGGGGGCGTCAGAATGATAGAAGTTACTTTTGACCAGGCGGACCCGGAGCATCTGGAAAAAACAGCAAGGGCAATAGAGCTCGTAAAAAGAGTTTCAGGCGGAAATGTTCTGCCCGGAGCAGGAACGGTTATGACAGCAGAACAGGTGGATGCGGCAAAATCTGCCGGTGCTTTTTATATAATTTCTCCAAATACTGACGAAGCGGTTATACGCAGAACCAAAGAAAACGGCTTGGTCTCCATTCCGGGGGCGATGACACCCTCTGAGATTGCCGCAGCTCACAACTATGGCGCAGACTTTGTAAAGCTGTTCCCCACATCTCAGCTGGGGCCGGATTATGTCAAGGCTATTTCAGCCCCGATAAGTCATGTAAAGCTGGTGGCCACCGGAGGAATTACGGAAGACAATCTTCCCACTTATCTTAAGCTTGGCATGGTGGGCGCCGGCATATCCGGAAGGCTGACGGACAAGAAACTGATTGCAGAGGGAAACTTTGCTGAGATAAGCAGGAGAGCGGCAGCTTTTGCCGCCATTGCCGGAGGTGAGCAAAAATGAGAAAAAAGGTGGTGGGCTTCGGAGAAATCCTTCTTCGCCTCAGCCCTCCGGGCTACCTAAAGCTGATACAGACTGATACCTTGACAGCAAACTACACTGGAGCGGAAGCGAACACGCTGGTATCTCTGCGTAAATTTGGATATGATGCTTGCTTTGTGACAAAGGTACCGGACAACGAGGTGGCTGACTGTGCTATGGCTACCATGAGAAAGTATGGGGTAGATGTGTCAAAAGTTATATACGGAGGAGAAAGACTAGGCACATATTATTCAGAAAAAGGCGCTTCTCAGAGACCTTCCAAGGTGCTCTATGACCGCAAGTATTCCTCCATTTCCACGGCAACACCTGAAAACTTCTGCTGGGACGATATACTGGACGGGGCGGATGCTTTCCTCTTCACCGGGATTACTGCGGCCCTTGGCAGCGCTTTGCCGGAGATTTGCCTGGAGGCGTGCAGAACTGCAAAAAGAAAAGGAATCAAGGTTTTCTGCGATTTGAATTATAGAAAAAAGCTGTGGCCGGAGGACCGGGCACAGCAGGTTATGAGGGGCTTGATGTCCTATGTGGATGTTGTGATGGGCAATGAGGAAGACTCGGAAAAAGTTCTGGGAATAGCACCTGCCCACGGAGATGTGGTAAATGGTCTGAGCGAACAGGACTATGAAGAGGTTGCAAAGAAAATATCCGACAACTTTGGTGCAAAAAGAGTCGCCTTTACTTTGCGTACCAGTATCTCAGCCAGCGAAAACATATGGAATGGAATGATATGGGAGGACGGAAACGCCTGTTTTTCCCGGCCATATAAGATGAATATTGTTGACCGTATGGGCGGCGGAGATTCCTTCGGGGCGGGTGTTATATATTCCACTCTGGAAGACTTTGACGCTCAGCATTCGGTGGACTTTGCCGTAGCGGCATCCTGCCTCAAACACAGCATTGAACTGGATTTCAACCTATCATCTCTGGAGGATGTATATCAGTTAATGGCAGGCGACGGTTCAGGAAGAATACAGAGGTAATAATGTAGTCAGGCATCGCTGATGCTTTAATTAGAAAGGAGAAAAACAATGAAAAAGATCCTGGCAATAATATTGACTTTGGCAATGGTATTTGCTCTCTGCGCCTGCTCCTCATCGGGGGAGCCGGAGACCGGCACTGTACCGGCAGATCAGACCGAAGATGGAACTCAAGACAGTGGAGATAGCGCTGCGGAGCCCGAATTTATCCTGAAGATAGGTCATGACCAGGGTGAAGCCCACCCATATCAGAATTTTGCGGTTGCCTTTAAAGATTATCTTGAAGAGGCCACCGACGGCAGAATTCAGGTAGATATCTACAGCAGTGCAGTCCTGGGCACAGAGACGGAGATGACCCAATCCCTTCAGCTGGGGACCTTGGATTTCCTTGTAAGCACCACTGCCAACTCTTCCGTTATAATTCCGGAACTCGGCGTCCTTGGTATGCCTTTCCTGTACCAGTCAACTGACCACGGCAGAGCGGTCTGCACCGATCCTGAAATTCTCAGCTATTGGCAGGGAATAGTAAACGACTCCAATACAGGTATTGTGCTGCTGAACCTTGCCTGCTCCGGTTGGCGCAACCTCTATGCAAGCTATCCGATCAATACCCTGGACGATATAGTGGGCAAGAACATCCGCACCCAGGCCTCTGAGATAGAGACAAAAATGTGGAAACAGCTGGGGGCAAATCCCGTGAATATGTCTTTTGGCGAGATATATACCAGCTTTGAGACAAACCTTATTGTGGCGGCTGAGAACTGCGCGACTTCCTACTACACCAACGCCCATTATGAAGTGGCTCCCTATTATATTAATACCCAGCATACCCTGATGATTCATCCTATAATGGCTTCTCAGCAGACTATGGATAAGCTGGATGACGACCTCAAAGCCTCTGTATATGAAGCAGCCAAAGTCGCCTCTGATGCTCTGTTCACCGCACAAATGGAAGCGGATGAAATGTACCTGCAGAAGGCAATCGATGAAGGTGTTACGTACATCGAGGATTTTGACATGAGCCCGGCTTATGAGAGCTGCTCTCCCCTGCACAAGGAGTTTGCCGAATCAATGGGGCAGGTTGAGGCTCTGGACGCTATACTGGCTCTGGCCTAAGCTGCCGGAGTAGTTCAGTTACTACAGAAAAAATAAAGTTTTTGGAGAATCACTATGGGACCAAAGTATTTGGATGAGCTTCACCTGGGGGATGTGTTCTATACTGCGTCAAGAACAATCACTGAAGCTGATGTGGTAATGTTTGCCGGACTGACGGGTGACTATACGGAAATTCATACCAGTCGGACCATGGCGGAATCTACCCAGTTTGGGCAGCGTATTGCTCACGGAATCCTGGTTCTTGCCTATGCCCATGGACTGTTCATGGCCACAAAGCTGACAACGCCCACTGGCATAGCCCTGGCAGGAATTGAAAACTGGAAATTTATTGCTCCGGTTTTCTTTGGCGATACAATTGAGGTAAGGATAACTGTCAGCGATATTATACCCAGCCGCAGCAAAAAGGACAGGGGAATAGTAAAGTTCCTCTTTGAGGTGATCAAACAGGACGGTACGGTTGTCCAGCAGGGGACAAAAGTAATAATGATGAAGCGCTCTCCTGAGGGCATAGAACACATGGCTACCGCAGCGAAATAGGAAAATTTAAGGCGGCTGTCAAGGTCGCAAAATGCAAAGCTGTCCAGGACAGGCCAAATGTCCTGGACAGCGGAATGGAGAAAAATATGCTTGAAGGAATACGAGTACTGAGTTTTACACATTTTCTGCAAGGACCGGTAGCGGCACAGATGCTGGCCGATCTTGGGGCTGAGGTAATTAAAATCGAAGCTCCTAAAGGCGCTTATGAGAGGGGCTTCTCCCCGATGAACAGCTACTATAATGGGGTCAGCGTTATGCACCTGTCCGTTAACAGAAACCAAAAGAGCATTTCTGTTGATATGAGAACGGAGGAAGGTAGGGAAATAATAAAAAGACTTCTGCCTACCACCGATGTTATAGTGCAAAATTTCCGCCCCGGTGTGCTTGAAAAGTACGGATTCGGCTATGAACAGCTTAAGGAGCAATATCCCGGCATAATATACTGCAATATAACAGGCTATGGGCCTGATGGCCCCTATCGCACCTTGCCCGGCCAGGACCTTCTCGCACAGGCCAAGTCCGGCCTGTGCTACTGCACAGGTGTTGCCGGACAGGCACCTGTAGCTATGGGCACTGCTGTGGTAGATACTCATGGAGCGGCTCTGGCGGCCTTTGGAATTGTTGCCGCTCTGGTGGACCGTATGCGCACGGGGAAGGGCCACAAAATTGACTCATGTCTGCTCAATGCTGCAATGCACTTGCAGATAGAGCCTATAGGCGCATACCTGGCTAAGGGCTATATATTCGACAAGCTGCCTACCGGCGGAGTCACAAGAGTGTATGACACTCCCTACGGCGTATATAAAACCGCTGATGACTACATACTCCTTTCAAAGACACCGGTACCAAAGCTTAAAGAAGTCTTTGGGGAGGAGGCTTTTGGCCGCTTCCAGGATAATGATGTTTTCGACCGTCGGGATGAGGTGGATGCGGCAGTTGCTGCCGAGTTCCTTAAAAAGACCACGGATGAGTGGGCAGAAATCCTTGATGCCCATAACTGCTGGTTCTCCAAGATCAACACATACGAGGATGTAATAAACGATCCCCAGGTGCGCTTCAACGGTATGATTGCGGAGTTTGAGCATCCGAGGGCAGGAAAGGTAAGGACTCTTGCCAATCCCCTGCTGGTAGACGGAAAGAATATCCCGGTGCGTAAGGCTGCTCCGGAGCTGGGGGAAAACACTGTTGAAGTGATGCGCAGTCTTGGCTTTGAAGAGAGCGAAATAGAGAAGACCCTTGCATCTGGGGCGGCGGTACAGTATCAGGGAGACTGATATGGACGAGAAAAAGAAAATATTTACAGACTATTTTAACGAAGGACGTATTGCCCGCATAACGCTGGATAACCCGCCTCTGAATCTGACAACGCTCAAAATCCTGGATCAGCTGATGGAGGCTGTACTGCAGGTCTCTTTTGATGAAAAGGTAAGGGTAGTGGTAATAACTGCTGCCGGAGACAGAATCTTTTGCGGCGGGTCTGACCTGAAGGAATTCCCGATGATAAGGGATAACTTTATTGAGAAAAAGCTTAGGAAAGAGAATGCTATTTTTTCTCGGCTGGAGTCAATGGATAAACCGGTAATAGCGGCAATAAATGCCCAGGCTCTGGGCGGCGGCTGCGAGATGGCCCTTGCATGCGATTTTATAGTATTGGATGAACGGGCAAAGATAGGTCAGCCGGAAATAAATATAGGTACTTTCCCGGGCAGCGGAGCCACGTTCAGACTGCCGCGCCGTGTCGGGATCCCAAAGGCCATGGAGATGTTGTGCCTGGGAACAGCCCTGAGCGCCGACGAAGCGCTGGAGTGTGGTCTGGTAAACCGTATTGCTCCTGCCGGATGCTCCTGGCAATGTGCTTATGAGCTGGCGTTGGAGCTGGCCTCCAAGCCAAAGTTTGCCCTTAAATGTATAAAGACGCTTTGCCGTGAAGCATACACACAGACTCCCGCTGAAGCCATTGAAAGATCCATGGCGCTTAGCGAAATAATATTAAAGACTCCGGATAGTATTGAAGGGACAAAAGCTTTTTTTGAAAAGCGCAGCCCTGTATTTGAAGGCGCAATAACAAAATAACCGAGCGCTTGCCTGCGCAGAAAAGGGAGCAACAACATGAACGAGAAAGAAAAACGTCTGGTTTCACCGTGCTTGCGGAAAATAGGCACGATAGGAGATTGTATAGAGAACCTGTTTTTAATGATAGGCGCCCTGGTCCTGGTGATTTTCTTCATGTCCGTGGTTCTGGATGTGGGTGCACGCACAGCAAATAATTCCCTCTTTTGGACTCAGGATACGGCAATATTCAGCTATTTCTGGTGTATTTTTATTGCAGGAGCAGTTTGCGTTCGCCGCAATGAACATTTCAGCATAGAGCTGTTTTCCCATTTGCCGAAAGCGGCCGCTTTTATAAAACGGCTGATAGTGATATTGGTGATGTGCATATTCACGTATTACATTACAAAATATGGCTGGGATTACGCAATTATGTCCTGGACACGGAAACAGTCAGCCTCCGGTTTGCGACTGTTTTATGCGATAATATGCATGCCCATTGCCGGCGTGGGCTTTGGCTACTTCCTTATGGAACAGCTGGTTTGCCTTTTTACCGGGCTCAATATATCAGACATAAGTAAAAAACACAGCGGCGATAAACTCGCCGGCAAAAAGGAGGTATAACATGGCAGCCAGCAGTATGATTATTTTCCTGTTTGGATCCTTTGTTTTACTGGCACTGATCGGCGTCCCCATCGCCGTCTGCCTGTGTATCTCCGGTTTTCTCACCGCATCCCTTATGGGCATTACTCCCATAGCAATCGTACAGAATATTTTTTCAATGCTCAACAGCTACACTCTTTTAGCTGTCCCCCTTTTCCTCATAGTAGGAAACGTTATGGAGTACGGCGGAATAACCGAGAGGCTGGTTAGATTTTCAAGAGTCCTCGTGGGACATCTGCGGGGAGGCCTTGCCCAGGTAAACATTCTCACCAACATGCTTATGGCCGGAATTTCAGGCTCGGCTACTGCCGATGCCACCGCTCTCGGTTCTGTAATGCTGCCGGCCATGAAGAAAGAGGGCTACCCCGCCGACCTGTCCTGCGCAATAAATGCAGCAGCTTCAACCATAGGACCGGTCATTCCCCCCAGTATTATGATGGTGGTCTACGGGGCCTATTCCGGCGTTTCCATCGGCGCTATGTTTGCCGGGGGAGTTATACCGGGCATACTCATAGGCGTTTCGCTGATGATATATGTATACACGTGGGCCAGACGTAACAACTTCAGCACTGCCGATCGCAGGGCTACATTGAAGGAAGTGCTCTCAGCTACAAAGCATGCTTTTGCTGCGCTTCTCGCTCCGGTAATAATTATTGTCGGCATTATTGGCGGCATTGTAACTACCACGGAGGCAGGCATGCTCTGCGCAGTATACTGCATATTTGTATCCATATTTCTATTCCATTCCATCAGGCTGAAGGACATCAAGGACATAATAGAAAACACTTTGCTTGGCATGAGCAAGCCTCTGCTCTGTGTGGCCGGAGCAGGAGCCTTCGGATATATGATGGCTTATCTCAATGTGCCAAAAATGTTCTTGACGATCCTGGGAGATGCGGCAGATTCCAAGATATTTGTCACGCTGTTTATTGTTGTGCTTTATCTTATCCTGGGTACCTTTATGGATGCTACCCCGGCTATAGTAATTTTTATGACTATAATCCAGTCGCTGGCCCAGAACGTAGGACTAAACCCGCTGCATGTGGGTGTGCTCATATGTGTTACCCTGTGCTTCGGATTTATTACTCCGCCCTACGGACTGACCCTTCTTATCAGCGCAGGTATTGGCGGTGTACCAACAATTGCGGTGATAAAACGGCTGAAGTGGATATTTGTCATAATGATAGGCCTGATTCTGGTTATTGCCTTTGTGCCGGAAATAATCCTGTTTTTGCCCAAGCTGCTGGGGATGTCTGTGTAGCGGGGCTATGGAGGAGATCGTCTTTGAAAAGAGGGAGGACGGACTGGGATATATACGTCTCAATACCCCTCCCCTTAACCTCCAGACCCTGAGCAGCATGAGATTGCTTTACGATATCATAAAGGAGATAGAGGGCAACAATAGTATTCGAGCTCTTGTGATGACGGGAGAGGGCGGACGGGTTTTTTCGGCCGGCTCGGATATAAAGGAGTTTCCCCGGCTGAGGGGCAACTTCGTTGAGGAAAAGCTGCGGTTTGAAAACCTTGTTTTTGACAGTATATCTACCCTTCCCATCCCGACAGTATGCGCAATAAACGGCAGCGCTTTGGGCGGAGGACTGGAGCTGGCCCTATGTTTCGATTTCAGAGTGATTGAGGAAAACGCCCGGATAAGTATGCCGGAGATAAACCTGGGCAACTTTCCCGGCAGCGGCGGGCCATTGCGCCTGTGCAGGCTTATTGGTCCGAACTTGGCTATGGAACTGATGAGTACAGGAAGACCCCTTACAGCAGCCCAGGCGGTAAAATACCATATTGCGACTGAAGCCGTGCCTGAAGGACAGGCAAGCAGGAGAGCGGTTGAATTGGCACACCGGCTGTCGGAAAAGCCGACGGATATTTTTGCCGGAATAAAGAAGCTTGTCAATGATTCTTTCTGCCAGACAATTCAGGAAGCCGCAGCTTGTGCCCAGAGAAAAGCCCTTCAGCTTGCAGAAAGAGCAGACAGAAAAAGAGAGGTAGAACGATGACCAGGGAACTTTTCACGGATGTGCTTATAATAGGCGGCGGAGGGGCAGCCGGCAGGGCAGCTATAGCTGCTGCCGATGCCGGAGCAAAAACCACGATGGTGCTGAAAAAAACGCTGGGAGCTTCAGGGGCTACAGCTTATAAATGCTGTGAGATGGCGGGCTTCAATGTCCCGGGCTGCCTTGACAACGGAGACAGCCGGGAGAAGTATCTTGGAGATATACTGGATGCCGCTCTGGGAATGGAGGAGCCGGGACTGCCGGAAATACTGGCGGAAAATGCCGGCGGCCGTTTTGAGGACCTGCGTAGATGGGGGCTTCAACCGGCTATGGAGGACGGCAGGCCGGTGGTAATGAAAGGCTGCTACTCCAGTATCAGGAGAACATATACGATACGGGGACATGGGGAACCGATAATGAAGGCCCTTATAGGGCAGATACGTAAACGCCCTATAGAAATACTGGAAAACTCCATGGCGGTAGAGCTGTTAGTGGAAGATGGCCGCTGCTGCGGCGCTGTCATCCTTGATGGGAATGACGAGCTTCTGGTCATCTACGCCAAATCGGTTATCCTGGCCACCGGCGGAGGGGCACAGGTGTTCCTGAACAATCTTAATCCGCCGGACGTTTCTGGGGACGGCTATTCCCTTGCATATGACAGCGGTGCGGAATTGATGAATATGGAATTCATGCAGGCTGGAGTCGGCTTTTTCTATCCAATAAAGAGCCTTTTCAATACATATCTGTGGGAAGGCATACCCCGTATTACTAACCGCTTCGGGGAAAACTTTCTGGAAAAGTATATGCCGGAAGGAGTCAGCGTCCGGGAAGTAATGAGCATGCACTGCAAACACTTTCCCTTCAGCACCAGGGACATTTCCAAATACCTGGAGATAGCAATCCAAAAGGAAATAGAAGCCGGTGGAGGAACGGAAAGACTGTGTGTACCGGTGAGCTTTGCCCATTTTACGGAGGACTATATAAACTCTCTTGTGGACACCGTGGATCTGAAACATATGTGGCCCATGGTGGTGGAGCATTTCAAAGAAAACGGAGTGGATATTCTGAGAGATCCGCTGGAGATAACCTGCGTGGCCCAGGCAGTCAACGGAGGAATTCGCATAGGTAAAAATGCAATGTCGTCCATAAAAGGACTTTTTGCCGCCGGAGAGACTGCCGCCGGCCCCCATGGGGCCGACAGACTGGGCGGAAACATGATGGGCACCTGCCAGGTCTTTGGAGAGATTGCCGGACGAAATGCAGCGGAATTTGCCGGGCAAAACTGCCATGTGCGGCCCCGTGTTGATGTGGACAGCCTTAGGTCTGTAAAGCTTCTTCACAAAAAGGCAGAGGCCGACGCCATGATATTGCAGCTGCAGAGAACCGCGCAGACAAAGCTCTTTATTTGCCGTAGCGAAGATAAGCTGCTGCAAATGCTTGAAACGGCTGCCGGTATACTGGAGAAGCTTGAAAACTCACCCAGTGTTCCGGAAGTAAGGCGCAGAAACCTGGAGCTGTACTTCAGAATAAATACTGCCGCAATCATGGCCAAGGCAGCCCTCGAGAGACGTGAGAGCAGAGGCAGTCATTACCGCGAGGATTATCCGGAGAGGGACGATGATAAATTCGGGAGCCCCATCATTTTGAGCAGAACCGTCAACTGATTGGGTTCTTGACTGGAAGGAAAGCTTTTCTGCGGAGGTTTGAAATGATAATTGATACTCTTGATAATCTGAATTTTTATTTTGGCCTGTCTGAAGGGCTGGATTGCGCACTCTCCGTTCTTAAACACTATTATCTTGAAAATATAGAGCCGGGCGAATATAAAGACTTCCCAATAGAGGGCTGCAATACGGTACTTAAAATTTTTAAACCTGAGCCTGTCAGGGATGAAAATGAAATTCCATGGGAATACCATGAACGGCACATTGACGTGCAGTGTGTGCTTAGCGGAGGAGATGAGCTGATAGGCTATGCTCCCAGAGCAAAACTTGACGGATGGGAGTATGACCAGGAAAATGATGTAGCCTATACGCAGTTTCCCTGTGACTATCTGCCTATCAGGCTCAAAGAAGGGGAGTTTGCAGTATTCTTCCCTCAGGATGCCCATAGGAAGGTTCAGAGTGGCGGCACCGCCGGATATCGTAAACTTGTATTTAAAGTTCCGATACAGGGGTTTAAAGTCACAATCTGAAAAGAAATACCGGATAAAAAACGCACTGCCTGACAAATATGCGACAGATGCGGATCAAGATTATTAATGTTTTAAATTTACAACTTACAAAGTAAACCTCGTCCCATCTCTGAAAGCTTCAGAGTAGGACGAGGTTTTTCTTAGCTTAAGATAAGTATATTCTCTGCGCTGCTCAGTGCTCACCGCACTCATGGGCGTGCTCATGCTCGTGGCAGACAGAGCCGGTGGACTCCAGCTCGCCCCGGAGATAGGCCTCCACAGCGCTGCGGGCCTCGCCCTGAGCGCCCAGGATGACCTCCACCTTCCGCTCATTGAAGATATCCACGGCGCCGCCGCCCATGCCGCCGGAGATTATCACCTCCACGCCCATGTCTGCCAGAAAGTTAGGCAGGAAACCGGGCTTGTGGCCGGGGTTGGGGACGGAAGTCTCGGATTTTATAAGGCCGTTTTCCGTCTCGTAAATCATGAAGTTTTCGCAGTGGCCGAAGTGGGGCCAGATCTGCGTTCCGTTGCAGGAAACCGCTATTTTCATAATAATCTCTCCTTATTTTTATAATATGATAATATGAATGCCTAATGTTCTTTTCAGCTGTCAAGGCCCGGCAGCTCCAGCAAAGCCATGGCCCGGTTGTACAGTGCTTTCAAAGCTTCCCTGAGAGGGCAGTCCACGTCCGCCACGCTGAGGCCCCGGTTTATGGCCAGGGTGGCGCTTTTGTCATAGGGCAGGCGGCCCAGGAAGGGGAGGCCCTTCTCAAGACAGAAGGCCTCTATCTTTTCCGTATTCTCCGGGCTCATGTCCCAGCGGTTGACGCATACCGCCAGCTTCACCTGGAAGCTCTCCGACGTTTTCACCAGACGCTGTAAGTCGCTTATGCCGGAGGGGCTGGGCTCGGCCACCACCAGCACCAAGTCCATGCCGCCCACCGAGGCTATCACCGGACAGCCTATGCCCGGGGAACCGTCAACTATGGCCAGGGGACAGTCCGGGGCGTATTTCAGCAGATCCAGCTTTACCTTGGTCACCAGCTTGCCGGAGTTGCCCCGGCCCATTTTCAGCATGGCCGTGGAGAACACCCGATCCCCCTGGTACAGCTCCTGTCTTCCAGCCAGGTCAGGCAGCAGGGTAATAGCCCCGGCGGAGCACACATGGGCGCAGACCCCGCAACCCTCGCAGGCGTATTCGTTTATGACGGCTTTGCCCCCGACCAGAGACAGGGCGCCGAAGCGGCAGTGCTCCAGACACTTGCCGCAGCCAAGACATTTTTCCTCGTCTACCCGGGCCTTGTCCCCGCCCATGAAGTCCGTCACCTGGGGCACGGGCAGCTCCCCGGAGACCAGGTGGAGGTTGGGGGCATCCACGTCGCAGTCCGCCAGGGCTTTTGCTCCGGAGAAGCGGGCAAAGGCGGCGGCCACGGTGGTCTTGCCGGTGCCCCCCTTGCCGCTGAGTATCAGCAGTTTTTTCATGCTCCGCCTCCTATCTTGCCCAGCAGCCGGGTGAAGAGCTCCCGGTATCGCGTAAGCTTTTCCGCCGCTATCTCCCCGGCGGCTATGCACTCTGCCGCCTCCATGTCAAAGGGGATGCGCTCCAGGATTGGCAGACCCTCCTCCCGGCAGAAGCGCTCCAAAGGCTCGTAGGGGGCGTCCTGCTTGTTGATGAGCACGCCGCATTTTTTCCCCAGCAGGCTGGAAAGCTCATATACCATCCTGAAATTGTGCAGGCCGAAGGCCGTGGGCTCGGCCACCAGCAGGCAGTAATCCGCATCCATGGCGCTCTCCATCACGGGACAGGAGCTGCCCGGAGGACAGTCCAGAATAGTCAGGCCTTTTGCCTGCTTCACAGCCTCTCGTATGAGGGGTGTGCCGGAGGCCTCTCCTGGGTTCAGCACCCCGGTGATGACGGTGATATCCCCGTGACGGCCCAGCTCCAGCAAGCCCACGGTCCGGGGCTCTTCCCTGACGGCCCCAGCCGGGCATACCATGGAACAGCCGCCGCAGCTGTGGCAGACCTCGGAGAAGACCATGGGCTTGCCCTTTATATACACCAGGGCGTGGAATCGGCAGAAGTCCACACATTTCTTGCAGCCGGTACAGAGGGCGGCGTCGAATTCCGGCAGCAGGGTGGAGACGGGAAGGGTCTCCAGACCCTCCGGCTTCAGGAAGAGGCGGCCGTTGGGCTCCTCCACATCGCAGTCCACATAACAGCATTCCCCGGCCACGGCGGCAAGGTTCACCGCCGCAAAGGTCTTGCCGGCTCCGCCCTTGCCGCTTAAACAGGCTATCTTCATCTTATGCCCTGGAAGCCGCCGTGAAAGTGGCTGAGCACTTCCAGCTTCCCCTCCCCATAGGCGGCCAGGTCATCCGCCGCCGCTTTGTTCGCGCTTTTGAATATCTCTATGCCTGCGGCCTTGAAGACCTCCGCCGCATTCTCCCCACAGCGGGGAGTTATAAGGAT
>ERZ827492.1307-NODE-1307-length-20436-cov-3.282175_pt1 | contig 20436 bp, 11 predicted proteins | sample MGYA00519704_ERZ827492 | MGnify/ENA primary metagenome ERZ827492 (study PRJEB31778, sample SAMEA3449325) | human gut metagenome | biome: human gut; feature: human-associated habitat; material: faeces | place: United Kingdom | collected 2010/2012 ...
TGGAGGATTTCGATGCGAGGGCGGCCGCCCTCGCCCGAAGGGACCAGCTCGGCAGCGAGGGATTCAGGCGTCTGGCCGAGGCACGCGTATACGTCGCCGAGAACGGCCTCATGACAAGGAGGGGCGAAGGCGAGACGGCTCCTGCATCGACGAGAAGGCGCGGGAATCAGCATCACCTTGCGCCAAGGACGCAGGAGGCCGAGCAGAGGCGCAACCGAGAGAGGAGCGACAGGTGATAATCAAGGTTACCTACGACGACCAGAGGCTTGACGTGTTCGACACGACGACGTTCACCTCTGCCGCGCCTTTCGGCAAGACGAACATGCTCACGAACTTCGAGGTGCGCTTCGACACGATCGGCGAAGGCGGCCTTTGGATGGCTGCCCACAGCTACCAGGCAATCGAAGACGGAAATGAAAACAGCGATGAGACACCTGCCGCTAAGCGCAAGCGCGGGTGGGAGTTCCTACTCGCCGATTCCGAGGAGCTGGATCATGTCGAGCTTGTCGTCGTGGATGGCGAGGCGATCATGAAGCGCGTGTTCGGAGAGCTCGTGGATCTTCAGGCCTTCGACGAGGCCGCATACGAATGTATCGGAAGCTCCTCAAAGGGGCTGCATGCGAGAATTGTCGAGCTCTTCGGGTATCTCAAGCGGATGACGGGAGAACCGAGTCCGAAGGTGCCGGGTATCCCGACCGATGTTGTGGATGCCGTCATCTCCTCGATCGAGGCGGAAAGCTCTGTGCGCGAGAAGGAAGAGGACGAACAGGCAGAGGAATGGGGCGATTTGGATGAAGTTGGTTGGTAGTTTCGTACGTTGGCTTATCAAAGCGGTCTTCCGCTTCATGTAGGAAGGTGAGATAGATGAGGATCAATGATTTGACCAGAACCGACAAGGGAAAGCTGGCAGCAGTCTGCGCAGTCCTAGCCATCATGCTGGCTCTGGGCGTAGCGCTCGTGTCCTGCTCGGCCGATGTAAGTGCTGAAGGAATTGGAGCGAGCCGCGCCGTCGCAGACGCAGCAGGCGGATCCGTCGAGAGCATCGATGCTCCGGAGGTTGTCGAGGCCGACGAGACGGAAGATGCCTCTGCAGCTCAGCAAACAGAGGCAACCGAGCCAGCAGATGATGAGACGTTCTCGCTTGAAGGCGATGGCTCTGTCGACACGGCTTCTGCAGCATCGAAACAAACAGCCTCCATCTCATCGCACTCTGAATCGAAGAGCGAGAGCAAACCGAATGCCTCTGCCCCGACGGAAAGCTCACCGCAGAGGAAGTGGGTCGAGGACACCGAGCAGGTCTGGGTCGTGGACAAGGCGGCATGGACCGAGAGCATTCCCGTCTACTCCACTGTCGAGGTCTCGATCTGCAACATCTGCGGTCAGGACGTCACGGGAAACACTTCCGCGCATGCGAAGGCTCATATGAAGGCCGGAGAAGGATCAGGGCACCACAGCGAGGTTCGCCGCGAGATCACTGGATACGACACTGTGAGCCATGCGGAAGACGGGCATTGGGAGAAGAAGGTCGTAGGAGGCCATTGGGAATGAGGGGAGGCGCTTATCCTTCTTGCATGCCTGCCTAAGTTGTTTCGTTTCTTCAGCTCGCCCTTCCGTTATCGCGCTACGTGCTTGCCCCGTTTGATGGCAGAAGCTCGATGCCAACTGGCTTTCATAGCACTTGCAGCCAGTACGATTAGGCAAAAACAAATCCCCATCAGAATAGCCAAGTTGTCTCCTGTGGCACTCAAAAATCCACCATTCGAAGGATGATTTACTTTATCGTTAGCGTTCGTGCTGCCGTTGGTGCCATCTCCAGCGTCTGTACTGTTGTTAATGCCATCTCCAGTGTTCGTGCTGTCGTCGCCTTCATTGCGTGGAGTCGTGACTCCCAAACCTGCGCTTGCCTCCGAGGGGTCACACATCTCATTTCCCGCATATCGCGAGAAGATCGTGTATGCCGTATTTGGATCGAGCGACTCGAACACAGGGCTCATCTGCCAGGTCGCACCGGAAGGCAGGGTGGCAATCGTTCCATCGACGCTTTTCACCAGACAATACTCCACATTGGCAAGTCCAGCGGGTTGCTCGTTAAGCGTGATGCTCTCTGCAGTGACGGTCTTGACAGTGGGAGTCACTGGAGCTGAGGGCTTCGTGCCCTTCGCCACTTTGATATTTGCCGTTGCTGTAGTGCTGAGAAGTTCGCGGTGCTCATCGACAGCCATTCCGTCGAATCGGGCTGTGATGGTGTTGTCACCGAGCTTCCATTCGCCTTTTCTCCACGCCTCCGTTGTAAGCTCAAGCTCCACCGTGTCACCTGACACGCTCGACGTTCCGAGCAGCTGACCGCTCTCTGGCTCGCCAAGCCAGAATTCGACAGTCGGCTCTGAGCTCTTCGTTTCGGCTTTGAACATGGAGACGAAAGGCGATGTGAGCTTTGCTGCCAGCTTTGTGTTGGCTCCGTATTTGGCAGTATCTATGGAAACGCCATCGCGCTCAGCGCCGAGAGACATCGTGGGCGCCATCGCAAGCACTCCATTCCCAGAGTAGTATCCCTGTCCGGATATGGATCCGTACACTTCGATCCTGCCGTTGCAGACGATGTCGCCATTGTTAAGAAGTTCACCGTAGCAGATGAGGGTGCCATTGCAAATCACCTTGCCGCCGGTGTCAACAGTCAGCGTCTTGTCCGCAGCTACCGTAAGCATCTTGCCGACAGGGATGGTCAGTGTCTTGCCATCGGGAACGGCGATATTGCCCGATGCATCTGCCATGGACTTCTCCACGGCATAGGGGTATTCGTCTTTGGTCGCTGCGTCAGTGCTCTCGACCACGGTGTAGCCTGAGGCAGGCGCGATGCCGTAGGCCGCTCCTCCCTCAACGCCATTGCCGAGCGTCGCGCCATTCGAGGTGAAGAAGCCGCCCTGGATCGCAACGTGGGCAGCATCGCCAGAGTATCCGGCCCCGTTTCCGAGATAGGTAGACCCATCGCGGGAAGTTAGGCTCAAGCAAGGGCCAAAGACCCGGGATCCGATCCTGATACGAGCAGATTTGCAACCATAAGCAGCGCCAATGGCAGCCGAGCCTTCGCCAGATGAGACGTTTACAGTTCCTTCGCCGATGGCTATCTCGCTGTAGGGTGACGGGTCAGGGGCACCTTTTCCACCGCCGATACCGGCAGCCTCTCTAGACATTGCCGTTACGGTGCCACCGTTGACCAAGATGTCGCCGCTGCACCCACCGCTGCCGCCGCCGATACCCGCTCCATTGTGGGACATGCTTTTGACCACTGCATTTTCGCTTATGTAGATATTGCCTCCACTCTGACCGTTAGCTCCTCCGATGCCAGCACCGTTAGTGCTGGCGGCGCGGAGACTTCCTGATCCATGAATGACGACAGATTGCATGCCATTTTCGAGACCTGCGCGATCGTCGCCCGATGAAAGCGAGTTGGTCGAGCCATCGGCCAGATTGAGCAAAAGGCCTCCTGAAGCTATACGGAGAGCAGCTTTATCAGTACGGGCGTCCGAAAGACCGTCAAGTTCGATGGCTGTGTTATTAAAGGTGATGTCTGCATAGTTGTCTTCATTGTTGTTGCCTACATCGACTATGATCCCGGCGTTGGTGACATCTCCGTTCGTCGAGATGGTCAAAGGCGTGGTCGTCTTGACCCTGAGTTCGCCCCAGTCGGCGCCCGCGTCATAGACCCAGTCGTAATCAGTGCCGAGTGTGCCACCCTCTATTACGAAGGGACATGCATGGCGCAGGACCAGATGTAACGTACTGCCCTTTTGAATACTGTAATCCTGCAAGGTATTGTCGTCTTCGAGCTGCTTTCCTGCAAAAATCAATCTCTGCTGATCGATTGGTATTCCCTCTTTATCCCTGATCATTGCCTTTACGTCTTCTATTCGATCCGTTGGCTCAACCTCAAGAGTTATATGTTTTCCCGTTAGGGTCTTTACGAATATCTGCATCGCTGACATCGGTTCGCCTTGTGGTCCAGCGAGCGCTTCACGAACTGCGTTGTACCGATCCATATGCAGTCCGTCGCGCTTATCTTCTGGGATAGCACTAATGGCATCGGAGATCGCTTGCATGGCTTCATCCATTGCATGCGCATCTTCAGCAGATAGCGTTTCGGGGTCGGGCAACCCATCTATCAGCGCATTGACCTTCACGACAGCATCGTTGGTTTCCAAATCCAAGGCTTCGGCTTGTACAGATATTGCGTCCGTTCCGTCCAATTGCGGCTCGATCGCAAAAGCCATCATGGGCATCGTGCCGAAGATCAGAGTTAGGCAAAGTAGTTTGTTGAGCATGCGTTTAGCCATGATGATGCGTCCTTTTCAGTTCACTTTCGAGCATGTTTGCCGCGATAGGGGCTCAGCTTGCTGCTCCAGGAAAGCACCAACACTGCAGCGGAGATGATCGATATCGCCGTAAGGAGCAGTATGCTGCGCTGCATGCCGTCGCCTGTGGACGGGAGGCCGCCCCTCGAATCCTGTTCGTTCTTTCCAGCCGAAGAGCCGGCGTTATCGGCTACATTCGATCCATTGTCAGTGCCAGCCTGACCGCTCTCGTCCGATACGGTCGGACCATCAGGGTCGCCAGGGTTCTCGGAGCGCGCGGTCAGCGTTCGGTTGGACGCTTCCCAGTCGTAGGCACGGGAAAGCTGATTGAAGTCTGCTCGGCTGCAGTAGGTTGTCACCTTGTCGCCCTCTGATACAAGAAAACAGTTCTTGCTGTTCGTGCAACCGCTCGGGAAGTGCCACCCATCCGGGATGGACGTTATTGCAGGACAGTCCGCAAAAGTCCCCTGCATGTTCTTCACGCCGTCCGGGATTGCTGGCAAAGCTTTGAGCAACGTGCAGCCCGAAAAAGCGTAGGCTGCATTCACTACGCTATCTGGAATATTCGGTGCCTCAACAAGAGAGATGCAGCCATAGAAAGTGCCGTCCATATCTTCCACGCTGCTTGCCTCTGACATATCGGGAGGAGCAACAAGGGCAGTGCAGCCCTGGAAAGTGCTGTTCAGATTTGTTGCTTTTCCTGGAATTTTTGGCGCCGCTGCAAGAGATGCGCAGTTGAAAAACGTGCCGAACAGGTTAGTTGCGCTGTCTGGCAGCGCAGGAACGCTCCTCAAAGAGATGCACTCATAGAAGGTGCCGGTCATGTTCGTAACACTGCTTGGAATCGATGGCACACTTTCAAGCAGTGCGCAGCCATGGAAAGCTCGCGTCATTTCTTTCACGTTGATTGCATTCGACAAGTCGGGTGCGACCTTCAACGAAGTGCACCTCATGAAAGCACGGGTCATATCTTGGACGTTGCTCGCATTCGACATATCAGGCGCGGTCTTTAGCAAGGTGCAATTTTCGAAGGTGCCAGCCATATCCGTAACACTAGTTGGTATGACAGGCGCTCTCTCAAGCGACGTGCAGTCTTGGAAAGTTCGCCTCATGTTCGTCACATTGCGCGTATTCGACAGGTCTGGTGCGGAAACAAGGGACGTGCAACCGTCGAACGCCATGCTCAAGTCGGTCACAGCATCTTGGATCGCTGGTGCGCTTGTAAGCGAGGTGCACCCGTAGAAGGCACCGCTCATGTCCGTAACGCTGATCGCATTCGTCATGTCGGGCGCCGCCGCAAGAGCAGTGCAACCGGAGAAACATCGAGACAGATTCGTCACGCTGTTCGGAATCGCAGGCGCAGTCGTAAGAGAAGCGCAGCCCGTGAAGGTGCCACTCATATCTTTCACGCTATTCGGGATTTCGGGTGCAGCCGTAAGAGAGGCGCACCGAGCAAAGGTGCCGCTCATGTCGGTCACGCCACTAGGGATTGTTGGAGCCGAGACAAGACCGGTGCAACCATAGAACCAATCTCGCATGGATGAGGGTGTTACGCCGCTTTCGATCGTAACTGATCTGATCTTCTCTGCCTGAGAACTCCAAGGAGCATCAGGAGTCGAAAACGCCACGTCGCCACTTCCGCTTATATGCAGAGATCCGTCGCTGTATAGCGTAGCGATCACATTAGCAGTATTAAGGGCGCCGATCTCCCATTTTCCGACGATGCTGACCGAAGGCCCAGGCGTGGGTGTCGGCGAAGGGTCGGGGTCGGGCTCGGGGGTCGTCTCGGTCGCCATCGTCGCGTAGGTCATCCTTTGGCCATCTTCCGTCTTTTCCAGCCATACCTTGCAATTCTCAAAGCTGTCGATTCCCATACCGCTGGCGGAAACGGAGCCCATGTCGCTGACTGCCTGCGCCCATGCACCGTCGCTGTTCTGCGCAACCAGGTAGGCGCCTGATGGAACATTCGAATAATCAACCTTTGAATAGTCTGAAGCTATCGATGCGGACCCAAGATCGACCCCTTTATACCTCAAAGTAAAAGCACCGTCACCCGTCACATTTTCAATCGCCAAAGCACCGTTGGACAATGCCGACGGCGCAGCAGAGGCAAAAGCGACAGATGACAGATCCAGCTCGAAGGCGGGCTTCATCGCGATATTATAAACAACGTTCTCGGAAATCACGTATCTGCCTGAGGCCGCTGCCAGAGCATAGATGTTATGATTTGCAAAAGGTGTACGAAGCCAGAAATAGCCGCTGTTTCCCCAATACGTATTATCTATGCGAAGACCATTGTTCAATGAGTCCACACTGTTCGCGCCGACGGTGATATATCCGTCGGCACCATGATCATAATCCCCATAAGCCGGATACAGTTTTCCTATTGTGGAATAAACACTGTTGTTCTTAGTGTCGTTCGTATATATCGTCGAGGTTTTCATCAAGGCTTGCTCTGCACCTGTAAAAAACGAACTTTCCGCATCTCGCAAAGCTTCTCTTAGCTTGCTTGCGCCGTAATGATTCGGAAACACCTCTGTTGGAGTTTCGCCTTGATACACACAACCCCACTCAGCGTTATAGGGCATAGCGTTCATGCTTTGCTGAAACACTTGTGTTTGCCCAAGCTGACTCGCCGCGAACAAGGTCAGGCTTCCAATGCTTTGGCTGCCTGCGATCCACCATGCTTGTGCATCACTAGGACCGTTTTGCCCAAAGTACACCTTTGCTGCCTTTGCTGTTCCATCAGCGTCGTTCGTGTTGAACTGCATCAAATCGCCCTTATCAGCGAACTGCGCAGTGTCGGGCGATTCCGCCGCATGAGCAGTCGTCGGCCCTATTGGTGTCAAGGTGACAATCAGCGTCATCGCGATCAGCAGCGATAAGAGCGTCTGTCCTACTGACTGGTTGCCCATGATCTTCTTCAAGCTCGATTTCCTTTCCTATCGACTCATTCGACGCCTTGACGCAAGCGCCAGCGCGGCCAGAGCAGCAAGCAACGCCAATGCAGCGATTGCAAGCGCCATGCCGTCCCCTGTTGCTGCCAAACCCGAACCGCCAGCAGGAGAACCAAAATACGGATCGGTCGAAACCTGATCTTTCGATCCTCCCGCATTAGCTGGGTCATTCGGCTCCTCGACAAGCTGGCTCGCAGGGATGGTCAAAGCTTTCACGCACACGTTCGTAACGTAACGATCGCGTCCTGAGATCCTTTCATTAGATCCCTCCGAGTCCCCCTCCAGTCCATCTCCAGAGGCACCTATGGTCGGAGAATCCTCGGGAGCAGTTGTAACATTGCTCGCGATATCCTGACCATAGCCCTTGGGATCGATCCAATTCTTCCCATCCGCTGAAACGAAGCTTGCCTCTTCATTGCCGTTCGCATCCTTGCCCATATGCACCGGCACCGCATCAGGCATCTCAGGGTCGGGCGTATAAGCTTCGACTGCGATTGGGAAATCATAGGTGGGCGTTTCCATACGAACGACCACTGAGAAGACATCACCCTTGGATAGCCTCACTGGTGCGCTGAGTGTGGCGGTGTGATACCCCGGACGCGCCACCACGCCTTCTTGCGTAGACGCCAGCTCCCCCGACGTTGGATTCTGCTCATCAGTAAGTCTCTTATATACTTCGATGCGATAGTTCGTGTTGATTCCCGTAGCGCACATCGTCACGCGATCAAGTGCTTCATCGTCGCGTTCGCTCGTGAAGACGTTTGCCGCATAGCCGACATTCGAGTCTCCCGTTCGAAGAGAATTGCACCAACCTAGGGTATCATTTTGATAGATTGCCTCATTTTCGCGGCCGAGGTCTCCTTTGAATACGCCGATGAAACCAAGCGAAGCGTCCTCATAAGAAATCCAGAAGTACCCTTCGTCTCCTTGTTCAGTGCCCCAGGAATTCTTGATGAGCCATGCGCCGTCGGAGTGCGGACGCATCGTCTCATTGAAATTGAAGCGCGAATAGGTGTCATCCCAACCAACCAGTGCAGTCGCATGGTCGGCAACTGCCTGCCGTAGGACTCAGATAGTATGCCGAGGTCTCGAAGTTGAAATTCCCCATATCCTGCCGACTTGCGAACTCGATGACAACGACCCCGTCATTCTTAACAGCATCCTTGATCGCCTGCCTGGAAACTCCGTCTTCGGTCTGCTCCCAATAGGGGTTGTCGTAACCTGCATCGAAGAGGATGGAATCAGTGAAGCGCACATCCGAAACGTAACGGTGAGATTCATCCATGGCCACAGGGCCGTCATTCGTTCCCTCCTTGACCAGAGCAGCCCCTTTCCCTGCGGCCAAGCTCGCTGAAAGACGTTTCGAATCGACACCGCCACCATACGGATCAAACTCATCAAAATACTCCGTGTGATTGAACTCGCGCTCCTCCTTTCCCGTTTGCTCGAAATAGAGCATCTGGTAGGGAGATAGCTCAAGGGACTGACCCGTTTTCCTTAGCACAGAAGATTCAATGGAAGCCATTGTCGCAAACGAGAAGCAGGTATCCGTTTGCCCTTGGTTGCGAACAGGAGTCAGCAACCCTTCGTCGCGCAAGTTGTATGCCGACTCGTCACGCGATACATCGCCCGGAACATCAGCAGAGGCAACGCCGGTTGACCTGAATACGCGGCCATCTGGCTCGGCGAACGATGCGGCAAGAGCGTATAAGCGCCCATCGTAGGCTGCTACCGCAGGCTCGAACACCTTATCGTCCGACAATCTAGACCAGTACGGCTCGAACGTACCCGACTCTTCTGAGAAGATGTAGGTGTCTGCCTGCCCATCAGCAGAGAGCGGGCCGACCATGGCTATACTGTCGACGTAACCTTCCACCGCATCTGACCATGCCCTTATCGGAGCAAAGGCACGCCTAGCATTCGTGTTGGGGGCAAATTCAGGGAAGGCGTTTTCTAGCAAGGTACCAGTGTTTCCGCGCACGACCTCCATCGTTCCATTGGATTCGTCGTATGCGTATAAACTATCACCGCTTGCTACAACCTGCGGATTGACGCGCTCGACAGCGAGGGTCGCGATTTGCCCCGTCGAGCCATTGCTCAGATCATAGGAAGAGACGCGGCTAGCGTCGCCCTCGTCTCCACCCACAAGTGCCAAGGTTCCCGCATGGTTTATGATGGTTGATCCCTTTTGGACGCCCGCGCTCGAAATGCTGCTCCATTGTCTAACCGACGGGTCGAAGGCGTACATCTTCACCTGAGCCTTACTGGAATCACTCCAAATTCGCGCAACTCCGCCGTCCAGTTGCTCCATGGACGTCCCCTTCACGATCAGAAGGCCGTCCCAGAGAGCCGCCGAGGCATCGGCCAGAGGTTCTGGAAGAGCAGCGCTCTTCTCCCAACTGTCAGCTTGCGTGTCGTAGCGCCACATAGCCCGAACGAAAGGTGAATCCTCAACTGGCTCGGTATTGGGCAGAGCGTAGAGGTATCCTTGCAAAGGCTGTAGGATTCCACCCGCTTCGCAGTCTGCAAAATCGTCATATTCGTAAGCGTCTCCCTCTGCCTGAGGAAGCGCATGCATTTTTTCATACACGGAATAACTGGGGCTCACGAAAAAAGTGCGGCGCGCCGCCTTACCAGCCGAGGTAGAAACTGTTGCTTCGACCGTGCCCGAAAGCCATTCTTCGTCAGAAATCCTGAAAGCGATCTCGTTATCGGTCCATGAGCTTATTGTTGTGGAATATGCCGTGTGGTCATCACCCAGGCCTGCTTGGATCATAGCCACCTGCCCTTGCGAAGACCCGAATCGAGCACCCGTGATGGTTACAGTCTTGCCGCTCTCGTCGACTTCGAGCGAATCGAGCCTGGGGCCAAATGATGGCGCATCAAGCGCAGCACCAACGGAAATATCCAACGTACCGCCCGTTGTTGTTTTCCCCTTGAAATCATCATTGGGTCGAACCGATGCCTTCAGGCGTTCGATACGCGTTGCGGCATCTTCGTCTGGGAAGCACGCGGCGAGCACGGCACAAGCACCAGAGGCTGCTGGTGTTGCCATGGAGGTGCCGGTCAAGAAATCGTAGGGAACCTTTTGCGTTCCGATTCCCACCGAATCGATCCAGAGTTTCGATGCGTTCTCGGCCCTGACTGCCATCAGAAGCTTGAAATCGGTAAAGTTCGTTTCTTCGGGAAGGTCGAGATCGAAATAGTCCCAGCTCTCACCGGTACACTTTTGGCTATGGAGCTCATCGTCCGAAGCATACTCCCACGATCCATCTTTTGTTTTCACTATGATGTCGGCGATAGAAAACCGCGACTCACAATAAAAGGCCGTTCCAAAAGTAGCCCCATTTCCATCTGCGGGAAGGGGAACATTTTGCGCGGAGAATTCGATTGCGTAGACGTTGTTATCAAAATCTTCATCATAGAGGATATCGAGCGTCGCAGAAAAGCTACCCGATCCGCCCATAGCGGCACTCGTATCATGAGCATCAGCGTTGTTAAACGGAATTGCTCCGCCACTGCGCATAAAGGCATTGATCTCGAAGTCGTTGCCCGCGGCAGCATTACCAGAACCACCACCAGCAGCGCTGTTGTTATCGCTGTCAAAACCCGAATACGCGAGATTCGAGCCTTCATCCACCAAATCTGCCGCATAACAAGCATTCTTGAAAGGAACCGTGGAGAGAATCGTCGCGCCAGGAGACGCAATATCGACTGTATTCGCACCGTAATTACTGCCCCTCCAGCGCTTGTCTGAGGGATTAGTCGCAGCGATCACCGCAACGTAAGGATTATCTTTGAGACTTGAAGAAGAGAAGAGATTCTTGTCGTTGTCGAGGTTCTCGTTGCCTGAGCCGAAGATCGAGACGATACCGCAAGTCTCGCCAAGATCGCGCAAGGCATAATCAAGCGCACGCGTCGGTTGGTACACGCCCCATGAATTGCTGGTGACCTTAACGTTGATTCCCTGTTCAAGAACTGCCTTCTTGATGAACGCATAGGCGTTCAGCTGGTCAACGATCGAGGTCGACCCGTCGCCACTTCTGATAACCATCAACTTGGCATTCGATGCCGCACCGCTGGTTCCCTTACCATCCCATTCAGCAGCAATGATGCCAGCGCAGTGCGTGCCATGCAGGTTTCTGTCTTCAACGTCGGCTGCATCTTGCGCGGGATCAGCAGCAGACATCGCATTGAAGCCGAACTTACCGCAGCCGAGCGCCTGTTGTTGGCTTTCCGTGAAGTGGTAGATCGAACCATCAAGATCAGGATGATCGAGATCGACGCCGGTATCGAGAAGAGCAACTACCACCTCTCGATCCTCCATGTTACCGCCAGACTGGTTCCACTTGGGAGGATTCACGCTCGCGCTGTTCGATACACCAGGAGTCTGAAGTGTTGAAGAGTCGTTCGTGTAGCCCCACTGGAAGGAAGTGAGGTCTTGGGAACTTGCCTTCGCGCTCGCGCCTTTACCATTTGTCAGTGCTCGTACAGCGTTGTTTGCATAGGCATCCACACCATCTGTTGCAGGCTCTGTCGTTTGAGGATTGAACACTTCAGGCTCAGACGATCCAGATTCTTTGGCTTTTTCTTCAGTTTCGCCTAAAGAATCAGCTGAAGATTCTGCTTCAGGAGCTTCTATAGGCACTTCTGCAGGTTCTGAAAGATCATCTGGTTTAGGCGCTCTTGGGGCATCTTCGTCAAGCACCTCATCGTCTGCAAGCTTGACACCGGTGTAATTGGGCTCCGCGAAGATGACGGTGGGGTTTGTCGCTAGATGATAGAGAAGCTCTTTCGTGGATAGAACTTCGCTGCGGATTACAACGAGCCCATCGCCATTACCTGCTTCGACATTCAGATCGAAGAGAGTCTCGACCTCGGTATTGTCATTTGAGCACGATAAGGCGCTCGTGTCTTCTATACAAGCAATGACTTCGCCTTCTGCGTATTCGCCCTCTTCTAACATCGTGGGGATGTCTTTTGCCCAACCTGAGACATTATCTGTCTCGTTGGAATAGGCGAGCGATGCAGGGAATAGGCTAAATGCTAATAAAAAGGCAAGATAGAAACTAATGAAAGCCTTTCCTGTTTTGGAAAGGCAGGTGCTTCCGTTTCGCATTTCATCTTAGCTAGGAAACGGTTACGGTGCCGTTGCCAGTGAGTACGGCAATCAAAGAGAGCAGTCCTCCTGAAACTATCATAATCAGACCGAGAATTATGAAGAAGAGGCAGCCGAGCCAGGCCCAAAGCTTTCCGCCTTCACTCCATCCCCAGCCGTCCTTTCCGACAAACCATAAGAACAGCACTCCCGGAAGACCCCCAAATAGGCCGATGAGGAAATAACCGGCCTTAGCCAAGCCCGAAATCTGCTTCATTATTGGAACACCCTTTCCTTCTGCTTCATTTAGAGTGTTCATAGTAAGAGACAGCTAGCAACAAAAGCGCAACAACCCCATACATCGCTGTACTGTAAGAGCAAAGATGCACTAGCAAAACACAAGCTACATCATTCTTAAAACGATTTGATTCTATTTAGCGAGAACTCCGCCCATGTGTATGACGGAAGATACGATCCCCTATACGAATTCACGGCAATAGGGTCTCCCTCCAAAAAACGATAGACATCGCAATCTATGAGACTAGGTCTTACCGCCAAGCTGTCACGCTGTTTCCTGATAATGTCTTCGGCATCGGCCAAAGCGAGGGCCGAGCGCAGGTCTGCAACGAGGGATCTGTAGTAGCTGCGCTGCGATGTGCTATAAGGGGCATCTTCCCAGAGTACTGCACAGGCTTCGCGAGTAGTGACGCTTGCTCCTCGCCTGTCAATCAAGAGCGCAAGCAGATCTTTAGTCTTCGAGCGTTTGAAGGTAAGTGGCTCGCCATCTACGAACACTTCGAATCCATTGAAGGTCTGAACGCGCACTCGCGGGGGGTCAGCGCTGTTCGAGGCAGATTTACTGCATTGCTCATAGACAAAGGTCAGCTCACGTTCAAGGTCGTTGAGGTTGACGGGCTTGAGCAGATAGCCGGTCGCATGCAGAGCGAAGGCGTCTATCGCATACTCTTCGTAGCTGGTGACGAAGATAATGTGCGTGTCGGAGTGTGCTTCTTTAATGCGCTTTGCGAGTTCGAGACCGTCCATCCCAGGCATCCTTATATCAATGAGAGCCACGTCTACGGGATGACATTCGACATACTCAAGCGCACGCTTCGAGCTGTTGAAACTGTGTGGCTCACAGTCGGGTCGCACCTTCTTGAGCGACCTCGTCAAATCTCTCAGAGCCAGTTCCTCGTCATCTACTGCTATTACGTTCATGAATTGCCTTCTAGCTTATTTGATTCGCGAGGGATGCGAATCGTCACCTGCGTGCCGTGGTTGGGCGCGCTTCTCACCTCAAGCGTCGCCCCGCTAATGTCGGCTAACCGCTTGCGGACGTTCTGTATGCCGATGTGTGCGGATGGGTCGAGGTCGCGGTCGGGATCAAAGCCGATCCCGTCGTCGACGATAGAAATCTCATAGAACGCCTCGTCTTCTCTTGTGGATATACAGATCTCGCCTCCATCCTCTTTGACTGTGATGCCATGGCGGACGGCGTTTTCCGCGAGCGCCTGCACGGAAAGCGGCGGAAGAGAGAAGCCTTTCGATTGGATGTCGTAGCGGACGCGCAAGCGCTCTCCAAATCTCAGCCTCTCCAAGTCGAGGTATGTGGCGGTGTGTTGCAACTCCTTCTCGAAGGGAATGGGGCTCTTGCTCGTAAGCGAAGCCATGTTCTCACGCAAGAATGCAGAGAAGCTGCCTATTGCCACAACCGCTTCGGCGGGGTCACTTGAACATAGTTCGCGTATGCCGGTCAGTACGTTGTAGAGGAAATGCGGCTGTATCTGGCTGAGCATGATGTCCGAGCGTGCCTCAACAAGCTCGCGCTCGCGCTTCTCGAGCAGCGCCTTACGCTCGGACTGGATGTTCAGGAACACGAGGAGTATCGCGATTGCCACGAAAGAATTCATGAGTGCGACTCCGTAATTCAGCACCTGTATGATTTCAGCGACGATGGGAAGCGCTATGTAGCAGGCGAACCCAAGTAGCTCCTTTGCACTCAAGCATGATCGATAGCGAACCACAATCGCGGCATTGCGCAAATGGAGGAAGACCGGTATCAATTGCGCCGCCAAGAAATACCGGCCTCGCATGTACCCATGCTCGGCGTCGACTGTGAAGAACATCCCGTTGAACAGAGATGCCACACAGCCAAGAAGATAGACAGCGAACAGCACGACTGAGAGCTTGAAGTAATCGTGCGTTACCTCATGGCGCTTTGAGATGAATGCGACGATGTATCCTGTGAAGAAGAGAAATAAGGGCACAGGTGCAACATAAAAAAAGAATGTGCCAATAAGTACAAGTGCATATTCTACTTCGCCGAGCGGTAAAGCAAAGCACCAAGCCACCATGTCGCCGACCGCCATTATCAAATTGCACGCACAGATTCCGACGAAGCATCGGTTGACGTTATCTCTGCGGTCGCTGGATATGAGGACATATCCGCCAAGTATCAGACAGAGAAATGCGCTATAAGCATCGAATGCTATGTTGAATTGATCCATCGCCCGTCTTTCTGCTTATCTGTCACGAACCATCCGCCGTCTCTGTCGTTTTCAACGACACTATTATCCGCTCAGAATCCACATGCGTCCAACATTGTGCTTTGATTGCTATTCTGAATCAGGGGTTTAACATCGCGTAAGCTGGATCCTGAATGCAAGAGTATACGAAGAAGTTCCTGGCTATTCATCAACGACCGAAAAAGTGAAAGGAATTTAGTGAACGAATACATCCAACGGTGCACTGCATTGGTAGTCCTCATCGTCGCAGGGGTAAGCCTCTTCTTTCCCGTCGCGGGCATTTGGGTGCAAACCTCATGGATCAATTATCTGCTCATGATTGTCATGTTTGGTATGGGTCTTACGATGAAGGTCGGTGATTTTGTTTCCGTGTTCACTTCTCCCAAAGAAGTGGTCATAGGTTTTGTAGGCCAATTCGCGCTCATGCCCCTTTTGGCCTACCTAATCGGCACCTTTTTTGGATTCGGTCCGGAGCTCATGGCCGGATTGGTCTTGGTGGGAACATGCCCGGGTGGGACTGCAAGCGATGTTATGACCTACTTAGCAAAAGGCGATGTAGCTCTTTCGGTGAGCATAACCGCCGTGAACACCTTGCTAGCGCCTATCCTTACACCGCTTCTTACCTTGGCGTATCTGGGTACAACCATGAATGTCGATGCGTTTGGGATGTTCCTCTCTATCGTGCAAGTGGTCATCGTGCCGATTCTTCTAGGACTCTTGATTGGAAAGTTATTAGGGAATCGAGCGGCAACCGTCTCGAAAGGGATGCCCACCGTATCTCTCGTAGCGATTTGCCTCATTATTATGGCGGTCGTTTCTCACAATGCGCAGCAGATCTTCGCAACAGGCATATCAATCCTTGCTGCTTGCATCCTTCTCAATCTGCTGGGTTATGCGGTAGGCTATCTTTTGGCAACCATCGCGAGATCTTCGCTTGCACGAAAGAAAGCACTTTCTTTAGAGATCGGCATGCAGAACTCGGGATTGGCGACCACGCTTGCCGCCACCGCATTTCCTAACATGGCATTGGCGACCGTGCCAGGCGCAATGTTCTCCGTTTGGCACAACATATCGGGCGCTTTATTGGCATCTATTTTCCGAAGAATGGTAGACAGCGATAGCGACTAGATCACGAGCCATCTGCATTAATCGTTTGCTTTAAAGTTGCGTAAACTACGGTACGAGTATTGCTGGTTTGGTACGAACATGTTGCAAATGCGAATAATTGTGCGGCTTCAGAGGGCTGATCCAATAGAAGATCGACATTCTCCGTCATTTCAGAAATCGTCTCTGACTTATCTATTCGTATCCGCTCGTTGTTGGCGTCCACGATGTCTACCGCAAAGATTTTGAGTTCTAATGTCTCTCCACTGCGCTTGTAGATAATGATGCGGCTATGCTCGCGTGCATAGGCCTCATCTGAGAAACTAGCGAAGTCCGCGAACACCGAACCGTCGCTCATGTGGTGCCCGTAGACCATCACGAAGTTGGAGGCCAAGGAACACTCGCAGTCTATGTAAGGCGTTCCGTAATTGCCTTGACCGAACACGTTGCAATAAAGGTAAGCGTTGGGCGCATCGGGAGTTGCCTGCACTATCGGCTCGTCGATGTTAGTTCCTGGCACCTCAATCCAGGCCACAACTTCTGCAGGGAGGCTGTCCCATTCGATCTGCCTTCCAGACTCCTCCTGGTCGAGGAACTCCTCGATTGTCTGAGATACATCCAATCTGCCCTCTTTTGGCGAGCAGACTATTGTGATGACAAGGGAGGTGATTATTGCCGCCATGACAACCCCTGCGATCTTTGCGAAAGCTCTTATTCTTTTCATCTGTTGCTCCTCGTATTAGAAAGGTGGGACGCCATGCGAGCCCCCCCCCCTGCCGATTCTTAGCTCTTCGCTAAGGTATTGCGTATGTCTGCAAGCGGCCTGCTCTCAGCTAGTCCTCATCGGAGGCTTCGAGCACTTCCTTTTCCATCTCGGAAATGGCATCTGCCTGCTTGCGCGCACGGCGGATATAGGCGTAAGTCGCGCCAGCCGCTCCGCAGAGCAGCATCACAGCAACGCTAGCCGTCGCAGGATCGACCTCGGCGAAGGCTCCGGTCTTGGGATAGCCCTTGCCCGGGTTCTCTGGTTCGGGAACAGGCTCAGGCTCGGGGAAGCTCACAGTCTGACCCTCGTCGTCGATGTCCTCGTGGGTGGCGATGATGTTCTCTTCTGCATCGGAGAGCTTCTCGAAGAAGACGATGTCGTGTCCTGCGAGATCGCGCGTGTCGATCTCTATCTCGACGTCGATCGTGCCGTCATGGGTCTCGGGTGTGAACTCGGTGGTGCCGACGATCGGCAAACCGTCATCGCCCATAATCGGGTTTCCGGTCTCCTTGTCCATGAGCATGGTGAAGAGCTTGTATGCATTGCCCGGTGTGAGCCCCGTGTAGGCAACAGTGTCGATGAGCTTAACGTTCTCGCCAATGGTGCCCACGTTCGTTCCGGTCTCGCCGTCTCGTGCCTGGGTTGCGATGTCCACGACGCTCACGGTCTGGTCCACATCGTCGATATCGGCATGAACCATGTACTCGGCCCCCTCGAACTCCATGGCCTCGAAGGCCACGAGCTGTTTGCCAGCAAGCGTTGCGCCTTTGAAGATGAAGGTCACATCCACCGTCCCGCACGATTCCTTGGCAGTGAAGGTGGTACTTGAGGTGATGGCGTTACCCTCATCGTCGAGCGCGGCCTCGCCGGTCGCCTTGTCCATGAGCGTGCCGCACGCAGTGTACTCGTTGCCGGGGATGAGGCCGGTGTATTGAATAGTGTCCACGATCGTGATGTCTTCGCGAGCCTGGCTCTCGTGCGTTCCGCTCTCGGAATCCGCGGCTATCGTCTTCATGGTCTTTGGCATGTTCTCAAGCTCGAACTCGTGCGACTGCGCCATGGCACCGCTCTCGTCCCACTCGATCATGCCCTGGTCGTTCACCTTGAAATCGATCACTGTCGGGTTGCCCTCGTCGTCGAGGTCTGCGATGACATAGCCATCTGGTGCCTCCACCTCTTGGATGTGGTAGCTACCATGCTTGGCATATGCGAGAGAGATGACGCCGTTCTCATTGGTGGCGAGCTCCTCGTCGAAGGTGCCCTCGTCGTTCCAGACGTGGAACTTGGCACCTGCCAGAGCCTTCTCAGGGTCGAGCGCGTCGACCTTCTTGATAGAAGGTGTAGTGGGTTCGTCGGTCACAGCCTCTTCGTGGTCGTATACCGAAACATCCTGTCCCGCATATTCGAGCGCGACCGTCTTCTCTACGACGTCGAGCGCGAAGCCGTCCTTCGCCTTGGCCTCGTATACCGTGTAGGTTCCGAGGTAGAACTCAGGAGTGGTCGCCTTGCCGTCATCGCCCGTGGTGAGCGTGGCGACGATCTCGCCCTCATGGGCCCGGATCGTGCCGTCGGGCGTGGCGATGGTCTCGGCCGCCTTAACGATGTATACCGACTCGTTTACCGCATCTCCTGTGATGGAATCGGTCTTTGCGACAGTGATGGTGGCCTTCTGGGGCATGTTCGCGAACTCGATCACGAGCGGATCGTCCCACCCGTTGTAGGCAGCGCCCACATGGAACGCCTTACCCTCAAGCTCCTTCACGTAGCCGTAGGGTGCCTGGACCTCCTTGAGCGTGTAGTCGCCCTCTTCGAGGAGCATCGGCAGCGTCAGCTCGCCTCGCTCGTTGGCAGTCCATGTGTCGATGGTCTCCTCCACTGGGTAGTGCGATGTGTAGGTGACGAGATCGCCGTTTTGGTCCTCAAGCTGGAAGCTCACGGGAAGCGGGACCTGACCTCCAGTCTCTGCGTCCACTTTGACCACCTTGAGCGGCGTCTGGGGGATGTGGTCATTCACGAGCTGCGGAGGAAGGTACTGGCCCTCCTCGCGGATGGTAGTCTTCCAATCCTCCACGGGAAGCAGGGTCTTTCCCCACTCCGCCTTGAATGCATCTGCCACATCTTGCGGGATCACCTCGTGCACGCGGTAGGTGCCGTATGCGAGCGCGCCCGTCCAATCGGCAGGCTTGCTCCAGCCGTTGACGCTGGCGTTGTCGTCCTTGGTAGTGGCAAGACCGTTGTCGTCCACCGTGATGGTGCACACGCGGTCGCCGGGCTCCACGAGCTTGCCCGTCACGGGCGAGAGGACGGCATTCTCGGAATCGTTGTAGAGCTCGAACTTGACGCCGGGAACGAGCACGCGCACGACTTCCTGGGGCATGTCTCCGTCGGGCTCGTCGTATACCGTCACGGGCACCTCCTTCACGAGGCGGAAGTCACCGCGCTTCACGGTGTCTGGCACCTTCGGCGTGTTGTAGGTGTAGACGCTCTCGCCGACAGCGCCGTCTGGCGTGATGCGAACGCAGAAGACCTTGGGGTCTCCTCCGTGCCCGTCATCGAGGTTGTAGCCCTGGGGTGCACGGGTCTCTTGGATGAGCACCGTGCCGAGCGGGATCGAAGCGTCCCCGTTGGTCTGGTAGTAGAGGGGGTCTCCCGAGTGCTTGTACTCGTCAGAGAGATAGGCGAATCCGTCAACATCGGTCTCGAAGACCCATGTGCGAGAAGGCTCGCCGGACGCCTCAGCTGATGCGGCATCCGTGTAGTCGCCTGCGAAGTAGCGCACTGTGAAAAGCGCGCCTTCGAGCGTGGCGTCGCCTTGCGGGCGGCTCTCGCCCGTATCGGTGTCGACCTTGCCGACGAGCATGCCGACGGGGTCCGACTGCGGGATGTCGGAGACAGTCTTGCCGTTCACGCGAGTCGTCTCGTCCGAGGCCACCTTCACCGGGTACACGGTCGGATCGATCGCATGCCCCAGTGCCTGCTTGGTCTCCTTCACCCAGTAGTCGCCCGGCTCAAGCTCTTCCAGGATGCCCCATCCGTCCTTGTCGGTCGTGATGGAGCCCGCAATGTCCGTGAGGCCCGAGTTGCGGTACACGGTGTAGACCGCGCCCTCCACGGAGTAGAGCGGGTTGCCCTCGCACATCTCCTCGTTGGCCGTGACCTTCACCAGGTCGATGTTGCCGTAGGGGGTGTACTTGAACGAGAGGATGATCTGGGTGCCAGCACCGGTGTAGAGCTGGAACGCCTCGAAGTTCGAGGGAACCTCTGCCGTCCTCGCGGCGATGAGGCGTCCCGATGCATTCGAGTTGATCATGCTCCCGTCGGTACCGAACCCGATGACGTTCTTCCGGGCCCAGCTCTTGAAGTCGGCGTTGCAGCCGTAGAGCGCGTACGAGCCGTCGGAGGTGTACGTGTCGGACACGAGGATGTGGGCGCAGGCCGCGTAGCGGGCAGAGGTCATCTCGGTGCCGTCGTACCACTTGTCCGGCCAAAGGCTCGCATCGAACCCGGGGCTCCCGTAGGCGAACCAGAGGTCCGCTGCCACCTCGGCGTTGCGCCCGGAGGGGGCGCTGATGGGGCTCTTGGCGTAGTTGCCCGGCGAGGGCGTCGCCGATTGGGGATCGGCGCAGTATGCCATCTC
>ERZ827492.1315-NODE-1315-length-20365-cov-5.181684_pt1 | contig 20365 bp, 13 predicted proteins | sample MGYA00519704_ERZ827492 | MGnify/ENA primary metagenome ERZ827492 (study PRJEB31778, sample SAMEA3449325) | human gut metagenome | biome: human gut; feature: human-associated habitat; material: faeces | place: United Kingdom | collected 2010/2012 ...
TTGAAATAGTCTCGCAAGTGACTGATACTCAAAGTTAGGTTAGAAGTTTCCTAAACATTAGATAGGGGTTCGATTCCCCTCCGGGGTACCACACAGGCCGAAACATACTTCACTTGCCCCCTTTTATCCCCCTTTATGGACAATTATTATCCTATTATCGGAAAATATGTACCCCTGTTTTCAGAATACACCCTGTATCTTTGACCTCGAAATACAACTCATTCTAATCTTAAATTACATTTTATGAACACACGTTTTCTAATGACACTCTGCTGCTGCCTGTTGCCCTTCACCCTCAAAGGAGCAGGCAAAGAAGACATGAAATGGTTTACCGATGCCAAGTTCGGGATGTTTATCCACTGGGGGCTTTATTCACAAACTGCCGGTGACTGGAAGGGACACCCCACAAAAGGCGGCGAACACTTTATGCTGTATGAACGGATACCGGTCAAAGAATATGCTTTAATTGCCAATGACTTCAACCCGACCGAGTTCAACGCCCGAAAATGGGTAAAGACTGCCAAAGAAGCCGGCATGAAATATATCGTCATCACCTCCAAGCACCATGACGGATTTGCCATGTATCACTCGGCATGCAGCGATTACAACATCGTTACCCGTACCCCGTTTGCACGCGACCCGATGAAAGAACTGGCCGACGAATGCCGTAAGCAAGGACTGAAATTCGGTTTCTATTATTCCCTGGGAAGAGACTGGGAAGACCCTGATGTCCCCACCAACTGGCCGACCAAAGCCGGCAGAAGCAATACGTGGGATTTTCCCGATGAGGACAATAAGAACCTTCAGGCATACATCGACCGCAAGGTGCTGCCGCAATTAACCGAACTGCTGACCAATTACGGAGAAATCGCCATGATGTGGTTCGACACTCCCGAAATGGTAACCAAAGAGCAAAGCCGTTCCATCCGCCGGCTCATTGAGCGCCTGCAACCGCATTGCCTCATCAACAGCCGCATCGGAAACGGTCTGGGTGACTACCGCATCATAGAGCAGAAATTAATGAACGAGATAGACCCGAAACCTTGGGAAGCATGCCTCACCATGGGTGCCAACTGGGGATATAACAAATATGATACTGTCTACAAGAAACCCGACATGATGATTCGCAATCTGACAGACGTGGTCAGCAAAGGGGGCAATCTGTTGCTGAACATCGGTCCCAACCCCCAAGGCAGTTTTCCGCAGCAAACCGAACCCGGACTCAACGCTTTCCGCCAATGGATAAAGACAAACGGGGAAGCCATCTACGGCACTTCTCCCTGGCATACTTACGGTGAGACCTCGCCCCTTGCCCACGGAAAAAGAGAAGAGGTAAAAGAAGGATTCCACGATGCCGTGTTCGATGGTACACCCGTCAATGCCATTCCCGATTTCAGATATACTGCCAAAGGCAACCATGTCTACGTTATCGTACGCCACGTGCCTGCCGGTGAGTTTACACTCCGTGCCTTCAAAGGCTACACCGACCGCATCAAGCGCATCACATTGCTCGACAACAAGAAAACCATCGAATGGAAGCCGACCGAAGAAGGATTACGAATCTGCCATATCCGGCGCTCTTCCGATGCTTTCCCTGTCTATGTGTTGCAGGTAGAAATGCAAGCAGAATAAATACTCTCTTTTACATAAAATCTCTTTTGCCGGTCCTTACTGCTTATCCTACACGTTCAGTGATAAAAAGCAAGAACCGGCTTTAAGCATTCCCCACCCTATGAATAAGCCTTTCACACCCTAAACACAGGTCTTTCCTTCCTTACATATATTACAGTCCGCCGTAACAGACCGTACAGTCCACTGCAACAGACTGTACGGTCCATTATGGCAGACTGTACAGTCTACTATGGAAGACCGTAATAACCGACAGGAGGAAAAGCCATAACCGGCAGAAGGAAAAGCCATAACCGGCAGAAGGAAAAGAGGTAATATACAGAAAGAAAGGACATAAAGGAGAGTAGAAAGAAGAGTACTCCCGCAAGCAGCGGAAACGGGCAAAAAACACAAAAAAATAAGGGAGAATGCTAAAACACCGAGACACTGTCCTGTTATACAGAGCAACAGTAGTCAGAGGTTTGGCACACTCCCTTATCAATCATCCTTCCGGACGAAAGACAGAACAGATTATTATTTAATCACGCCCAATTCCTTACCCACTTTGATAAATGCAGCAATCGCTTTATCCAGATGTTCACGTTCGTGACCGGCAGACAGCTGAACACGGATACGAGCCTGACCTTTCGGCACAACCGGATAATAGAAACCGGTTACATAAATGCCTTCTTCCTGCATCTTGGCAGCGAAGTCCTGAGACAGTTTTGCATCATACAGCATCACTGCACAGATAGCGCTCTGAGTCGGCTTGATATCGAAACCGGCAGCCAGCATCTTGTCGCGGAAATAAGTTACATTGTCCATCAACTTAGTATGCAGTGCATCGCTTTCTTTCAACATCTTGAACATTTCAAGGCTGGCGCCCACGATGGCAGGAGCAACCGAGTTAGAGAACAGATACGGACGAGAACGCTGACGCAGCATGTCGATGATTTCTTTTCTACCTGTAGTGAAACCACCCATAGCACCGCCGAATGCCTTACCCAATGTACCGGTAAAGATATCCACACGTCCGTAAACATCATATTGTTCAGCCACACCATGACCGGTCGGACCCACTACACCGGCAGAATGCGATTCGTCTACCATTACCAACGCATCGTATTTTTCTGCCAATTCGCAAATCTTATCCATCGGAGCCACATTACCGTCCATAGAGAACACACCGTCAGTAGCAATGATACGGTGGCGTTGAGCTTGAGCTTCCTGCAGGCAGCGTTCCAAGTCAGCCATGTCTGCATTGGCATAACGATAACGTTTTGCCTTACACAGACGCACACCGTCAATGATAGAAGCGTGGTTCAATGCATCGGAAATGATTGCATCCTCGTCGGTCAGCAGCGGTTCGAACAAACCACCGTTTGCATCAAAGCAGGCAGCATATAATATTGTATCTTCGGTCTTGAAATAATCAGAGATAGCAGCTTCCAGTTGTTTGTGCAAGTCCTGGGTTCCACAAATGAAACGTACAGACGACATACCAAAGCCATGAGAGTCCATTGCGTCTTTTGCTGCTTGGATCAAACGCTGGTTGTTTGACAATCCTAAGTAGTTGTTCGCGCAGAAGTTCAATACTTCTTCTCCTGCATTTACTTTGATATCAGCCTTTTGGGGAGTTGTAATGATACGTTCGTTTTTATACAATCCGGCTTCTTTGATGCCAGCCAGTTCCTTCGTGAGGAACTCTTTCATTTTACCATACATAGCTTTGATTTTTATTAAGTATTAAAGATTAAGTTCAGATATTTCTCTTCGACGGACAAAGTTCTTATTTTTTTTTGAATTTCTGCAAAAATATAGAGAAAACTTTGATAAAATCTGAATGCTTCTGCCTATCTTTGCTCTCAAATAGCAAACTAACGTATTATAATTACACTATGAAAAATGTATTGATTATCGGCTCTACCGGTCAGATTGGCTCAGAGCTAACAATGAAATTAAGAAGTATTTATAATGGTAACATCGTAGCGGGATACATCCCGGGTGCAGAACCCAAAGGCGAACTGGCAGAATCAGGTCCGTCTGCTATCGTTGATATCACAAACGAACAGCAGATTGCCGAAACTGTTTCAAAGTATCATATTGATACCATCTACAACCTGGCAGCTTTGCTGTCGGCAGTAGCAGAAGCCAAACCGCAGCTTGCATGGAAAATCGGTATGGGCGGTCTGTTCAATGTACTTGAAGTAGCCCGCACCATGAAGTGCGCCGTATTTACTCCGAGTTCTATCGGTGTATTCGGCAACAACACTCCGAAGGACAAGACTCCGCAGGACACTATCCGCAATCCGCGCACCATGTACGGTGTAACCAAGGTTTCCGGCGAGTTGCTGAGTGACTACTACAACATCCGTTTCGGTGTCGACACCCGTTCCGTACGTTTCCCGGGATTGATTTCTTACGTGACTCCTCCGGGCGGCGGTACAACCGACTATGCTGTAGATATTTATTATTCGGCAGCCAAAGGTGAAAAGTTCGTTTGTCCTATCGGCAAAGGTACTTACATGGATATGATGTATATGCCGGATGCTTTACGCGCCGCCATCGAAATCATGGAAGCAGACCCGAGCAAGTTCGTTCACCGCAACTCATTCAACATTGCTTCAATGAGCTTCGATCCTGAAATCATCTTCAACAAGATTAAGGAATACGAACCTAACTTTGAAATGGAATACAAGGTAGACCCATTGCGTCAGGCTATCGCCGAATCATGGCCTAACTCACTGGACGACACTTGTGCCCGCGAAGAATGGGGCTGGAAACCTGAATACGACTTGGATACCATGACCAAAGACATGCTTGCCAAGTTGAAAGAACGTTTCAAGAAATAAATACTGTCTTAAAGAATCCGACAGCCTTCATACACCGGTAAGAAATCCGGTTGTGAAGGCTGTTTTTGATTTAAAAGAAGCTATGGACAAAAAAATGATTTCAACAAACCGCAAGGTGGTTACATTTGGAGAAGTGATGCTCCGCCTTACTGCTCCCGACTTCCGCCGTTTCTCCCAGACCAACGAATTCATTGCCACGTATGGTGGCAGCGAGGCTAATGTGGCTGTATCGCTCGCCAACTTCGGGATTCCCACCGAGTTTGTCACCCGGCTGCCCGACAATGCAATGGCGCAGGCATGTATCGCATCGCTCCGTGCCAACGGGCTGGGTACGGAAGGAATCGTATTCGGAGGGAAACGCATGGGACTGTATTTTCTTGAGAGTGGCGCTTCGTTTCGCAATTCCAATGTGGTATACGATCGTGAAGGGTCTTCTTTTGCCACCCTGCGTCCCGGCATGATAGATTGGGAAAAGATATTTGCCGATGCAGACTGGTTTCACTGGTCGGGCATAGCGGCTTCACTGTCACAAGAGGGTGCCGACGCCTGTCTGGAAGCTCTACAAACGGCCGACCGCATGGGCTTAACCATTTCCTGTGATTTGAATGTGCGCAAAAAACTATGGAATTACGGGCGTTCGGTTGCCGATGTCATGTTGCCCTTGGTGCAATACAGTGATGTAATCTTCGGTGCAGAACCGGAATACAAAGAAGTTTTCGATATCGCTCCGGTAGGCTTTCAAGCTGTGGATACTGCTTATCCGTTGGATTTGAAAGGATTCGAGACATTCGGACAGAAAATATCGCATATAGTGCCGCGTTGCCGGAAAGTCTTTTTAGAATTGCGCAATACGATTACTTCCAACCACAATCTGCTTGCAGCCGTGCTTTATTCCGACCAAACATTAAAATATACCGGCATTTACGATATTACTCACGAAGTCGACCGTGTAGGTACCGGAGATGCTTTTGTAGGAGGAATGATATACGGTTTGCTTACATATCCCGACAATGACCAGAAAGCACTGGAATTTGCTCTTGCCGCATCTGCATTGAAAAATACCGTATACGGTGACTTCAATCAGGTGACTGTGGAAGAAGTGGAAAGTCTGATGAAAGGAAATACCTCGGGAAGGGTAACCCGATAAAGAAGAGAAGATAAAAAGAAAGGAGGTTTCCATGGCGGAACCTCCTTTCTTTTTATCTCTTGGCAATTATAATCCTTCTTATGCTTTCGCTTCTTCTCCAGGCATCTTATTACCCAGTGTCAGGTAAGCAACCGGAGCAGCAATGAACAATGAAGTCAACGTACCGATAACGACACCCAGAATCATTGCAAATGCGAAACTGCGGATACTGTCTCCACCCAATACAAAGATACACAACAATACAATCAATGTACTCAATGAAGTATTGATAGTACGTGCCAAAGTAGTATTCAATGAATCATTGAACAACTGCAAACGGTTACGTTTCGGGTACAAGCCGAAGAACTCACGGATACGGTCGAAGATAACCACCTTATCATTGATAGAATAACCGATAGCAGTCAGGATAGCACCAATGAATGTCTGGTCGATTTCCAATGAGAAAGGAACCCAGCCATAGCACAATGAGTAAGCACCGATAATCAAAACGGTATCGACAGCCAATGCCACCGTTGCACCGACACTATATGCCACATTGCGGAAACGCAACAGGATATACAAACCGATAGCAACCAATGCGAACAATACAGACCAGATAGCGGAAGTCTTGATATCGTCAGCGATACTGGGACCCACCTTCTGAGAGCTGATGATTGAGCCGCCTGCACGATTATCACGGTCGATAAATATTTCCAGTGTAGTGCCTTCGCCCAGCAAATTACCGTCTTTCAATGACTGATACAGGAACTCTTCGATTTCAGAATCGATATTGGGAGAGTCTTCAGTGATACGGTAGTTGGTAGTGATACGGATTGTTTTCTTGTCTGTACCCAAAGCGATAGCCTGCACGTTATCTTCGGTAATCTTCTGTTTCAGCAGGTCGCGAACAGTTTCCGGTTCTACTTGCTGTTCAAACTGAACCACAAAGTTACGTCCGCCGGTGAAATCGATGCTCTGAGCCAAACCGCGGATAAAGAACGAAACCACACATGCTGCAATAATGATACCGAATACAGTGAACGAACGTTTCATCATACCCATAAAGTTATAATGAACATTCTGCATCAGATTCTTGGAAATACCTGTCGTAAATGTCAATCCCAGCCATTTGTCTTTGTTCATGAAGTGTTCGTAAACCACACGTGTCAAGAACACAGCAGTAAAGAACGAGCAGAGGATACCGATAATCAGTGTGGTAGCAAAACCGCGGATAGGACCTGTACCGAAATAGAACAGGATGATACCGGTAAGGATTGAAGTCAGGTTAGAGTCAAAGATTGCAGAGAATGCATTCGAGTAACCGTCAGCCAAAGCAGCCTTGACACCCTTTCCTGCTCTCAGCTCTTCTTTTGTACGTTCGTAAATCAATACGTTGGCATCCACCGCCATACCCAATGACAGCACCATACCGGCAATACCCGACATTGTCAATGCAGCCTGGAACGAGGTAAGAATACCCAGCGTAAAGAAGAAGTTCACAACCAAGGCACAGTTGGCAACCATACCCGGAATCAGTCCGTACATAGCACACATGTAAACCATCAACAGAATCAATGCCACAACGAATGAAACGATACCCTGGTTGATAGATTCCTGACCCAATGACGGACCAACGATATCTTCCTGAACAATGCGTGCAGGAGCCGGCATCTTACCGGATCTCAATACGTTAGCCAAGTCCTTTGTTACTTCGGGAGTAAAGTGACCGGTAATCTGAGAATGTCCGCCGGTGATTTCACCGTTGACGTTAGGAGCACTATATACATAACCATCCAATACAATGGCAATGGCTTTTCCTACATTATTTTTTGTCAAAACAGCCCAGCGACGAGAACCGTCAGTATTCATCGACATACTCACGCAAGGTTTGCCGAAGTTGTCGAACTCATCCTTGGCATCAGTAATCACGTCACCTTCCAACGGAGCGCGTCCGTTACGTTCGCTTGACTTGATGGCATATAATTCGAAGATACGTCCTGTCTTGTCGAAATCGGCACCTTTCACACCCCACTTCAGGCGAAGGTCTTTCGGCAACATTTCTTTTACCTCTTTCATGGCAAGGTAAGTATTGACCTGAGCTGTATCTTTATAATCAGCATAACCTACCACACAGCTGCCGTTCGGGTTCAGCTGAAGAATAGAAGCCAACGGATGTTCTTTCTTCATTTGCTCCATGGCAACAGCATTGTCTGCAGGCTCTCCCTTCAAAGCAGCAGCCAGACTATCGGCAGCAGATACCGCCTTTGCATCGGCAGTTTCAACGGCAGTAGAATCTGTAGCAGCATTATCGGTAGCAAGGATAGCACGCAATCTGTTGTCAATAGCAGTCAGATAAGGATAGATTTCCTTGGAGTCGAAAGTTTCCCAAAACTCAAGATTAGCAGAACCCTGCAAGAGCTTTCTCACACGTTCCGGTTCTTTGATACCCGGAAGTTCCACCATGATACGTCCCATCTTACCTTCCAAAGCCTGAATATTGGGCTGAACCACACCAAAGCGGTCGATACGGGTACGCAATACATTATAAGAGTTATCGATAGCAGCTTTGACTTCTTCACGCAACACCTTTTCTACATCAGCATCAGAGCTGCGGGTATTTACTTTGTCTTTCAACTGCTGAGTAGCGAACAATTCTGCCAGCTTTCCTTGTGGAGCTTCTTTCTTATACTCTCTGATAAACAGAGTAATAAAGTCATCCTGGCTGGTAACAGACTGTTTGGCAGCTTCTGATATAGCCTTGTTAAAAGCTTCGTCGGTTTTGTTGTCAGCCAATGCCTTCACCACATCCGGTACAGAAACTTCAAGAATAACGTTCATACCACCTTTAAGGTCCAGACCCAGACCAATCTCCATCTCACGACACTGTTTCAGCGTATAACTACCCAGATAAACTTTTTCATTCTGCATAGAATCAAGGTAATGTGCTTCACCCTTCGGATCTTGCGCCGCTTTATTCATGTGATAGCGGGTCACAAAAGAGAAAGAAAGATAAAACACACATACAAGGGTAAGTAATACCGCAAAAACCTTTACAAATCCTTTGTTTTGCATGTTACTTTGAAATTTATTATTTTTACTTTTTGATTAATTCTTGGTTTATACAAGGTTGCAAATATAGTTTTTTTTTCACATTCGCACGGCATGAAACACAAATATTTGAATTTCAAATAAGAAAAAAGGCTGCAAAAGTATAGTTCGCAGCCTAATTTGTTCTATTTCATGGGGTATTTTATTTCAGCCCTCTGTTTTTAAGCAACGGTTCCAAGCTCGGTTCGGCACCGCGAAACGCCTTGTAAAGCACCATAGGATCCTCTGTTCCACCCTTTTCCAGAACATTCCGGCGGAAAGAGTCGGCAGTATTTTTATCGAACAGTCCATGTTCTTTGAAAGCTTCAAAAGCATCAGCATCCAATACTTCCGCCCACAGATAACTGTAATATCCGGCAGCATAACCGCTAAGGATATGATTAAAATAAGTGGCACGGTAACGAGGAGCGATTTCAGGAATCAAACCCAATTTGTCCATCACCGCCTTTTCAAAGGCCACCACATCCAGACTTGCGGTGTCGGTCAGATTGTGCAATTCCATATCGAGCAATGCAGCAGCCAACAGTTCGGTTGTCATAAATCCCTGATTGAAGGTATTTTGGTCTTGTATCTTCCGAATCAATTCATCGGGAATCACCTCACCGGTCTTATAGTGCTTGGCATATACCTTCAGTACTTCCGGTTCCACCGCCCAATGTTCCATTATCTGAGAAGGAAGTTCCACAAAATCCTGTGCCACATTCGTACCCGATACTCCCAAATAGTTACATTTGGTCAGCATTCCGTGAAGAGCATGTCCGAATTCATGAAACATTGTTTCCACTTCATCCAGTGTCAGTAACGAAGGCATATCACCTGCGGGCTTCGTAAAGCTGGCTACATTATAGATAAGCGGCCTCACATCGCCTGCCTGTTCACGGAAGTTGCTCATCCATGCCCCTCCGCGTTTACCGGTACGGGGAAAATAATCGGCATAAAACAAGCCCAGATAAGCGCCATCGGCATCTTTCACCTCATACACCTTCACATCCGGTTCGTAAACAGATACATTATTCAGTTCGGTCAAGGTAATGCCGTACAATTTATTGGCAACATAATACAAACCGTTTCGCACTGATTCCAAGCTAAAGTAAGGCTTAATCTCATCCTCATTCAGATTATATTTTTGCTGACGAAGTTTTTCGGTATAATACCACCAATCCCATGCGGCAAGCTTCTCTCCTTTTCCTTCTTTATCCATCATTTTTTGTAATTCGGCAGCTTCCGTCTTTGCGTTTTTCAAAGAATACCCCCACAGATTATGCAGAAAATCCATAACCGTCTCGGAATTCTTTGCCATATTTTCATCCAACACAAAATTGGAATAACAGTCAAAGCCCAGCAAATTGGCTTTTTCCAGACGCAAAGAAATGATTTTCTTCAAAATCTCTTTATTATCATTGGCGTCTCCGTTATTACCACGATTGATATAAGCTTCATAGATATCCTTTCTCAACTCACGGTTGTCTGCATATTGCAGCAGTGGCAAACGGCTTGAGTTCTGCAAGGTAAACAGCCACTTGCCTTCTTTTCCGACAGCCTTCGCCTCTTCCGCCGCACCTGTTTTCACCCATTCCGGCAATCCTGCCAGTTCTGCTTCATTGTCTATAACCAGCCGGTAAGCATTATTTTCATTCAAAACATGGTTGCTGAAAGTAATAGCCAATGTAGACAATTCTTTATTTATCTCCCTAAGGCGGTTTTGCTTCCCGGCATCCAGTCCTGCCCCCGAACGGATAAACGCCTTATAATATCTATCCAAAAGACGATGCTGCTCTGTGGTCAGCGTTATTTTGCCTTCTTGCTCCTGTTGCCACACAGCAGCCACACGCTTATATAAATCCTGATTCAGATAAATATTATCGTTATGTTCGGAAAGCACAGGAGCAATCTTTTCGCTCAATGCGCTCATCTCATCATTCGTATCAGCCTCCGTCAATGCATAAAAGACACCCTTGACACGTGCCAGTGTCCTTCCGCTATTATCCAGTGCCACAATCGTATTTTCAAATCCGGGAGTTTCCCGGCTCTCCACAATTGCTTTTATTTCGGCATTCTGTTCTTCTATGCCTTTCAAAAACGCAGGTTCATAGTGTTCTATCTTGATTTTATCAAAATCAGGAGCACCATACTCTGTCCGGAACTCCGTAAAGAACGGGTTCGTTTCGGTTTTCTGTTCACATGCACACATGATACAACAAGTCGCTAACGTAAATACTAGTTTCTTCATACTTATATTAAATTAAAGGTCTGCTAATTATTTCTTCGCCACAAAACACCAGATGGGATAATGATCCGAACTCTTTATGGTTTTGTCTACCGTACATTGATAAGATTCCAGATTTTTACTCAATAGGATATGATCGATACGGAAATAAAAATGATTCTGATTATAAGATATCCCGAATCCGTTGCCCGACTGTACAAAAGCATCATCCAGTTCCTTCCCGATTACCCGGTGAGCATAAGACAAAGGAGAATCGTTAAAATCACCGCAGACAATCACTCCTCCACCCCTAAAACCGGCAACCAACTTTGCTATGGAATCGGCTTGCGAAGCACGGATAGCCGAAGCCTCCGCCAGTTTGCCTATCAATATGCGGGCCCCTTCCGACACTTTAACCTTATCCGGGTCTTTTATCATCTCCCGATAGACAGCCTTATCTTTCTCTGTCAGTTTATTGGATTCCAAATGATTATTGACCACCAACAAAGTATCTCCCTTCACATTTATTGTATAAGCAACAGAGCCATTGTTTCGGCTGTCATACTCAACAGGATGCGCCGACAGGATAGGATAGCGGGAGTAGCACCCCAGTCCATTCGCACCGGTCAATTTATAATAATGCTTATAGGGATAGTTTCTCAGGGCATAATCCACATCCTTTTTAGCCAGCCGATTGCTCAATATATATTCTTGCAAACAAATAATATCCGCATTGCTGTTCCGCAGGTATTCCAATACCGAATTAGGGTTGTCCTTCAAATTAGGATGTCCTTGTTCAAAAGCCATCGTATTGTATGACAATACTTTAACGGCATCCCCGGGAGGTTCTTTCTCGAACAGATTGATAGGCATATAAGTACGGATGGCACCAAAGCAGCAGAAAAAAGTCAGGAGAGACACCAAAGCATACCTGCGATATACCACCAACCAAAAGAAAAAAAATAAAACATTCGTTATCAGAAAAGCCGGAAACGCAAGACCGGCACACGACCACACAGGATGCGCCACCGGATTGATATAAGAACTATATGCACAGATCAGCAATAACACCGCCATGCATATATTTATCCCCAATAATATCCAACCTAAAACCCGACCGATATATTTCATATTCTATTTTTTACTTGCATCAAACAAGCTTTTCTTCTCATCCGACGTGAGACTGTCATAACCGGACTTCCTCAGTTTGTCCAATATGCGGTCTATCTCGTCACTATTCTGCTTCTTACGGGCATTATATTCATAGTCTTTCGCCTTATCGCCATAATGCACTTTCATTTTGGGCTTCTTCGGAGAACGGTGTACCGTAAATCCGCTTGCTACCCAATCGATAAAACGGTTAATCCACGCCGTTGCATCATGCCCGCGGGTCAATCCGGAAGCAAACCACCATCCGGCCAATGCCCCTCCCAAGTGTGCGATATGTCCCCCGGCATTGCCCGAAGTCATAAAAAGCAAATCGGTCACCACCATAAACAGGGCTACATATTTCAACCGCACCGTTCCGATAAACATGAAATGTACCGGATAGTCAGGCTCGCGGACAGCCGTTGCCACCACAATGGCCAACACAGAGGCCGAAGCCCCCAATAAATAAGAATAATAAAGCGAATCACTGAAATATGGAAATACATTGTAAGCCAGCATATAAAGCAAACCGCCACAAAACCCACCTAAAATATACACCCCACGGAAATGCTTGGCCGAGAAAAAAGAAAGAAACAACTGCCCGAACCAATAGAGCCACAGCATATTAAACAACAAGTGAAGCACTCCGGCATGCATAAACATATAAGTAAACAGAGACCACGGCTGCTTGATAAACTGTACCGTCCATGCAGGTAACTCCAAATATTGCAGAATAAATGCACCGTTACGGTTAAACAACATCCACAGAATTCCCAACAGGGATGTCAGGACAAACACTCCGACATTGATATATATAAACTGGATATATATATTACCCCTGTTAAAACTATTCTTTAAATCAGTAATAAAACTGCCCATTGTTATTCTTTTTTCTCCAATACATTATTAATATAAAGCCAAATATCATTCCTCCCAAGTGAGCGAAATGAGCAATACCGTCAGCCGAGCTGCCGAAGCCCAAATAAATCTCCAATGCTGCATACCCCATTACAAAATACTTCGCCTTAATAGGAAACGGAATCGGGAATACAAACATCTGACTATTGGGGAACAACATACCGAAAGCCAGCAAGATAGCATATACGGCCCCCGATGCCCCTACTGTAGTCATCAGATTGAGATATTCCGCCATCGGAATCACGGCAACTCCCGTATTAACCCCCTCATAATTGACCAATTCGGTGACATACTGAATATATTGCACTCCCTCCTGTACCAAACCTGCACCGATACCGCACAATATATAATAAAACAGAAAACGTTTCGGTCCCCAAACCTGTTCAAGCGTACGCCCGAACATCCACACTGCAAACATGTTAAAAAATATGTGCTGAAAACCAGCGTGCATAAACATATATGTAATCAACTGTGCCGGATTAAAATCGGAAGCCAGAAAAAAATGCAGTCCCAGCAAATCATTTAAATCAATTCCATACTTTGCAGCCACCACACTTCCGAAAAAGCATAGCACGTTTATTATCAATATATTCTTTGTTACAACAGGTATACTATTCATATTATTTTCTTCTATAATTCATTGATTGCTTGCAAATTTACAATTTTATTCTGTTATTTAGCAGAAAAACCCCATTCTCTTACGTTTTTTTGATTTTTGGCTTATCTTTTTTAGGCTATCTGTTTGATTTCTAATTTTGAAACTTTATATTTGTCCTTGATTTTGAAATTTCTTTTGTATTACATTAATAATTAATCGTTTTCATTATGAATAAGGCAGATCTAATCAGCGCAGTAGCCGCTGAATCAGGCTTGAGCAAAGCCGATGCAAAGAAAGCTGTTGAAGGAGTAGTTTCAGCAGTTTCAAATGCTCTGAAGAGTGGTGACAAAGTATCATTAGTTGGTTTTGGTACTTTCTCGGTTGTAGAAAAAGCAGAAAGAATGGGTATCAACCCGGCGACCAAAGAATCTATCACCATTAAAGCAAAAAAAGCAATCAAATTCAAGGCTGGTGCTGAATTATCGGAAGAAATCCAATAAATTGCTTATTTTAATAAAATGTAAAGGACTTAAGAGAGGGGCGCCGGCAATAGCGCCCTTTTTCTTTAAACAACTGATAATCTATGAATATTACGAAAACAACCTTATTGAGATACCTCATTGGCACAGTTGTCTGTGCATTCTCAGCACAAACCATCAGTGCAGAAGGGACCAAGCTTCCTTATTGGAAAGATATCCAAACCGTAGCAGTAAACAAAGAAGCTCCCCGCACGGCTTTCATGTCATACGATAACTCGGGACAGGCACTGACCGGCAAATACGAAAACAGCCCTTATTACAAATTACTGAACGGAAAGTGGAACTTCTACTACGTAGATGCCTACAAAGATTTACCTGCCAACATCGAACAGCCCGGCGCCGACATTACATGGAAAGAAATCAATGTACCCGGCAACTGGGAGGTACAAGGATATGGAACAGCCATCTATACCAATCAGCCATACGATTTCCAGCCCAGCAACCCGCAACCTCCGCATTTGCCCGAGGCCAATCCGGTAGGTGTTTATCAGCGAGACATCGAGATTCCCTCCAATTGGGACGGACGTGATATATACCTCCGCCTGGAAGGAGCTAAATCAGGCGTTTATGTATACCTCAACGGAAAAGAAGTCGGATATAGCGAAGACTCTAAGAATCCGGCAGAGTTTCTGATTAACAAATATCTGCAACCGGGCAAGAACTCATTGGTAGTAAAATGCTTCCGCTACAGCACCGGTTCTTATCTGGAGTGTCAGGACTTTTGGCGCCTGAGCGGAATCGAAAGAGATGTATTCTTGTTCTCACAGCCCAAGACTGCCGTTCAGGACTTTGAAGTAGTCTCTACCCTCGACGATACCTATAAGAACGGTATCTTCAAACTGGACGTGAATGTGACCAACCATACCGCCGCCAACAAGAACGTAACCGTAACTTACGAGTTGCTGGATGCCGACAAGAAAGTTGTTACCTCTGCCGAGACACCTTGCAGTGTAAGTGCAGACGGAAAAAATACCGTTACTTTCAATGCTTCATTAAACAATGTAAAGACTTGGACTTCCGAACAGCCCAACCTTTATAAATTATTGATTTCTTTAAAAGAAGATGGAAAAATAACAGAAGTTATTCCGTTCAATGTCGGCTTCCGTCGCTTTGAAATCAAACCGATTGACCAAATTGCAGGAAACGGGAAGCCTTATATCTGCTTCTTTGTCAATGGCCAGCCGTTAAAGATGAAGGGTGTGAACATTCACGAGCACAACGAAGCAACCGGTCACTATGTTCCCGAAGAACTGATGCGCAAAGACTTTGAACTGATGAAGCAACACAATATCAATACCGTTCGTCTGTGCCACTATCCGCAAGACCGCAAGTTCTATGAGCTTTGTGACGAATATGGTCTCTATGTATACGATGAAGCCAATATTGAAAGCCACGGCATGAAATACGACCTCCGCAAAGGCGGCACATTAGGCAACAACCCCGAATGGTTGAAACCTCACATGGACCGTACCATCAATATGTATGAACGCAATAAGAACTACCCGTCTTTAACCTTCTGGTCATTGGGTAATGAAGCCGGAAACGGATATAATTTCTATCAGACTTACCTTTGGGTGAAAGACCGTGAAACCAAAGGCATGAACCGCCCTGTGAACTACGAACGCGCACAATGGGAATGGAATACCGATATGTTCGTTCCTCAGTATCCGGGCGCAAGCTGGTTTGAATCCATTGGCAAAGAAGGCAGTGACCGTCCTATCATGCCATCCGAATACGCACACGCCATGGGCAACTCCACCGGCGGTCTGTGGGCACAGTGGCAAGCCATTTACAAATATCCCAATCTGCAGGGCGGATATATTTGGGACTGGGTGGACCAAGGCATTCTGCAGAAAGATGAAAACGGACGTCCGTTCTGGGCATACGGCGGCGATTTCGGAAAAGACGCACCCAGCGACGGCAACTTCCTCTGCAACGGTATCGTCAGTCCCGACCGCACTCCGCATCCTGCTATGGCAGAAGTGAAATATGCTTATCAGAATGTAGGCTTCGAGATGACCGATGCGGCACAAGGCAAGTTCCTTATCACCAACCGTTTCTACTTCACCAACCTGAAGAAGTATATGATTGTGTATGAGCTGAAAGCCAACGACAAGATTATAAGAAGCGGAAAAGTCTCGTTAGACATTGCTCCGCAGGCCTCCAAAGAATTCACGGTCAACGTAAACGGTTTGAAAGCCAAGAAAGATACCGAATACTTCGTCAATTTCCACGTCATTGCCGTCGAACCTGAAATCCTGATTCCGGCAGGTCACGAAATTGCACGTGACCAATTCCAATTGCCTATCGAGCCTTTGAGAGACGAGTTCATGGCAGGCAAGGGAATGAAAGCAGTGAAGAACGGAGACGAGATGGTGGTTTCGGGCAGCGGAATGCAATTTGTCCTGAACGAAAAGAGTGGCATCGTTACCTCTTATAAAGTAAACGGCACCGAATACTTCAAAGACGGCTTCGGCATTCAACCCAACTTCTGGCGTGCACCGAATGACAATGATTACGGTAACGGCGAGCCCAAGCGCACCCACGTGTGGAAACAATCGAGCAAGGACTTCAAAGTAACCCATACTTCCTTTGCCGACAATACTCTGAGTGTCACTTACACATTGCCTGCCGGCAACCAATACATTGTAAATTACACCTTTGGCAAGAACGGCAGCCTACATGTAGGTTGTGACTTCAAGGCAGCAGACATCAAAGCAGAAGTACCTCGTATCGGTGTACGTTTCCGTCTGCCGGCAGAAATGAACCAAGTTGCCTACTTCGGCCGCGGCCCTGAAGAAAACTATATCGACCGCAAGGCAGGAACCATCGTCGACCTCTATAAAACAACAGCCGATGATATGTACTTCCCCTATGTTCGTCCGCAAGAAAACGGCCATCACGTCGATACCCGTTGGGTAGCATTAAGCAAAAAAGGCGGCAAAGGGTTGCGCATCACAGCCGACAAGACTTTCGGTTTCAATGCCTTGCGTAACTCAGTAGAAGATTTCGATTCGGAAGAAGCCACTAATCGTCCGCGCCAATGGAACAATTTCTCGGCCGAAGAAATTGCCAATCGCAGCGAAGCTAAGGCAAAAAATGTTCTCCGCCGCCAAACTCATATCAATGACATTACTCCGCGTGATTTCGTAGAGGTATGCATAGATATGCAGCAACAAGGCGTAGGCGGTTATGACAGCTGGGGAGCATGGCCCGAAAAATGGGCTTTGATTAACCCGAACCAGTCTTATAGCTGGGGCTTCACTATCACTCCGCTAAAATAATTTTTCAAACTCTGCCATGGGATATTGGAAAGCCCCCCATGGCAGGGTTTTATATATTCTCCTTTCCTTAAAGTTCCCATATCAACCGGATCATTTCTTCCTTCCTCCTTTCATCAGCCGTTGAGACGCCCTGTTGATGGGAGTTTCGGTAGTGAATGGGCATCGTTTCATCACCCTTTCAACCTCCCTTCATTTATAAAATTTCTCCCGGCGGGACAAGTACTGAAGGCAGATTGTGAAGGGACTTGGGAAGCGCGGCTGAAACAGGGATGAGGGGATGTCCTTTCATTATTAATCACTTTATAATCAATGTATTTTAATTAAAATGTAAGAATGAACGGAAAAGAAGGAATAACCGACTTAGTGAGGGGGGGGATGATCCTGTTTGCCCTACATGAAAAAGATGCCGAGCTTTTTTAAAAAGGTGCTGAAGTTTTTAAGAAACATACCGAGCTTTTTTGAAAACCTCAAGGTCTTTTTGCACACGCCAAACTACATACGGTGGCATAAGCCTGCACATATATACACGTAAGCCTACACGTATATACGCATCGGGCTACACGTACGTACGCATAAGCCTACGCATATATATATCATTCGATTAACGTTTTTTCATCCTATTCTCTTTGTCAGACAAGCCATTCGATATTGCTTCTTCACGGCCGTGAAGAACTCTAACCACGACCGTGGTTAACATTAGCCACGTCTGTGGTTAAGTTTAACCACAGACGTGGAGAAGTAATATTGAACTAAAATGACTGAATGCAGGATATAAAAGAACTCATTTTGATTTCGTATATTTGCCCCAATGAAGCCAAACAATAAAGTTCTACTGGGGATGAGTGGGGGAACGGACAGTTCCGTTGCCGCCTTACTGTTACAGGATGCCGGATACGAAGTGACCGGTGTCACTTTTCGTTTTTATGAAAAAGAAGGAGATACGGAATATTTGGATGACGCACGGACTTTATGTGAACGACTGAAAATCAAGCATATCTCCTACGACGTTCGCAATATGTTCCGAGAAACAATCATTGATTATTTTATCCGCGAATACATGGCCGGACATACCCCTGTGCCCTGCACGCTCTGTAACAATAACCTCAAATGGCCACTTCTGCAACAGCTGGCCGATGAATTGGGCATCTATCATTTTGCTACCGGTCACTATGTCCGCAAACGTTTCATCGACGGATTTTACCACATCACTGCCGGAGCAGACCCTGACAAAGACCAGTCGTTCTTTTTATGGGGGCTTCCACAAGATATTCTGCAACGGATGTTACTCCCTATGGGTGAACTCACCAAAATCCGAGTTCGGGAAATTGCGGAAGAACGAGGTTTTTTAAAAGCTGCCCATAAACGTGACAGTCTGGGCGTTTGTTTTTGCCCGATGGACTATCGCACGTTTTTACGCCGCGAACTACCGGAAGATAGCATTAAGCCCGGCAAATTTTTCGATGAAATGGGAAACTTCATTGCATATCACGAAGGCTATCCTTTCTATACCATCGGCCAACGACGGGGGCTGGGAATCGATTTAAATCGTGCTGTCTTTGTAAAAGAGATATTTCCCGAAGAAAATAAAGTGATATTGAGTAATTTAAAAGCGTTGGAAAAAACAGAAATGACATTGAAAGACTGGAATATCACAAATCCTGACGCATTGCTCTGCAAGGATGATGTGATTGTGAAAATACGCTATCGCAAACAAGCCAATCGCTGCACAGTGACGCTGCAAGCGGACAATACGCTCCATGTGCAATTGCACGAGCCGCTCACCGCCATTGCTACCGGACAGGCAGCCGCTTTTTATCGGGAAGACGTGGTGTTGGGAGGGGGAATTATCCAATAGGAGAAAAAGAAAGTTGATAAAAGCAGCCTTCACACAAAAGCCCTATGAGCAGGACGTTTCAGCACTTGTTATGTGTGAAAGGAGAGTAAGACAGAAAGGTCGTTAGATTCTGAATATCAGCCGAAATTGCAATATCGGAAAAATAAAGCACATATCTTTTGGGTGTTCCCGAAAGTATGCGTACTTTTGATTTCAAATAAAAAATGAATATGTCACGATTCGTCAATCCCTTTACCGACCTGGGGTTTAAGGTCATCTTCGGGCAACCTGCCAGTAAAGGACTGCTCATCACCCTGCTGAATGAGTTGCTTGCGGGCGAACATCATATAGAGGATCTTTGTTTCCTTGACAAGGAAGACCATACGGACAATGTGCATGACAAAGGCATCATTTATGACCTCTATTGTCGTACGGACAGTGGCGAGTATATCATTGTAGAGATGCAAAATCGTTGGCACAGCCATTTTCTGGACCGTACATTGTATTATGTATGCCGTGCCGTAGGCAGGCTGACCGAGCTTCCGCCTCCCGATACAATAAAGATACCCGTCGAGAAGGATACGGACGGCATGGTATGTGAAAGTAGTGTCCCGTATGGCTCCCGTTATAGACTGAGTACCGTATACGGCATCTTCCTGATGAATTTCAAGGAGGACGGACTGGATAAGAAATTCCGTACGGATATAGTGCTCGCCGACAGGGATACGGGACGAGTGGTCAACCCCCATCTACGCCAAATTTATCTGCAATTCCCTTATTTCAATAAGGAACTTGCTGAATGTGAGACATTGTATGAGAAATTAATGTATGCATTGAAGAATATGAATGACTGGAACAGAATGCCGGATGCACTGAAGGAACAAGTGTTTAAATACTTGGACCAATTGGCTGCTGTCGCCAATTTATCGGAAGAAAACAGAATAGCTTATGACAAAGCAGTGGATCGCTATCGGGTAAGCCGGATAGTGGAAGAAGACATTCGTAGGGAAGCTACAGAAGAAGGACGAGAAGAAGGAATGAAAAAAGGACGAGAAGAAGAACGACTTTCAAATGCACTGAAAATGAAAGCTGAATTCAACTTGCAAATGCAACAGAATTCTGATTAATAATTTGTTTAAATTT
>ERZ827492.1319-NODE-1319-length-20332-cov-3.975046_pt1 | contig 20332 bp, 20 predicted proteins | sample MGYA00519704_ERZ827492 | MGnify/ENA primary metagenome ERZ827492 (study PRJEB31778, sample SAMEA3449325) | human gut metagenome | biome: human gut; feature: human-associated habitat; material: faeces | place: United Kingdom | collected 2010/2012 ...
AGGCGGAAAACCTCATTGAGATCTATGAGATCCCCTACTCCACCACCGTGGAGGCTATCCTGGACAAGGTGGCCGAGCTGGTCAAGTCCGGCAAGGTCCGGGAGATCTCCGACATGAGGGACGAGACCGGTCTGGATGGGCTGAAACTGGCCATTGACCTGAAGCGGGGCACCGACCCGGACAAGCTCATGGCCAAGCTGTTCCAGCTCACCCCCCTCCAGGATACCTTCTCCTGCAACTTCAACATCCTCATCGCCGGCATGCCCCGGGTGATGGGGGTGGGCGAGATCCTGGACGAGTGGATCGCCTGGCGGATGGACGGGGTGCGCCGGCGCACCTACTATGTGTGCAAGAAGAAGGAGGAGAAACTCCACCTGCTCAAGGGCTTGAAGCGCATCCTCCTGGACATCGACAAGGCCATCCGCATCATCCGGGAGACGGAGGAGGAGGCCGAGGTGGTGCCCAACCTGATCATCGGCTTCGGCATTGATCAAGTCCAGGCAGAGTATGTGGCTGACATCCGGCTGCGCAACATCAACAAGGAATATATCCTCAAGCGCATTGAAGAGGTGGGCACTCTGGAGGAGGAGATCGCCGACCTGAAGGATCTCATCAACTCCCCCAAGCGCATCCAGAAGGTGATGACAGGGGAGCTGGAGAACGTGAAGAAGAAGTACGCCGCGCCCCGGCGCACCGAGATCGTCTATGAGTACCAGCTGCACCAGGAGGTAGAGGAGGAGGCCCGGCAGGTGCCGGAGTACCAAGTCCACGTCTTTATCTCCAAGGAGGGTTACTTTAAGAAGATCACCCCGCAGTCCCTGCGTATGAGCGGGGAGCAGAAGTATAAGGAGGGGGATGGTCCCTTCCTCCAGTGGGAGGGGAACAACCGGGACGAGCTGCTGGTGTTCACCGACCGCCAGCAGTGCTACAAGACCCGGCTGTCCGACTTCGACGACTCCAAGGCCAGCGTGCTGGGGGACTACCTGCCCACCAAGCTGGGTATGGAGCCGGAGGAAAAGCTCCTGTGGGCCTGCGACCCGGGGGATTACTCTGCCCACCTGCTGTTCTTCTACGCCAACGGCAAGGCCGCCCGGGTGGAGCTGTCCGCCTATCAGACCCAGACCCGGCGCAGAAAGCTCACCGGCGCCCTGTCCGACAAGGCGCCTCTGGTGTCCGCCATGGTGCTCCAGGAGGATATGGAGGTGGCGGTATGCTCCACGGAAGGGCGGTGCGTGGTGTTCCACACCGCTTCCCTCACACCCAAGACCACCCGGTCCACCCAGGGGGTCAACGTGATAACTTTGAAGCCCAAGTACCAGCTGGAATGGGCCAGGCCGCTGGCTGAGACCACCATCGTCAACACCGCCCGGTATCGGGCCCGCTCCCTGCCCATCGCCGGGGCACTGCTTCGGGAGGAGGACCGGGGGGAGACCCAGATGTCCCTGCTGTGAGACTCTGCGGCCTGTAGAGAAAGGAGAACCTTATGAATCGCGCCCAATTTCAAAAACAGCTGGTGTCCTTCCTGGTAATTACCTTGGCCTCCGCTGTATATGCCTTGGGATTTGTCTGGTGCTATGAACCAAACGATATCGCCTTCGGCGGCATCACCGGCATCGCTCAGATTATCAACCACCTTTTACCTGTCGCGCCGGTGGGTGTGACCGTGATCATCCTGAATATTCCCCTGTTTCTGCTGGGCTGGAAGCTTCTGGGAGGGAAGATGCTGCTGGGCTCCCTCTATGCCATGTTCATCTCATCGGTTTTCATCGACCTCTTTACTCCTCTGTGGGATTGGCAGCCGATGGAGCCCTTCCTGGCCACGATCTTCGGCGGCCTGACCATGGGACTTTCCCTGGGGCTCATCTTTCAGCAGGGATCCACCACTGGGGGAACCGACCTGGCGGCACGGCTGCTCAAGTTGAAACTGGCCTGGCTTCCCATGGGCAAGCTGCTCATGGCGGTGGATCTCGTCGTTATCGTGCTGGTGGCCCTGGCCTTCCGGGCGCTGGATACCATGCTGTACGGTCTGGTGGCCCTGTACATCTCCTCCATTGCCATGGACGGTGTGCTCTACGGCCTGGACAACGCCAAGGTGGCATACATTATTAGTGACCATAATGAGGAAATCAGCCGATCCATTGTGGAGGACTTGGACCGGGGGGTTACCATTCTGCACGGCCAGGGCGCCTATACTGGGACAGATAAAAAGGTGCTCCTGTGCGCCTTCAAGCAGCGGGAGATCGCCTCCATTAAGAACCTGGTCAAGGAGATCGACCCGGCTGCATTCCTCATCGTTTGTCCTGCCCACGAGGTATTGGGGGAGGGCTTCCGGGACTATAAGAAGGACGATCTGTAAGCGTCGGAAAGGAGTATAGAGCTATGGCGAATTTGGAACAACTCCGGGATACCCTGATTGCTCGCGGCTTCGGCTGCGCGGTCTTTGACACAGCCCCCCAGGCGGTGGCCTATCTGAAAGATTCGCTGAAGGGCCGCACCATCGGATTCGGAGGCAGTGTGACAGTCCGGGAAATGGGGCTCTATGAAGCCCTTGCCCAGGAAAACACTTGCTATTGGCATTGGGAACAGGGCACCAGGGACCAGGCGGCGGGAGCCCAGGTATATATCTCCTCACTCAACGGCGTGGCGGAGACGGGAGAGCTGGTTAATATCGACGGATCTGGCAACCGGGTGGCCTCCGGACTGTACGGACATGAGAAGGTCGTCTTTGTTGTGGGCGTCAATAAGATTGCACCGGACCTAGAGGGGGCAATCTGGCGGGCCAGGAATGTCGCCGGGCCAAAGAATGCCCAGAGGTTGGGGAAAAAGACGCCCTGTGCCGCAGGGGGTGACCGGTGCTATGACTGCAATAGCCCGGAGCGGATCTGCTCGGCCATGGTGCTCTACTGGAGGCGTCCGACAGCGATTCCCGAGATGGAGTTGGTCATTATCAACCAGGAGCTGGGATATTAAAAAGTTCACCGGGGGTGAGCGTGTTGAGGAAACAGATCGGGCTGCTGTTGCTCGCGGCGGCGCTCATGGCCGGAGCTGGCTGTTCTGCCATGTTGGAGCGTAGCTATGTATCCGCTACGACTCATGTGGACTATTACGCTGTGGAGGAGGACCCGTCGGTACTGCGGGCGGAGACTTATCAGGGACTGGTCAACTCCATTCTGTACTTTGTGGAAAGCCACTCGGCTACAGGGACGATCCGTCTATATAACTATACCGGAGATGTGGAGGCTGATTTGGCCAATGCCTGTACTGAAATTTTGAATGAGGATCCCTTGGGGGCCTATGCCGTCCGGGATATCCGTTACGACACTACCCGCATCGTCACCTATTACAAGGTCAACCTCAGCGTTATTTACTCCCGCTCTGCTGCCGAGGTGGAAGAAATCCAATTCGTTACAGGTCTGACCAGCTTGCGCAGAGCGTTTTCTGACGCCATCTCCGCCATTCAAGACCGCGTCGCCATCCGGACCTCATATTTTTCCTGGACGGAGCAGTATCTGACTGAGCTGTTCTGGATTGCCTGCTGCAGCCAGCCGCTCTATGCGGTTGAGGGTCTAGAGATAGATTTTGCCCTCTATCCGGACAGTGGTTCCCAACGGATTATAGAGGTGTCTATCACTTGGCCCAGGACCGCCGCGGAAGTGGCGGAAAGAGCAGATCGGCTTCAAGAAGTGGCAACGCTGCTGCTGGCCGACCATCCTCCTGCAGGAGAGAGCTATACGCCTGAAGAACTGGCTGCCGTGTTGGGTACGCGATCAAACCATGACCCGGATGGAAGCTCTGATCCAGAGAGTGTGTTGGCGGGGGCTCCGGGGGATGATCTGGGTGTTCTGTTGAGCATGGAGCTGCTCTGTCAGCAGGCGCAGCTTGACACTGCCGTGGTGCTGGGGACCGCGGGGCAGGAGAGCGGCTGTTGGCTGATCGTGGAGAGCCAGGACGGCTATCGGCACCTGCTGCTCCAAGATCTGGCAGCCTTTCTGGAAGGCGGCCAGGATCTGCCCCTATATACGGATGAGGAGCTTACACAATTGGGATACACCTGGCAGGCAAACCTATATCCGGTCTGCGCCTGAGGGTGACTCTTCTCTGCTGCGTGCCGCATCCGGAACAGATGGGATGAAAACAGGCTTTCCCATGACGGAGTGAATTTCCTCTTGACAAATGGGAATTTTTCTGGTAGAATCCTACCTGTTGTTGCGAGTGTAGCTCATCTGGTAGAGCGCCACCTTGCCAAGGTGGAGGTAGCGAGTTCGAGCCTCGTCACTCGCTCCAAAAAGAAAGACACGCGATAAGCGTGTCTTTCTTTTTGGGTTTTGGCCGCCGACGGCGGCCCCACCCCTTGATTTAAAATGCTCGGGGTCGGCAGAGCCGACCCTACGTAATTCCCAGCCAGCGGCCGGGAATTTGCGCGCCACTCGGCGCGCGGCCCAGAAGGGCCGTTTGTCGGCTCTTCTGCAGCGGTCCCGTCAATCCAAAATATCGATTTTAACCGTCCCTTCCAAAAATTGACCGCTGTGAGCCGCTTTTTAATGGTTTGCAGCGGTTTTTAACTATCATTTCTTTTGGGCAGCTTTGTCGCGCTGCCGGAATGATTTTATATATTTTCCGCTGTATACCTGCAAATTGGCTTCGAACTTTTCCCGGTTTTTCCAATGAGGAGAAGGTGCATATTTCCAAAAATCCGGAGCCCGCATGAACACCGGAAAAATCGCACAGGCACTGAAAATAAGGCCACGTCAGCGCTACTTTTCATTTGCAAATGGCAAACTCGGAGTATACCACAAACAGGCTTTTATGACTTGAGGTGTAAGGCTTTTTCTATTATCCAGGAGATATTAAGTATTGTTGTAGATGGGTAATCCCTGCGCCTCACCCGTTGAGTGGGATGATGAGCAATTGACCCTCCCCATGGATAAATCCAGGTGTTTTATGCCGCAGCTTGGTAAGGTTAAGGCTGAAAGGCTGAGAATAGAGAAGAGGGGCGGCACCCAAAGAGTGCCGCCCCTCATAGGCTTTATGCAGGGCCAGTTCAGCTGACGAAGCAGATCACCATGGTGAGCACCAGGAACAGGATGGCGACCCACTTGGTCATCTTGGCCATGCGCGCGTCGGCGGACTTGGCCTTGTTCTTGGACAGGAAGGTATCAGCCCCACCAGCAATGGTACCAGACAGGCCGGCGCTCTTGCCGGACTGGAGCATCACGATAGCAATGAGAGCTAGAGCGATAATAAAGTAGATGATAGACAAAACGAGTTGGGCAGTGGTCATGCTATTCAATCCTTTCGGCGGTATAATCGGAAAAATGGGCGCAAACACCCCACGCAGGTGCCTAATATCTTAGCACGATTCCCGGTGAAAGGCAAGCGTTTTTTCAAAAATTCCTCGCATGAGCCTGTGCGGGTTGAGCTGGGACTGCTGAGGAAGCAGCTCAGTCTTTGCCGGTCATCATATCAGCAACCGTTCTGGCATACAGACGAGCGGCGGTGATGGCCTCTTGAAGGGTATTGCCATGGGTGCCCACTTCCAACAGGATCTCACCGGTGGATTGGTGCTGGTTGAACCGGGATGTGCGCAGTACCAGGGGGCGTGCCAGAGTAGACCACTTGTCAGCCAGAGTCTTCTGAATGCTGGTGGCAAGCGAAAGGTTAATGCGCCAGTTTGGGTGCTCCTGCCCCATGGCGTCGCTGCCCATGACCATCATCACCTGGGCACAGTTTTCTACAGTGCCGGCCACTGTCTTGTAAATGGTGCCGTCGCTGGCGGCAAGGGCATCCCGGTGTACATCCAGTACCAGCTGGATGGAGGGGTATTCCTCCAGCCAATGGGCGACGCCCGCAGAGGAACGGTTGTAGGCTTCGTTATAGCTGGGGTAATCGTATAGAGTGGTATCATGGATTACCTCGATGCCGGCGGCTTCAAAGATCTTCGCCATTTCCTCCCCCACCCGGACCATATTCTGGTCGGTGTTCAGGGTTCGGTAGCTATCGCTCTCCTCGTATACGTCAGTGCCGGACGGCGTATAGGCCTCGGTGGCGTGGGAATGGAAAATGAGAACTTGAGGGGCGTCGCTGCCAGCGGTGAGGGCGGGTGCGTCGGCTAGAAGCTGGTCGATGTCCAGGGTGTAATCCGTGTGATTATAGATGGACACTGATCCGGAGTTGACATAGCTGGCGGAGGTGCCTGCTACCATGGTCCGAGGGATGATACCGTCCGGTTCCTCCGTGGCGGAGGGGAGAGGATCAGGTTCCACTGTGACCTCCGGCGAAGGTTCCAATTGTGGAGAGGGTTCCTCCTCCGGAGTGGTTAGAGAGCCATTTGGGAGAATCCCGCTCAATAGAGAGGATTGAGCCAGCACCAGCCTGTCCCAACCAGACAGGTCTGCGCCATCCTGGGGGGATACGCCCAGTTCGGCGGCCAGCAGGGCAGTGGCCAGCTGGGTGCTACCGGCCAACCGGGAAAGGGTAGCCGCAGGGTCGCCGGTGAGCCACACCAGCCATAGGGCGGCCGCTGCCACAAACAGGGCGATGCCCTGGCGCAGCCACCGGGAGAATGGTTTCCTTGTCCGTTTCTTTCGCATGAACTGTCACCTCATCCCACTCTATGCGCTGCGGGGCGAGGATAGAACAGAGGAAAGAAAAAACTCCCTCCGCTCGGCGGGAGCGGAGGGAGTGAGAGTATGGCAGAACTCAGGGGTCGGTGCGGTAGCGTTTCTGGGGCACATAGGTGCAGTGGAGCAGTTCATGGGCCTTGTGGCCGCCGGGCTCACCCAAGTAGGTGGCGTACACTTCTTTGACTACCGGATTGTCATGGCTTTTGCGGAACTCCATACCGGAGTCCTGCTTATAGAGCGCTTTGGCCCGCAGGCCCCGCAGATCGGTGAAGGAACGTACGGTAGCCGGATGCAGGGGCTGCCCTCCGCCGTTGACGCAGCCGCCGGGGCAGGCCATGAACTCGATGAAGTCGTACTGCAGCTCGCCCGAACGCACCCCATCCAGCACCAGCTTGGCGTTGTGCAGACCGGAGGCAACGCATACCCGGACGGTCTTGCCGGGCAGCTCATAGGAAGCCTCCTTGATGCCCTGAGTGCCCCGCACCTCGGTGTAGTCCAGGGGGGCCATCTCGTCCCCGGTGAGCTGGGCCACCACGGTGCGCAGGGCGGCCTCCATGACGCCGCCGGTGGCGCCGAAGATGACCGACGCGCCTGTGGACACGCCCAGCATGGGGTCAAATTCCCCGTCGGGCAGGTGGTCGAACATCATGCCGGCCTGGGTGATCATCCGGGCCAGCTCCCGGGTGGTGAGGGAGGCGTCCACCGGCATGCAGCCGTTGGCCATGCGCTGCTCCTCCCGCTTGCACTCGTACTTCTTGGCGGTGCAGGGCATGATGGACACCACATAGATGTCCTTGGGATCGATGCCCGCCTTCTCGGCGTAATAGCTCTTCACCAGGGCGCCGAACATCTGTTGAGGAGACTTACAGGAGGACAGATTGGGCACAAACTCCGGATAGTGCTGTTCGCAGAACCGGATCCAGCCGGGGGAACAGGAGGTGATCATAGGCATAGCGCCCCCCTCCTGGAGTCGGTGGATGAACTCGGTACCCTCCTCTATGATGGTGAAGTCGGCGGCGGTGTCCACATCGAATACTTTGTCAAAGCCCAGGCGGCGCAGGGCGGACACCATCTTGCCCTCCACGTTGGAGCCGATGGGCATCCCGAAGCACTCGCCCAAGGTAACCCGCACCGAGGGGGCGGGGCCCACCACCACATGCTTACTGGGATCGTGGAGAGCAGACAGCACCTCGGCGGTGGAATCCTGTTCGGATAGGGCGCCGGTGGGGCAGGATACGATGCACTGCCCGCAGGACACGCAGTCCACTTCACTCAGGTCTCGGTCAAAGGCGCAGCCGATATGGGTCATGAAGCCCCGGTCATTGGTACCGATGACCCCCACCTCCTGCAGCTTGCGGCAGGTGGCTACGCACCGGCGGCACAAAATGCACTTGGAGTTGTCCCGCACCAGGTGCAGGGCGGTGTCCTCAATCCGGGGCAGCAGCTCATCGTTGGCGCACCGCATCAATGCCCAGGTCAGCGGCCAGCTGACGCAGCTCGCACTGGGCATTGCGGGAGCAGGTCAGGCAGTCCATGCGGTGGTTGGACAGGATCAATTCCAGGGTGAGCTGCCGGGAGTGGCGGACCTTGGGGGTGTTGGTACGTACCACCATGCCCTCGCTCACCGGGTAGACGCAGGAGGCCATCAGGCTCCGGGCCCCCTTCACCTCCACCACGCAGATGCGGCAGGCACCGATCTCGTTGACGTCCTTCAGAAAGCACAGGGAGGGGATCTTGATACCTGCATCCCGTGCGGCCTCCAGCACCGTGGTCCCGGCAGGGACGGTGACAGGGATGTTGTCGATTGTCAGGTTGACCATTTTCTCTTCCATGTTCGTCACGCCCTCCCTCAGTGCTTGCTCACGGCGTCAAAGCGGCAGTTGGACTGGCACAGGCCGCATTTGATGCACTTGTTTTGATCGATGATGTGGGGCGCCTTCACCGCGCCGGTGATGGCGTTCACCGGGCAGTTCCTGGCGCACAGGGTGCAGCCGCGGCACTTGACCGGGTCGATCTCATAGCGCAATAGATTGCGGCACACACCGGCGGGACAACGCTTCTCCACCACATGGGCTACATACTCGTCCCGGAAGTATTTCAGAGTGGACAGTACGGGATTGGGGGCGGACTGGCCCAGGGCACACAGGGCAGAACTCTTCAGGTGGTAGCACAGCTCCTCGATGGTGTCCAGATCCTCTAGCGTGCCGTCACCGGCAGTGATCTTGCACAGCAGGTCGTACAGCCGTTTCGTACCCACCCGACAGGGGACGCATTTGCCGCAGGACTCGTCCACACAGAACTCCAGGAAGAACTTGGCGATGTCCACCATACAGTTGTCCTCATCCATGACGATCAGGCCGCCGGAGCCCATCATGGAGCCGATGGCAGTGAGGGAGTCATAGTCAATGGGGGTGTCGATGAGCTCGGCGGGGATGCAGCCGCCTGAGGGGCCGCCGGTCTGGGCAGCCTTGAACTTCTTACCGTTGGGGATGCCTCCGCCGATATCCTCAATGATGGTGCGCAGAGTGGTACCCATGGGCACTTCCACCAGGCCGGTATTGGTGATCTTGCCGCCCAGGGCGAAGACCTTGGTGCCCTTGGACTTCTCGGTACCGATGGCGGCGAACGCTTCCCAGCCGTGGTTGAGGATCCAGGTGATGTTGGCGTAGGTTTCCACGTTGTTGAGCAGGGTGGGCTTGCCGAACAGGCCCTTTACTGCCGGGAAGGGAGGCCGGGGCCGGGGCTCGCCCCGGTGTCCCTCGATAGAGGTCATCAGGGCAGTCTCCTCGCCGCACACGAAAGCGCCGGCGCCCAGGCGCAGCTCAATGTCAAAGGAAAAGCCGGAGCCCAGGATGTTTCTGCCCAGAAGGCCGTATTTTCGGGCCTGTCCGATGGCGATCTCCAGACGCTTGACGGCGATGGGGTACTCCGCCCGGACATAGATGTAGCCCTGGCCGGATCCCACGGTGTAGCCGGCGATGGTCATAGCCTCAATGACGGAGAAGGGATCCCCCTCCAGCACGGAGCGGTCCATGAAGGCGCCGGGATCGCCCTCGTCGGCGTTGCAGCAGACATACTTTACCCCATCGTCGCTCTGGGCCTCATAGGTAAACTGCCACTTCATACCGGTGGAGAAGCCGGCGCCGCCCCGGCCCCGCAGGCCGGACTTCTTCAGGCAGTCGATGATTTCCTCCGGGGGCGTCTGCTCGGTTAGAATGCGCTCCAGGGCGGTATAGCCGTCCACCCCCAGGTACTCGTCGATGGACTCGGGGTTAATGACGCCGCAGTTGCGCAGGGCGATACGCAGCTGGTGCTTGTAAAATTGGGTCTCAGACAGGGAAGTGGCGGTCTCCCCTTCGTCCCCCTCCATGTGGAGCAGACGGGTGACGATGCGGCCCTTCACCAGGTGTTCTCTGACGATTTCGGGCACGTCCGCCTCGGTTACCTTGGAGTAGCAGGCCCCCTCCGGGAAGACCATGACGATGGGCCCTTGGGAGCACAGGCCGAAGCAGCCGGTCTTGACGATGCGGATCTCATCCTGGAGCTTATGAGCCTTGAGTTCCTTCTCAAAGGCGGCCAGGACTTTGGGGCTTTCCGAGGAGGTACAGCCGGTACCGGCGCATACCATCACATGGGAGCGAATATGACTCATCTCTCCCACCCCCTTACTCAGCGGCCCCGATGGTGTAATCGGTCACCACGCTGTGATTGACCAGGTGCTGCTCCACGATCGTGGGTACCATCTGGGGCTTCACCTTCACATAAGTGACCTTCTCCTCACCAGGGACGAATACCTCTACGATGGGCTCCAGACGGCACACACCGATGCAGCCAGTTTGGGACACGGTGACGTTTTTCAGCCCCCGCTTCTCGATCTCATCTAGAAAGGCGGTCAGTACGGGCCGGGCGCCGGCGGCGATGCCGCAGGTAGCCATACCCACCACCACACGGATGTGATCCTCATTGGGGCCGCGCAGATCCATCTGCTGTTTCATCTTTTCGCGGATGGCTCTCAATTCTTCCAGGCTTTTCATAATGCTTCGGCAGCTCCTTCCAATTGGGCTTCCTGTAGGGACAGGTTGTTTTGAATCCAGGTAAAAATCTCCGGCTCGGCCAGGGAAATGTCTTCCCCCAACACGGCTCTCAGTTCTCCAGTGGACAACTCTACCTCCCCCTTGGGGGTAGTGTGGCGATAGCGCAGATCCAGCGTCGGGCTACCTTGAATGAGCAGAGCTACGGTGCCTGCCAGATCTCCCAGCGGGGGGCAGTCCAGGTGTTTACGGTCAAAGGTGGCGGTGACGGTGGTGCCCTGCCCGGGAGTACTCTCCATGGACAAAGTGCCTCCGGTCTGTTTCGCGGCCAGCAGGTATAGGGCCAGTCCCATACCCACCTTTCGGGTGGTGCGGGTGGTGGTGAAGGGATCGGTGGCCCGGGAGAGGAATTCCGGCGTCATGCCCCGGCCGTTGTCGGCGATGACCACGGTAAGCCAACCTCCTGCATCCTCCGTCAGGGTGAGCTCCAGTCGGGTGGCCCCGGCGGAAATGGAGTTCTGTGCCACGTCCAAGATATGAAGTGAGAGCTCTTTCATCCCATCTTGATGTACTTGTCCAGGATGGGACCTACCTGGGCGGGGGTGAGCCGACCATACACGTCATCGTTAATCATCATCACAGGGGCCAGACCGCAGGCGCCGATGCACCGGCAGGCGTCCAGAGAAAACAGTCCATCCGGGGTGATACCACCGGAGGCAATGGACAGCTTCTGTTCCACGGCGGCCAGCACATCCGCCGCCCCCTTCACGTAGCAGGCGGTGCCCAGGCAGACGGAGATCTGGTACTTTCCCTTGGGGTTCAGGGAGAAGAAAGAGTAGAACGTGGCCACTCCGTAGATCTCGGACAGGGGAATGTCCAGCCCCTCGGCGACCATGATCTGTACCTCTTCCGGCAAATAGCCGAAGATCCCCTGGGCGGCCTGAAGCACCGGCATGGTGGCGCCGGGCTGCCCCTTGTGTTCCGCAATCACTTTCCGCAGGCGCTCCTCCTGCTCCGGCGTGCCGTGATAGGGTATGGTGGTTTTGCAGTTTGGCATGTAAGCGTTCCCTCCTATGGGTAAATTTTCAACCCGAATGGTCTCCTTCTGAAATTCCTGGCCAAAATTCAATAAAATTTTAACATAGATGCCCGCCGAAAGCAAGAAAAACATCGCCGCCTGCCTTGAGAGGCACGGGCGGCGATGTCCGTATGGCGATAGAATGCCATTTCATGTTAAAAAAATAACCATTTTAGTGCCGCAGACCGGGTTCGCTCCGGCAGGGTCATCGTCTGAGCCGCATCCGGAATCTGGTCCAGATAGTGGGCGTCACAGCCGATGAGGAAACGCAGCCCCGCCAGATCCGGGCGCAGGCGCAGCTCTGGCGGGCAGCGGGGGGAGAGTTCAGCCAGGGAGAAGCCCATAGCCGGGTCCCAGAGACCCAGGTTGGACAGGACAGAGAAGGAGTCCCGGTCGATGTGGGCGGGATAGGCCACACCGCCATAGCCGTGTACGAGCTCTGCGGCCTCGTAGATCCCAATGTCCGCCGCTCCGGCCAGCAGGGCGGTCTCCTCCCCGATCAAATGGTCCTCGCTGTCCATGAGAAGTTGGGGGCCGAAAAAGCGGGGATCGTTCTCCAGAGGCGGCAGTCTTTGTCGCACCAAGTTTCCAAAGGCTTGGGCGGAGGGGAGATCGGGAAAGAGGCATACCACATGGACCTCCTCCCGGCAGGTCAGCTCCATGCCCGGCAGAGCCAGCAGGCCGTACCGGTCCGCCGCCTGGCAGAAGGCGGCGCAGTTGCCCACGGTGTTGTGGTCGGTGAGAGCCACAATGTCATAGCCCGCCAGGGCGCACATACCTGCCAGGTTGGAGGGGGTCATGTCCTCGCTGCCGCAGGGGGACAGGCAGCTGTGGAGGTGGAAATCAAAGGAATACTCCTCCATGGCGGTCAGCTCCGCACATTGGCGTCCAGCAGGCCAGACAGGCTTACGGCACACCGGTAGGTGGAACGTGGGGTGCCCAGCAGGTTGACACCCTGGAGGCGGGCCTTCTGGAGCAGAGGAGGGTCGGGTTCTACATCCTCAGTGAGGATGACGCAGGCCAGGTCGGTGAGGGTAGCTACTGCCGCTACATTGACGTTGCTCATAATGGTCAGCCACACCCCGCCGGCGGGGGCCCGGCCCATGACCCAGCTGAGCAGGTCGCCGCAGTAGCAGCCGCCGGACACCGTCCGGCCGCCGTCCTCCAGGTGGAATACCGTCAGGTCCAGGTCGTGGATGAGTTCCTGCACAGTGGTCACGAAACACACATCCTTTCTGTATCGGCCAGTCAGCTCTGGGATGGAGTGTCCTTGGGGAGGCTCCGCCGGCGCCGGAAGGGAGCGGGAAGGTATTCATCGGCGTCATCCCGACCGGCCATATGCTGCATACGTTCCCGCACCTTGAAGATGCAGTCGTCCTCGCTGGCTCGCCCCATGACCACGTCCTCGGCGAAGGCCCGGCAGGAGGGGGCGCCGCAGGAGCCGCAGCGCAGGCCGGGCAGCTGCTCCTCCAGTTCCTGGATTTTGCGCATCTTCTCCATGGCCACCCGGCGGTCCGGGTCCAGCAGGAAGGTGGGGTAGTATTCGGGCTTTTGAGTGGAAGCAATGAGCTCGTCTACCCGGGAGCCGGGCCGATAGACGCTACGGGCTTCCGGAAGGTCCCCCATCAGGCGCTTCATGCGCATGCGGGCGATGAAGGGGTTTTCCACACAGAAGCACCCCCCCAGGCAGCCCTCCGTGCAGGCCCGCAGCTCGATGAAGTCCGCCTCGGGCAGCCGGCCGTCCTCGATTTCCTCCAGCATCCGGATGACGTTTTCAATCCCGTCTACCGCTACATACCGCTGGGCCCGGTGGGCGTAGGATTCTCCGCCGGAGAAGGCCCAGCCCACGCCGCCCCGGCCGGCCAGAGAGAGCTGGGGCAGGGGCTGACCGGCCAGCCTGGACATCACCGGCAGCAGCGCCTTGTACACGTCCCGGATGGCGAAGGCCCCATCCAGCACCGGGGCAATCTGCCCGTCGGGGGAGGAGGCGGAGGTGACCAGGGAGGAACAGGGGACAATGGAGAAAACCCCGATTTCCTGGGGGGACAGGCCGGTTTCTGCCACGGCCTGCTCCCGGGCCAGGATGGCGGCCAGCTCGCCGGGCAGCAGCAGGGGGCAGATGTGGCCCAGAAGGCTGGGGAAGCGGATCTGGATCAGCCGCACTACGGCGGGGCACGCGGAGGAAATTTCCGGAACCGGCCGGTCCGGGTCATCCGGCCGGCCGCACAGGTAGCCGGTGAGCAGCTCGGCGCCGGCGGCCGACTCGTACACGCTGTCAAAGCCCAGCCCCAGCAGGCTGGCCAGCACTAGGTTGGGGCCGTCCAGGTTGTGGAACTGGCCATAGAGGGCGGGGTCGGGGACGGCTACGGTGTACTGGTAGTTCTGCAGGGCGTTGAAGCTGTCGGGCACTGAGGTGACCGCATGGTGGGGACAGACCCGCAGGCAGGTACCGCAGTCGATGCAGCGGTTGGGCAGGATGGTGGCCTTGCCGTTTCGCACCCGGATGGCCTCGGTGGGGCAGTTCTTGATGCAGGTGGTGCAGCCCCGGCACTTCTGATATTCCAAAACCACAGAATGTCGCATGAGAAACCGCCTTTCCGCCAGCCGTGCCGCCGGCTGCAATCTGTATGGGCAGGAAACGGTGGGGAAGCCTTACGGGATGCGTACCACCATAGTGACGGTGGTGCCCACCCCCACGGTGGACTCCACGGTCATCTCGTCGCTGTACTTCTTCATATTGGGCAGCCCCATACCCGCGCCGAACCCCAGGTCCCGGACTTGGTCCCCGGCGGTGGTGAAGCCGGCCTGCATGGCCTGGTCAATGTCGGGAATGCCCGGTCCCTGATCGGCCAGAGTGATGACGATGCGGTCCAGCCCCACATCTACCTGCGCCGATCCGCCGTAAGCGTGGATGACCATATTGATTTCCCCCTCGTACATGCACACGGACACCCTCCGGATGGTGTCGGAGTCGTAGCCCATCCTGCGCAGGGTCTGCTTGACCTGAGAGGAGGCCTCTCCGGCATGGGTCAGATCCCCGCCGGGCACCTCGTAGGTCAGATGCAGCGCCTCCATGTCATCACGCTCCTTTATAACAGCATACCATAGTTTTGGAGGAAATGGAACAGAAAGAGACGTAGAAATTAGGAAATGCCACAAAGACTGGATGCCCGGCGGGAGCTTTTTGTGGCTTCTGTCATTGACAAAAAGCTGTCAAAGCCCATATAATGAGTGCAACACATTAACGCGGTAAACGACTAAATGCTGCGGCGGTGTAAAAATCTTGGAGAGGAGAACTACTCATGGGGAAAGAACGCGTATACAACTTTTCAGCCGGCCCCTCCATGCTGCCGCTGGAAGTGCTCACCCGCGCCGGATCTGAGATCACCAACTATCAGGGATCGGGCATGTCAGTGATGGAGATGAGTCACCGATCTAAGGTTTTCGACAAGATTTTTCAGGACACCCAGGCAAACTTTCGCCGGTTGTTCCGCGTGCCGGACGACTATGCCATTCTGTTCCTCCAGGGGGGCGCCTCTACCCAGTTCTCCATGGTGCCCCTGAACCTCATGGGCAGGACGGGCAAGGCGGACTACGCTGTCACGGGCAACTTCTCCAACATTGCCTATAAGGAGGCGAAGAAATACGGCCAGATCAATCTGGCCGCCTCCAGCGAGGACCGCAATCACACCTACATTCCCACTCAGGACCAGCTGAAGCTGGACCCAGGGGCCAGCTACTTCCATTACTGCGCCAACAACACCATCTACGGCACCGAGTGGCAGTATGTGCCGGATACCGGGGACGTACCCCTGGTGTGTGATATGTCCTCCGACTTCCTCAGCCGGGTGGTGGATGTATCCAGGTACGGGATCATCTACGGTGGAGCCCAGAAGAATCTGGCTCCCGCAGGGCTGACCATCGTGGTGATCCGAAAAGACCTGGCCGGCCAGGAGCTGCCCTTTACTCCGCTGATGCTGAGCTACAAGACCATGATCGACAAGGATTCCATGTATAACACGCCGCCCTGCTGGTGTATCTATATGTTGGGACTGGTGTTGGAATGGCTGGATAGCAAGGGCGGCGTGGAAGGCATGGAGCGGATCAAGCACGCCAAGGCCCAGCTGCTCTACGACGTGCTGGATGATTCCAAACTGTTTACCTGCCCGGCGGAGAAGGGCAGCCGGTCGGATATGAATGTGGTGTTCCGGACGGCTGACAAGGACCTGGACGCGAAGTTTGTGGCCGAGGCCACCGAGGCGGGCTTCGTCAACCTGAAGGGCCACCGCTCCGTGGGCGGCATGCGGGCGTCCATCTACAACGCTATGCCCACCGAGGGCGTGGAAAAGCTGGCGGACTTCATCCGGGCCTTCGACAAGGCCAACTAAAGCCCTGCCGTGCAGGGCAATCCATTCGGTTGCAATGAGGTGACACTGACTATGTATCAGATCAAAACCATGAATAAGATCTCCCCCAAGGGGTTGGACCGGCTGCCCAGGGAGGACTATACCGTAGGGGACGATGTGGCCAATGAGGACGCGATCCTGGTGCGCTCGGCCAAGCTCCACGATTATCAGTTCCCGCCCAACCTCTGGGCCATTGCCCGGGCGGGGGCGGGCACCAACAACATCCCTGTGGACCGCTGCTCCGAGGCGGGTATCGTTGTTTTTAACACTCCGGGGGCTAACGCCAACGCGGTGAAGGAACTGGTGCTCTGCGCTCTGTTGGCCGCCTCCCGGGACGTCATGGGCGGCTATACCTGGGTGCGGGAGCAGGCTGCAGCCGGCGCGGACGTGGCCGCTGTAGTGGAGAAGGGGAAATCCGCCTTTGTGGGCCCGGAGCTGTACCGCAAGACCTTGGGCGTCATCGGCCTGGGGGCCATCGGGGCCCTGGTGGCCAATATTGCCTTGTCCCTGGGGATGGAGGTGTACGGCTACGACCCCTACCTGTCGGTGGACGCCGCTCTCCGGCTGGATCGCCATGTCCATGTGGTGAAAGAGGTTCATGAGCTCTACCGGGTGTCCGACTATGTCACCATTCACATGCCCTATACCAACGACACCCGCCACACCATCAACGGGGACACCATCGCGGCCATGAAGGACGGGGTGCGGGTGGTGAATCTGGCCCGGGGCGAGCTGGTGGACGACCAGGCCATGTTAGCGGCGCTGGAGTCGGGTAAGGTGGCCCGGTATGTCACCGACTTCCCCAACAACACCGTGGCTCTGGCTCCGGGTGTGGTGGCCTTCCCCCACTTGGGCGCCTCTACCCCGGAGAGCGAGGACAACTGTGCGGTGATGGCTGCCGACGAGCTGCGGGATTTTCTGGAAAACGGCAATGTGAAGAACTCGGTGAATCTCCCCAATGTGGTGATGGAGCGCTCCGGCGCCCAGCGGCTGTGCCTGGTCCACCGGAACATACCGGCCATCCTGGCCAACGTTACCCTGCAGCTGTCCAACGACGGGGTGAACGTGGAGAACATGACCAACAAGTCCAAGGAAGATTACGCCTACACCATCGTGGACGCAGGCAGCGTGGTGGACCAGAAGGTGTTGGACCACATCGCCCAGATCCCCGGCGTTCTGCGCATGCGGGTGATCGGTTGAGCGGAAAAACAGAAGAAAAAACGAGCCCACAGCCGTTTGGCTGTGGGCTCGTGTGCGTATCGGGCAGAGGTTACAAGGCAAGCAGATGCTGGCCATAAGCGGTCATGCTCAGCTCCGTGCCCAGCTGGTGCAGCTGTTGCCGGGTGATCCAGCCCTCCTGATAGGCGATCTCCTCAATGCAGCCCACATACCGACCGTGGGAGTTTTGCAGGTCGTGGATAGCCTGAGCGGCGGCCAGCAGGCTATCCGCATTGCCCGCATCCATCCACAGGTAGTTGTCCTGCAGGGGGATGACCTGAAGCTGCTCCCGGTGGAGGAATCCCAGGTTGACGTCGGTAATCTCCAACTCCCCCCGGGCGGAGGGGGTGAGGGAGGCGGCGATGTCCAGCGCATCGTTGCGGTAGAAGTACAGGCCAGGGACCACATAGTTGGACTTGGGATGCTTGGGCTTCTCCTCGATGGAGATGGCCTTGCCGCTGTCATCGAACGCCACCACGCCGAAGGGGCGGGGATCATAGACATAGCAGCCAAACACTGTGGCGCCCTGGTTTCCCCCGGCGGCTTTCTTGAGGACGCCGGCCAGGTCAGGGGCCCAGAAGATGTTGTCCCCCAGCACCAGGCACACCCGTTCTCCCCCAACGAATTGCTGTCCAATGAGCAGCGCGTCGGCGATTCCCCGGGCTACTGGCTGGACGGTATAGCGGATGGACATACCCAGCTGGGAGCCGTCCCCCAGCAGGGCGGCAAAGGTGGACTCCTCCCCGGGGGGGACGATGACCAGCACCTGGTCAATGCCGGCCTGCATCAGCACGGAGAGCGGGTAGTAGATGAGGGGCTTGTCATAGACGGGCAGCAGGGGTTTGCATACGGGCTTGGTCATGGGATATAGCCGAGTGCCGCGCCCGGCGGCCAGAATGATACCCTTCATAGGTGAACCTCCACGCGCCTGCAGGCGCTCAGTTATATATGGTGTGGGGCCTTCGGTCTGAGTGGGAATATGTCGGATCAATTATACCTGAAACGGGCAGGGAAGTCAATGAAAGCGGAGGCTCTTGGAGTGAATGCAGAGGGGGATCTCGGGTGTGAGGATGGGGAGGGTGAACTTGCCGGTCCGGAAAACCCGGCGCGATTCAGAAAAGCGCGTTCAGACATCCTTTCGCCCAGCTACATCCGCTGCGGACCACACCTGGGAGAGGGGCAAGTTTTGCTCCCGGGCGATCCGGGCTACGTCCTCATACTCCGGCTTGGTGTGGGTGACGCCCATGCCCTGAGCCTGCTTAATGGACACCGGACCGTAGGGGGTGTCCACCGTTTTTCCAGAGGGCGCCAGGTAGTACTTGCCGCACCGCAGCGCCCGCAGGCCGTTGGTGTTGGTATGGGAGAAGATGTGCCGGGCAAACTCTTCCTCCCGGGCGGGGTCGCACAGCACCGTGAGCTGCCAGCCTGCCCGGCCCTTTTTCATCTGCCCTGGCAGGGTGTACACATCCAGGGCGCCCAACTCCAGCAGCCGCTGGCAGGCAAAGGACAGGGCCTCAGGGGTCATGTCGTCCAGGTTGCACACCAGCTGGCAGATCTCGCCCCGACCCTCCTCCTGGGTCTGGCCCCAGAAGGCCCGCAGACAGTTGGCGGCGGCAAACTGCCGGGTGCCCAGGCCGATGCCCACCTGGTCCACGGTCATCGGGGGCATGGGGCCAAACCGGGTGGCGAACTGGGTGAGCAGGGCTGCCCCAGTGGGGGTGCACAGCTCACCCTGGATGGTACCGCCGTAGATGGGCACCCCCGTGAGTAGGTTGGCGGTGGCAGGGGCAGGCACCGGGACGATGCCGTGGGCGCAGTGCACCTGGCCGCTGCCCACATGGATGGGAGAGACTACGATCTCATCGGGGGCGAGCAGGTGCAGGGCGTAGCACACCCCGGCCACGTCGGCGATGGCGTCTAGGGCACCCACCTCGTGGAAGTGGACCTGGTCCACAGGACAGCCGTGGGCCTTGGCCTCCGCCTGGGCGATGCGACCATACACTGCCCGGACCTGCTCCAGGACGGGGACGGGAAGGGGCAGGCTGTTGAGGATGGATTGGATGTCCGAGACGTGGGTGTGGGAATGCCCGTGGCCATGGCCGTGGTCATGCAGATGGCTATGGTCGTGGCTGTGTTCGTGATCATGCTCATGGCCGTGTCCGTGTTCGTGATCATGCCCATGCCCATGGCTGTGGTTGTGGGAGTGGTTGTGGTCGTGATGGCATTCCAGCAGCTCGTCCTCCTCCAGTCCGCCCACCGTGACCGCCATATGGGTGCCGGCAATGCCCATGGACTGGGCTGCCCGGGCGGTCACCGCCACCTGGGGCAGGCCCAGGGAATTCATGGCTTTTAGAAATCCCTCCTGGTCGGACAGCAGCTCGTATAGCGCTCCCAGCAGCATATCGCCGGAGGCGCCCATGGCGCATTCCAAATAGAGTGTCTTCATTCCTTGGTTTCTCCTTCCGGAGGGAGGCCCTCCATGAGATTGATCCGGCTGGCCAGATAGCCCGCGCCGAAGCCGTTGTCGATGTTCACCACGCTCACCCCGCTGGCGCAGGAATTGAGCATACTCAGCAGCGCCGCCACGCCGCCGAAAGACGCGCCGTAGCCCACACTGGTGGGAACGGCGATCACCGGGCATTCCGCGAGACCGCCCACCACGCTGGCAAGCGCCCCCTCCATGCCCGCGATGGCGATGACCACGCTGGCTTCCATAATAGAATCCATATGGGCAAGCAGCCGGTGGACGCCGGACACGCCCACGTCGTACAGCCGCACCACCTCGCTGCCCAGCACCTGGGCGGTGAGCGCCGCTTCCTCGGCTACGGGGATGTCGCTGGTGCCGCCGGTGGCGATGACGACTTTTCCGATGCCGTCGGGCTGGGGCAGTCCCCCCACAATGCCCACCCGGGCGTCCTTGTGATAGTCCAGCTCCCGGGATTGCCCAACATAGGCCGCCGCTTCGGGGGACATTCT
>ERZ827492.1322-NODE-1322-length-20256-cov-80.660314_pt1 | contig 20256 bp, 26 predicted proteins | sample MGYA00519704_ERZ827492 | MGnify/ENA primary metagenome ERZ827492 (study PRJEB31778, sample SAMEA3449325) | human gut metagenome | biome: human gut; feature: human-associated habitat; material: faeces | place: United Kingdom | collected 2010/2012 ...
TTGTAAATTATTTTAACATTGTAAAGTGACTCTAAAATGACTAACGCAAAAAAAAAGAAGCATTTTTACCATTGCTTCTTTCTTATGGCTCGTTTAGCACTTCCGTGTGCGAAAAATATGAGCTCTAAATTTATAATTGTATTTTATGTTTGATTCTATGGTTATAATTTAACATAACTTTTTAAATAAATCAAGTATTTTTATTAATTTATTATATAATTCCAATCAAATCTTAACTATATTTTGCTATGTATAGTTAATTTTATGATTGTTGAGATAGGTATTTTTTTGATTGTGTGGCTTATATCAACTTTTTTTTAGTTCTAATTCTTTAATCTCTTTTATTCCTTTCTCTATCATTTGTCGTAGTATATGTGCTATTTGTATTATTAAATAATGTACTTTAATAGCAGTTTGATTTTTACTATACAAATGTCTTCATCTTTTTTCTTTACATATAATTTATATCAGTTACTATTTTCTTTAAAATTTCACTTCTATTTTTTGATGTATCAATATATTTAATTCCATATTTAGGACATTCATTTTTCAATAACTCGTTCTTTTCAACCCATTTGTCTGCATTTATTCCTAATTGCTCATCTGTTAATTTTGAACTCCAATCTTCATCCGTGTCATGTTCTCTACATAGTTCAATAATTCCATTTTTATCAAGATTACCATGTCCAAGACAAATACAATATATATTCTCTTATTTAATTAAATCGCTTATGTATTGGAGTTCTAAAAATTCTTCCTTACCACTTCCTCTGATCATTCCCCATACAATGGAATCAGAATGAATTAAATTATATTGATTATATTTTTCTTTTATCATATTGCTTAGTGTAGTTTTTCCTGCTCTTGCTACCCCAATAATTAGTATATTTCTCATTTTACTCTCCTATATTTTCTTCTTTATACCATTCAACAAATTTCTTTATTCCATATTTTTATAGGCATCTTGATAATTTGTTGTAAAATTTAGTCTTTTTTCTTTTAGATTTTTACATAATAATTCTTCTAATCCTTCCTCATATATTGGAGAAATCCCCTGTTTCATTAGGTTTATTTTTTTCTTCGTTTACATCAACACATGTAACATTGTAGCCTTTTTCTGCAAAACACACTCCTGCAACTAATCCAACATAACCTGTTCCAGCAACTGCTATTTTCATGTTTTCCCCCTTATATTATGAATTCATATATATATTCATTTCCTTTGAGAAATCTAAAATTTCATTTTTAAATTTGTCATTTCTATTTTCTTGATTAAAATATGTATAAATATCTAATATACATTCGTACATATTATCATCATAATCTATATTTTCTATATAAATTGGTTTGTTATTTTTTAAAACTGATACATTTCCATCTTTTAATTTATTTAAATCATTATCATAAAATAAAAATTCCCCTCTAATAGTTGTATCATCGTCACAAACAACTATAACTTCTCTTATTTTTGTATTTGAAGCAAAATCACTCTCGTGTATTACTAATACATCATCTTTCTTTGATATTATTTTACTATAACCGTGTTTTTTTAAAGCCTTTTCTCCTTTAATCATATCTTTTTCCTCTTGTAGCATTAATCGAGTTGAATTTGTATTTCCTAATATATATTGTGTAAAATAAACTTGGTGAGGAATATCATGTTCTATATTTCTAGTCGTTCTTTTAAACATTCCTCTTCCATTAAAGCTCTCTTCTGTTCTGTTTTTTGAGAAATTAGTATATATCATCTTTGGTTTTAATTTTTTCTCAGTAATTATTCTTTTTATTTCAGTTATTATTTTTGAATAAGCATAATTTCTAATCATTGCTATATCTAATTCTTTATTTTTTTCAAAAAAATCCTGTTCAACTATAAATGGTTTTTCGACTATTATATCTGTTATCCCTATTTTTTTACACTCATTAACTATATCTAAAAAAACACTTTTAGGAGTACATATATCTACAATTACATTACTTTTATCTAAGTTATTTTCACTTATTACACTTTCTATTGTTGTGTATGCTTTTGTTACAGTTATATTGTGATTTTTAATTGTTCCATCAATATCAACAAAATAAATTTTTCCTATTTTTTTTAATTTTTTATATGAATAATAATGTAAATATCCTGCTTTTCCTGTTCCAATAATTATTACATCTTTCATAATTAATCATTCTCCAATTCTCTTAATCTATTTGAAATTTCATCAGCTTTTTCATCCAAACTTCTACATATATTAGTTCTATAAAAAGCAAATTTTATAAGTTCATCTTTGTTTTCTACATTTTTATAATATTGCTCATAACCAAATGGGCTTCTTGCTAATTGCATTAAATATATATATGGTAATAATTCTAAATCATATTCATTTAATTTTGCATATTTCATATATTCTTTAACATACTCTATTAAATTTTCAACATCAATTTGTCCATTACTAGCTTTTTCATCAATATATGTATATGATCTTGCAATTTCCCATACAATAGGCAATTTTTTTACCTTTACAAAATCAATTATTGCATTAATTTCATTTTTTGAATTATATATAAATTGTAAGCAATTATAATCTCCATGTGAAATTGTATGTGTAATATTATTCAACTTACTAACATCAAACTTATTTTGTATTTTTTTTAGTAGTTCTTTCTTAAATAAAATATCTTTCTTTATTTTTTTATCTATTTCATTGTTTTCAATTTTATTTAATATTTTATCAAATTTTTCATTAGCTGTTTTCATCTCATCTTTAGAAAACCAATCTATAACATTTATACTATCTTTTAAGTTATACTTTTCAAACCCATTTACTATTTTTCCTAAATACTTTGCTGAATCAATAGTTTGTTTATAATTTCCTTCATTTTTATTTATTGTTGTTCCTTTAATAAACTTTTGTAATATTACTATTTTTCCTAAATGTTCAAAACAATAATTTTCATTTTTCATCTTTATATATGTTGGTAATGGAATATCTGTATTTCTTTGTAGATATTGAATTGCGTTAATTTCTTTAATAATATCTTCCTTTTTATATTTTGATTGAAATTCCTTTAAAACATATTCATTATTACCATTTTCTATTTTAAAGATGTTAGCAGTTCCTTGATTAATTCTTTTAATATTTGTAATTTCAATTCCATAATTTTCATAAACCATTTTTTTTATTTCATCATTATTAAATGTACTTTGTTCTAACATTTTATTTCATCTCCTATTTGTTTATAAATTTCTTCTTTATTTCCTCTAACATCTAATATTTCTATTGGTAAATTTGTTAAATTATTAAGAAATTCTTTTACATATTTATTTGTATTATATAATTCAATATCATCAGTAAAAATCGGCATTACATAATTCCAATTACAAAATTGTGCTAGATTTTTTATGTTATAATATTTATTATTATTTAATTTTATGTTTGTATCTCCATTTTCACATAATCCAACAATTCTTATAATTTTTGTTATTTCAATTTTTTTATTAAAATTTTTATTATATTCAATTTTTCCATTTACTATATCAAAGCTTGAACCTAGTTCATTAAATAAACTATTATCTTTTATTGAAATCCAAGTTTGGTCTGTTGAATTTAATTCAAATCCATTTCTTACAAATTCTCTTGATAAAGTGGATTTTCCTTGTCCAAAATCCCCTAAAATTAAAATGCCTTTTTCTCTTTTACTTACTAACACAGAATGTATAAACATATTACATTTATCATTGATAATAAAAGCAATGCAATTGTTTATAATAGGATATATATCTGTTTTTATTATTTTTCCATTAAATTTTTTATAAATATTATTTATTTTTATCTCAACACTATTTTCATTGAAATTTATATAGTTTTCTGTTTCTGCCTTGTTGTATATTTCAAATTGTGAAAATCTTCCAGTAATAAATTTTTCATATTCTTTAATATTATTATTTACATTTAAAAAACTATTTTTTATTTTATATATCATATTTTATTACCTCGATAATATTTTCTTTTTTATTTAGGATTTTCTCAACTACATTTTTATTTGATTTATATATATTTATAAATTTTGAAAATTCTTCTTTATCATTTTCATTTAATAGTTCGAATAAAATTTCTTCTCTTTCTTCATTAGTATGTCCGTTTAATTCATGTCCACCAAATACAGCCAAGCTCTTTCTATTAATGTCTAATGGATTTATAAAATATTCTTTATCTCTCGGAGTTCCTAGTAAGATAATATTTGAACCATTATTTGCATTTTCAAAAACATTTTTTATAACTTCACTATTTCCAGTTGCATCTATGTATGTATCATATTTTTCAAACTCATTTGTTAATTCTAGTTTTACATTAAATCTTTCTTCTAATAGTTTGATTGCTTCCATTTGAAATTCTTTTACATTTCTTGTTAAAATCTTTATATTCTTGAAACCTAATTTTAGAAGATAAAATAAGCAAGTAAATCCCAAACTTCCCAAACCAATAATAAGTATATTATCTTTTATCATATTTTCTATTTTTCTAATCGTTAATGCACTCATTAATTCAAATCTTGAAAATGCAATATTTTCAACATCAAATTTTTTTGGTATTTTAAAAGAGTCCTTATATGTATCAATATATTTATCATAATGTTTTGATAACAAAAATAATCTGTTTCCATCAATCACTTTTGAAATACCCATATAACCTTTACTTCCATATTTTTCAGTTCCTCTTGATACAATTGTATATTCTATATCTCTTTCCGCATTTGATTTTATCTTGTCTATTTTTATATACATTTCTTTTATTCCATATCCAATTTCTTCTATACAATGAGCATCACTTCCAAGTGAATATTCAGCTTTATACTTTTCAAACAGTCCTAACATAAATTCTAATTGTTGTATATTCCATCTCGATCTATCACTTGTATTTAAGTCAAATCTAACATTTCTTTCTGAAGCTAATTTCACAATTTCTTCTATTTCTTTTTTATATTCTTCATATTCTTTTCTTAATTTCAAATGACCTATAACATCAAATGGATAATTCAATATCATATCTTTATTTGCTTTTAAATAATCCTTATATTCTGCCTTTCCCATACCATGAACTGAACCAATAACTACATCAAAATTATAATTATTTATTATATCTATTTCCTTTTTAGAAAATTCTTTATCATACGAAAAATCACTTTCTAACCCTGTCTTTATTTCAAGATTAGGATATTCTCTTTTAATTATTTCTATATTTTCAAAATATTTATCAATAACTTCTTTTGTATTTAATACTGGTGTATGCTTTTTTGATTCTCTATTTCCATGGTCTAAAAAAACTACTTTTTTCATTTCTAATTCAATGCATTTCTCTGCATATTCTCTCATTATATTAATATCATTTACACCTTTTTTTAAGTGTATGTGCATATCTTCCATTTTTCTACCTCTTTTTAAAATATAAATCATAATATATTTCTAGTATTTTAGATTCATCAATCCATTCATCTACTATATCTACTTCAACATCATTGTCCAAATTACATTGTTCATTTATTACCTTATCTGTTACAACAACTTGACTTGCCTTAAATATATCATTTGATTTATTTGGTATTGCTTCTGAATCAAATAGATTTACAGATCTACCATTTCCTAATATTGTTATATGTTTTCCATTTATATTAAATTGAGTACCGTATCTTGGTATTTCCTTAAATTCATATCCTGCTTTTTTATATTCTTTAAAAATATCCAAATCAGCAGATGCACCAGATGTAATAAATGTTCCATCATCTAATTGTTTTATAACTTCATCACTAATGCTCTTAAATCCACTAGCACCAACAATTAAAAATGGTTTTTCATATTTTATTGCTTCTTCAAATGTTCTAAATGTTGTATAACCTTTCTCTGCTGCTTGAATGCATTTAAGCACATCAGGTTCAACTATAACAACTCTTATACCATAATCTCTATATCTATCTGCTAATGTTTCGCCTAAATCTCCATATCCTAGCTGAATTATTGTTCTACCTACAATTTTTTCCCCACCTAGTAATTCTATTGTTCTTATGAAAATAGTATTTGAAATTTCCCTATATGTAATAAATCTTTTCAATTTAGATTTTGCAACATTTAAAACTGGATATGGTAATTCCTTAACATTAAGATTTTTAATTCTTTTTAGTCCAGTTACAGTTAGCTCAACAAAAGCTTTTACATTATCATAATTATGCTGTGTTATTATTCGTGATACAATTGCTCCATCATCTAATATTACAATTTTTTTATCTTTTCTTTTTGATATAAAATCGTTTACTAAAATTCTTCCATGTTCTAATAAAATATCATCTGTAACTGATGTGTTATCTAGCATATCAACTTGAAAGCCTAATTTTTTAAATGTTTCTGTAATTTCTTTTTGGTGTTTTGTACTATCTCCTTTATCTATTGCCAATATATCTTTTGGTTCAACACCCATTCTAACAAATGATGTTAATAATCCTACATTTTCCTCTAAAAAGTGGTCTCTCCAAATTATAGCAACGCCTTTTAAGTTATTTACTCTTTTAGACGAATAATCTTTTAATACAGGCATTGCCTCTTCTATTGCCTCTATTTCTTTATTGGTATATGCTGTACATATATGTTCTAAAATTTCATTTATATCTTTATTATCTCCTTTGTAATCTAATTCAATTTCGTTTTCTACAAAAAAAGGAACAGAGAAACTTCTAAAACCTACATCTACTTCATTATAATTAATCTCTTCTTTGTGAATTTTCAAAATTTTATTTTCTTTATCAATTTCAATACTTCCAATTCCATATTCTTTTAATTCTTTTACTAAATTATCTAAATTATCATAATAAATTCTTTTCATTTTTACTCTCCTTCATTAATTTATTGTTATATTAAATTCTTCTACTAATTTATAAAAATTTTTCATAGATTTAAGAAATAAATCTTGTTTTGTTTCTCCACTATTATTCATAGGTAAATGTGTTTCGATTGAAACAAATCCATTAAATCCATCTTTTTTTAGAGTTTTCATAAATTCTTTTATTCCTATATCTCCTTCACCTAAATGAGCATATTTTTCTTTTTTTAAATCATAATCTCTTAAATGTATATATGTAATTCTCTCTTTTGAATTTTCATAGGCTTCAAAAACTTTATGATTCTCTAAAAATGCATTTGATAAATCATATATAATGTTTATGTTATCTATATTTTCCATTAATCTTGCACAATCAACAGGACTTTCAGCTAATGTTGCTCTTTCATTTTCCATTAACAATTCTATATTTTCTTTCTTTGCTTTTTCACATAATCTTTTTAAATTTTCTCTTATTTCTGTTTCTTCTAGTTCTCTTCCAATATTTGAAAAAATCCTAATATACTTATTATTAAATATCTTACTAATATCTAAATAAATATCAAACAATTCCATTTTTCTCTCGTATGGAAATGGTTTCTTACCAACAGGACTATCTAATGTAATAACCTCAATATCGTTTTCATCCAACACCTGTTTAAATTGTTTCAATTCATCTTTAGAATATTCCCATAAATATTTGTCATTTACTTTTCTCATTTCGATGTATTTTATGTTTGCCAATTTCATACTTTTAATTTGTTCTTCTAAAGTTGTTCCTATTTCATCTGCTACAACTGCTAACTTCATTTTTCTTTCCTCCTTTATATCCTATTTAATATTTTTTCTATGTTACTATCAGCACCATATTTTAATTTTTTAATATTTATCTTTTTAACTAAATGTTTAAGTAATTCTTCTTTTTTTATTTGTAATTCTTTTTCTGTAATTTTTCTTTTTCTTAACCATTCTTTTCTTAATGCTTCTGTATCATTTGGAGTAAAATTTGTTTTTAATAATAATTCCATTTTTTCTCCATCAGTCATATCAATTACTTCAACAGAATCTCTTTCAACCTCAAATTTAGGATAGATAATATCAGTTATCTTCGCTCTTGCACACATTTTAGTATTTGGAAATACTTTTTCAACATCCGTTAAAGGTGTATTACAATCGAAATCATTTGTAACTTCTTCATAATTTCTATGTTTTTTCTCTTCTATGAGTCTATTAATTCTAAAATAGTTGTCTAATTTTTTATTATTTCTTACCGTTCCCATAGCGTATGTAATTGCATGAGGAAAATAATCCATATTATCCTTTATATCAACTAAAACCCTATCATTAGATAAAAATTTAGTTTCGTTTTCTGTATCCATAAATTTAACTGCTAGCGTAGTTTTACCGCTTCCACTTGTTCCCAACAACAAAATTCCTTTATTATGAGTAACTATTCCTGTACCATGCATATATGAAAATCCCATATCTTCTTTTTCTCTTAAATATAATTCCCTTATAATTCTAGCAACCCAATTTCTAGAATTTTCATTATTATTTTCAACAATAATTGCATAATTTTTATCATCTGTTTTTACACATATATAATCTTCAGAGTTTACTAAAAAATAATGTTTTTCTTCTTTTATAATTTCTTTGTGAGTTTGTTTCTTAAAGCTATAATAAATTTTTCCATTGCTATTTTTTATTAATTCCTTTATTCTTTTAAACTCGTTCAAATCTACAATATATTCAATATTTATTGTATTACTTGTGTTACTTTCCATCGGAATAATTGACTCATCTACTTTATTTTTTAATAAATCATAATGCTTTTCATCAACAGTTATTATAAAATTAACATCAGGTAAATAATATTCTATTTTTTTCATATTTCCATTTCTTCTCCTTCTTTCATTTTTCTTCCTTTTTCTCTTTCTAAATACTTTTGTATAACAGTCATGCAATAATGTTCTTTTTCTTCTGTATTATCTTTTGAGATTTTGCCTAATTTAATATTGGGTTTCATTATTTCGCCATGATAATCTGAACCACCACTTACTAACAATTTTTCTTCTCTAGCTAATTTGTAGTATCTTTTTATATCACTTAATGTATGTTTTGAATTAAAAATCTCTACTCCATCTATACCTGCATTTCTGAATATTTCATATATTTCATCAATTTGAACACCATATTTGTTTTCTATTGAAATTGGATGTGCAATTACAGCCATACCTCCAGCATTATGAATTATTTTCACAGCTCTATCTAAATCAATAGTTGCATCTGTTTTTAATTTCAACTCTTTAAAGAAGTTATCAAAATAGAATTTTACATTTGGAATAATTCCCTTATCTACTAGTAATTTAGCTATTGTAGTTTGTCCAACAAAACCTGTTCTATTTAAAAGTTCTAATGCTTCTTCTCTAGTTATCTCAATTCCAAATTTTTCTTTCAGTTGTTGTATTACTTCTAAATTTCTTAAATTTTTCCTTGTTTTTATTTCCTTACATACTCCTAATAATTCATTACTATGTCCGTCAATTCCATATCCTAGAATATGCATTTGATATTTTCCTTTACTTGCTGAAAATTCAATTCCTGGAATATATATTAAGCCACTTGTATCAACATTTTTCATAGCTTCAATACTATCTGCACTATCATGATCTGTTATTGAAAATGTCTTTATTCCATTCTCTCTTATTTTTTTTACGATTTCTTCTAATGAATATTCTCCATCCGAAAACTTTGAATGTATATGTAAATCATATTTGTTCATTTCATTTCTCCTTAAACAACAAAAGATATAAATACAGGTTCTTCCTTATTTATATCTTTTGTAATTAAATGTATTTCTTACTTTATCTCTGCAATTAATCTATTACCTATATCATCTAAATGATTATATAAATATCTACATAATTTTGTTCTGAATAATGCAAATTCTAATAAAGTTTTCTTTGTATAATCATCATTAAATTGTTTATACCCAAATACACTTGCTATTAATTGTATCAAATAAAGATGTGCTGCATATTTTAAATCATAATTATTCAATTTTATATACTTCGTAAATTCTTTAAAATAATCTACAAGAGTGTCTATATTTAATTCTCCATCAACTGCTTCTTTATCAACATAGCTATATGATCTCATTATTTCCCAAACAATAGGCATAATTTTAGCGGTTTCAAAGTCTATTACAGTTGTTCCATTCTCATCATTATAAATGAGTTGTTGTACGCTATAATCTCCATGTGTATTTTTTATTGTCATTTTATCAATAATGTTAAAATCAAAAGTTTCTAATAATTCTTCTGCAACATTAATTTTAAATTCTAAATCATCATAAAATTGTTCTTTATATGGGTTATCTTCATTTAACTTAGATTGTAAATCTTTCATTTTTACAATTCCGCTTTCTATTGACTCTTTTGAAAAACTCTTCTTAAATATTCCATCTTCTTTTAATCCTTCATAGTTTTCAAATGCCTTTGTCATCTTTCCTAAAATTGTTGCACTTTCAATAGTCTTATTATAATCTCCAGTATTATTTTCCATTGTGTATCCATCAATAAATTTTTGTAATACTAAAACTCTTTCATTATATATATAATAAAATTCTCCATTTTTGGTCTTTATATATTCTGGAACTTTTAATCCGTTTTCTTTTAAATAATTTATAATATTAGTTTCTTTTATCACAGATTCCTTGCTTCTACCTTCACTAAATCTTTTTAAAATATATTTATTTTCTCCTGATGTTATTTTAAATATATCTGCTGTTCCTCTATTTATTTCGTTTATTGAATCTACTTCAATTCCATATTCTTCTTTTAATATTTGTTTTATTTCATTATCTAAAATTTTTGCATTACTCATTATCTTTCAACCTCCATATCCCTTTCTATCATATCTATTATTTTTTTACCACTTGGTACAATTATGTTTTTTTCTATCAGTTCTTTATACTTTTCAACACTAACCCAACAAGCATTAACAACTTCGCCATCATTGAAACTTATCTCTTCTGGATATATATCTTTTTTAAACAACCATACATCTCTGAAATAATCTTTTTCTTTTATCGTTCCTAGAAATCTTGCTTCACTTTCTTCGCAAACAATCCCTATTTCTTCATAAATTTCTCTAATTGTTGCATTTATCGTTGTTTCGCCTTTTATTACAGAACCACTTGTGCATTCCCATAATCCTCCGTATAGTGGCTTATCTGTTTTTCTCTTGGTTATTAATATTTGTTTCTTTGTGTTTTGTATTATACCTGTTATAACAAGATGATACTCGCCATCTTTTAGTCTTTCATTGCTATTTCTTTGAATTACTTTTCCAGTTTTTTCTCTAAATTTATCATATACTTCCCAAATTTCTTCCATATCCTACCTATTCTTTTTTATTTTTTCCAACTCTTCTTCAGCTTTTTTTACATAATAATTTGAATGATCAAATGGAATATCTAATTCATTGATTGCTTTTTCTAAACTTTCTACATCTTTATAAACTTCATTAGTTTCAATTTCAATTAATATTATATCTTTTCTTGCCTTTATTACGATTTTTAAATTATCTTTAATATAACTAATATGTTCTTCATCAATTTTCATTAATTCTTTATAACCAATATGTTCAAAAATTTCCTTTGCATCTTTAATATTATCAACATCACAATTTACTGAATATTGTGATAATATTTTTCCATCATCATTTATATCTTTGCTTTTAAATGTAATTCTTTCTCTATGTTTCTTAACATTTATTCCTTCACTTTTTCTAAGTAAAATAGCTTTTGATAAAATATCTCTTGTTTTTTCTTTATAAATATCTATCTCTTTAGGTATTAAAAAAATATCTGTTGAATTATATACATGTAATTTTTCAAATCCTTGTTTTTTTAGATTTTCTTCTAGCTCTTCTTTTGAACATGTTATTTTTACTGTTACTTCATTTTGATTACCTATTGACATTTTTTTCTCCTTTCTTTCTAACATAATTTATACTATACCTTTTGGCAAAAATCAAATACTAATTTGCTATATAGGATATACGCTAGGCGTATATCCAAACAAAAGAGTATATGCTTTATTGCATATACTCTTCATAATTTTCTTTTATTAAATTCATAAATTTTTCTGGAATATGTGTTAAATATTCCTCTATATATACTAAATTTAATTGTAAAGCAGGTAATTCTTCTTTAATCTTCACTTCAAATAATTCTTTATTTTTAAGTTCCTTTCCAACAGCTTGTTTTATTACATATCCTATCCCCATATCTTTTTCTACTGCATTAACTAACATCTCTGTTGTTTCAATTGTCATGAAAGAATTTAATTCCACATCATATTTTAAACATATTGCATCTAATTCTTTTCTTGGGGTACTTCTTTTTACAGGCAAAATCAAATTATATTTTTCTAAATCTTTAATTGAAATTGGTTCACTTGATATACATTTTTTACTTATAAAGCTATTTTTTAAATCAAATAATGGAACAATCTCTAAATTATTATAAATAGAATTTATAGGAGAAGTATCTATAATAAAATCTATTGAATTGTTTTCCAAAAATTTCAACATTTCTTCCGTATTTCTACTTACAATACTTATTTCTATATTAGGATATTCTTTATGAAATTTCTCAACAAATGGAAATAAGAAAAACTCTCCTATATGTGATTGTACTCCAATAGCTATCTTACCATGTTCTAAATCTTTTGATTCTTTTAAATTTCTTTCCCCGCTTAAAAGTAAATTGTATGATTTATCAACATAATTATATAATTCAACTCCATCTGGTGTAAGCTTTGTACCTTTTGCACTTCTATAAAATAATTTCGTATTAAGATTACTTTCTAATGTACTTATAGCTCTTGTTATGGAAGGCTGTGTTATATATAATTCTTTAGCAGCTTTTTTAAAACTGCTATATTTAGCAACTTTATAGAATGTTTTATACAGTTCCCAATTTATATCTAGACTCATTTTTAAAAATCTCCTCTATTTTATCTAAACAAATATTTTTTGAATCGCATATAAGTTTATCTTTTCCATTAGTTGTTATTAAAAATTCTCCTATTGCATTTATTAATAAGTAATCATCTTGTATTTCTTTTTCCTTACATGAAACAACTGGACATCTCAAATTACATTCATTTAATTTTATTATTAATTCATCATATCTTTGATCACTTATTTCAAACATATTTTGATTTTCAACAGATTTACCTCTTAAAGAAATAAACTTAAAAAGTTTCCATCTTTCAATTTTATATTTCTTTATTATTTCTGCAACTTCATTAATATAATCAATATTAAATTTAGTTACAACAGAATTTATTTTTATTTTTATATCGACATTGTTTTTTTGAATATAATCTATTAAGTTTATAATATGTGAAGCATGCTCTATTCCTCTTCCAAGCTCATTGTTAACATCATCACTTATTGCATCTAATGAAAATGTTATATGATCAGTATAATCTTTAATTTCATTTATAACTGTTTCATTTAAATTTCTTCCATTCGTTATAATATTATTTACAATATTATTCTCATGAGCTTCTTTCATTAATTCAAATAAATGTGAATATAGTAAACTTTCTCCACCAGTCCATGTTATTTTTTTTACTTTTAAATCAATTAATGCCTTCAATATTTTTTTATTTTGTTCATAAGTATTTTCCTTATTGCATATAATTCTATAACAAAATTGACAGTTCTCATTGCATCTTGATGTTATATTCCAACAAACTGTTCTTCTATTCATTATATTTCTCACTCTCTTTCTTTTTCGTTTTCTTCTTGAGCAAATCTCAATTCTCTAAACTTATACAAATCTATACCATATTTATTATACACATTTGCAGTATTACAAGAAACAATTTCATGTTGTTCCAATCCTAATTTTCTTACAGTATCAAAAATGACTTCTTCAGAATCATTCTCTATTTCTACATAAGTTGGAATTAATGGCCAAGAATCAATATCAACTTCAACTCCGTTTACATTATATGTAGCACGCTCTTTTTCTTGATAATTTCTAAACGAAAAGCCTAATTGTTCCAAAATGCTATTACCTTCTTCAATAGATGGTACTTCCATTTCTGTTTCCATAACCTTTTGAATATTACTTCCATTTTCTTCTTGAACCTTTGGATTAAGTATATGTTTTATTGTTATTGTTGTTCTACCATTAGTATTTCTTAATCTAACCCATTTATTTGGATTAATTCCAAACTCTTTAATTGTTTCAACAATAGACATGTCTGAAAAAGTTTCTAATAATTTATCATTACTTGTTTTTTTCAAAATTGTTCCTAAAAGTTTTGATGATGTTTTCTCTTTAAGTTCTTCTTGTTTTTCATCTGTTGTTAAATTATCAACTTCTCTTAATATTCCTTCTAATTTACTTCTACATACCTCAAATTCATAAGGTTGTTTACACTGTTTTAATTGTAAAATACAATCATAAAATCTTGCATATATTGATGGCAAATCATACACATATATCTGTTGTAAACCTTCCTCTACTTTTTTTGCATTTATTTTTTCTAAAGTTTCTTCTAACTCTGCTTTATTTACATCTAATATTTTTACTTCTTTCTCTAACTTTCCCATAATAACTCCTTTTTTACATTTTTCCTTAACATTATAACACTTTTTTCTCGTTATGTAAAGCATTGTTTTTTGTCCAAAATAAAATGTACATTGCACACTATTTTTAAAACTTTTATAAAACGTTATGCTGCTTTTAATTCTTCTTTATAATATTCCTCTGATGTCTTAAATTTAAATATTTTTCTAGGATATTGGTTTATCCATTTTTCGATTCTTTTTACATCTTCCTGTTTTAATCCTTTAAAACTTGTTCCTTTGGGTAAAAATCTTCTTATCATTTTATTTATATTTTCGTTTGTTCCTCTTTGCCATGAACTATATGCATCTGCATAATATTGCTTTGTTCTTCTTTTTTTGCTTCTTGTGTATGATTGTTCTATGGATTTCTAATTTCTAAATTCTGCTCCATTGTCTGTCATTATTGTTTTAAATATTTCTCTGAATTTTACTACTCCTATTTCTCTTTTTATTCTATCTAAGGCTTTTGAAACTGATTTTGCTAACTTATTTGGTATTAATTCTATTATTTCTTTCCTTGTTTTTCTTTCACTTAAAACTAACAAATATGGTTCTTTTTGTCCTTTTAATCCTTATACTAAATCCATCTCCCAATGTCCTATTTCTTTTCTTGCTTCTATTTCTTCTGGTCTATCATGCATTGTTTTTCCTTCTTTATTTGTGTTTCTATTAAATAAGATTTTTCTAATTCAACTAATCCTAATTTTATTTCTCTACTTATTGTTGTTCGATGTTTTCCTAATATTTCTCCAATTTGTGTATAATTTAAGTGCTTATCATTATACAGAGTTTCTGTTTTTATTCTTTCTTTGTATGTTAATTGTTTAAAATTTCTTTTATTTGTGCTATACTGTTTTTGACACATAATTAAAAACCTCCAATGTTTAGTCTCGCAACTAACATTTTAATTGATTTTTAATTGTGTGTCTATATTTTTATGTTTACAACGTGCAATTAATTATACAATATTCACTCTTTTGCAGGTTTGTTTTTGGATAATTCGCCACTTTTTGTAAGCCAAATTTTAACTATTTTGCTATTTTTACTATTTTATCCGTTTATATTTTTTATTATTCGATTTGTTTCATCCATATAAATTACTAATTAGTTTTAAGTTTCGTTTTCTTTCATCCATTTTATAAATAAAATAATTCAATTACATCTGCAAATCCATTTCTATAATACTTTTCATTCCAATAATATAAGTAGTCCATAAAATTTTTATCAAGTTGATCTAGTTGCTTCTGAACATATTTCTTATTCTGTTCAGGAACATTCTTAAGTATTTTCTCTGCAATCTCATCAAAGTAAATACAATACTTTTTATCTTGAGGAGTCATCTCACAAAATGCTGTTTCTTCTCTAAATTCTATCCATTCTTTTAATAAATTATCTTTTACTTCTCTTAAATTCTTCATTTGCATCATCTCCTATACATATATTAATTCATTAAAAATTATTTTTTCTGCTTGATTCTTAAAATTATTCATCATACCAACCCAATAAAGCATATCTGTATTTTTCATATCTTCTGTTAGATTACTTTTTGCTTTTAATTGTTTTATTATTTGTTCTACTCTTTCAGTTGCAGCTTCTTGAATTTCTTTTAAATGACTATTTAATGTTCCATCCATTAACATTATTGTATATTCTGCCTTTTTATACTCCTTTAGATAATTTAATCTCATTCTACCATATTTATTAAGAATTATCTTTTCCTACTTTGGTATTGTTAAATTTGGAATATAATAATCTCCTTCTAAATGGTATTCAATTCCAGTTCTTTCATCTATTTTTGTTTTTAGTAATTCATTATTCATAACTATTTCTCTCCTTTGTTTTCTTTTATTTTTAATTCTTCGTAATAATCTACTTTAGCTTTTTTTCTTACTAAATACATACATTCTTTAACAATCCATTTTAATTCATTTGAATATGCTCTATATATAACACCTTTTTCTAATTTTGCTTCAGTTTGTTTTTCATATAAATAAACATATTTTTCAAACTTTTCATTTAATTGTTCAGCTATGTGTCTAATTTCTTCATCTTTACTGTTTTTATTATCTATAATAATCTGCATTAATTTATTGTACTCTTCTCTACTAAAATAAATATTATCTTTATTTGACATACTTTCCAAGCCTCCTTTAATCTAAATTATAATCGTTTTTCTTTTTTCCTTTTTTAGCTTGTATTTCAGCCAGTTCATCATTAGTCAATATTTTTCTTCTTAGATTTTTTACAATATCTGAATCATTATCATCAAATATACCGCTTCTTTCTAAATCTTCTGCAACAAGAGTATAACTTCTCTTATCTTCTGGAAAATTATCAAATCTTTCATCAAATATCTTAATTTGAAATCTTTTAAATTGTTAGTGATGACTTATATAAAAATGGCATATTTGACGACAATGATAATGAAATCGCTAATAATATTTATAGAAAAGTAACTATATCAGATGAAAACAAAGTTGAAAAAAATAGAAGAAAAAATGATATAAAATTTTAATATGGAGGTAATTTAAATATATGGAAAATGAGAAAGTTAAATATTGGGTAAATATAATAAATAATATGAGTTTAAAAGATAAATTAAGATTAGGAATATGTTTATCTACAAGTAATTGGTCTAATATCTTGTACAATAAAACAGAAATGTATGAGAAATTTGATACTATGCTAAAAGAAGTTGATGAAGAATATAGAACTACTATCATAAACTTTGCAAAATATAAACTTGTGATGTTTGTAATGGCTAAAATTATGGAGATGACAAAAGAAGAACAAAATCAAACAGCTATGTATTTATTTAATAGAATAAATTAATGGGAAAATATACAAATATATTTTTCAAATGAAAAATGGTCCAATTTTGGTCCGTTTTATAATTGAATTTCGGACCACTTGATTACATAACTTTATGCTTTAGTATATAAAAATTTCTTAACGTGTCAATAGTAAAATAAATTGATAAATCAAGTATTGACACTTATAAGAAATTTTAATTTATATCAGTTAAGAGTTTAATAAAGATTATTATGTTATCTAAAAAATCGAATTATAAACTGCTCCATTTTTGACTTACAATTAACAACAAATGTATAGCTTTTTCATAAAGTATATGATATAATATGTTAAAAAAGGATGATTTAGATGAAATATGAAGAAGTGTGTAAAAGTTTATTAAGTGATTTTCCTGACATTGAAAAGTGGGAAGATGATAGTGAATTATCAGAAAGAGAAAAATTGCGTCCTTACTACTTAGCAGTTTGTTTTATTTTTTATTTAGGGAGAAAATTCTATCAAGGTGAATTGGAAATTGTAAGAAGAGGTTTTTCTTTTATTGAAAAAATGTTTGTGTCTAGCGATAATTCTACAAAGAAACTTGCCAAATCTGGTTACTTAGTAAACATTTATTTTGCTATAAAAAAAGGAGATTTTCCTGATTTATTTAAAAATGGTAAATTTTTAGAATTTGTTGGTGCGGAAACAAAAATTGCTTGGTTTAAATTGATTGAAAACTTTGAAAATGGCAATATAAAAGATTATTATCCAAATGTTGTTACTAATCCCGAAATTTGCTCAATTGACGAGTCAAATATTTTGGATATTAGAGTTGTCGGAAATAACTTATACTTAGGAATTGATGCTCTATATTATTTTCGTAGTGGTAAATGTACTACTATGGAAAATGATGGAGTTGATCATTGTTATCTTGTAATCAAAGATTATAAATTGATCTCTGAAAGACCAATTGGCGAATATACAAAGAGTAGATATTACCAAAAGAATCAACATTGCGTTCTTAAGCAAGCAAAAAAAGAGGGTAAATCTTTATATACAAGTTTTGATAATTTTCTTCACAATAATGACATTGGGGTACAAGACTTTGATTATGATTATGAAAAAAACACTATTTGCATATCAGGGTATGGTAATAGCCAAACGAATTCGGTATGGGTTAATTTAACTTTTCAATTTAGTAATTTATACTTATATTGGAATGACCAATTTTTAAATCATGAATATGATGGAAATTCAACATATAAAAAATAAGAACAAAAATTCATAACTGATTTTTTAATAATTGTCTTGTATTTTATTAAAAAGTGATATAGAAAATTGACTGATATTTGTATCAATCGTTATGAGAGCCAAAGAAGTTGTAGATAACTACTTCGATGGCACCAATAACAAATTTGTATGGGGACAAAAAAACTTGTCCCCATTGACATTTATTTTATGTATTTTATTTCAAATAGTGTACCTTTTCCAACTTCTGAAGTTGCTTTTATGTATCCATTGTTTTGTTCTATTATTGTTTTTGCCAAAGACAATCCTATACCTATGCTATCTTCATTGCAATTTTTTGCTTTATAAAACCTCTCAAATATATGCTTCAAATCCTTTTGTGCTATTCCTTGCCCTTCGTCTTTTATTTTTATCTTTAGAAAAATACTTGTATTTTCTACAATTATATATATATTGGATTTCGGTTGGCTATGTTCTATCGCATTCTTTAATATGTTTGTTTTAATGCTTCCTGTTGCCTTCAAATATTACGTTTTTCTTTATTTGTTTTGATGTTGCTCCTATACTTGCCTGCATTCCATATTGTCTATTTTTTTCTGAAACAGATATGCTAAAGCAGTTTCTAATTACAAATATACTACTTACAACAATAATAATAATTATTATTCCTGCTATTGTATATAACACATTTAACGTAATTTCGCTCATAACACCTTGGTATCTTAATAGTTGACTGTTTACATATGTATCTATTTCTTCGTTTAATCCTATATTGGCGCAAATATTTTTATTTATTTCTATATATTCTTTTGGTTCATTATATAATACCGATACGTTTACCTTGTCATCTATATTTTCCATATAAATCATAATTGCTGGATTATTTATCATAGCTCTTCCAATTGATACTCTTTGCTACTGCCCACCTGATAGTTGATTTGGTAAATGAGTCTTTCGATTCTCTAAACTTAGTGTTTTCAACATTTCTTGTAATCTTTTTTTATCTATTTCACAGCCATCTAAATCGCATGGCAAAGTTATATTTTCTTCAACTCTCTATACTTGTAAATTATTTTAACATTGTAAAGTGACTCTAAAATGACTAACGCAAAAAAAAGAAGCATTTTACCATTGCTTCTTTCTTATGGCTCTCCGTGTTGGACTTGAACCAACGACCTATCGGTTAACAGCCGAGCGCTCTACCAACTGAGCTAACGGAGAATATATAATCTGGCAACAACCTATTTTCTCAACAGGGTAACCCGTGAATATTTTCGGCACGATAGAGCTTGACTTCTGTGTTCGGGATGGGAACAGGTATTTCCTCTATGTTATCATCACCAGAAATGTATTGTAAGATGTTAAACATCATTACTTACTATAACTGAATTCATTTTGTATTATACTACATACTTTTAATAATTGCAAGTATTTATACAAAAAAATTTATTATTATTATGTACTATTATTTTTTTAATATACATATATAATAGCACACTCAAAAATACATAGAGAGATAAATTGTAAACCAATATATATTAGTGGTTAAGCCCTCGATTTATTAGTATTGGTCAGCTCAATACATTACTGTACTTACACCTCCAACCTATCAACCACATAGTCTTTATGGAATCTTACTACCTTACGGTATGAGATATCTTATCTTAGGGTGGGCTTCACACTTAGATGCTTTCAGCGTTTATCCCTT
>ERZ827492.1323-NODE-1323-length-20205-cov-3.474739_pt1 | contig 20205 bp, 23 predicted proteins | sample MGYA00519704_ERZ827492 | MGnify/ENA primary metagenome ERZ827492 (study PRJEB31778, sample SAMEA3449325) | human gut metagenome | biome: human gut; feature: human-associated habitat; material: faeces | place: United Kingdom | collected 2010/2012 ...
CCAAGCTGGGCCTGGGACAGATCGCAAGCCTGTACAATTCTTCGAGAACAACGGTTACCGAGCTTAAAAACCGCTATTCCGAATCAGGGCACCCGCTTGCCGGGGAGATCGCCGCGACCAATAATATGGGCTATTACCCCCGCTTTTTGGAAGAGCTTCTGCAGCTCATCTCCAAAAAAGACCTTTGCAGGGAGCTTCACACAAAAACGATCTTTGAGGTGGCCGCGCAGTACAAGCTGGTTGCACCGACCGCCAACAGCCTTACTCCCCTGTCAAGGGAATGGTTCAAGGCGGAGCTCCTTACCAAAAATGTAGCAACCATAGCCAGAGAAAATCATATGACGCCATCCCGCATATCCGTCCTGTTGGGCGAATTGGGGCTTGAAAACGCCCACCGATCTGAACGGATCAGCGAGGAGCTGCTACGCGAACTGTTCATAAACCGCTGCTGGAGCGACGCCAAGATCGCAAAGCATTTCAGCGTTTCGCCAGGGACGGTAAAACGGCTCCGCCTGAAGTACAAGCTGCTCAGCAATCAGCGCCCTTCCGTTGAGGAGCGCATCCCGCCCAAGCTCTTCCGCTATCTCTATATCGAGGAGAAAATGAGCCTCTTCCAGATAGCCACTGCTTTTGATATTGCAAGTCCCAAGATCCGTGACCTGCGGCAAAAATATATTTCTGACGGATACACCGAATTCGCCCATCGGACCTCGGTCCGCATTCAACCGGAACGGCTGGAGTACCTGTACAAGCAGATCCATCTGAACCTTTTTAAAAACAATCTGTAAGATACTTGACAAATGCGGGTTTATACATCATAGTTCTTCACTTTTAAAGGAAAGGAGGAACGCCTATGCGTAAAACGTCCGCACTGTCCCTGACCCTTGTTTTGCTCCTCTGTCTTGCTCTGTGCGGATGCGGTTCTACATCAGACAAGGACGAGCTTCATCACAGCACGGCTTACCCCTTGAGCGCTGCAGAATATCAATTACAGGCTGGCTCCGTTGATCTCCGTGCTGCAGCCTCTTGCCAATGCGGCAGCTGTCGGTCAGGATGAGGCAGAGCATGCGGTAAAAAATATCGATGATGCGTATTCCGAAATCTCCGCTATGAATCCGCCTCAGGATAAGATCATCTACCAGACCGGCCTTCTTGCAGAGCTGCAGGCTGCGTCCGACTGGCTGAAAGCACAGTACGACGTCACGGTAACCGCACCTGAAAGGGAGTTCTCGGACATACTGAGAATGATTGAAAATGCGTTTCGTGCCTCCGTGAACTGACCGCAGGGCAAGGATGTATGCCGGAACAGATCAAAGAAATCCTCGATAACTGGAATCCCATTGGCCTGACCTTCATCTCGCCTGACGAATATCTGCCGGTTGCAGAGCATATCGCGGACACCATCAACGAAAGTTTTACACCGCACTCGGTATGCATCATCCTGAGGCGCGCTTTGAGCATCTACGGCGTGAATTTTCGCAAATCATACGGCGAGTGTATGGAAATCGCCAAGCTGATTCTTGAAACCATACGAGACTCCTGATTATGTAGGGCAGCAGAGCCTCGGCTCTGCTGCTTTGCTTTTTACGCCCCCTTCCTGCTCCGAATCACCGGCAAAAGGACCTCCTTCTGGAATTTCCGGATGAACGCAGACTCCTCGCTGTTCCCGATGGGGGCATTCCGGTTCTTCCGCGCCTGGACAAGTTCGCCCTTCCTGTCGAACTCCATGGTGATATACGGCATCTCCGCTTCATTTGTCTTACGCATAAAGAAGATGATGGATGTGCCGTCGATCACCCTGTCGGCATAGGATGCAACGCAATGATGCATGGTACTGCCCTCCATTATAAGCTCCGCGAAGTCATGCGGGAAACGTATAAAGTATTGATCTGAGGTAATCCCCACCTCCTTGTATTCGGCGCACTTCTGATCGAATGCCTGTGACCTTATCTTATCCTGCCTGACACGGTAGTTTGCGGATATGACATCATGAAGTTTTCTGATGTCCTTGGGAAAACGCTCGTAAGGGATTTCCATCTGCCTGCACATGCGGATATAGTCCTTCTGATACCAGAGCAGTTCCCGGGGAGCAGAACGCTTTCGATTGCCGAGTACCAGTTTACATACCTCACGGAAGGAATACTCGCCTTCCTCCAGAAAACGGATGATATAGCGGCTGGCTAGCAGGTATCTCGGGAATGCTTTCCTGAACATCTCAAAATCCTCACGGCTCATGTTCGGCACCGCCTTATATAAGGATTCTAACGCAAGCATTCGCTTATCATTCATCTGCGGATCGGATTTGATGAACTCCCGGACAAAGGACGGAAGCTCGACGATGTTCTTCTCCCTGGTCGCAGACTTAAAAAGATACTGAATGCGCCTATTGACCACCTGCGGAGAGAATTGCATAATATCGCGGACTACCGCACCGTACCCTGCTTTGACAATCTGCTCAAGCTGCGGATACTTCCCCAAGTAATAAAAGTACTGGATGAGCACCTTAATATCCAGCCTACCCTTTTCACAGCGCTTGTCGTAGAGCATATCCCGAAAGCCATTTCCGGAATGCACCTTTTCAAACGCCTTGATGAGCTTCTGCACATGCCCCTCGTCAACCTGCATACGGGTTGATGTCAGGTGATGAATGGGACGGCTTCTCTTTCCCGGGGCAGGAATTGTTTCCAGACCGCTTTCCTTTGAATAGCGGATCGTGTAAAACAACTCCGGTTCCCACACGCCTGTTTTTGCGTTCTCTGCATACTCACAAAGGTCGAAGGATACCTTGCCATCCCTTACTCTCGGCAAGCCTATCAGACAATTAAGAATCCGCGCATTGTATTCCTTGGCGTAGCGATTATTGTGATAGGAATTGCCGCACTTAGGGCATGTTATCCCATCCGCATAGTGATAATACAGCCCGGCATGTGTCCCGCACGCGGCACAGATCATAAGTGAATTCCTGCATGACGCATCCGGCGCAGGAACTGCAATACCGTAGAACTTCATCTTCGCATTATACTTTTTCACCCACCAGCAATAATACATGGGATCAAATGGAAGCAGCAGTTTCCTGTTTTTGTAATTTACTAACATTTCAATTCCTCCTGATAAATTTAATTATACGAAGAGAATCTGTTTATCGGGGAAATAAAAAGCAAGCAAAAAACCTGGAAAATTTGCGCCTGAAGGGGTAAAATGCTTTCCAACGGGAGGATGACATATGGCAGTCAAAGATACGCTCACGCCCTCACGCTTCAAAGAGGAGCTGAAAACCCAGAACCTGATCACCATCGCCAGGAAATATCACGTTTCCAAGCAGTACATCACGCAGCTATACGCTGAATATAAAGCGCAATATCCTGAACTGTTTAATGAACCGGTTATCACGGCAGAATGGCTTGCAGAACAGCTTGAAAAGCATACGATTCTGGAGATCTGCAATATGACTGGCAAATCCTATCATCATATCAGGAAGTTGATGGCAGAATATGATCTCAGCAAGCCTACCACTACCGCAGCTTTTGACAGGGATTACGTCAGAGAACAGTATGTCGTTCTTTGCAGGTCCGACAGGGAACTTGCCAGGCATTACGGATGTTCCGCAAGCCTTGTCAGGAAATTCCGATACGAGCATTCCATTTTCAAAACCGATAGGGCACCTTTGTCCGAAAGGCTGACCAGGGAACAGGCAGCGAAACTCATACAAGACGGATATACCGTGGAACACCTGTCCGAAAAATTTGACGTTACCCCAAAGGAAATTATTCGGTTGTTAAGCAGTTATGATATAACCATCTGACATCACTCTCCTTGTACAAACAGCATGCCGTAATACATCAAAATGGATCTCAAGACAAAACAAGGACGGTGCCTTTACACAAAGCAACGTCCTTGAATATTTCTATTATATTTTTTCCGGAGACATGAAAAAGCCCACAAAGGATTCTTCCCGGCAAGACGTCGAGATAGTAATGCCAATACCTTAATTCGAACCAATTAGTCCTTTTCATACGTTTACCTCCGAAAAGGCTATTTACTTTACATCTGTCTTCATTTTTCTGATTATGTACAATAAGTGTTCCAAATCCTCATCCGTCAAGCCTTTCATCTCATCACGAATCTTCCGTTCCATAACGGACGGCATAGGCTCCTCAAAAAATTCTGATGGCTCTATGTCAAAATACTCGCAGATGATAAGGAACATTCTCATAGACGGAAGAGACCTTCCCGAAGTAATCCCCTGAATATATCCCTTAGACTGTCCAAGATTCAGACTCATCTGATATTCTGATAAATGATTGTTTTCCATCCGTAATTTTGTAATCTTCTCGCGAATATCATGTTCCGTCATATGGACTACCTCTCTTTAATTATATTTTACACCAAACCGAACCGTCGTCTGACTAAAACAAGCGGTGATTTTCTATGTATACTCCCTGATATAACTACAACAAATATTTTATCTTCCGCTTGCTGTAGTCTACCAGAGAGATGAAGATTTTGGCGTAACCATATAACTTGACAGTTATCCTATCGGCTTACTACTTAAACACCCTTCATATTTTCATGTAATCAATATATAATAATGGCAATGCGTTTCTGTGCATATCCTGTTTTCTTCGGTCAGGCAACCTTATAACTGAGCCGGTATCGTCCGTTTCCACAAGACAGATACTGCTCCTTACGCTCATAGATCGTTGCCCTGATCCTTTCCTTGTAATGTTCATTTTTCTGAGCCTTGGGATGTTTTTCAAGCATAGAATAGAGAGTCGAAAGCTCCGCTTCACCGCCTACCGATTCCATTGTCAGGCGTATCAGATGATGCCAGGTCAGGGATACATCGTCCTTTTGCGACACATCAAATCTGCCGGATAAGGTCTTTGAAAAAGGAATCATCAGAACATCCTTCTTATGGAATAACATCAGATACTCGGTCACAATCGGAATGAAGGGCTTTGCATAGGTTCTGTTATCGGAAGCACAGTTAAACTGCCCCTTCACGATAAACGACTCATACTCCCCCAGTTTCATCATATCCGTCTGCATGCTGTAAAACTGACCTTTCAGCCTCATATCTCCCACAAGGACGGCAAGTCTGCCATCCTTGCGAAGAGACATATAGAGCTTTTTCAATACGAAGTTCAGCTTGTCAATAAACTCTTTATAACTGCTGCATCGGGAAAGGTCGTCCGGATGGGGATTGCCCCACATATTGCCTGAATAGGCAATCATGGTATGATACGGCGGATGAAAGAAAACCATATCCGCTGACTCTTCCACGTCGTCGCGCAGGGCGTTCCATCCGCCGCGCCCTTGGGGAGCGTTTGGGTTCAGGTCATATAAAACCGACTTGATACCCAATTTATCAGCTGCAAATTTAGATGTACCGCTGCCCGACATAGGATCGAGCAGTGTAAAATCCGAAACATCTTTTCCGTAATATCGCTTGGAATCCATCACATACCTGGCAACTGCTTCAACCACCTTCGGGGAGCAGTTTCCGCGCCAGGCATTGTTACCGCCTTCTCCCCTGTCAGGGAAAGCCATAAAGCTGGTCAGGTCTTTGCCAACTCGTTGACGAAGATTTTCCGTACCGAGAGACTGAACTATTGCCTGCCAGTTATCACCGAACTCATTCTGCAAAACCTGAACGGCCCGTAATCGTAACTCTTTATTCATTCAGTTTCCTCCGCTTCTGATGCGGCCCGCTATATTCTAACATGTTCTTTTTTTGAAATCTGCAGAACTGCGTGTCATTATGCCGCTTTTAGGTTTTTCATAGGTATAAAGATTGGCTTTTCTATGCCGATATCACAAAGACAGAAGTTCTTCCGAGCGGAGATAACCCTCGCCCTGCTTCCGCCAAGGGATTTTATCTCGCCGTCTTTCTGCTTGATAATGACATTGCCTGTAATATAGGCACAGGAACCGTTTCTAATCTTATGCATATACATTTCCTCACTTTCTCTCAAACCGACCGACTCTGAACCCCATTTTCTCTGCGAACTTCAGAACCTGCTGCCTGTCTCCGCAGCGGAAACCGGAGTATTCAAAAGCGTTATAGACTGTCATGATATAGATCGTCTCCAAACCCACGTTCACAGCAAAGGTGATTCCTGAATCCTCATCAATCAGAACAACGTCCTCGCCTATCCTCACTTCGTTCATCAGATGATCGGCAACAGCCTCATCACTGAATACCGCTTCAATTCTGTATTCCAAAAAAGCGATATCCACATCATCAAAACGTGAACGAAGTCTTTCTTTTACATGGGCACCGTAATCGACTTCTATTTGGTAGCCCAACATATTAACCATACACATATGTAAACCTCCAAGATAAAATTACCCCACAGGCTTACATCTGCGGGGTTAGATACATCCCCGCAAGTGTGCGGAAATATTAAGTTGTGCTATGTTTCAATTTTAAGCTCAAACCCGTCCAGTTTTTCCTTTAATACCTTTATCACATCCGGGTGAAAGATAAAGGTGTAGGACCGACCGTAAGAACGGATCACCGTTTTACCTATATCTGCAATATCCAGAAGGCGTTTGAGCTGAGATCCTAAGGTTTCCTTCGTTTGAAGAATCCCCTTCAAAATCCGCTTTTGCTGCACAAAGCATTCTGCTTTCCAGAACCTCGGTAGAACTGACAATAAAGCAACAGATATCCAGCCCCTTGATATTCGGGTTTTCCGGGCTCGCATCGATGTCCGTCATCAGCTTGGTACGGATGGACTTTGCAACCGATGTATATCTGGACATCATCTGTGTCAAAGTTTCCATCAGCTCGCCTCCCTTACATACTGGCCGCAAAGACCGCACTCTGCAAATCCGCCGTCACATTCTTCGGGATCCTCGCCGCTGCCGCAGGCACAAAGATCCAGACACTAATGATTAACACAGTGGTTGCAGTATGAATACTCACCGGCAAAACTATGCAGCGTTTCAAAGAATGCACGGGACAGTTCCGGAAAGAAGCACGGGGCAGTTTCCAGACTGACAGACCAGCTTACCTCCTGCTCCCGTTCAAAGGTAATCGTACCGCATACGCAAAGGGCGATATGATTGATGCGATGCTTCTCATACAGGTACTGCATAACACGATTGTGCAGAGCGAGGTCGTTTTCTTTCAAGGATACAGAGTTCCTTTGCTTCGATACGATCATCACGCTCCCGCCTTCACTTTAGAAATCCCAGTATCAATGCCAGTTTTCATCGACCAAGCCCTCAGGAACTTGAAAAGAGCCTTTTCCTGCGTAGCATTAGTCATCTCGAAAATGCTTCGATTGAATTCCCCCTTAATCTGGCGGATATTCTTTTTCAGGTCATACTCCAAGGTAAGGAAGGATCTGTCCTCACACTCCTTACGGCGCAGGAACAAAATCAGGCATTCCTTATTCAGGATGCTGTTGATATATCCAGCGACGCAGTGATGCTGTCTGGCCCCTTCCTGGGCGATCTCTTTCGGCGTCTTGGGAAGAACGATTTTATATTGCTCATCCTCGAATTCAAGGCGGCTCCATTGCTCCGTAACCTCGGTATACTTTTTCCCGACGCCTTCATTCTCATAAGCCCATTTGATGTTGTGCATAACCATAACATCGTGAGCCTTTTTAAGGCTGTCCGGGAACTTCTCTTCATCGGTTTTCGGATCATGCTTGTAGAACGTCTCGTAGCTGCGCAGATAATCCCGCCACTGAACGATAGCCTCTTCGCACTCGCATCCCTGGTCGAAATACACCGAATCCAGATACTCGATGATCTGTTTCAGATTGATACCCAGATGGTCAATGATCACGCCGATGCTGTAAATATCTGCTTTGCTGCAATCCGTAATCCAACGATAGAAGGCGTCCGAATCCACGTGCGGATCGTATCTGTTGATGAACAGGAGCCGCTGAAAATCCTCGCCGCTGATGCGGTTCCCTTTTGCAAACTCGAAATTCTCACGGCTGAGCCCCAGCTTCCCCCAGAGATGCTTCTGTCCTGGATAAACATTGATGTTTCCGGAGATTACATCACTGATCAATTGACACATGCCAATCTTAGCAAGGGTTTTGATGATCGGAACTTCTGCAAGCGAGGTCAGGTAGCAGTACGCGTAATTGCCGTGGTCATCAGTCCTGCCTGTATAGTCCAAATACTCAAACAGACCGATTCTACTGACCTCAGTTTTCATAAGGTCTTCCCTGACTCCCAGCAGTTCAGCGTCATCGAAGCCGTAATACCTGAAATCCGTTTCTATTTTCCACTCGTCGTTACGGAACACGAGCAGCTTGCTGTATCCGGTCTTGTAGGCAATGATCCATCTCTTTGACTCGATGACATTGTCTCCGTACTCCCGGAACCTACGGAAAGCCAAATACTCACCGTGGTCTTCCAGATAACATCTGCTGAAGTCGGGATTCTCCGGCATTGGATCTACCGGGTACTTTGTCAGGGACTCACGCATCTCAATGCTGGTTTTGGAATAATAGTGCATACTGTCGTTCAGCCATTTGCACCACGCTCTCAGGATTTCCTTCAATCCGTTCATGTTTTCAGCATAAGGTTTCGCTTCATCACTCACATAGAACTCACCCAAATTAGGCATGTGATACTTGCTTGTCTCAAACCAGTCATAAGGGTTTTCCGTGGAAGATGCCGTTAGCTCATACAGATCATTTTCATACAGAGCCGCATAGTTGTCCTCTTCCTTTTCAGGGATAATAAGCCCGCGATAAAGCTTTGCCTTACTGATCGCACCCTTCTTCAATTCAAAGTGATACCTTCGAATGAGAAAGTATCGCTTTCCCTCGAACACAATGGTTTCAAAAACAACAAAAGTCGGCTCCAAACACTCGCCGATATCCGTGAACACTCTGTTATACCCCAAGCAATGTTCCTCAAGGGCATACTCATCTTTGGGATTGTAATAGGTGCTCGGCTTGAAGCAGATGGAATATCCGCAATGGGGACATACGCAAAGATCTTTTTCATGCTCCGCCTGTTTCGATGACTTAGCCACAAAGCCCTTGCCGCATTTGTCGCAGAGAAATTCGTAGTCATTGTCATTATGACGGTGATACGTCTGCTTTACAATGCGGACAGCGGGCGTCGGCGAGAACAGCGAATTGAAAAGCGCAGCAATCTCACCCCTGCTTTTTGCCAATCCAAGGATTGCCGTATACTCTTTTTTCTTAAGCATTTATGATTCCTCCTTACTCATTTTAAGATTGCGGAAGAAAGATAAATAACAAGGGGATTTTTGGCAAGAAAAAAGCGCCGGGAAAATTCCCGACGTATTCTTAATATAAAACTTATATTTTACATTCTTAAAAATCGGCGAGATCTTGCACTCTGCCGTACATTACAAAAATATATCCGTTTTCGATTGGTACTAAAAGTTTTCATTCAAACAAAATATTGATTTGTCTTCAGATTCATATCCCAAAATTTCAGTGGATTCACCCTTGCAATGTTCATAACCTATATCTTTGTTGTAATAGAAACCGTAATTTAAGTCACCTTCAAAATACAGTATCTGCAAATCGCCCTCATGGATGTAGGTTCCTTCTGCTATATCGTTATCATCTTCTAATATTACCAAACACCGCCTACAGTGTCGACCTTGAAATAAGGCATACGAACTTCTTCTTTTTTGTTTGTGAATTTATCATCGTTTAATAGATTGTCTTTGTTCGCAATAGAAGCGTCCTAACTGTTCCAATCTGAATTTGCCATCTCGTCTGTCGGGAATACCTCGACAGATACACCATTTACCGCAGACGAAAACTCAATTATTGCTTCACCCGCAAGGGAAACCCTAAATAAATCCGTAAATCTGTCAAGATCCGTGAAACTGGTAGCACCGCCCAAGATGGATAGAATATAGTCTCTATCTGTATCAGCGGAATAGCCCGGAATATAGTAAAGTGCTTCGGGGAACATACTGCTGTAAACAGCCGGATCTTTACCAACAGAAATGATAGCATCCGCTCCGGTAAAGAAAGCGTTCGGCGAAGACAAAGCCTTCAAACGATACATAATGATCGTGTGGATATCCGATTGAACCTCATCTTGATCTATAGAGGCTCTATCCGAAGAAGCGGAAATAGTCTCGCCAACCACATGCGGGAAACAAACGGAAATATAATCATCAGAAAAAACAGGATCAAAAGTGAGAAGAATCACATTCTCATATTCATAATACAAGCGAATGGAATCCTGGATGACAAAGTAAACTTCTTCCGTGGTAAGCGAGTGAATCACTTCTTTTTCATAATTGCTTTTCCAATAGCTGTTGAGATAAGCCTCAGAAATTACCGTGATACTTTTTCCGTCCTCACTGACATCATACATAGCACTAAATTTCTTCTGTAGCTCTGTTTGAGACACAGGGGTATCATCGCCTGCTATAATGCTGCTGCCGGCGTTAATTTGACTACCCATATCATACACCTTTGCATCACCGTTTTCTGCTGCTATAGCATACATACATCCGATAAGGACGATAGAAGAAGCCAAGAGAAGCACCAGCACAACGCCAAAAAACTTAAAATTATTCTTCATATTCCCATACCTGCCTTTCGATAATTTGCTTGGGGAGAGCTCATCCTGTATATGTATTGTACCGAAAGCATATCACCGACTTATCTCCAAGTGATTGCCGACTTGTAAAAGCGACAGTCACTTTTGTTCCATTGTCTATTTTCGATTCAAAATGCATTTCCGCTCTATGAGTAAGCACAATTTGCTTACACAAGGCAAGCCCCAAGCCTGCCCCGCCTTCTGCACGAGATCGAGATTTATCTGTACGGTAGAAAGGTTCTGTTATGTGTACGAGTTGTTCTTCGGTCATCCCCCTGCCGTTATCTTCTACACTCGCCCGATTTCCAGAACAGGATATCTTTACTTGGCCTCCTGCAGAGCATGCCTTAATTGCATTTTCTGTAAGGTTATAAAAGAGCATAGACAGAAGCGTTTCGTTGCCTTGGACAATTACAGCTGTCGTGTTACAGGCAATCTCTACATCTGCTTTCTCAGCTCGCATATGAAGTTTTTCTGCCACATCTGAAAGAACAGCACTAAGATCTATATCTTTCATCTCGATTTGGTTTTCACGAATGAAAGCACCATCGAGCAGAATTTCGGATATTTTTTGCAAGCGTTCTGATTCAGACATAATATACTTTGCTGCAATCATCCTACGTTCTTCAGTTGTATTTGCTTTTTCCAGATATTCAGCATATCCGTGAATACTCGTCAGGGGCGTGCGGAGCTCATGAGCCATATTGTCAACAAGCATTTGCTTCCTCTCTGCTTCGAGCATTTTTTCTTCTGCTTCACGTTCAAGAGCGGTCATATGCTCGTTGATCTTAACAAGCATTAGATTAAAGCTTTTTGCCACAAGTGTAAATTCATCATTTCCTTGTTCCTCAACCCGTGCAGAGTAGTCGCCAATTTCAATTTTCTCGGCTGTCTTGCGCAATGCTTCCAATGGACCGGATAGTTTCTTCAATACAAAAAACAATACAACTGCAAGAACTAATGAGACACCAACAGCGGTAACCGAGTAAGTTGTCATAAGGGAACGGAATTCCGAATCAAGAGCTTCAACATTTTTTGCAATGATTAGTTCATATCCGCCTTCACAAATCGGAGTAGATATCAAGATATGTCTTTTCCCCTCAATGTCCTTGTGAATCAAAGTGCCCTTTTCAATGGAATACGGATCCTTGAAATTTGAATACATTTCCTCGGTTCCTTTTTTAAATGCAATAAATAGTCCCTTTTCACTATAATGAGCACCGTAGGATTGCATCAGCAAAGACGGACTCGCATTTATATTCGTCTCCATCAGCGCATCATAATCACGCTCAAATGACATAGCTATATAATACTGTTCTGCAGAAACAGCCGTCTCTGTTGCTTCAATATTTTTTTGATATGTATAAAGAGTCAGAGATAGAATTCCAGCATTTAAGCATATCAGAAATATCACTAAAATGAATATGTATGTTTTTTGCCAAAACCTCATTTTCATATTTCAAACCTATATCCCGTTTTATACACAGTTTGTATTCTATCCGATATCCCCAATTTACGGCGGACTCTTTGGATGTGAACATCAACGGTACGGGAATCTCCTTCATAGTCATAACCCCAAACAAGTCTTAAAAGCTTCTCACGTGTCAATGCAAGATTGCGGTTGTTAATTAATGCTTCCAGAAGATCGAATTCTTTAGGCTTTAATCCCACTTCTTCACCGGATTTATAAACACGGCGGTTACCAAACTCAATTCGAATATCATCAAATTCAAACACCATTGAATCCGCCCTGCTTCTGCGTAGGACCGCCTTAACACGCTCTACCAGTTCAACAATATCAAATGGCTTTGTAATATAATCATCAGCGCCTAAGCGAAGGCCCTTGATCTTATCGTTTGAGGAAGTTCTGGCAGTGACGAAAATAACAGGTGTTTCCTCAATATATGCCATTATCTCAAAACCGGAATACTTTGGCAGCATTACATCAAGTATGATCAAATCATATTTGAGTTTCAGCGCTTCTTCAAGCCCGGTTTCACCGTCAAACACCTGACAGCAATCATGCCCAACTAATTCAAGATTGAATTTAACGAGGTCATTTATTGCTTTTTCATCTTCGACAATGAGTATTTTCGCCATTATACATCATCTCCTTTATAGAAATGAACTCTGTGCTTGTTGCAAAACAAATTGAAATAAATATCGATAAATGGAGGGAGCATATAATAGCTCCCTCCTCACAACTTTATATCTTACTTAATAATAGTATACGAGCCATCAGAGTTAATACACCTTATCTGTTCTATTCTACAATTGTGGAAATATACAACAACGTCATATCCATCCGCTGTAAAATAACGTGCACCAATGTATCCCGAACCATAATATGCGTGAGGACCCCCTATCTTCGAAAACAGTTCTTCCTCTGTAGTAATATCAATAGAGAAGTTTAAAAAATCATCTATCTTCAAGTCGTCCTTTACCGGATATGAAATGACCAAATCATCTTCATTCATATCAATGGTATCCTCTATGGATTGAACGGACAAATTGGAAGCAGAAACATATGCAGAAGGCGGCTTCAACGCAAAATACCCAAGGATTTCAGTATATCTTCCCATATTTGCTTGCGAAGGAACATAAATCAGATTTCCGGAATCATCATATTCAGTCGCATAATCAATACTTAGTTTGTGTGCCCATCTACCCGATAAATCTGATACTTGTCTGTACCAATGGTAATCTTCACCAGGATCCAAAACCAGAACCACCTTATAATAGCCGGCTGGCACCATTGTTGTTTCGCTTACTTCGTAAAAATCACCTGCAGAACCTCCCCACGCAACACAATCTCGTTTCACCGCTGCTACAATTTCCCTTTTTGCAGTCTCAGAATCAACCAAATCGTCAAGTTGTATTGTATCGCCAGACATTTCTCCGGGGTTGTTACCATTCCAACGGAATTTACCTCCTGTCACAGGATTTAACCACACATCTAAAGCGTATGTATAACAATTCGTATTGAGTCGATATGCGGAACTATTAAATGTTGTAAAGTTAGTCGGCTCTTCGCTACCGGACAGCGGGAGACCCCGTCTAATCTTAAATATATAAGTTCCTGTGGTAGATACGGAATATCCTTGAACGAAAACATAATATGTTTTTCCTGCAGTTAGATGAAGTGTTATACACGCATTTAACCCATGTCCGCCATCATCATTTACACCTATATTATTTGAATATGTTGCATTTCCATATACGGAAATATAAGTATCGATGCTACTTTCGGTCCAAAAAGAATATTTGTCAGAAACGGATGGTGTAAAAGCAACTCTATGTGAATAATTGGCGCTTAACGTTCGATTATAAGAGGTATATGTGCTCCCTTGAATAGTCGCTACATTAGAAATGTTACGATACGTCACAGATAAACTTGGTCTGTAGGAAGTTCTGTTATAAGACGATATCGTCTTGTAGTTGTATATACTTCCATTCTCGACAGAGTTGGCCGCTTTAAACAGTATTCCTTTGTTTATGTTATAAGTTCCATTTTTCCAACCACGTACTGCATTCAAAATGTTAAATGAATATCTATGAGCTGTAGCTTGATTAGCACCATTTTCATACGAAATAACCTTACTAGAAAGTAAGATGCCATAGCTTTCGGCGTTAACACTTGTCCATGTTGCTGTACTTTCCGACCATGTGTTTCCAGTGAATACATAACAATATACACCAAGTTCTTCGCCTTCGCACATCAAATCTCTTATTTCGACAGAAGCAGCACTAATTTGATAACTTCCGGGAAGACTATTAATATTCAAGCCAGGAAATTTCATAAGAATTCGAGATTTTCCGTAAGTTTCTCTTAAGCCCACAAAAAGCGATCCAGACGAACCATTTGAACCCGAAAGACTATTAAGTGTTACATCCTCAATTGCTCCGGTTCCGTTGTTATCATAGTTAATCTCAATAGTCGGATCAATGCGGATGGGATACTCTGTATCCTCGTCTGCCAAGTATTCGGCATCGAGTTGGATGGTAAGAACATATTCCTGATTAGCACGTACTGTTTCATAAGTCATGCTTCCCATCGTGTTGTTGCGCTCATCAGCGGTAAACACAATAATGTCACCGATGGTCGCTTTAATATTACCTTCGGCATCCGCCAGATAGTGAGAGCCATATTCTTCATAAAGCGCCAAGCCGTTCGTGAACAGTGTGAATTGGTACTCCGTCTGACCCGTGTATTTTTCTACAACAATATCTTCTTTAAATCCGGCATACGTCAGCTCGTAAACATATGATGTATCATCATTCACTTCGTAGGTTACAACTTTGCCGTCACTACTGAGCTCTGCCGTATACATAATACCCGAGCCAAGCTCCGGTACGAGCATAATTTCAATATTATTATACTCCAAAGTAATGCCGTCTGTCAATTTGCTCTCAAAAGTGGTGATGATCTCATGATCTGCAGTAACAAATCCGCCGCCGGATTTTGCTTCGATATCGAGCGCAATATCACGTACTGAACCGTCTTCGGCAATATACTTAACCGGATGGCTGTAAACACGCATTGTATTTGTTCCGTCGCCGTTCTCAAACACAAACGTGTATAGGTCTTTTTCTTCTGCTTTCACTCTGCCGACGTAATCGTTCTCTTGCGCTTCGAATGAATCGACGATATCGGGGAGCTCAAACGCTTCGCTGCCTATTGCTGCGGTATGCGCTACTGAATGGACAGGTGCGAAACCGGTCAGCATGGACATAACGATGCAGATCGTTAAAATCAATGACAACAGTTTATTTGATTTCTTCATAATTTCCTCCTGTATTTCATAATAATTCTGACTGTTGTTTGATTAACGCGCATAACAAGTTCCTTTACGCAAAGCCATTGCTATGCGCCAAGGAAAACAATTTGCAATCGATACCTGCCATTCATAGAGAACGGGGTTCTTACGTATGATGTTCGTTTCATAATCGCAAGCTCCTTTCCTCTTGATAAAGCGGAGTCCTCCCCACCTTTCATGTATATTATATCACCGACTTATTGCTAACTTGTTGCCGCAAACCGCTCTTCAAATATTTTTTTGAGTATCAATAGATATTACGATATAAATATCCCGAACAAAAAGAAAAAAGCGCCGGGAAAATTCCCGACGCCAATTTCACTTTTTACTCTTCGTTAAAGCACTCCAATATGAAGTTAGACACCAAACCTGACGCTTCAAAGCCTTTTCTTGTAAAGCCTGCAATAGAATCGTACAGTGCTCTTGCCAGCACCTGAGGATTGTTGCTTTTATCATTGGCACAAACATTACGGAGTGCATCCCCCGTAGAGTTGTCTCCGCCGCCGCTGATCCAGTAACGAATCTGATCATCACAACGCTCTGTAAAACCCTCGATGGCATTATTAGGAAGACCTTCCACAAACGCATCGAAATTCAAAAGCTTCTCAACCTGAATTTCTGAAAGTCCTGCCGCAGACAGTGCAGCAACGATCTTTTCGTCGCTGATTTCTTCTCCTATCGCTGAGATGGAGTAATCGTAAAAACTGTTTTTCATTCCGATGTAACCTCTTCTTCCACATATTTTCTCAGTACACGGTCATAGTCGCCGCATACCTGCCACTGCTGCGAATACATGTTAATATACGGCTTTCTGCGGATCGCAGAGCTTCCGTCAGTGAAGTCATCCTTTACAGGCTTTCCGTCACCGCTCAGTTTGATTTCTCTTAGCTGCACAGATTTCTCCGTTGCGCTGAGAACCTGATATGCCGCAAGCGGTTTTCCTCTGCCGTGAGGATCCCATACCAGTATATCATTTTTTTGGAACGGATGATTATCTGACTTTGGTTTTTCTTCCTCTGCGGAGACGATTTCTGTAATCTCCGCATAATCATAGGTCAATATCATGCCGGTGGCCAAGCACTTTGCGTAAACGGTCTTCGGATTTGCCTTCATAACCTTGAACTTGGATTTGCGGATAATCACCACATAGCCGGGTTTGATATTCTCTTTGCTGAACTTATACCCGCCAAGCTCTTCTGCACAGTTTTCAAAAAAGCCCTGCTTATCGATCAGCATCTCGATATGCTCAAGACTGTCTTCAAGCCAGCCGTTAACCGTTATAACCGTATACTTCCCGCTTTTCGACGCTGCGGATTCCGGATCCTTTAATTTCTCTAAAAGCTTCTCATAGTATTCGATATTGGCTTTGAGTTTCTTTATAGAGGATTGGCATTCCTTGATCCGGTTATTCAGATAAGTCATATCCTTCAGCTTCGTATTATCGGCAGTTTCCTGCGCCACAGCCGCACGTTCACGGAAATACTCGCTCTTGCGGTACTCCGCCATTCCTCGGTCGTAGCGGTCATAGATCTGCCGGCGTCTCCTCGCAAAGCTTTCAGAGCCTGCGTGTCCGGGGATGATAGGCTGCGTAAAGAACGCAACGTCACCGTGCCGGTCATTCAGTTCCTTTTGCAGGGCGGCACCTCTCTGCTCGGCATTTTCCGCATAACCCAAATAGCGGCTAGACCTCGCTTCAGCACGCGCCGTCCGTCTTTCCATCTGCTCGGCATATTTCAATCTCTCTCCGACCTTTTCACCCTCGGTAAATCCAAGTTCTTCTGCTGCACGCTTTGTTCTGTAAAGGTTCGGGAATTTCGCTCTGCTCACCCAGGCTTGTGCGGTTCTGCTGAAAAGGAAATTGCTGCGGAGGACTCTTTTTTTGTCCTCCGGCAAAGCTTCATACTCAGACTTCTCAAAGTGCAGCTCGATCTTTCCGGTTTCACGGTTCAAAATATATTTCTTCTCCATAGTGCACCTCCGACCCTTAAGGAAGCTTTACGCCGTTGATACGGAAAACAATCTTGCTTCCGCTGCCGTTGTAATCTCCCGATACTGTCAGGCGCGTGCTGTCAACCTTGACATAGACGCCCGTAAGTGCAACACCGTCAAGAGAGCCGCCTTCCGGATAATACAGCATCACGGATGCACCGATGGAATAACCGCACAGAGTCTCGGAAATCACACCCGATTTTGTGTTCCTGCCATTGAAGCTCGTAGTCTGAACAGGAATCACAATGGTTTCTCTGCCGATCTGAACCGTAACAGCAGATTCACCAATAGAGGTAATCGTTATCGAATCACCGCTATTGATACCGCCTTCAGCAGAACCATTGTTGTCCGGATTTTCCTTATTGGTGCCGTCATCGGTATTCTGATCATGGTCGGTATCCGCTGCTTTATCGTCTCCCGAAGAATCATCTCCGCTATCGTCATTCTGATTTGTAAAGTTGTCCTTGCCGTCCGCCAGGTCCTTATCACCTGTCTGACCGCTGTTTTCACTCTGCTTATCATCATACTTACCATCTGTGTTTGTTCCGCTATTCTGCTCGCCGATTTCTATCGAAGCACCACCATCAGAGTCCGTATCACCGGGGTAAACCGTATCTTTTTCGGAGTTATCGGTGGTTTCATTGCTTACCGTGATATCGGTTATAGCATCAATGGGATAAGTTGTGGAACTTCCCATATACTGTGTTGCCGCAACCAGGATCATAATGATCGCCAGCACGACTGCCGTGAGAATGACAATGACCTTTTGAACCCTCGTCATCTTCTCGCTTGACTTTTCACTTGTGTCTTTTTTTGTTTCCATTTGAACTGCTCCTTTGTTTATTAATTTTGGGTGCAGTAAAAATGGAATGCGAGATTCGGTTTGGCAAGTAAAAACAAAAACAATTTACTTGCTTTCTTTTATCCTCTGTTTCAAAGTTCCTCTGCAATCCTGCAAAACATAAAGGAGGAATCACAATGAACCAGGAAAGCAAAGGCTCAGCGACCACAAAAGCAAAGCCGAAAAAGTACCGTTACAGCAACGATTACGTTGCATCCTGCGCACTCTTCCTGATTGATGGGAAGACATACACAGGCGCACACTTCTTTCTGCTTGATCAGATTGAGAAGATCCGCAGCGAGGAAGAAGAAAAGAAGCTCATTACCTACACAGAACTGGCAGAGTGGACATGTAAACTCGTCAGGATTTACGAAGAAAACGCAGGTATCTGAAAATGAAATATCAAATCTATCAAATCCCGCTTAACGAAAAAACCCGACATTACGCTTTCGAGCGCAAAGAAGACCTTGAAAAGCGCGGAATGTATCCGCCTTCCCGTGAATTGTACCAGCTTGTCTACGAAGACGAATGCGACAGAATTGATCCTGTTGCACTTCTGCATCTCCATAATCGGGATGACCGACCTGCCAGGGAACGCATACGCAGTATGTCCACAAGTGATATCCTGATCTATGCGCATAACGGCGAGAGACTGGCTCTTTTCAGGGACTACGTGTATTTCTGGCCCATCCTTTTCACGGATGATAAGACCGAAGATATCTCTACGGAGTACACCGTCAAAGACGGCTATGCGCATATTCTTCTGACAAGCGAAGGTCAAACCGTCGACATCAATGTTGCTCAGATGCTGAACGGCGGACTCTATTTCAAGAACACCGCAGGTGAAAAAGTCAAGCTCACCCTCACGCAGATCTATACGGCATATCAGGCCACCGTCATTGAACAGGACAAGCTGAAATATAACGGTAAGCCGAAAACCTTCAACGAGTGGACGGAATCCGGAGCAATTGACTTTGATTCCTATGTCGGAATAGGAAATGAAGTAGATGAAGCCATCGTAGACAATTTCCTTGGACTTCTCCCGCCTGCCTGTCATTCGTCTCATCTGATGCAAATGGGAGAACCGAACGAACATCTTCCCGATGAGAAAGGCAATTTCCTTCCCACGTTTATGACCTTTGAAAAGGTTGGGGGAAAATGGTATTACCGTGGCTACTGCTTTCATTGCGAAACGCGTAACCAAAAAAGAATGCCCACCTTTGCTGAAACGATTGCAAAACTCATCAAGTAAACCGCACAAGCTGGCCGAAAGGTCAGCTTCTACATATTTGCAAGGTTGATGATCTTCTTCCCCTTGCAGCGAACATTCTCTGTATACGTCCAGTAAATGAAATTTGTATCTTAAGCCCGGCATATATGCCAGAAGAACAACCGTAAGTTCCCCCCACCTTTTAGTCAGTTCCTTCATTACAGAACGAACCACACTGTCAAAATGCCCTGATGCCCACATAAAATGTGACTTTCTCAGAGTTGCCCACCATTTTAACAATTTTCTTTTTCAATTCATGTCGAATGTTGTCCGGACAGTTGCTGTGACCGAAAAAAACAGTAGATCATAAGCGCCCCCTATTCACAAATATTTGTCGTGACGATTTATAAACGGATATTTCCAAGCCATTTATGCCCATTATAACATATTTGACTGGATGTGTGCGTATATAATTGTAATTTTCAAGAAATATAAGCGTACAACTCTGGAATAATTTGCTTCCCTTTTGATTTACAATAATAATATAGTACAGGAGGCGAGCACTAATGGCCGATGTAGACTTCATCAGAAACCGAATAACACAGCTTCGGCTGCAAAAGGGCGTTTCGGAATATCAGATGGGTTACGATCTGGGACACAGCAGAAGCTATATGTACAATATTTCATCCGGCAAGTCGCTTCCCCCTTTACCGGAGTTCCTGGAGATCTGTGATTATCTCGGAATTACCCCGAGCCAGTTCTTTGACTCTTCC